>Ga0265298_10000790_pt1 | contig 46582 bp, 27 predicted proteins | sample AusTroGonzalo_MG_3_FD_193486 | JGI IMG/M metagenome (GOLD analysis project Ga0265298, IMG submission 193486) | Bovine rumen microbial communities from tropical cattle in Woodstock, Queensland, Australia - Gonzalo_01 | ecosystem: Host-associated > Mammals > Digestive system > Stomach > Rumen ...
TCTCATAGTAGCGGGGAGCGAATACGACGATTATCTCCGCCGGCACAGCGATGAGCTAGGAGCATATCCGCGCGCTGACCTGCTGTACCTTGAAACGAAGGATCCGCTTCCTGGCAAAGGATCCACCATCTGCCTGCCGTATTACAGCGCCATGTACGAGGCCGGAGCGGTCGCAACCGCGTTCTCGGACAACTTGCTCCTGATTGCCGCGAATCCCCTGGCGTCGGCCATAAGGGAGTCCGTGGAAGGTTTTACAGAAGGCTTCAATGCAAAATACGTCCTGACCGGGGATGACCATGAGCTTCAGGTGGAATGGATTTCCGATGAAGAAGGGGGCGGATTCAGGATTGACGACGAAGACGCGATGCGCATAGTCTACGACTCCGAAACCCTCCCGATCGCCCAGCTCGTATTTCCGGTGTGCGGGGGCGCTTCCGGCACATTCTACCGCATGAGCGGCCTGTTCGGAGGATTTGATTATATAGGCATCGACGTTGTCAGCATCTCTAACCACTGCCCGTTTTCCGTAGTCAAACATATCGACAGGGCCATTGACCTGTGCATCGGCCAGTGGCTGTCTTCAGAGGGGATGCCAAAGCACCAGACCCTGTCATTTGCCGACGGATGGACGGAAGTCGTCCTGCATCCCTACACCGATTTGCAGAAAGCCATCATTGAACGTTATCTGCCGGAAGATCTGCTCCAAACCATACACGCAGACGCCATGAAAAAGGAGGCCGGGAATGAGTAAAAGGCTGATTGGTATCCTGCTGTGCATCGCCGCGGGCCTGATCCTGACGGCATGCGGGAATAAAGAGACGGTGTATCAGAGCCAGTGTCACTGGACAGAACGCACGGTAGCCGTCGTGGCGCCCATTGGCGACAAAACTTCCAAAAAGCGGCTTGAGCGCACGGCGAAATGGTTCCTGGACAACTTTCGGGAAGCGCAGCGACACAACGCCGTCGCAATCGACCTCAAACTTGAATGGTACGACGAACTGTCGGAAGACCTTGTGAAGCTGAGCCGCGAACTGGCTGGAAGGGAAGATGTGATTGCAGTCGTGGGGCCTTTCGGAAACGAGAACATCGCCGACTTCGCTCCTGCCTGCAAACGAACGCTCAAGCCTCTCATGGCGCCGACGGCGACCAGCGAAGACATTATACGCCGGTATGCAGTTACGACGAGCGGCCTGAATATAAACAAGGAGCCATTCCTATGGGCCCTGACGGAAAGTGACGTCTCCTTCACCGGCCTGATGATGACCCGTTATGCTTCTGTCAGCAAGTACTACGACACCATCATACGCAGTCCGAAGGCCGCATTTTTCTCTCCCGTGGATGCATACGGAATGACATTCAACTACTGGGCGCCGTTCTATTCACTTCAGAACAATATCATCCTCCAGCAGAACCTGCAGTACGGCAACACGCAGGAACTACTTTCCATATTCGACAAATACCGTGCGGTTGCAACCGGGCAGGGATTGGCGGAGTCCGCTGTTTTCTGCGTGGCGGAAACGGCGGATCAGATGTATGAGGTGGCCCGCGCCAACCGCGCAGCGGTTATGAACGATGAATTCTGGAGCCTGCTTCACGACAGCACGGATCCCGACGACCCCGCCAACGACAAATACTGGCAGCTGTTCAAATCGGCGTACAACACATATTTTGCAATCCCTGGCTTTTATGAAGAAGATGTGGATGCCATAGGGCCGCGTTCATGGAATATCCTGCAGGGATACGAAGGATTTTCGCCCTACGCAGACCCTTCCACGGGTTTCGAACTCAGCTACGAGGTACGTTTCGGTTCCAAACCCGGCTTCGCCGAATGCAAGTTTTACGATGCGCTCATGGTCGTCGGTTTCGCCGCATGCCATGTGGAACATTCGGGCGGGGATGCCGACAACAAGGCTTTCAACCATGCCATCATCGACATCACCATGAACGCCGACGGAGAGGAACTCGGCGGAGCTGCCTGGAACGCCACATCCATGGAAGTGTATTTGAATGCACTCGAGCAGGGGCGGCTGCTTCACTTCATCGGTGCGTCAGGAGAAATCAGTTTCGACAGTCAGACCTACACCGCGGCCACTTCAACCACCTATGTCCTCTGGCAGATTCTGGACGGTGAAATCCATCACCGGGGTTATTTCGGAGGATCCGGGGGCCGTACCGCCGATGCCAACGCCGCCTGGCGATATCTCTACAGCGAGCAGCAGGCAAGGTCCGATTTCGACTCCCAGGCTTCGGGCGGCGCGGATTTCAGCTATCCCGAACTCGACTGCCAGTATGCTGTCCTCGTGCAGGGCAGCAACGGTTTCAGCAACTATCGGCATCAGGCAGATGTGCTCGGCGTGTATCAGATGCTCCGCAGCCGCGGTTTCCCGGACGACCATATCATCCTCGTTCTGGACAAGGACATGGCTTCGGACGAGATGAATCCCGAACCGGGGATTGTCAGGAACGCGGAAGACGGGCCCGACCTTCTTGGAGGCACAGACGCCCTTCCCGCCGCCGTCATGGATTACGACAGCAAGGACCTCTCCCCCGCCGATATAGCCGACATCCTGCTGGGCAGGAGCAGCGGACGGCTCCATACAGTGCTGCCGCAGGACGCCGGAGCGAATGTCCTTCTTTATTGGAGCGGCCACGGACACAGCCAGCCCACCGACGGAGCCGATGAATTCTGCTGGAGAGACAAACCCCCGGGCGAAGGCTTCGGCGCCGGGCTCCTCAAGGAGACAGCGGAAAAGATGACATTCCGAAAGCTGCTGATATGCGCCGAACCGTGCTACGGGGAGGCTGTCATACGCAATGTTGACGGAATCCGGGGAGTCCTCGCCATTTCCGGGGCAAGCGCCAACGAAATGTCGTGGGCTGAGCACTGGAACTCCTCGGCGCGCATCTGGATGTGCGACAGGTTCTCCCTCAGTCTGACAGATTATCTGACGGAGAATCCGGAATGCAATTTCCGGGATCTGTTCCTCTACCTCGCCGCCCATACCCTTGGCTCGCACGCAAAAATCGTGGGCGCCGCCTCCTACGGGAATCTGTATCTGGAAAGCCCGGGAGAGTTTGTCCGATATTGTTTTACTGACCGAAAAAGCATATCTTTTGGCTTTGGATCTTCCTGGTAGAACATGATTCTTCAGTTCAACCTCCTCGCCCCATTCACATCCCCGGCCGAGAGCGTCAGCACAAAGTTCCTCGCCCCTCCCTTCTCATACTGGAGCCCACGCTTGGTGCGCCGCTTGCTCTCCACGGCAATAGAATGAAACATTTGCTGTACTTCTACTCATAATTTGTGACCAGTTTAATTTGCTGAATACACTGGTCGCATATATGGTCACAAAATATGGATGTTTTTGGATAGATAGCCTTGTTCAGTGAGGTGGGAGATCGTATTCAATTCCATCCCCATCCCCTATAAACAAAAAACCATCACAAGTGGTTGTGACGGGTATATAGAGAGTTTTGTCTGTGAGATTGATCGTAGTCAATCAAGACATATGTTTGGTGTTTTTGTAGCGAGAGTGGGTCACGATCCCACGACCTCCGGATTATGAATCCGACGCTCTAACCAGCTGAGCTACCTCGCCGTTTTTGCCCTGCGCATTGGAAGGATTCCGCTCGCATTGCTCGCGCTATCCTTTCCGCCTGCGGCGGGCGTTCAATTTTACAGCCGTGTCGGCTTTGCCGACTTTGTTTTTCAATGCCAGATCCCTTATGAGAGCAGGCTCTCAACGCTCTCTGACATTAAAAACCCAGGCGCATTGCGCCCGGCAGTAAAATTGTTGAGATGGAAGGATTCGAACCCTCACTGACAGAGCCAGAATCTGTAGTGCTACCATTACACCACATCTCAATGTGAGTGCCCATTTCGGAAAATGGACTGCAAAGGTACAATTCTTTTACAAATTTGCAAAAAAATCAGAAGGAATTTTTCCAATCCGCCCTAAAACCTTAAGGCGAGGCCCACCCCGGAGCCGGTGTTACCGAAAATCACTTCTTTTTCTATCCTTTCGGTGGCATTGTTGTAGCCTTCGCAGGTGGCTTTCATTTTTTTGTCGGCCTTGACGCGGATGGGAATTCCTACCGACAGGGCGCCGGCCCCCACTGCCGCGGAAGCGAGACCTCCGGCCGCAAAATACCCCGCGGGTTTCATTACTTCGTTCATGTCTGCCTGTCCAAACGTGAAGATTGCAACTATTGCTCCTACAACGACATAACCGAGTGCGACCACTTCCGCCGCCGCCCCGACTCCGATGAAGACGGATCCTCCGATGACGAGTCCGTTGCCGAGGTGGCGCTGCTTGCGGTATTCGCCCCAGGCTTCATTGTAGTCAATGGAATCGATATTGGAAAGCAACAGCGTCTGCTGCTCGCGGGTAAGGACGGTGCCGTCGAGTTTGATCTTGGTTCCCTTGCGGTGTGCTCCTATCATTTCGGCGGCTTTCAGGGAATCCTTCTGAGCCTTGCGGGCTTCTCTTTTTGCGCCCGGTTCCGCGTATGCGCCGGTGCAGGCAAGTGTCAGCAAAACAAATAGAACTATCAGTTTTCTCATGACAATGTGGTTTTGGACATCGGCAAATATACGAAAAATAACTATCTTCGCGGTACTAATACCAATACAGGATGAAAACTCAGCAGGAACTTGCCGCCATCGCAGGCAGATTTGACATCAAAGGAAACATCAGGGAAATCAAACCCCTTGGCAACGGTCTGATCAACGACACTTTCAAGGTCTGCACCGACGGGCCGGAAGACTATGTGCTCCAGCGCATCAACAACGCTATCTTCCGGGACGTGGACCTGCTCCAGCACAATATCGAAGCGGTAACCCGCCATATCCGTGCCGGTCTGGAATCTTCCGGAGAGACGGACATCGACCGTAAGGTGTTGAAATTCATTCCGTTGAAAGACGGCCACAAAACTTATTGGACCGACGGTGAAACCTGGTGGCGCATCTCAGTTTTCATTCCGGACGCCTTTACCTTCGAGGCGGTCACCCCGGAGTATTCATACTACGCAGGCAAGGCGTTCGGCGCCTTCGAGGCCAGCCTGGCCGATATTCCGGACACCCTCGGAGAGACCATCCCCGACTTCCACAACATGGAACTCCGCGCCCGTCAGTTGCATGAGGCGGTTGCCGACGATAAGGCCGGGCGCATGGCGGATCCCGAAGTGAAGGCGCTGGCGGAGGAGATATTCGGGTATGAGGAGGAGATGACGAAGGCGGAGCGCCTGCACCGGGAGGGAAAACTCCCCAAGCGCATCTGCCATTGCGATACTAAGGTCAACAACATGCTTTTCGATGCGGCAGGCAACGTCCTCTGCGTCATCGACCTCGACACCGTGATGCCCAGTTTCGTCTTCTCCGATTTCGGAGATTTCCTCCGCACGGCAGCCAATTTTGTGGCGGAAGATGACCCCGACACCGCGAAGGTAGGATTCAACATGGAGATTTTCAAAGCTTTCAGCAGGGGATACATCGAATCCGCGAAAGCCTTCCTGACCCCTCTGGAGAAGGAGATGCTGCCCTTCGCGGCCTGCCTCTTCCCTTATATGCAGTGCGTGCGTTTCTTCGCGGATTATATCAATGGCGACACCTACTATAAAATAAAGTATCCCACTCACAACATGGACCGCACCCGCAACCAGTGGGCACTTTTCAAAAGTGCGCTTTCGAAGGTGCCGGAGATGACGGAGTGGATCGCCTCGCTTTAATTCTGCCCGGCAAGTTCAAGAATCAGATTGTCCAGCACGGGCGCAAGTTCCGACTGCCTGCCGACGAAGTTGTTCACCATTATGCTGAAGGCGATGGTGTTCTGGCGATTGCCGTCGGAAGGGAGGATGTATCCGCTGAAGCAGCGCACACCGTTCATACTGCCGCTTTTCATGCAGATGCGTTCCTTGACATCGGCCGGTGCCTTCTGAAGGCGTGACTGGAGCGTCCCGCCCTTCCGCCCGGGGCGCGGAAGCGTGTTCAGATAATCCTTATAGAAGGATGTGCGCGACATTTTGACGAGGAGGCCTACAAAAAACTCCGGGGAGACGTAGTTTTTCCGTGAAAGGCCGCTGCCGTCGGCGAAGCGCATTTTCGCGCTGGGGCCTGCCAGGCCGATGGGAGTGAGGGCCTTGTGGAGTGCTGAGGTGGAACTGTCGTAATCGTCGTTTCCGGTTATTGCTTTTCCGATGGCTTTCAGGAGCGTTTCTGCACAGAAGTTATCAGACTGCCGGTTGGCTATGCCTGCAATATGGTTGAGACTGGCGGATGCCGCAGTGCCCAGGGTTGTGAGTGAGTCAGGCGCCGTGGGGTCCTGCCGGCATGCTTCTTCCGCTTCGCCGTCCACTTGTATGCCATTCTGTATCAGCCAGCGGCGGAAATGGACTGCGGCGGCAAGAGGCCCGTCGGGGATGCTGTCTCCCATCTGCCCGCGCCAGGTCAGCCCGGAGGGCACGACTCCGTCCTTGCTGCGCTCGTCTTCGGTACTCCAGTCGGTATGGCGGAGAGTGCCGCTGAAGTAGCTGCCGTCACCGACAATATCTCCCTCTATACGGCGTATGCCGTTATTTTCCAATATCTTGCGCCACTTTCCGAAGGGGACGTCTTCTTTCGGGAGATAGCTGAAGAGGTCGCCGATCAGGGGGTCTCCGCCGCCTATTATATAAAGGTTGCCGCGGAGGGTGCTGTCGCAGACGGTGCCGTTGGTGGCCAGTTGCGTCTTGAAGGTGTAGTTGCGGCCGAGCCTGAGGTAGGCGGCTGCGGTGGTAATCAGCTTCATGTTGCTGGCGGGCACCATGCATTTGCCGCGGTTGAGGTCGGCGAGGGTGTCGCCCTTGAAATTCACGGCAAGGACTCCCCAGACGCTGTGTTCCAGCATGCCTCCGCGGGCATCGAGCGCTTCTACGGTTTGTTGTACGCTCGTGGGGGGAGTGCTGCCGGTGAAGCAAAGGGCCAGTATGATTGCAAGACGTTTCACGGAGTACAAAGATAGCAAATTGCTGATTTTTACCTACCTTTGTTCCGGTACGTCCGTTTTTGACCACAATTATGCAGCAGCCAACTTGCTGTATATTAATTGTTTACAGGAAATAAAATCGTCGGATTTTGCCGATTTGTTATGAGGAATATACTGATAATCAGCATCTTAAGTGCTGCGGTGATTATGCAGCTGTCATGCAGGGCGCATGCCCAGAATACCAGGATCAAGGATGGCACGCAGTGGGCCGTGGTGAATGTGAGTGACGCATTCATGCGGGAGGAGCCACGCTATGGCAGCGAATGCGTGAGCCAGACGCGGATGGGAACGCTGGTGCAGGTGCTGGAGCGCAAGGGATACTGGGTCCGCATAAAGACTCCCGAACCCTACGAAGGCTGGGTTAACGAACTCGCCCTGGCTCCGACGAGGGAAATAAAGCCTGCGGAGCAGAAGCAGACCCGGCTCTACGGGGCAACCCTGCGGACAATGACTTCCGGGGAGGCGGGAAAATATCTCCGGGCTCCGAAGATGATCTGCACGGGTGCGGATCCGGTGAAGGTGTTCAAAGCCCCTCCGACAGACGTTCCGCAGGGCCTTGAAGTGCTCACCACCCTTCTCCAGGGGAATATTGTCCGGGCCAAAGCCGGCACCGGCGGTATGCTGGAAATCGTTCTTCCCGACGGAAAAACAGGCTTCGCGCCTTCGTCGGCATTTGAAGATTTCAGCGGCTGGGCCGAGGCGGAGGCGGCCGAATCAGATGAAGAGAAGGCCGCGCAGATCGTCTCCCTGGCAAAAACCTTTCTCGGCGTACCCTATCTATGGGGAGGGATGTCTCCCGGTCATTTCGACTGCAGCGGCCTCACCGGATTCTGCTTCTTCATGAACGGCCTGCTTCTGCCGCGCGATGCATCCCAGCAGGTGAAATGCGGCATCGAAGTGCCTTTCGACCAGATGCAGGCGGGCGACCTCGTATTCTTCGGCGATACTTCTGTAGGACACGTAGCCCTCTGCATCGGCGACCATAAAATCATCCACGCATCCCAGCTGGTGCGCATCAACTCCCTGCTCCCCGGCGAGCCCGGCTACTACGGCCGCAATATCCTTCATATCCGCCGCATCATCGGGCACCTGGAGGACGGCGAGCTTAAAGCGGTGAAAATCAAGGACAGTCAACACTATAATTCATTATGAAACACGGACTGGTATACCTGCTGCTCGCGATGAGCATGGCGTGTTCATGCGTGAATGCCGACAAGGCGTATGTCCGGAAAGCCGTCAGGCTGATGGATAAATCCGGATTGTTCGCCGAAGGACCGGAATGGGATGCGGCCAGGGCCGAGGCCCTCTCGGCCGCGCCGCAGACTCCGGACGAGGCAAAGGACATCGTCCGAAAGGCCTTGAAGGTGGCGGGAGGCAAGCACTCCTTCATCAAGGTCTCGGAAAATGTCGTCGAGGATGCAAACTCGGAATGGAAGATGCCCACTGTCAGTTTCGAAGAAGACGGGATAGCGGTCATCGCGCTCCCGGCTTTTTCCGGGCCTGCAGGCGAGGGCGTAAGATATGCGTCTACCGTACTTGAGGCTTTGCCGGACACCTTGCCCGGGGTTGTCATTGACCTGAGAGGCAATACCGGAGGGAACATGTATCCCATGATATCGGCTGTCCACCGCTTCCTCCCGGACGACGACATCCTGCGGTTCCGTACCCGCAAGCGCACGAACTGGATCAGTCTCCGGTTCGTCCTTCAGGGGACTGGAGTGGCCGCGAAAGCGCCGGTCGATTGCCGCGTAGCCATTCTGACTGACGATATGACCGCAAGTTCAGGAGAGGCTGTCCTGCTGACATTCAGGGGGTTGGAGAATGTACGCACGTTCGGTGCCCCGACTGCGGGCTATGCCTCGGCAAACACTACGTTCCCCATGCCCGACGGGTCGCAGCTTGTCCTGACGACCGGCTGCGACGTCGCCCGCACCGGCGAGGTTTTCTGCGACGATCCCATCGCACCGGACGTCCTTACGGACAGCCCGATGAAGGACGCGCTGGCCTGGTTGAGAGGACTTTGAGTCCCGTCACGGAATAATTCAAAAAAATTGCTATCTTTGCACCGTTTTTAACACAGAAAGATATGAATCTCAGAGACATCAAGAAGGACATCGACTACGTTCTCAGCGCCTTCATCGAAGACTGCACCGTATGTGTGGCGGTTAACCCCAAATCCAACGACAAGGTCATATCCGGCCTCATGGAAGATGCCGTGGACCTCTACAACGAGCTCCGCGACAAGGTCACGGTTAAGGTTGAGGGATCGAAGAAAGCTTATTTCAACGCCCTCCGCAAGGAAATCCTCGAGCGTACCGACGCCCTCTATACCAAACTGAGCGAAGCGGTCGCCAAGGGCAACAAGGCCGAAGAACCCGCCGCTGAAAAGAAACCTGCGGCAAAGAAGGCTCCTGCAAAGAAAGCCGCCCCCAAGGCCGAAGCTCCCGCCGAAGAACCCAAGGCGGAGAAGAAGCCCGCGGCAAAGAAGGCTCCCGCAAAGAAAACGGCTGCCAAGAAGGCAGAATAAATAACACTGAATACTCAATCGGGCGCCGGACGAACTCCGGTGCCTTTTTTTCGTCATAGCCAAGAATTTATTATCTTTGTAGTCTATGACTAAAAGATACGTACTCATTTCTCTGGCATGCCTGGCCCTGTGTTCCTGCAACATAGTGAACTCCCTGGTGCACGACGACCAGGTCGTGGCCCGTGTCGGCAGCGAGAAACTGTACCAGTCGGAACTCGACAAATACATCCCCGACGGCTCGTCTCCCGAAGATTCGGTGAACATTGCCCGCCAGTACATAGAAACCTGGGCGACCGGGCAGCTTTTCCTCCGTACGGCCGATGCGGAGCTTTCCAAGGAAGAAAAGAATGTCGACAAGGAGTTGGAATCGTACCGCAGGTCGCTGCTGCGCTACCGTTACGAGCAGCGCTACATCAACGACCGTCTCGACACCCTCATTACCGACGCGCAGCTTGAAGAGTGGTACAAATCACACAGGGAGATACTGGAACTCCCGCGTCCCATACTGAAGGTGCGTTTCGTGGACATCATGTCTGATTCTCCGAATTACGAAGAGGTGATGGAAAAGCTCTCTTCCGACGGAGGGCAGTCGCTGAAAGACCTTGACAGCCTGGCATACATCTCCGCACTGCGTTTCTTCGACAGTTCCGACAAGTGGATGGATGCGGCAGTGCTTGCCCGCGAGTTCGGCACGGACTATTCCACCATGCTCTCCCGCCTGAAGGACCGCTACATCATCTTCAAATATGAAGAGCGCGGGGAAACCCGTGCGGCCTTCGTCGCAGCCATACAGAAGAACGGGCAGGCGCCCATCGAATACTGCCGCGCCTCCATGCGCGACAATATCCTGAGCGAAAGAAAACGCGACCTCCTTGCAAAACTGGAACAAGACTTGCTTACAAACGCACGGGACAAAAAAGTTTTCGTTAGTTACTAGACAATGACAGCAAAACACATCATAGCCTTGACGGCGGCCGCCGCCCTGATTTCATTCAGCGCAGGTGCGCAGCGTTACAATACCATAGACAAGAGCATAGCCGTCGTGGGCAACGAACTCATAACCATTTCCGACCTGGAAACCGAAATCCAGATGATGAAGGCGCAGGGGCAGTCTTCCGACCGTTCCACCAGATGCAACCTGCTTGAAAGCATGATGCAGGGGAAGCTTTTCCTGATGCAGGCGCGGCTCGATTCGCTGAGTGTCGCCCCCGACATGGTCGAGGCGCAGCTGAACGACCATGCCTCCCGGGTGCGCACAGCCCTCGGCGGAGACGAGGCGGTCGAAAAATACTTCGGCAAGAGCCTTTACCAGCTCCGCAACGAATGGAAGCAGCAGATAGAAGAGAGTTCGCTCGTGCAGCAGGAGAGGGAGCAGATAGCCTCCGCCATCCCCGAACTGACTCCTTACGACGTGAAGGTTTACCTTGATACCGTCGACAGGGAGCGCCTGCCGGTGATTCCTGTGAAGTACAAAATGAGCCAGATCTGCGTCTATCCGGACCGCGAAAAAGCGAAGATGGAGTGTAAGGAGAAATTGCTGAGCCTGCGCGAGCGCATCATCAACGGCGAGAAATTCTCCACCCTGGCGCGCCTGTACTCCGAAGATCCGGGCAGTTCCCGCAAGGGCGGCGAGCTCGGAATGGCTTCGAAGGATATCTTCTGGCCGGAGTTCTCCGATGCCGCGATGGCGCTGAAGCCGGGCACCATCTCTCAGATAGTAGAGACTCCCGACGGCTTCCACATCATCCAGGTGATAGAGAAGAAGGGAGACATGTTCAACGCACGCCACATCCTCCTGAAGCCGAAGTACACCGATGAAGATAAGGAAAAGGCGTTCCGCCTGCTCGACTCTCTCAAGACGGTGATAGAGAAAAAGGAGACTCCCTTCGAGGTGGTGGCCCTCTTCCGTTCGGAGGATGCCGCGTCCCGTACCAACGGCGGGCAGATGGCGGACCCCCGCACCGGCAGCGCCTACTTCGAGATAGACCAGCTGAAGCCGGAGGATTATGAGGCCGTCAAGAATCTGGAGGAGGGGCAGATATCCGCCCCCATCGCCTCCCGTGACAACGAAGGACGCGACGGCAACCTCATCTACAAGATTATCCGCCTCGACAGGGTGGTGCCTTCGCACGTGGCTACCTTTGAAAACGATTACACCGAGTTGCTCGCCGGAGTAAAGCAGCAGAAGGAGGTGGAGGCGCTGGACAGTTTCATAAAAACGAAGATAGCCGAGACCTACATAATCATCGACCCTATGTTCGGGGATTGTGACTTCTCCCGCGACGAATGGAAGGAAAAAGTCAGAAAATAGCATTGTCCCTCCTCGCGCTGCTGCTTTGCGCATGCCTTTCTGCCCAGAACAAGAATTCGCAGAAAGACAGCCTGGTGCGCCTGATAAAGGCCGAATCCCTCCAGCTCATGGACAAGGACGGCACCAGCTACCGCAAGGCGGTGAAAGCCACTTTCTTCCATAACAACACCTATCTAATCTGCGACACGGCCCTCTGGAACGTAGACCGCCGCATTATCAATTCGTGGGGCAACGTGAAGGTCGTGCAGGACGGCACCATCCTTTCCAGCGACAAGATGGATTATCTTATCGACGACGATATGGTGCAGTTCCGTGGAACGCTCGTGCAGCTTGAAGACAAGGAGCACAATACGCTGCGCACGCATTTCCTCGACTACAACACGCGGGATTCCCTGGCCTTTTTCAGCAAGGGAGGCGCGATGAAGGACAAGGACGGTCAGATAATCGAGAGCACCGACGGATCCTATGACGCGAAGCGCAGTTTCTTTGAATTCCGCAACAACGTGAACATGTTCACCGACTCGGTATTCATACGCACGACACGCATCGACTACGAATCTTCCGACAGCCGCGCGATTTTCTGCGAACCGGTAGATTTCTGGAAGGAAGACAATATGCTTTCGGCCGACAGCGGGTGGTACGAGCGCCTGGTTGAGACTTTCTTCTTCAACGGCAAGGTTCACGCCATGTCGAAGGAGCAGGAAGCCTGGTGCGATTCGCTATATTACTACCGCACCCCGAATAATATAATGATGCTGGGGAACACCCAGGTGCAGGATACCACGCGCAATGTTTCGGCCGTGGCCAACAGGCTTTTCTATGAGGATTCCCTCCGCCGGGTGACCCTCAACCGCGATGCCGCCGTGGCCCTCCGTACGGAAGAGAAGGGCACGGTGGACACTCTCTACATAGGCGGCGACACCCTGGTTTATTACACCGTCCGCAAGTGCGATATCCCGGAAGGGGAGATTAAGGCAGCGGAGTCGAGGCGGGAAGAGATATTCTCGGATCCTATTTCGGAGTTCCGCCGGAAGGCGCGGGAAGCACGGGAGGAGGCCAGAAGGCAGGCCGAAGAGGCGAATGCCGGCAAGAATCCCGAGATGGCCGCGCGTGAGGCCGGCAGGAGGGGCAAAGGCGGCCGGTCGCGTCCGGGCAAGGCCTCTCCGAATGACGCGGAGGAGATTTCACCTGTCATTTCGAGCGAAGACGCGGTCGAAGTCGAGAAATCTCCCTCCGACACCCTTACGACGGCACCCGTCGACTCACTGGCACCGCCACCGCCGCCGGACACCACGCGCATCGGCTTCGTGGAGGGCGTGGGCCATATCAAACTCTTCCGCACCGACCTGCAGGTGGTCTGCGATTCGATGCGCTTCACGGAACTCGACTCCATCGCCCGTTTCTATATCAACCCGGTGGTCTGGCAGGACATCCGCAACCAGTATTCCTCCGACAGCCTTTCAGTGCTTGTCAAGGGCAACGGCGTCGACAGGGCGAGCCTTATGTCGAACGCTTTCATCATCACGCAGGAAACGGCTACCCTCTTTGACCAGATACGTTCCACGGAGGCGATGGCCTACTTCGACACCACCTCCACCCTGCAGCGTTTCGACGCCCTGGGCGGCGCCAACGCCATATTCTTCCTTAAAGAGAAAGAGCAGTTCGCCACCGTCAACAAGGTTGAGTGCAAGATGCTTTCTGCCTCGTTCATAGACGGCGAATTCGACAATGCGAGTTACTTCGAATCGGCCAAGAACGACGCCTATCCGCTCCCTGCCCTGAACGAGGCAGACCGCCGCATGAAGGGATTCAACTGGCAGCCGGACCTCCGTCCGAAAGGGAAACGGGACATAACGCACCTGAGCGTGCGGCCTTCGCAGCGGCATATGTACGAGGCGCGGCCAAAGACATCTTTCCGTCAGACGGATATTTATTTCCCGGGGCACATGAAGAAGGTCTATGCCGGTCTGGCGGCGGCGAAGAATAAACCGAAGGTAAAACGCGCTGCGGCGCCTCCGAGTGCTTCGGAGGAGATCTCTCCGCTCTCTCCGCTCGGTCGGGATGACAAGGCGGAGGGCGAGCCTTCTGTCATTTCGAGCGGAGGCGCAGCCGGAGTCGATAAATCCCCCTCCGATTCCTTGCAGGCTGCTCCTAAAGATTCCATGGCCATCCGCGATACCCTCGCCGTCAGGGATTCCGTTGCACTCCGTGATTCAGTCGCCGTTCGTGATTCCCTTGCTATGCGCGACAGCATCCCTCCGCACATCCCCACGCCAGCGGAAATACGGCGCCAGATGCGCAAGGAAAAGCAGGCGGCGCGGGATTCTGCATATCAGGCAAAGATTGCGGCACGCGATGCCCGTTGGGCTGTCGCGGATTCGATAGATGCCGCGAAGGCTGCCGTAAAGGCCGCCCAAAAGGCGGAAAAGCAGAAAGTCCGGGATGCTAAGAAACGCGAGAAACTTGCGAAACAAAACGAAGACGACCGCCGCAAACTCGAGAAATACGTCGAGCGTTACAGTCGTAAATACAACAGGAAGAAAGAACGTCTTGCGGCGAAGGAGGCTAAAGCGGCCCAAAAGGCTGCGAAGGCCCCGAAGAACCCTCCGGCTGCAGCCGCGCCGCCATCCGAAGCGACTTCGCCGGACACCGAACCAAATACCGATAACCAACCAATTGAAAATGGAAAAGATACTGGACAGGTTCCTGAGGTACGTCAAAGTGGACACTCAGAGCAACGAGGATTCGGAAAGCCAGCCCTCGACGGCAAAGCAACTGAACTTGTTAAAACTCCTCTGTAAAGAGCTGAATGACCTTGGAGTCGAGGCGACCCTCGACGAGTACGGCTACGTCATGGGCCGTATTCCGTCCAATGTCGAAGTGGATGTTCCCGCAATAGGCTTCATCGCACATGTGGATACCGCTCCGGACGCCTCCGGAGAGAATGTCAAACCCCAGATAATCAAGGACTACGACGGCTCGTCCGTCCCGCTGAAGGGAGTGCCCGGCCTGGAACTGAAACCCTCCGAATTCCCTGAACTCCTTGCCCACATTGGCGAAACCCTCATCACTACCGACGGCACCACCCTGCTGGGCGCAGACGACAAAGCCGGGGTGGCGGAAATAATGGATGCCGTCCAGTATATCCAGGCCCATCCCGAATTCAGGCACGGCCCTATCCGCATAGGATTCACTCCCGACGAGGAAATCGGCCGCGGCGTGGTCAAGTTCGACGTGGCGAAGTTCGATGCGGAATATGCCTACACGATGGATGGCGGCGAGGCCGGGGAACTCGAGTTCGAAAACTTCAACGCCGCATCCGCCAGGATACATATCCAGGGCTGCAACGTGCATCCCGGATACGCCAAAGGCAAGATGCGCAACGCCATCCACATAGGGCAGGAACTGAACTCCCTGCTGCCGGAGGAACAGCGTCCCGAGTGTACCGAAGGCTACGAGGGCTTCTTCCACCTAATCTCATTCAAGGGCAGTGTGGAGGAGGCGGATGTCGCCTATATCATCCGCGATCATGACCGTGCGAAATTCGAGCGGAAAAAGGAGCTGATGCAGGAGTGCGTTGCGAAGATTAACGCCCGCTACGGAGACGGGACCGCCACCCTCGCGCTGAAAGACCAGTACTACAATATGCGCGAACAGGTGGCGCCGCACTATCATATAGTTGAGATTGCAATGAAGGCCATCGCCGATGCCGGAGTCGAGCCCAAAGTACAACCCATCCGCGGCGGCACCGACGGGGCGAACCTCTCCTTCCGCGGCCTGCCATGCCCGAATATCTTCGCCGGCGGCCTGAACTTCCACGGCAAGTTCGAATGGGTGACGCTGGAGAACATGGAAAAAGCCTCGCAGGTCATTTTAAATATTATATCTGCCTTTGTATAAGGTTTTTTTTACCTCTGGGCAGTAACTCAATCTTTCCTGAGGCTGGAACGGATCATATAGACGATCAGCAGCAGGAACGGCACCAGCGCAATCGCTTCGGCTCCGGAGCAGAGGCGTCCTGCGGCATCGTTCCATCCGGAAAGGAACCAATCGACTCCCGCAAACTTCAGGATGGCGCTCACTACTCCCATCAGCGCGCCGCCGGCAATGAAGCCGGAAGCTATCAGAGTACCCTTTTCCTGCCTGGCGGAATTCACCGCCGTATCCTTGCTGCGGCTGCTTACATACCAGCTGATAGCGCCTCCCACGAGAAGCGGCAGGTTGAGGTCCAGAGGGATGAACATACCCAGGCAGAAAGCCAGTGCAGGCACTTTGAACACCGTCAGAAGGATAGCTATCGCCGCACCGATGCCGTAGAGCAACCAGGGGGCGCTCCCTCCGTTCATCATCGGCTGTATCACCGCGGCCATCGCATTAGCCTGCGGGGCCACCAGAGCCCCTTCTCCCACGAATCCGTAGGTTTTGTTCAGCACCAGCATCACCCCGCCTACCGTAGCGGCCGCCACAAGGGTGCCGAGGAATTTCCAGCTCTCCTGTTTGGCGGGGGTAGTGCCCAGATTGTACCCTATCTTGAGGTCGGTGATGAAGCCGCCAGCCATGCTCAGAGCCGTGCATACCACGCCCCCTATCACCATCGCCGCCACCATCCCGGCTTCGCCCTTCAGACCTGCTGCCACCAGCACCAACGCGGTGATTATCAGCGTCATTATGGTCATTCCGCTGACGGGATTACTGCCCACGATGGCAATTGCGTTCGCCGCCACCGTAGTGAAGAGGAAGGAGATGACAGCCACGATGAGAAGCCCCACCAGCGCCTGCCACACATTGTCCACCACTCCTCCGAAAGCGAAGAATGCGAATACGGCTAGCAGCGCCAGAACTATCCCGGTAACGACCGTCTTCATGCGTATGTCGCGGTCGCTCTCTTCCGCTGCGGCCACTGCCCCTCCTTTCTTCGAGAACTCGCTGACAGCCAGGCCCATGGCGCTCTTGATCACTCCGGAATTCTTGATGATGCCGATGATTCCGGCGGTTGCGATGCCTCCGATTCCGATATGGCGAGCGTAGGTGCGGAAGATTTCATCCGCGCTCATCTGCCCCACCGTCTGGGCGATGCCGCTTCCCATGAAATCGAGCACCTGTCCTCCGAAGAGCAGGTTGAAGCCGGGAATGACGATGAGCCATACCAGCAGGCTGCCGAGGCAGATAATAAGCGAATATTTGAATCCGATAATATAGCCGAGACCGAGCACGGCGGCACCCGTATTGAGTTTGAGCACCACCTTCGCCTTGTCGGCGACAGCGTGTCCCACGCGGAGGAATGCCGTTGAAATCGTCTCTCCCCATGCTCCGAAGGTGGCGATGGCGAAATCGTACAGACCTCCGATGAGCCCCGCTATCGCCAGGGTGCGCGCTCCCTTGCCTCCACTTTCTCCGCTCGCGAGCACCTGGGTGGTGGCTGTCGCCTCGGGGAAGGGGTACTTGCCGTCCATCTCCTTTACGAAATACTTCCGGAAGGGGATGAGGAAGAGGATGCCGAGGACACCTCCGAGCAGGCTGCTTCCGAACATGTGCCAGAAGTTTACGTCCAGCCCGAGGATATAGATTGCCGGCAGGGTGAAAATCGCCCCCGCGACTATCACTCCCGAGCAGGCTCCGATACTCTGGATTATCACGTTTTCACCGAGGGAATCCTTGCGCCCGAGCGCGCTCGAGATGCCCACGGCGAGGATTGCGATGGGAATTGCCGCCTCGAACACCTGCCCAACCTTGAGGCCGAGGTACGCCGCCGCGGCGGAAAAAAGAATGGTCATGACCAGCCCGACGGCCACCGAATATGCGGTGACCTGAGGAGCTCCGGATTTAATCTTTTTGCTCATAATGTGCGAAAATACAAATTATATTTGTAACTTTGCCTTTTACAAAGCTAAAAAATCATATAATAACACGTATATCCAAATGAAAAAATTGTTCATTGCACTGTGCTTCGCCCTGACACTTGCGTTCCCCGCAAGGCTCGCGGCGCAGGACACGTGGACGGGTGTTGTCGTCGACATTAACGGCGATCCCATTCCGGGTGTCGCTGTATTCACCGCGGCAGGAGGTGGCATAACCGACGCTTCCGGTGCATACAGCATCAAGGCAAAGAAGGGCGAGAACATTTCGTTCTCCTGCCTCGGTTTCGAAACCGTCACCATCAAGGCCGGTTCGTCCGACCTGAAGCGGGTCGTCCTGAAAGACGACATGCAGATTCTCGAAACCGCAGTTGTCACCGCACTCGGCATCAAGCGCGACGAAAAGTCCATAGGTTATTCCGCGCAGAAGGTGACTTCCGAAAAGTTCTCGAACTCAGCAACCACCGGAAACTGGCTAAACGGCATTTCCGGCCAGGTGGCTGGCCTCAACATCGACCGCAGCAGCAGCCCGAACGGCTCCATGCGAGTAACGGTCCGAGGCGAATCCTCCGCAGACCTCGAGAACAACACGGCCCTTTTCGTGGTTGACGGCGTGCCTATGTACAATACCTCCACCACCTCCGACGCAGGCGGCGAGGGCAGTTCCTTCGCCATCGATTATGGCAACGGTACGGCGGACATCGACCCAGAAAACATCGAGAGCGTCACCGTGCTGAAGGGTGCGGCGGCAACCGCCCTCTATGGTTCGCAGGCAGCCAACGGCGCCATCATCATTACCACCAAGAGCGCGGAAAGCCAGGATGCGGTCTTCAGCGTCAGCTACAAGACCAGTTTCGCTGCAGACAAGCTGCTCTCCTCGCCCGACCTGCAGTATGTTTACGGACAGGGATCCGCAGGCTATGACTACTACTATTACCTGCTTTCCGGCGAAGGCGAGGATGTGGCGGGCCTGAATCCCCGCCCGGATCTCAGCTCCACTACGAGCATGGAATCCTGGGGCCCGAAGATGGACGGAACCCTCTACTACCAGTACTACAACCAGGCAGCGGGTATCGGCGGACACTACAATGAAATCGGCGACTTCATCCGCGACGCCACCCCTTATGTCAATCACGGCGACTGGTTCAAGAGCTTCTTCCGGACGGGCATCACCCTTTCCAACTCTATCGTGATGTCCGGAAAGATCAACAAGGAGAACAGCGTCCGTCTGAGTTACACCAACAACAATATCCAGGGGATAGTGCCCAACTCGCCCAGCCAGACGCACTATATGTCGGTGCGTACCTCCAGCAAACTGGCCAAATGGCTCAAGCTCGACAGCTCGGTGAACTACAAGCACACCCGCAACGACAATATCCCCACTTCCTCCGGTTACGGTTCCACCGCCATCATGTACGGCCTGTGGTGCTACGCTCCCAGCGTCGACATGAGCTGGCCCGCCTACTACTGGTCCGATGAATCCCAATTCCAGCAGGACAGGTCCCTTTCCGGAAAGAACAACGCATACTTCCTGGCCTACCAGTGCATCAACAACCAGAAGCGCGACCGCGTTTACGGCAACATCACCATGAAGGCCGACCTCGCCAAGGGGCTCGACTTCACGGTCCGCGGCGGCCTCGACATCACGAGCGACTTCCGCACCCAGCGCCAGGCGACTTCCACCCAGGCCAAGCCCAACGGCTGGTACCGTGAGCAGGATATCGATTCCAAGCAGTTCTCCGGCGACTTCCTCCTCAAGTACAACACTACTTTCCTGAGGGAATTCGACTTTACCGGAAACGTGGGCGGAAGCATAATCAACCGCAGCTACAGCAACCATTCCCAGACGGCCAGCGCCCTCATGATTCCCGGAGTGTATTCGCTGGTGAACACCAGTTACGAGCCGCTCACCGGAAACAACAGTTACACGCGCCAGACCAATTCCCTCTACGGAATGATTTCGCTGTCGTGGAAGAACGCCCTGTTCCTCGACGTTACCGGGCGTAACGACTGGTCCAGCACGCTGCCCGCAGACAACCGTTCGTTCTTCTATCCTTCCATTTCCGGAAGCGCGGCCCTGAATGACCTTTTCGAATTCGGCCGCACGAACGGTCTCGTCAACCTTTGCAAGGTGCGTGCATCGTGGGCACAGGTTGGTAACGACACAGCTCCCTACCGTATTGCCAACTACTATCAGGGAACGGGTTTCCCGGGAACCGTGGCGATTCCCACGAACAAGGCCAACGAAAACCTCCGTCCCGAGATTGTGACCTCATGGGAAGTAGGTCTCGAACTCCGCATGTACAAGAACCGTCTCTCGATGGATGCGGCCTGGTATGATTCCGTTACCGACGACCTCATTTCCCAGATGCCCGTTTCCATCGCCAACGGCGTTAACAACGTCTTCGTGAATGCAGGTTCCATCCGCAACAAGGGTGTCGAGTTCTCTGTGAACGCCACCCTGTTGAAGACACGTGACATGCAGTGGAAGGTCGGCGCCAACTTCACCCGCAACCGCAACACCGTGGTTTCGCTCGGCGAAGGCATCGATTCCTGGATCGTGGCATCCTACGGCACGCATGCATACATGACTGCCTACGAAGGCGGATCCCTCACCTCCATGTACGGCAAGGGATATGTCCGCGCTCCCCAGGGTGCGACCGCTATCGACGAAAACGGCAATATGGTTGACGTGTCCGGAATGCTGGTACTCGACAAGCAGAACCTGCCTCAAACCGGCACCGAGCTCCAGTACCTCGGCGAATGCGCTCCCGACTGGAAGGGAGGTTTCAACGCCACCCTCAAGTGGAAAGGCGTCAACTTCTATATCGGTTTCGACGGACAGATGGGCGGCCATGTGTTCTCCTACACCGACTGGGTTCTGAACTATCGCGGCAAGGGTGTCAAGACACTCGAAGGCCGTGAAGGAGGCCTCGTCCCCGTCGGAGTACGCGAGACCGGCGACGGCAACTACGTGATCAACACCACGGAGATTTCCCCCGCCAACATCTCCACTTACTATCACAACAAATTCGAACAGACCAATGCGGAAGCCCACTTTGTGAGCACCCAGTTCCTGAAACTCCGCGAGGTGCGTCTCGAGTATTCCCTGCCCAAGAAGATGCTTGCCAAATCGAAGAGCATCAGCTCCGCCAGCATCTCCGTCTACGGCAACAATCTCTGGTGCTCCACCGACTTCCCCGCATGGGATCCGGAAGGAGTTACGATGCGCGGCAGCGCGGTCATCCCCGGATTTGAAATCCTCCAGATGCCCACCACCGCACAGTTCGGTGCAACACTTAACCTTGTATTTTAACGGAGGACACGCGATATGAAAAAGACTTTCATTTTTACACTGGTTTCCGTTCTGATGCTCTCCGCGTCCTGCTCGAAGTTCGACGACATGAGCAAGAACCCGTATGCGCTCTATGAGGCTCCGGCCGAGGAATTCGTCCATCCTATCATGTTCAAGACGCAGTACAACCTCATCAGCGTGTTCCGCAGCAGCACCATCCTGCTGATGCAATATGCTGTCTCCACCAATTCGGAGGTATCCTCCAGGGTTATAGACAACTACAATATTCCCGAAGGCACCACCGATGATGTCTGGAGCGGCCTCTATCCCCAGTGGGGCAACGCCGTCAAGATGTACGACTCCGCCGTGAGGGAAAACAAACCCCACATGCAGGCGGTGGCACTGATAATCAAATCTTTCCTCATTACCCAGATTGCCGATACTTACGGCGACGTTCCCTTCAAGGATGCCGGTGCCCTGGTCCTTGACGACAAGGCAGGATATTACACCGCCTACGACAGCCAGAAGGATATCTACCGCAATGTGGTGGTGATGCTGGAGAAAGCCAACGACCTGCTCTCTCAGAGCACCGTCACCGGCTTCTCCTCCGTCTGTGACAAGACTTTCGGAGGCGACCTCGAAAAGTGGCGCCGCTTCGGCAATTCCCTCTATGCCCGTGTGCTGATGCGCATCGGTCTCAAAGTGATTGAAGAGGACGGAGGCATACTCGACGTGAGCGACATCGACAGCGACCTCGGAGCTGTTGCGGTAAAGAGCAAGCTCGGCGAACTATTCTCCTGCTTCCAGAGCAAGGGAGGGGATTATCCCCAGATGCGTTCCCGCGCCGACAGGCCGCTGATTCCTTTCAGCGACCAGAACGAGCCCGAGCATACTCCCTTCTATACCACCACCAGCGGCAACTGGAACACGGTTGCCGTGAGCGACGTGCTTACCCGCCGTATGCTTGACTACACCCAGAAAACCGATACCAACGATCAGGTTTACTACGAATACATGGCTTCTTCCGCCGGCGGACATGTTGAGGATCCCCGCTATGACTGCTGGTGGCGCAAGGCCAACGGCATGCCGGTGCAACTGCTCAACGAAGATCGCGTCAAGTTCCTCGACGGAGCCGCGCACAAGTCGCAGGCAGGTAACTCGAAGATTGGTCGCATGACGTACGGAAAAGATACCGGAGGCGCGATTACAGGAAAAGTTTACGACCTGCAGAACGCTCCGTATTATCCGCTCATGAACTATTCGGAGCTCCTCTTCATTTATGCGGAAGCGGGGGCCCGCGGATGGGTGAGCAGCCTTTCCGGCCTCGGAGCTTACCTCGGCCTGTTCAAGGAAGCCATTACCGAGAGCATCCTCGAGTGGAATCCTTACGTTACGGCCGATTCCGAAGAGGTCTCCGGGTATGTAGACTGGTGCTCCAACGGCGAAAAGTACAGCGGCGCCACCTTCAACTCTGCCAATGCGGTCGAGGCCATCCTTACCCAGAAGTGGCTCGCCCAGTTCTTCATCGGAATCGAATCCTGGTGCGATTACCGCCGCACGGGTTATCCTCTCCTCAAGACCAACGGCCCCGCCGCGGTCAACAACAACATTCTCCCCACCCGCATGCGCTATCCTTCCGACGAGCAGTACCGCAATCCTGCAGCCTATCCCGCCGCAGTGAACGGATGGCTTGGAGGCAGCAACAACATCCAGACGGACGTGTGGTGGGCGAATACCACTGTAAGTACCGAAACCAGGCTTCTTGGAAGACAATAAAAAAGCGAACAAGCCATGAAAAAATACTTCAAATATCTGTTAATCACCGCAGCGGGCGTACTGGCGGCAGCCTGTACTCCGGAAGAGAGCCTCACCGACAAGGAAATCCTCGATTCCCGCCCGGTCGTGCAGCTGGAAATCAGTTATTCGGTGGACGGAGCCGCGCTGACGGCGCTTAATTTCGACCATTTTGCCAGACGGAAGAAGGTTACGGTGAATGTCAACAACGAGAACCTTTTCTGGAACCTCGAGAGCGACCGAAGCTGGTGTACCGTAAAGCAGGAAAACCATAAAGGTACCGGCACGGTCACCCTTGAGATTGCAGCCAATGAGAGTTTCGATCCCCGCGAACAGGCAACCATCACTTTCGTTGCCGGCGAGTATCGCAAGGTGGGCTTTACCGTAGACCAGGACAAGGCGACTTTCCTGATCGGGCAGCCGTATTTCGTATCACCGAAGGCTGGATCAGCCGTGAACGTCAAGGTCACCACTGAAAAAGAGACCGTGTGGAGTTATGACGGCGGCGACTGGATTTCCGTTGCGGAAGGTGCGCAGACCGTTTCCGACGAAACCACCACCACCACTCTTACTCTCACTCCTTCAGCAAACGACGGTGTATCCCGTTATGGTTCCGTCGAACTTACAAGCGGCACCGAAAAAGACAATATCTGGTTCTATCAGTTCGGTTCCGACCTCAGTTACGATGACGCCGGAAACGTATTCTTCCCCAGCGGAACTCCCGCTACAATTTCCCTGAAGGCACCTGCCTTCATGGTGGGCAGTGTGGATGTGCCAGATTACGCTACCGGCACCATTACTGAAGAGGGCGATGAGAATACCGTCATCACCATCGAGATGGAAGAAAACCTTAGTGACTGCGGAGAGGAACGTACGCTTGAAGCTTCCCTGAAGCTCTCCAATGCATCTGCGACCATAGTCAGCCTGCCTGCCATCGTGCAGGACTACACTCCTGCAAACGGCATCGTCACAGCCAAAGGTCTGCAGGCTTTTGCAAAGGCCGTTGCAGAAGGGGAGTCCACCGCTACATGGGAGCGGGATGGCGCTGTAACCGTCATCAAGGATATCGACATGAACGGGATCGCGGGCTGGACCGGCATCGGCACCGCCGCGCATCCATTCACCGGCAGGTTCGACGGAGGTAAACATTCGGTGACCAACCTCAAGAACACCGCATACGGACTCTTCAATTATTGCAAGGACGCCACCGTGCAGGACATAACCCTTGGAAAGGGATGCTCCATCTACAACAATAGGGATTATGCTGCCAAGGGCGGCTTCGGAGGTGTGGTTTCAGTCGCGGAAAACACCACCGTTTCCGGTTGCGGAATGACCGGCTCGCTTGAATTCTCCGGCACGTCGGATGATGATTATCCCGCATACATAGGTGGCGTGGTAGGATGGGCCGACACAACCTCCACAATCAAAGGAGTAAGCATGAACGGCACGCTAACGGTAGCCCCTCCGGCAGCGGATGACATAGTCTGCTATGTGGGCGGTATCGCTGGTCTTTGCGAAGGTTCGCTGTCGTCTTCGGAGGTCCTCGGGCAGATTATCTTCTCTTCAAGTGTCGGCACCGGTGTTATCGGAGGCATCCAGGGTGCACTGACCAGGAAAGCGACTGTAAGCAACAACGGTTTCACGGGGACTGTCACTCTCGGCGGAGCCTGCAAGAATCCTGTTGTCGGCGGCCTCTACGGACGGATTGACAGCGACCACAGTTTCGACAATGCGAGCGACAAGTCGGTTTCTCTCGGTACAATAAATATAAACTCCTTCTTCAACAATGCCTCAACCTGCGTATATGTCGGAGGTTTCGCCGGATTGGCAGCAAAGGATATCAAGCTTTCTTTCAAGGGATACGAAGCCCAGAGCAACATTATTGTCGACGAGGCGTCGGCCGCTATGACAGCCGCATATATATGCATCGGCGGATTCCTTGGCGGAAACGCTCCGGACGGACCAGCCGCATCGCTTGAATTCGAAGAGCTTACGTCCTCGGGAAACATAGAGACCCAGGTTGCCACTGCCATAACCTGTAGCATCAGGCGTCAGTGGATTGGAGGAATTGCAGGATATGCCAACGGACTTGCCACGTTCAAGGGATGTATCAACAAGGGCGAAGTCGGCAAGAGCACTGCAGTTTACTGTGCCAGATCCAATCAGTACGGAGCAATCATTGGCGGTATCGCAGGATATGCCGGCGGTGGAAATGCCGTGTTTGAGAAATGCTCCAACCAGGGAGAGATTTCCAATCATCATTACAATAACAACGGTACAACTGCCACACAGCCCATCCTTGGCAAGACGATGTACACGCCATGCATTGCAGCCGGCGTCCTTGGTGCATTCAACTATGGATCCACCGTAGAGAAGTTCACCCTTACGATGTCTGAATGCAGCAATGCAAAGAGTATCTTCTCTTACCGCGGATATACCGGAGGAATAGTCGGATACTGCTATAATGCCACTATTACCTCCTGCACCAACAGCGGCAGGCAGGCCAATGGAACAAACGACCAGAGCGCATACCGCGGAGGTATCGCCGGGGCAGCCGGCAACGCCACGATAAAGAATTGCACGGCATCGGGCGATATCACTTCCCTTGTGTACGGCAGCGCTGATTACGCCTGCGCCGGAGGCATACTCGGCTTTGCCAAGGGGGATGAGCCGGTAGTAATCGATAACTGCTCCTATTCAGGCATCATCAAGGCGGACAAGATGTCCAGCAATCCTCCCAAACCGGAATATCCGGGTGGAATCATCGGAATGGGCACAGAATCCAGCATTGTCAGGGACTGTAAGTTCGGAGGTACCGTCCAGGGTGTCGTTATCAACGAAAACAATGTTTCTGAAAAAGTATCCGGCAATGGTGTCGGCACTGTGGAAGGCACAATAACTTATTGGCCCGGCAGCAATTCTTAGTATATGAAAAAATCAATCGGCATACTTCTGATTCTTGCCCTTGCGGCAGGTTGCGGCAAGGACAACCCCTCCGGAGAAGGCGGAGGGGGCGGCGGCAGTAGCACTGTTCCTAAGAACTGGACCATCAGCGGCACGGTTTCCGGCAATGACGGGCACCTGCTAAAGGATGTGGTGGTCTCCGACGGCCTCAATTGCGTCAAAACCAATGAGGAAGGTCGCTACTACCTCGATTCCGACATGACCTCTACGGAATACGTATTCGTCTCCACCCCTTCGGAATACGGAGCCCCGGTGGTGGACGGACAGGCCTGCTTCTGGAAGTTCCTGAAGGACTGCACCAAGGGCTCCGACGGCAAGTATGTCATTGATTTCACCCTGGAAAAGAACACCAGTCCCGAGCGCTTTACCATATTTATATATGGTGATCCGCAGCCCCGCCCCGCTTCGGCAGGCCTCGACAAGGTGGGTTACAGTTCCCTCGCATGCTGCACCGACATGTACCGCGACATGAAGGAATATGCCGCCGGCATCAAGGGCCGCAGGGTTTACGGTATCGGTCTGGGGGATATTGTCCACCAGAGCCTGTCGCTGCTCACCCAGTACAAGAAGGGCATGTCCACGACAGGCATCAGTACCTATAATATAATAGGCAACCACGACCAGGAACACGTCCTGGAACGCAGCGACGAAGAGGCTTCCAAAAACTTCGTTGCACAGATGGGCCCCGTCAACTACTCCTTCAACCTGGGAGGACTGCATTTCCTGATGCTCGACAACATGATTGCCCAGGGCCCCGGGAGCGGTAAATACAGCGACGAGTGCACCACCGGCCTCACCGACAAAATCTGGCAGTGGGTGCAGAATGACATGGCGCACGTCCCCACGACCACGCCGATCATGGTATGCGGACATTCTCCCATGATGCGGACGGAAGGCAGCACAAGCGACCGCAGCGGCCTGCATCTCGGCGACCTCCGGAACCTGCTTTCCAGATATCCGAAAGCCTATGCCTGGGCCGGCCACACCCATACCACTTACAATTTTGTCGATAAGGACAAACCTGTTATAGAAACCCATACCGTCACCCGCGTCACCGGAGCCCTGTGGATCAACGATTACCTCGGCAGCAACGGCACGCCCCGCGGATACGTGGTGTTCGACTACGACAACGGCAAAGTCTCGTGGAAGTTCAAGCCTACCTACTACCAGACGGCCCCTTACATCGGCACCAACGGGAACCCCGTCAGCGGCAGTGCGCCGGACTACAAATGGCGCGACTGGAATTATGACGCCCAGGGACGCGCCGTGCTCAAATCGACCGGCCAGCCCCTCGACGACACCTACCAGATGCAGGTCTATCCTCCCGGAACCTACGGCGACAATTACCTCTATGCCAACGTGTTCCTCTGGGATGAACTCTGGAAGACTCCGGTTTTCACCTCCAACAGCGAGCAATCCGTAATGAGACGCGTGACAGACAAGGATTACAGATATTCGTACGGTCACTGGGACCTCTATTCTTTTTACAGCAGCAACAAGAGCATCGGTTCCGAATTCACACCCTCAAAGAACAACTGTTCTTCCATGTTCCGCGTCTACGTGGAAGCGGCTCACGGCTCAGGAACAGTCAGCGTGAAGGATCGTTTCGGTAATACTCACACATCGTCAATTACCTGGTAATGAAAAGATCAGCTATCATAATCAGTCTCCTTCTCGCGTGCGCGCAGGCGTTCGCGGGAGGAATCGGCTCCGCAGCCGACCTTCAGGCATTCATCAACGCCTGCAACAAGGGCCAGAGCCTTTCGCAGTGGTACGGCACCGACACTACCGTGGTGCTTACCGCCGACATCGACCTTGCCAAGGCGAAGAAAATGCCCCAGGTGGCTTCCTTCTCCGGCGTTTTCGACGGCAAAGGCTTCCGGCTCAAGAACTGGAAGGCGACAGGAGGTCTCTTCCACGAAATCACCAAGACCGGCGTCGTACGCGGCATCGTGATTGACGCCAGCTGCGTGATGAAAGTTTCTTCGAAGGGAGATGAGTTCCGCGCAGGCTTCATCGCCGACTTCAACGACGGCATCATATCCGACTGCATCAATTACGGCACCATCGACCACAAGTGCGACTTCGCGATGGCCCCTGCCTACATTGGCGGCATCGCCGGATACAACCGCTACGCCATCACCGGCTGTTCCAATTTCGGGGCCCTGACATCGTACGTTTCCGGCGAGGCGAAGGAGGAAACCTGCCTCAATCTCGGCGGCATCACCGGCGGCTCCCGCGGAAAGGCCGCCGTCGGCAGCGTGGTTGCCCATTGCAACAATTACGGCAAGATAACCGCGGCCGGCAACCTCGTGGCCATGTTCGTGGGCGGAATCGTCGGAAACTCCGGCAAGAGCACTACCAAATACTGTGTCAACAGGGGTGAAGTCGATGTGACGATGGACGCCACCGAAGACGGCAAGACCGCCGGCATCATCCGCGAAGGCGGCATCGCCGGCCTGGTCAAGGGCGACGTCCTCCGTTGCGACAACTTCGGCAAGGTGACCGCCAAAGGCGCCTGCGGAGCCAATGTGGCCGGCATTTGCGGAATGCCGCACGACGCGGTGGTAGTCGCCGACTGCATTAACTTCGGCCCCATTACCGGCAGCGGCGAGCAGCCCTCCAACGTGGGCGGCATCGCAGGCAATATCGGCCGTCCGGCACATATCAGGGGCTGTATCAACAACGGAAAGATCGTCTTCGACGGAGTCAGCTCACGTGCACGCAGCACCGCCGGCGGCATCGCAGGCAATATCTACAGCCCCAAATCGCAGACTGCCGGCGCCTATGTGCGCGAGTGCATCAACAAGGGAGAAATCTACGCCGGAGCAGGCGGCAACAAGTATGACGCCACCAACCGCAATGCGATCCATGTCGCGGGGATTGTGGCTTACGCCGATACCCGCGAGGGTCTGAGGGCCTTCGTCACCGACTGCAGCAACTTCGGAAAAGTCGGCTGCGCACAGGGCCGCAAGGGTGAGATCTGTGCCAGCGCGGTGATGGTCAAGACAGGCGGGCGCGCTGCCAATGATTATGCGGAGGTACTTGCTTCCGTGCCCGCCGGGGGCAACGTTACCGGAACGGTACGCGGCTCCGACGGTGCTCCGAAGGAGGGAATAATCGTAACTGACGGCCGTCAGTGTGTCAAGACGGACGCTTCCGGCAACTTCGCCATGACGAGCGACCTTTCCGAGGCCCGCTTCATCTACCTCTCCCTCCCCGCCACCGCTGTCATTCCCGGTGCTTCAGGGAGAGCCCCCATTCCCTTCAAACGCATCCCCCGCTACGCGAAAGCCGTCAAGGCCGACTTCACCCTCGACCTCGGCGAACCCACGAAGGACTACACCGTCATGATGATTGCCGACCCTCAGGTGCGCCCTTACGGAGTCGACAACTCCATGGAGGCATGGGACGAGGTGGTGGCCCCCGATGCGGAAGCTTTCCGCGCTTCCTGCACGGGCCCGGTCTACTCCATCAATCTCGGCGACCTCGTTTACAACTTCATGAACGCCTGGGACGATTACATGGACGTGGCGTCCAAGATCAAGTGCCCCACATTCAACGTGATAGGCAACCACGACTACGATCAGGGCACCCTCTTCGAAACGGAGCAGGGCACCGTTTACTTTGAAACCTACGTAGGTCCCGACCATTACTCCTTCGACCTCGGAGACATCCACTACGTGGTGTTCAACAACATACTCTATGACCGCAAGGGGAATACCGACAAGTATCATTACGGCCTCGACGACCGCACCCTTGCCTGGCTTCAGGCAGACCTGAGTTTCGTGCCAAAAGACAAGATCATCATGACCTGCAGCCACCACAATCCGTTCAAGACTCCCAACACGTCGCCTCACGGTTCGCACAATGTCTACAGCCTGCATTATGCCGAATACCTGGCTTTGATTTCGTCCTTCAAGGCGGTCTATGCATGGAACGGACACAATCACGAAAATTTCTATTACAACTATAAGGGCAAGGATACTTCCCACGGAGCACCCAACATCCAGTGCATCAGCGTGGCCCGCGCCACCGGAGCCCTCCGTTTCAACGCTCCCATCGCCGCCCTCGGCGAGCCCCAGGGCTACATGGTGATGAACGTGCACGGAGAGAACATCGACTGGTACTACAAGTCCGTAGGCCACGGAAAAGACTACCAGATGCGTGTTTACGGTCCTTCTCGCTCCAGCGACGGCACCATCAGGGTGAACGTCTGGAACTGGTCGGAAGGCTGGAGCACCCCCTCCTGGTATGAGGACGGAGTCAAGATCGCAGACATGGAATACAAGCCGGGCGTGGATCCCGACTACTACGACCTCTACGGCACCATCACCAACAAGACCACCAGAAAATACTGCAAGCCATCGAACAAAGCGCACATTTTCGCCGTCACCCCTTCCGCCGGTGCAAAAGGCGGAGAAGTCCGGGTGACCGATATGTTCGGAAATGAATATAAACAATCAATAATCTTTTAAATTTCTTACAGATGAAAAGAAAAAAATCAATCCCCCGGCTTCATTACGAAGCCCCAGGCATTGAACTGATTCAGTTCGACGCCTCCTGTCCGCTCATGCAGAGCCTTACTATTCCTGATGTTGTTGAAGAAGAATTGGACTGGTAGTATGAAAACACGTATTATTTTCTTGTTTGCGGCAATGGGATTGCTGGCAAGCTGTGCCAAGGAGCTTTCTGAAACTCAGGCAGTCGTAGAAAACGACGGAATCAAGACCACCCTTACCATCGGTCTTCCTTCCTCTACCAAAACGAGCCTCGGCACCGCCGACGCTCTGGGTCATCGCAGTGTTTACTGGTCCAACGGCGATCAGGTCAATGTCAACGGCGAAGTGTCGGAGGCCCTCTCCGGTGTCGCCGATGAATCCACCAGCGCTACTTTCACCTTCTCCGGCAGCCTTTCGGCTCCGTACAACGTAGTCTATCCTGCGTCGGTATTCAGCAGCCTGTATTATCTCGAGCTGCCCTCCGTGCAGACATGGAAGTCCGGCGGCTTCGCCGACAACATGTTCCCCATGCTGGGATACAGCGCTGACGGAACAAACATTACCATGCAGCATGTCTGCTCGGCAGTGAAGGTTTCGGTCATGCGTGCAGCCTCTTCTCCCGACACCGACGACATCGTTTCGGTACGCATCAAGGGCCGTAACGGAGAACAGCTCAGCGGCATATTCACCTATGCCTGCTCGTCGGCCTCGATCAGTCCTGCGGGCGGCTCCGCCGGTGATGATGTGGTAAAGGTCGTCAAGACTTTGGCAACATCCACCGAGACTGCGGCTGTTTACTACGTGGTAATCCCCAGCGGTGTGTACAGCGACGGTTTCGACGTCATCGTCCAGGACCGCTCCGGTCACATCATGACCAAGAGCAAGACCGGCTCTTTCACGGCAGAAGCTGGCCACATCTATGCAATGCCCGCCTTTGAATTCGTTCCTACCGACACCGAACTCGGCATCACCATCTCGAGCGCTTCGGAACTTGTTCAGTTCGCCAGCAACTACAATACAAAGATGTACGAATCCCTCGGTTCCAGCCTCGTGGCGACAGTTACTGCCGACCTTACTTTCGATGCTACCACCTCCGCTGCATTCAATGCAACCGGCGGTATAGGCATGAAGATAGCTGCAGGAGATGCTGAAGATTATTATTTCAACGGTGTTTTTGAAGGAGGCAACCACAGCATCAAGAACCTTGAGGCTACCGTTCCTCTCTTCACCGCTACCGGAGACGGCGGCGAAGTCCGGAACCTTAGACTGGCAAGTACCAGTTCTTTCACATTCACCCACGGCAATGCAGCTGAAGCAGACCTTGGTTCCGTAGTGGGATACCATAAGGGCCTTTTGAAGTCTGTTACCTCATACGCCAATGTGACTATTGAGGCTGGCGACATCACCCAGGTTACCGCTCTCGGCGGACTTGTAGGCCGTGTCACCCAAGGTACGGTTGATGCTTGTGACTATGATGGAAACATTACCGTTCCTTCCGGTTTCAGCGTCACAGGCAAGTTGACCCATATCGGCGGTCTTGTGGGAGAAATCACCAATGCTGCCGGTGTCATCAAGAACTCTTATTTCTATGGAACACTTGAAACCGAGGCCCGCGTTTCCAGCACGGACAAGAGCAATCCTTACCTATTTGTAGGAGGTATCGTCGGCAGCGTTGCGGCAGGCACCGTGCGCAATTGCCATGTTACTGCCAACACCACCAAGGTCGTCACCATGGCCAATAGTAATGACTATGAAGGCACCATCATAAACCACACAACCCTCGCTTATCACATGGCTCAGGGCGGTATTGCAGGGCAGAACGCCGGAACGGTAGAGAATTGCTCCAACGGTGCGACCACTCAGAATTTCGTTCTTACTACCGGCACCGACAACACTGCTGCTGATGCCAATTCCCGTTACTACGACCTTGGCGGTATCGTGGGTCTCAATAAGGCCGGAGCAACGGTGTCCGGTTGTACCAATGAAGGCAAGATCGAGTCCCGTTCCACGCCGCGAATCCAGAAAATCGGCGGTGTTGTAGGTTATAACTTAGGTACGGTAACTTCCTGCTCGAATCAATCTACAGGAGAGATATACCTTACTACGACAAACATATCCCCCTACAGTCTTCGCGTAGGTGAGATTGGCGGTGTCATCGGCAACAACAGCGGCACAGTAAGTGATATACAGAATGCCGGCTATCTCCATTATGACCGTACTGAGAACATTGCAGGCGTAGAAATTAAGATTGGTGGTGTAATAGGTCTTTCCACAACCGCTATCGATGGCGGCAGTGGCAAGGATATCTCCAATACCGGTGATATTTTGGGCAAATACAATGGTACAACCGTCACCACTGCAGGTCTTCGCTTCGGCGGTGTCGTCGGCAGTGCCAATGCATCTGTTCAGAATGTGACAAATGCAGGTACTGTAACCTATCAAACAAGTTCCACCAATGTCGTCAGTTCCCTTTACATGGGTGGTATAGCAGGCGAAATCAGAGGAGCGGGTTCCGCTACAGTCAGCGGCTGTGAGAATGGAGGTGAAGTTTACTTCAATGCCGCCAATAATGCTAAACACACGGACAACTATGCCGGTGGTATCATCGGAAAGACTTTTGAAAGCGACGTAACTATCAGCAATTGCTCCAACTCCGGTTATATCCATGGCGGTAACGGTAGCAAGCAGAATGGTACTACCATGTATGTTGGCGGTATCATTGCCTACCTGGATGGCGTCTCCAGCATAGTTGATTGTGATAATACCGGTAAACTCCTCAACAACCACTTCAACAACACCACCACCAAGGTTGGATCGACCTTTGAGGGTGGTATTGCAGGATTTGTTGTAGGAACCGATACTGACAGGATAACCATTTCCAATGTCACGAACAACTATGACAGCGGCGCAACCATTACCGGTGGCCGCCGCGGCTACACCGGAGGTGCAGTTGGTTATGGCGAATATGTAGATATCAGCAACGCGACCAATAGCAACAGTTATAACACTGGCTCGGGCTATTTTATAGGCGGTATCGCAGGTTGGTTGGTCAATGGAACAGTAAGTGGCAGCACCATGTCAGGAACAGAAATTGCTTCTTCGCAAATGCAGAAGGGAGGTGGAATCGTTGCTGTTTTGGATAGTGAAAGTACCGTGAATAATTGCTCCAGTTCTGTGACTTCGTTCGCCCATACCGATACTACCGCCGGTGCGACGTTAGTCGCTGGTGCGATAGCTGGAACTTCTGTCTCCGGTTCAACCATTAAGAATTGTCACTATGCTGCATCGGGAACCGTCACTAATAGCAGTTCCGGTGCATCCCCGAGTAGTTGGGCTATGGACATCTGCTCCGACACCAACTTTACCGATGACGGCAGCAACGCAGCCGATCTGTAGACTTTATGACCGGACAGGCCGGGTCCGACATTTCGTCTCCCGGCCTGCTCCAGTCATTGTCTTACGATAAAAACAATACAACATGACTAACAAGTTAACCCCAAAAAGCAATGGGGGAGGATATTCTTCCCCCTCCTGCAGATTCATTGATATCGAGCTCTCCGGCAGGATTCTGAAAGTGTCCAACGGCGATCTCCCTAAAATGATTGAAAACACGGAGGATTGGTAGTATGAAAAAGTTATTGCTGATTCTCGCTCCTGCAGCCCTCCTCTTCGCATCTTGCGACAAGGAACTGCGCGAAGAGCCAGCTCCGGAGAAAACTAAAACCGTTCTCACCGTGAGCGCCGCTGCCACGAAGACTACACTTGGCGGCCTTGACGAAGGTGCACGCCAGATTTACTGGGCAAACGATGACCGGATCTCCGTCAACGGTTCCGTCTCCGATCCTCTTTCGGGTATTACGAAGAACACCGTCACCAGCACCGATTTCACCTTCGAAGATGCCGTCAGCGCTCCGTACAAAACGGTGTATCCTGCAAGCATATGGAAGGATGCCACTACGGTTACCCTCCCGAGGAAAGCTACCAGCGGAGTAGTCCCTCTCGGCGGCGTAAGCGATGCATCGCCCATCCCCCTCGCGGCACTGACTTCGATGCTCAAAGTATCAATCAAGCTGCCGGCTACCGATCCCGATACCGACAATATCAAGTATATTGAGGTTTCAACGGCAGGCACCCGCCTGAGCGGCGATTTCTCAATTGATTTCGACACCTCCACCCTCACCCCTGCGGCTTCTCCTACCGAAGATGACTGCAAGGTATGGCTTGTCGTCAATCAGGCTCTCTCCCCGACGGCGAAGGATTTCTTCATCCCCGTCCCCGCCGGAACCTATTCATTTACCGTGACGGTGCGTGATGCCAACGGGGATTATATGACAAAGAGCACCACCTCGGCCAAAACATTCACCAAGGGTGAAATCCTCGCCCTGACCGCATTCGACTTCATCCCTACGGCAACAGACACCGGTATCGAAATCGACTCTGCCGAAAAGCTGATCGACTTTGCGCAGAAGTATAATAATCATGAGTATGATGATCTCGGCAGCGGGCTTATCGCAACGCTCGTTGACGATATTGACGACTGGACGGCTGAAAGCATAGCTGCATTTAACGCAACGAAGGGAATTGGTTTGAAAGTGAGTTATTACGGCGATGCCGAGGATTTCTACTTTGACGGGTTCTTTAATGGCAATAATCACACCATCAGCGGACTTGCCGCTACGGTTCCGCTTTTCAAAGCGACAAGTCAAGCTTCACGTATTGCCGATCTTACCGTAGATAATACCTGCTCCTTCACTTTTACCCACTCCAAGGTAGCGGAGCTTGATGCCGGTGCGGTGGTCGGGTATCACAGGGGCATCTTGAGTAAGGTGAACGTTGCTGCTGACGTATCGCTGGCCTCCGTTGATGCTGTCAATAAGGTTACTTCACTCGGCGGGCTTGTTGGCCGGCTTGTGGTCGGTTCTGTGGACAGTTGCGTGTATTCCGGAAACATTACCGTTCCCGACGGCTTTGTCGTCGATACTCAGAAGACTTATATCGGCGGTCTTGTCGGGCAAACCAGTAATGCTGAGGGGACGATAAGCGGCAGCGATTTCGAAGGTACGATCGACTTTGCCGGAATTGTCGCTTCCACAAGCACTTCCGATCCTTATTTGTATCTTGGCGGAGTCATCGGCAACAATGTCGGTACGGTGAGCGGCTGCAAGGCCAAGGCGACGAATACCAAGGCCATTACCATGGACAACAGTACTGTCTACACGGCTACCATCCAGAACCATAGCAGAAAGGTCTATCACATGGCCCAAGGTGGTATTGCAGGGCATAACGGCGGTACGGTGAGCAGTTGCACCAACAGCGCTTCCACCAAGAATTTCGTCCTTACCACTGCCACAAATGGCGGAACTGCTTCCAACGACAACTCCCGCTATTATGACCTGGGAGGTATCGTGGGACTTAATAAGGCCGGAGCTACGGTTACGGGTTGTACGAACAGCGGCTTGATTGAATCCCGTTCCACGCCGCGCATCCAGAAGGTCGGCGGTGTGGTCGGATACAATCTTGGAACGGTTTCTTCCAGTTCAAATGAAGGTAACCTTGCTTTTGCCTCCGCAACCGGTATGGATCCTTACAATATGCGCGTTGGTGAAGTCGGCGGTGTTATCGGAAATAACGGAGGCACCGTAAGCGCCATCAGCAATTCCGGTAATATTACGATAAGTCGCACAGAGAATGCTGCCGGCGTAGAGCTTAAGTTTGGTGGAGTTATCGGTCTCACAACTACAGCTATCGACGGCGGTGCAGGTAAGAGTATCTCCAATAGCGGCGATATTCTGGATAGTTACAATGGTACTACCGTCACCACTGCCGGTCTTCGCTTCGGCGGTGTCGTCGGCAGTGCCCAGGCATCTGTTCAGAATGTGATAAATACGGGTAAAGTAACGTTTACGACCAGCAGTACCAATGTCGTCAGCTTCCTTTACATGGGTGGTATAGCAGGCGAAATTAGAGGTGCAGGTTCTGCTACGGTCAGCGGCTGTGAGAATGGAGGTGAAGTTTACTTCAATGCCGCCAATAATGCCGCACATACTGATAACTGCGCCGGTGGTATCATTGGAAAGACTTTTAGCGACGTAACTATCAGCAATTGCTCTAACTCCGGTTATATCCATGGCGGTAACGCTAGCAAGCAGAATGGCAAGACCATGTATGTAGGCGGTATTGTTGCATACCTTGACGGTGCCTCCAGCGTCAATCTTTGCACGAATACCGGGAAACTCCTGAATAATCAGTTCAACAATACCAACACCAAGGTTGGATCTACATTTGAGGGGGGTATTGCCGGATTTGTTGTAGGAACCGATACTGACAGGATAACCATTTCCAATGTCACGAACAACTATAACAGCGGCGCAACCATTACCGGTGGCCGCCGCGGCTATACCGGAGGTACTGTTGGCTATGGTGAATATGTGGATATCAGCAACGCCAGCAACGCCAATAGTTATGGCGGAGGTTCCGGTTACTGGATTGGCGGCATTGCCGGATGGCTTGTAAATTCCACCGTCAGCAGCAGTACGTATACGGGAACTTCAATAGAATCAAGCCAGGTTCAGGGTGCCGGCGGTATTGTCTGCACGCTGGATGCCGGTTCCACCCTTGATGGTTGCTACAGTTATCTGAATTCGATTACACATGGCGCCAACGCTTGCGTTGACGGCGGCCTGGCGGCCAAGTCGGTTGCGGGTAGCACAATCAAGAACTGCCACCATACCGGTACCTACGGTATCTGCTCTGACACCAATTATACGGATGGCGGCGGTAACGATACTACGCTGCCTGCGCTGTAGGTTTCCTTTATCAGCCCGGTCCGGGGTGCCTTTATGCCCCGGGCCTGACTGTTGAGGTTCCGCTACTGACGAACGATAAACTGCTGCAGGCCCCCGCTTTTTTGGGACACCTGCAGCAGTTTCTATTTTATTGTCTGCATATAGTGCTTGCGAGAAACAATAATCATAGAATGATTTGTTTAATGCAGTTTTATTCATATCTTTGCAACGTTGATTCCCGGTAGCCCCTGAAGATATTCAAGCTATCGGGTTTAGTTTATCTTTTTGTAAGTATTCGACGAAATTTATAATTCCCTAATCTGCTCAACCGTCAGGCCGGTTCCTTCTGCCACCTGTTCCACGGGCAGCCCCATCTTGAGAAGTTTCTTTGCGGTTTGCAGACGTTCTTCGGCACGTCCTTCTTCTCTCCCTTCCTCCCGTCCTTCGTTCTTGCCCTTCATCCAGTAAGTGTAGGCGATGTTGCGTTTGTCACGTTCCGTTGTCATTGCTTCTATGATTTGTGTTCGTTCTTCTTGTTCGTAAGCGTCGAGTTCGCAGGCCTTGAACAGCTTCTCAAAAACCTTTTCGACAAGCGCCGCCGGGCGGCTTTTCAGTATGCCCATGTTCATCATTGCCCAGCTTAGTTTCTCCAGTATGGGCGCCTCCATTGCCGGCGCAGCCTTCACCTTGTTCATCTCCAGGAAGACGAAATTCAGCTTGTCGCTCATCCGCTCGCCGGTATCGCTCTCACGGAGGTCGAAGCGGTACAGCAGTTTCTCGTCCTCTTCCGGATGCAGGCTGAAAGCCATGAGGCTCACCACGTACACTGGGCGGTACTTGTACTGCCTGTCGTGCGGCACATTTTCATCCTTCTTCACCACCGGCACCTGTTCCTGCACGGGGAAGGTGCTGTAGAAGAGGACGCGGTCGTAAAAGTTCTCCTGCTCCCAGCGCTGCATCTCCACCACAAAACGTGTTCCGTCAGCATCGATGCATTCTACGTCAAAGACGGCATCGTGCCCGTCGGCGAAAGGATTGCGCTTCCGCTTCTTCCGGCTGTATAGGATGTCGCGTATGTCGCGCCCCGGGATCAGCAGCCGCAGTATCTCAATGAGCGCATCCTTGTTCCGCTCCGCCCCAAGGATCTTCTTGAAGCACGTGTCGTTAAGGATATCGGCGTAGCGCTGTATCACTCTTTCTCCGGGATATCCGTCATAGCGCTGCGGCTCTTCCATCAGCAGTCCGGTTGTCTGCCACCTTTCCGTTTCCATTGCCGGCAAGTACTCCCTCGGAGCATAGCCGTCAGTATAAATTGAAGTTGTCATAGTTGGTTGGTTTATAATAAGTTATCAAAACTCCTCTGCCATAAACGCAAAAAAGCGACAAAGGCACGATCTCCTTTATCGCTTTGCAAGTCTCTTATCGGACTGCGGTCATTCAGTCTTGTTGGTGCAAAGATTGGAATTATTTTCGGAAAAAGCAAGGGCTCTCCTCGCGCCGCCTAGGATAACTGCAGCAGCGCATTTGTTCCGAAAAACCCGCCTTTACGGGAACAAACATCGTAAAACCCGACAGTTGTTCCGGAAAATGTCCGTTTTTCGGAACAAACTTGTAAATTTGTGCATAACGCCAAAACAGAATGAAAACCATTGCAATAATCGCGTTGTTGCTGGCCGCCGCATCCGCCCCCGGCACCGCCATCACTCAGGCCGCCGGTGCCCACACAGCTAAGACCCCCGGCACCTCCGCTACTCCCGAAACCGCCACTCCCACTGCTTCCTCCGCCCCCTCCATCTGGCAGGAAACCGGTCTCAGGGATATAAAACCTGAAGGCTGGCTCCTGCACAAACTGCAAAGCCAAAAGGTCGGCCTCACGGGCCATCCGGAGGCGCTTTCGTATCCCTACAACACCTGCCTGTGGGATGGCGAAATCCCCCGAATGGGCACCCATGGACAGGACTGGTGGCGTTATGAGCAGACGGCCTATTATACCGACGGTCTCCTTCGCCTGGGTTACCTCCTCGAAGACGAATACCTTATTAATAAAGGCGAATCCGGCATCTCCTACACGCTGGCTCATCCCTGGGACAACGGCCGCCTCGGGTCGAAGGTCATCACCAACACATGGCCTTTTGCAGTCTTTTTCCGTGCGGTGAAAGCTGCCTACGACGTACATCCTTCCGATTCCACCCTGGAAGCCCTTTCGAAGCACTACTATTCCATCCCCATGAAGCAGCTTGTGCGCAAGCGCGATATTATCTCTGTAGAAGGGATGCTGTGGACTGCGGCCCGCACCGGCGACAAGTCCCTCGTGGCCCGCGCCGACTCCGCCTTCCGTATGCGGAAGGCCCTTCTCGGCGACATCAAGACCTCCCGGGATGACCGCGTTACCCCCGAGTTCCTTATGGGAGAAGCCCCTTACAAGATGCACGGGGTGACCATGAGCGAGATGCTGAAACTTCCCATCCTGCTTTACGCAGCCACCGGCAACCCATGGTACAGGCATCTCGCCGTCACCGCCCTCGACCGTCTTTACGAAGAAGACGGCCTGCCGGACGGACTCTTCACCAGTGCGGAATGGCTGCAGGGACGCGGCATCCGTCACAGCCACGAGACCTGCAACGCCATCGACATGAGCTGGACGCTCGGCTGCTTCCTGGAAATTCTCAAGGACGCCCGCTATGCAGATATGCTGGAAAAGATCGTATTCAATGCGGGCGCGGGGAGCGTGACGCAGGATTTCAAAGCGCTACAGTATTATTCATCTGTAAATCAATTCATTGCTACCGGCACCTCCAATCATAACAAAGACAACTACTGCTCCACCTGGATGGCTTACAGGCCGACTCACCAGACGGAGTGCTGTGCCGGCAACATCCATCGCCTGTTCCCGAATTATGCCGCACGAATGTGGCTGCTGGGTGACGGAGAGGCGGTCGCCGCACTTTACGGGCCATCCCGTTTCCGCTACAGCGAAAGCCTTACCTTCATCGAAGAAACCGGATATCCTTACGGTGAAAAGATAACTTTCAGGGTAGAAGCGTCGAAAGGCAGGGACCCTGTCAAGTTTACGCTACGTATCCCCGGCTGGTGCAGCGGCGCATCCCTTCGCGTGAACGGCAAGCCGGTAAAAGAGCCCCTCGCAAGCGGCAGCTTCATATCCCTTGACCGCAGCTGGCGCGATGGCGACATCATCGAACTGCAGCTTCCAATGGAAACGGAGTGCCGCACGGCTTTCGGCGGCGGCGTCTTCTTCCAGCGCGGACCGCTCGTCTATAGTTACGCCATCCCTGCCAGATACCAAAAGGATACGGTGCGATATGCCAATATGAACGGCAAATATCCGGAGGATGACGACGCCTTCCCCTGTTGGGACATCCGTCCCGACGGCCCCTGGAACTTTGCGGTGGCGTCGGATGCCTACGGAGAGACCGGCGTTTCGAAAGACGGGGCCGGCAACGGCCTGGCACCTCTCCGCATCCCCGTGCGCCCAATTGAATGGGACTTTGACAAAGGCCCCGCAGGAGAACTGCTGACACCGGACCTTCCCGTATGCCCGCATCCCACGGGGCCCGTGCAGTACATAGATCTCGTGCCATACGGGCAGACTACCCTCCGCCTCACGGTCTTCCCCGTCCTTTGCGACCTTCCCCAATAACGCCCCGAATCGGGGAAGGTCCTGTCGAAGAACCTGTGACCTTCCCCAAAAAGCTGTAAAATCGGGGAAGGTCGGCCCCCGCGCTGCCCGGTTGTTCAACTGTCCGAAAAAATACTTAAATTTGTAGTCTATGCGAAGACTACCGATATTTGCACTCTTGACAGCGGCGTTCATGCTGTCCGCGAACCTCGTCGCAAGGGCCCAGGACAAGCAGGACCCTGCCGACAAGGACTGGGCGAAATACTCTTTCTACGAGAGCGGCAATGCGGCAGTCAAGGACCGCCCGGTGGCCGTGCTTTTCGGCGATTCCATTACCCGCAACTGGTACCGCAAAGACGGGGAATGGCTGAAATACAACAACTTCCTGGGGCGCGGCATAAGCGGGCAGACGACCATGCACATGCTGGCCCGTTTCCGCCAGGACGTCATAGAACTGAATCCTGAATACGTGGTGGTCCTTGCCGGAATCAACGACATCGCCCGCAACAACGGCTACATAAAGGTCGGCAACACCTTCAAGAATATTGTTTCCATGGTCGAGCTGGCGAAGGCGCACGGCATCAAGCCCGTGATGTGTACCGTCCTTCCCGCCCGCGAGATCGGCTGGCGCAAGCGCGTGGGCGATCCGCGTCCAAGCATCGACAGCCTCAATACCCTCATCCGCAATTACGCCGAAGCCAACAACATCCCCCTGGCAGACTACCATACCGCCATGAAAACCGAAGACGGAGCGATGGTACCGGCCTATGAAACCGATGCGGTGCATCCGAATATCGAAGGGTACAAGGTGATGGAAAAAGTCCTTCTGGAGACTCTCGGAAAGGTGCGGACGGCTCAAAACGGGGACTATCCGGTCCTTACCCCTCCGGCCCCGGACACTCCGAAGGTCAACGGCCCCAAAGTCTATGGAGCACGCCCCGGCGCCCCCTTCCTTTACCGAATTCCGGCCACGGGCATACGCCCGATGCGCTTTTCAGCCGAAGGTCTTCCGAAGGGGCTGAAACTTGACACGGAAAGCGGCATCATCTCCGGAAAGGTGAAAAAAGCCGGCACATGGAAGGTCACCCTCAAAGCGGAGAACAGCCTTGGCAGCGACGTACGTACCCTTAAGATAATTATTGGAGACAAAATATCCCTTACTCCGCCCCTCGGCTGGAATTCCTGGAATGTCTGGGGCAACAGCGTCTCGCAGGAGAAGGTCCTCCGTTCGGCTAAAGCCATGATAGAAAGCGGTCTGGCCGACTGCGGCTGGTCGTATATTAATATAGACGACGGCTGGCAGGGTATCCGGGGAGGCAGCGGCAACGCCATCCAGCCGAACTCCAAATTCCCTGACATGCAGGCTCTTGCGGATGAAATCCACGCCATGGGCCTGAAATTCGGCATCTATTCCGGACCGTGGCTTACGACTTACGCCGGCCATATAGGGGAGACCTGCGACAACGCCGACGGCAGCTACGATTTTATTGTGAACGGCCAGGTCGACAGCGTTTTCAAGATCGACCGCAAAAAATTTGACCGCAAGACAAGGCGCTACTTCGGCAAATATTCCTTCGTGGAAGCCGATGTCCGCCAGTGGGCGCAGTGGGGTGTGGACTATCTCAAATACGACTGGTATCCCAACGACGAGGCCCATGCCCGGGAAATGGCGGAAGCCTTACGGAAAAGCGGGCGCGACATCGTCTACAGCCTTTCCAACAGGGCTCCCTTCGCGCAGGCACCCGTGTGGGCTGAATGCAGCAACGCCTGGCGAACTACCGACGACATACGCGACACCTGGGAGAGCATCCTTTCGATAGGATTCCGCGGACAGGACCGCTGGGCGCCATACTGCGGCCCCGGGCACTGGCCGGATGCGGACATGCTGGTCACAGGCAGGGTGGGATGGGGCCCCGAATCCCGTCCGTCCAGGCTCACTGCCGACGAACAGTACTCTCACATCTCCCTCTGGGCCCTTCTCGCGTCCCCTCTGCTGATCGGATGCGATATGGAGAACCTGGACGCTTTCACCATCGGCCTTCTCTCGAATACGGAGGTGCTCGATGTGAACCAGGATCCGCTCGGAGTGCATGCTTCCGTCGTCGAATCCGCCGAAGGCCGGGAGGTGTATGCGAAACCGCTGGAAGACGGCTCTATCGCGATAGGCCTTTTCAATCTGGGCGACAGCCCGTGCAACGTCGGGTTCAGCCTGAGATCCCTTGGGTTGCACGGCGCGGTTTCCGTCCGTGACCTCTGGCGCCAGAAAGACCTCGGCACCCTCGAAGCCGGCGGACGCTGGGATACGGAAGTCGCCTCCCACGGAGTTATCCTTTTGAAAATCAAATTAATAACCAAATAATGAAAAAGATCATTCTTTTATCTGCGGCCGCGCTGCTGCTTGCGGGCCTGGCAGGATGCAAACAGGAAGAACCTCTCGCCACGCCGGCGGATGAAATCACCGTCCTCACCGTGGGACTTCCACAGTCTGATGTCAAAACCGTCCTCGGAGCTCCCGTCGACGGCAAAAGGAAAGTGTACTGGACCAACGGAGACTGTATCTCCGTCAACGGCACCTCGTCTTCACCCCTTTCGGGCGTGGGAGAGCAGGCGTCATCCGCGACATTCTCCTTCTCCGGAGTGCTGAGCCTGCCCTACAACATCCTCTATCCGGCAGCCATCTACAAGAATTCAACCACCGTAACCCTGCCTTCGGAGCAGCCGTGGGCGGAGGGAGGATTCGCCTCGGGCACATCTCCCATGGCGTGCAGCCTCGCCGCCTCGGAGGCGGTCGCAACCCTCGGGCACCTTTGCTCCATCGTGTGCCTGTCGGTGAGCAAGAACTCCGGAGTGAGCGCCTCAAAACTCACCAGAGTGACCTTCAGCGGCAATGCCGGCGAGCAGGTCTGCGGCGACTTTACCATCGATTATTCGGTGCCGTCCCTTGCTTCCGCCGCCCCCGGTACGGGCAGCGAAGTTGCGGTAACCCTGTCGCAGAGCCTGTCGGAAAGCACGCCTCTGGATATCTATATCGTGGTTCCCGCCGGCACCTATTCATCCGGCTTCCAGGTGGTTCTGGAGGATGAATTCGGCCGCATCATGACCAAATCGAAGGCCGATGCGACCACTCTCTCCGTCGGCAAGCTTGCAAAGGCGACCGCCTTCGAATTCGTGCCGTCTGCCACAGTCTCTACTCTTACCATCCAAGATGCGGTCGAGGAAGTGCTCGTCGTGGATCCCTACAATATCACCGGCAGGGTAGTGGATACCGACGGCAAGGGGATTGAAGGCGCTGTGGTGTCCGACGGAGCGCAGTGCGTTCGCACCATGGTGGACGGCTCCTTCTATATGCAGAGCAATACCTCCGCGGTCAAGTACGTCTTCGTAAGCACCCCTTCGGGCTACAAGCCTGCCGTTTCCGGAGGCATCCCCCGCTTCTACAAGGCGCTTTCGGATGTGACTCCGTCAGCGGGCGTCTACGACTGCGGCAGCTTCGTGCTGACCGAAGTGAGCAATCCCGACCGCTTCACCCTGCTCATCAGCGCCGACCCCCAGCCGCGCCAGTATAAATATACCATGGACAGGATAGCATACAAATCGCTTGATGTATGCCAGGACCTTTATCAGGAACTTTACGATGTGTCGCGGTCTGTATCCGGCCATGAAGTCTATGGCATCTGCCTGGGCGACATCGTCCATGAAGATATGAGTCTTTATTCCAACTACGCTTCGGCCCTTGCCACGCTTGAATATCCTACCTATAATATAATAGGCAATCATGACAACGACACGGAGGCCGCTGACGACGATGGCGGTGCAGCCACTTTTGAAAGTTACTTCGGCCCCCGCAACTATTCCTTCAATATCGGCGGCATCCACTTCGTGATGCTTGACAACCTGATAATGAAATTGGACGGAAGTTCGCTTACCGCATACGACCAGGGGCTCACGCCTGAAATCTGGAACTGGCTACAGGCCGATCTTGCCACGGTTACCAAGGATACGAAACTTATGATTTGCGCCCACTCGCCAATGTTCAAGCAGATTTCCGGCAGCGAGCGCAGCAATACCGCCAATTACGGGCCGGAGTACGGCGCCCTGATCGACCAGTTCGATGAAGTACACGCCTGGGCCGGCCATTCACATGTCGGGTTCAATTTCATCTATTCCAACACGCACCGTCACAAGAATGTGCAGGTGCATACCCTTGCCCGTTCTACCGGTGAACTCTGGACCAATGACTATCTCTCTGCCGGCACTCCCCGCGGCTTCACCGTAGTAGAGGTTGACAACGGAGAGATAACCTGGAAATTCCATCCGGTAACCCGCCAGCGCGGCAATTTCATGGGTGTGACCACCGGGTACTGCTCTGCCGGTGCGCCCGCTTATATCTGGCGCGACTGGGACTACAACAGCTCCGGCATAGCCGAAATGAAGGATGGCAGCGGCGCCCTTGATGAGAGGTACCAGCTGCATGCCTATCCGCGCGGCTCTTACGGCGACGACTGCGTCTATGCCAACGTGTTCCTCTGGGACGAGAAGTGGGGAACTCCCACGTTCACTCCTACCGGCGGCACTCCCGTGCCGATGACGAGGGTGAATGCTCCCGGGACGCCTGCAATAACGGATGTCGAGAATATTTACGATCTTGCCACTGCGGAGTTCAACCTGCATTACAAGACCTATGCGAACAAGTCGGGCGGAAGCCTTGCCGCTATGAGCGGTTACTCTGCCAGGACGGTGGGTGAAATCACCTCGCTGTTCCGCGTCCCCGTCGCGGCGACTCCGGCCAGCGGCACCGTCTCAGTGACCGACCGCTTCGGTAACGTCTATACCCGTCCCGTTTCCTGGTAAAAGCGTCCGGTCATGAAAAGGTTTTCGATTCTGGCCGCGTTCGCGGCCCTCTTCTGCATACTCTGCTCCTGCGAAAGGAGGGACCTGACGGTGATGTCTTTCAACGTGCGCACTTCCGTCAAGGATGACGGCGCCAATTCCTGGGCAGAACGCCGCACCGCCACTCCGCTGATGCTCCGCAAGGTCAAGCCGGATATCTTCGGAGTGCAGGAGGCGACCCCGGAGCAGGAGGCCTACATCGCCGAGACCTGCCCGGTCTATGCCGCATTCGGCGTGGGGCGTGACGACGGCGCCTTGAAGGGCGAGCGTGCCACCGTCTTCTACAACAAGCGCGTGCTTGAGATGGAGGAAGGCGGCACCTGGTGGCTCTCCGAAACGCCGGATGTGCCTTCCGTCGGGTGGGATGCCAAATATCCCCGTACTGCCACGTGGGCGCTGATGAAAGACCGCCGCTGCGGCAGGAAGTTCTATTTCGTGAACACTCATCTCGACCACAAGGGAGCCGCCGCCCGAAGGAACGGCCTTGCCATGATAGTGGAGAAGACGCGGGGGATGAATCCCGATATTCCGCTGGTGCTGGTGGGGGATTTCAATGTGGAACCGGGGGATTCCTGCCTGGTGGATGTCGACAGGGTGCTGCTGAGCGCCCGCTCTTCGGCGCTTGTTACGGAGCAGACGCCTTCTTTCAACGGATTTCAGCCTGAACCCTTCAAAACCATAGACTATATATATTATGGAGGGTTCGCTTCTGCGGAAAAGTTCTCGGTAATTACGGAACCTTTTGACGGCAAGCCTTTTATATCCGACCATTATCCCATAGTGGCGACGCTGCGGTTCCGCCCGTAAAAAATTTTGTTAAAAAAGTTCGAAATATTTTTGCAGGAATCGAAAAAGTGTGTATCTTTGCAGCCCGTTTGAAAAAACGGCACAGATCCTTGACAATATTGAGAGACACAAAGAGGTAAAGAAAGAAAAGAGATTAAGTCTGAGAGAGTAATTCGAGTTTTTTCGAGTTGCCGAGGTAGGACTACAATTTCAA
>Ga0265298_10000791_pt1 | contig 46519 bp, 35 predicted proteins | sample AusTroGonzalo_MG_3_FD_193486 | JGI IMG/M metagenome (GOLD analysis project Ga0265298, IMG submission 193486) | Bovine rumen microbial communities from tropical cattle in Woodstock, Queensland, Australia - Gonzalo_01 | ecosystem: Host-associated > Mammals > Digestive system > Stomach > Rumen ...
ACACCCTTTCAACAGGTAATACCTACCCTGCCATTGCGCTCCCTTGGGGCATGAATTTCTGGACGCCACAGACTGGCAAGATGGGCGACGGATGGGCGTATGTCTATGATGCCGACAAGATTCGTGGCTTCAAGCAAACCCACCAACCCAGTCCGTGGATCAACGACTACGGTCAGTTCAGTCTGATGCCTGTTGCAGGCAAAATAGTATTCGACGAAGAAGAACGTGCCAGTTGGTTCTCACACAAGGCTGAGACTGCCACACCCTATTATTATAAGGTGTATCTGGCCGATTATGATATTACCACCGAAATCACTCCTACCGAACGTGCTGCCGTCTTTCGTTTCACCTTCCCTGAGAACGAATTATCTTCTGTGGTGGTAGATGCTTTTGACAGAGGTTCTTATATCAAGATTTTGCCTAACGAGCAAAAGATTATTGGTTATACTACCCGCAATAGTGGAGGCGTACCAGAGAACTTCAAGAACTATTTTGTTATTGAGTTCAGCAAGCCATTTACTCAGGTTTCAGTGGTAGATAACTTAGACATTAAGGATGATGCTACAGAAGCAGCAACCAATCATGCAGGCGCTATCGTAGGCTTCTCTACCCATCGTGGCGAGGTGGTAGAGGCTCGTGTGGCTTCTTCATTCATTAGTCAGGAACAAGCCGAGCGTAACTTGCAAGAAATTGGTGGCAGAAGCTTCGATGAAGTATGCGATGCTGCACGTAATACCTGGAACGAGACATTGGGAAGAATAGAGGTGAATGACAGCAACATAGACCACCTGCGTACCTTCTACTCGTGCCTTTATCGCTCTGTATTATTCCCACGAAGTTTGTATGAAATAGACGCTAACGGTCAACCCATACACTATAGTCCCTATAATGGTGAGGTATTACCTGGCTATATGTTTACTGACACTGGTTTCTGGGACACCTTCCGTTGCTTATTCCCTTTCCTCAACCTGATGTACCCCAGCATGAATGTCAAGATGCAAGAGGGTCTGGTCAATGTTTATAAGGAAAGTGGTTTCCTGCCAGAATGGGCAAGTCCGGGACATCGCAACTGCATGGTGGGCAACAACTCTGCATCCGTAGTAGCAGACGCTTACCTGAAAGGTTTGCGTGGCTACGACATTGAGACCTTATGGGAGGCAGTGACACATGGAGCCAACAATGCCCATCCTACCATTGGTTCTACAGGTCGTAAGGGTGTAGAATACTATAATAGCTTAGGCTATGTGCCTTATAATGTGGGTATCAACGAGAGTGCAGCCCGTACGTTGGAATATGCTTACGACGACTGGTGTATCTATCAGTTGGGCAAGGCATTGGGCAAACCAGAGAGTGAAATCGCCATTTACGCACAGCGTGCCATGAACTACCGCAACCTGTTTGACGCCGAGAGCAAGTTGATGCGTGGCAAGAATGAGGATGGCACCTTCCAAAGTCCGTTCAACCCATTGAAATGGGGCGATGCATTTACCGAAGGCAATAGCTGGCATTATACCTGGTCGGTGTTCCACGACCCTCAGGGTTTGATTAACCTGATGGGGGGCAAGCAGGAGTTTACCCAGATGATGGACTCTGTCTTCTCCGTACCACCCATCTTCGACGATAGCTACTACGGCTTCCCCATCCACGAGATTCGTGAAATGCAAATCATGAATATGGGCAACTATGCGCATGGTAACCAACCTGTACAGCACATGATTTACCTCTATGACTATGCAGGCGAACCTTGGAAGGCTCAGTATTGGATTCGTGAGGTGATGGACAAACTTTATGCAGCTACGCCTGACGGTTACTGCGGCGATGAAGACAACGGACAAACCTCTGCCTGGTATGTATTCTCTGCATTGGGCTTCTACCCAGTTTGTCCTGGAAGCGGACAATATGTGTTAGGCACTCCGTATTTCAAGGAAGTGAGACTGCATTTGGAAAACGGAAAGACAGTGGAAATCAAAGCTTCAGATTGTTCGGCTGACAATAAATACATTGACAAGATGAAGGTCAATGGCAAAAACTGGCAGCACAACTACCTTAACCATGATGACCTGATGAAAGGTGCTAAGATTAAGTTGCAAATGGTGGCAGAACCAAATACCAAACGAGGCATTGCTGAAGCTGATGCCCCCTACTCTTTTACTAATATATCAAACTAAATGTTATGATTAAAGATTCAAACAAAATTGCCATTATTATTGGCGAGCGCAAAATATATTATTCCGAAATGTTACAGCGCATCACACTGTACAGTCATTTCACCCCAAAACAACCAAAGGAAAGAACACTTATTTTTGCTGAAAACCGTGAGGGCTGGATCTATGCTTTCTACGCTATATGGGCCAACAAGGGCATTGCTGTGCCCGTAGATGCATCCTCAACGGTCAGCGATGTAGCCTATATTATCAATGATTGTCATCCTGCTTGCATCTGGACAACAGGTCAGAAGTTAGACGTTGTGAAGGCCGCCCTGCAAGAAGCAGGACAAACCGTTGACATCCACCTCATTGAAGATTACGAGCGGGTGGAGGTAAACGAGGAAAAGGCACAGGTGAATTATGAGGACGAGAACGACACTGCCCTCATCATCTACACATCTGGCACTACAGGTTCTCCAAAGGGCGTTATGCTTTCATTCCTGAACATCTTGACAAACAAACGTGCTGTCTATGATGAAGTACCTATTTTCAACGATGAGCGTAGAACTCTTATTCTATTGCCTTTGCACCATGTATTGCCATTGGTAGGAACCGTCATCATTCCATTCTATATTGGTGGAGGTGTTGCCATCTGCCCTTCTATGTCTGGACCAGATATCATCGACACACTGGAGCGAGGGAAAATTGCCATTATGGTGGGTGTACCCAGATTATGGCAAACGCTCTACGGAGGCATCAAGAAGAAGATTGATGCCAGCCCCATTACTCGTGGACTCTTCAATCTTTGTGCCTCAGCGAAGAGCAAGTCGTTATCACGCTTCATCTTCAAAGCCGTACATCAGAAGTTGGGTGGACACGTCGATTTCATGGTAAGTGGTGGTGCCGCCTTAGATAAAGAGATATTACTAGGTCTTCAAACTTTGGGCTTCGAGATGCTCGAAGGCTATGGTATGACCGAGGCTGCACCAATGATTGCCTTTACGCGTCCAGGCGACCAGGTGCCTAATTGTGTGGGCATCCCTTCGTCAGAGATGCAATGCAAGATTGAGAACGGTGAAGTATGCGCCAAAGGTCCCAACATCATGCAAGGTTACTACAATCGTCCGGAAGAAACGGCGGCTGTTATCGACAAAGACGGTTGGTTACACACTGGCGACTTGGGTTACATCGACGAGAAAGGGCGTGTGTACATTACTGGCCGCAGCAAGGAAATAATCGTCTTGTCAAACGGCAAGAACGTACAGCCCAACGAGATAGAGTATAAGTTGGAGAAATATACCGACAGAGTGAAAGAAGCAGCTGTGGTACAAGATGGCGATATGCTGCGTGCCATCATCGTGCCTCAGACCGAATGGGCAAAAGACCTCTCCGACGAACAGGTGGAAGAAACACTGAAGCGCGAGGTGTTGGAGCCTTACAACTTAACGGTTACCAACTACAAGAAACTGATGAGCCTCTATGTCTATCGTGGTGAACTGCCTCGTACCCGATTGGAGAAACTCAAGCGCTATAAGCTGAAGGATATTATCAAGGGCGAAGCGCATACCAATAATAAAGAGGAGAAAATAGTAGAGCCTACGTTCGAGGAATACCAGATTCTTAAGCAATACATCGAGGAGGAGAAAAAGATTAAGTTGCGTCCTATCGACCATATAGAGACCGACTTGGCATTCGACTCATTGGATATGGTGTCGTTAGAAGGTTTCATCCAGCAGACCTTCGGCACCCACATCAGCACAGCCGACATGCCAAGCTACAAGAATATCCAAGCAATGGCCGAGTTTATTGCCAACAGTAAGACACGCATGGAAGTACAGGAAGAAGACTGGCACCAGTTCCTGCATGCCGACTCTTCTCAGTTAGAACTACCTCATGGCAACCGATACATGGCATTAGGCAACACCATTATTCGTGGGTTCTACAAAGCTTATAATAATGTAATCATCAAAGGTGTGGAAAACATCCCCGCCAATGGTCCTATGATTATTGCGCCCAATCACCAGAGTTTCTTAGACGGTCCGTTAGTATCGTGCACCCTACCTACTCCCGTCATGAAGAACACCTATTACTACGCCACAGAGGAACACATGCAAGGATCCTTGCGCAAGGCATATGCCCGCAACAACAACATCATTCTGATGGAGCGCAACAACCTACGCGATTCTATCCAGAAGCTGGGTGAGGTACTCAAGCAAGGCAAGAATGTGGCCATCTTCCCAGAAGGAAGGCGAACCAATACAGGTGAACTGGGTGACTTCAAGAAAACATTCGCCATCCTGAGCAAAGAGTTGCAGGTACCAGTGGTGCCTGTGTGCATCAAGGGAGCCTTCGAGGCTTTGCCACGATCTAAGCGTTTCCCAACGACCCATCAGATAGAGATAGAGTACCTGCCCCCTATCCTGCCTGACAGCAACCTGTCATACGAAGAGATTGCCGAACAAGTGAAACAAGCTATTCAGGCTTGCATGGCATGATAAAACAACAAAAGCTACTGCTTTTTTATGAAACAGATTTTCCCTACTAAAGGAGAGCAAGGCAACACCTGGACCCATTTCATAGGTGTTGTCTTTGCCCTCTCTTCTATATGGATGGTGTGGCCAGCTATCCATACCAGTTGGCAGATGGCATTTGGCGTGCTCTTTTTCATTGTGGGCATGTTTTTAATGTTCCTGTCCAGCACCATCTACCATTGGCTGCGTCCAGGAATGGCGAAGAACATCTTGCGCAAGTGCGACCACATCAGCATCTACGTCATGATAGCCTGCTCCTATACCCCCATCTGTGTTGGTGTCATCGGGGGTTGGGTAGGATGGACCGTCTTTGGTTTCCTGTGGTTTGTGGCTTTGGTGGGCTCCATTGTCAAGATTGTGGCCATAGGCAAGCACCCCAAGCTCTCTTTGGCGATGTATCTCCTCATGGGTTGGAGTATATTGTTCATCTTCCCCACGGTCTGGTCTAAGCTCTCCGCCCTCTCGTTGGTTTTCCTCTTCAGCGAGGGCATACTCTACACGGTTGGCACCTATTTCTTTACCAACGACAAACGCCCCCACTATCACGCCATTTGGCATATCTTCGTCCTGCTGGGCGCCATTGCTCACTGGAGTGTGATTCTTACGCTGATGCTATAGATTAGATTGCCAGATTAATACAACTCTTCGTGGTCGTATCGAGGCATGTAGCGTATCAGTTTGTGCACTGCTGCCTGCGCCATTGCCTCGTATGCACGTTCGCTGGGATGCAGATGGTCACCACTGTCAAAGCCGTCAGCAAAAGCCTTTGGATGAGTAATGCTACGCACAGCCGCATCAAAGTCTATGCATCCGTCGAAAATGGATGATGTGCGCAACCATTCGTTAAACGCCTGTCGCATCGTTTCACGGTCTTCGTTGTAGGTGCGCCAACCAAAGATGGGCAACAGGGTACCGCTCCACACTTTCAGTCCCATCGCTTTTGCAGGCTTCACGTAGATTTCCTCTACCCCACGCTCCATCTCCTCCACCGTAGGCAGATCACTCCAAGGGCGGAAAGGATTGACATCGGTGCCCACAGGATGGATAATGTCGTTGATGCCATGCTGGATGATAACATCAGAAGCACCTGCCACATTCATCTCGATGGGGAAGCGGGTGGCACCCTTTAAGCCGTATGCCTGATAGGTGATACAGTCGTATTGACGCAAGATGCGCGTACCACTTACGGCACGACGGATGATGGAGGCGTTGGTGCCAAAAGCCTGCTGCGCCATATAATCGGGCCACGACTGTGCGGTGATGGAGTCGCCATAGCACACAATGGCATGTTTATCTGCCGATGTCAATATATCGATGGTATTGAGAAAATAGAACCAGTTGGTGTGACGAGTCAAGTCAAGGGGCAGTTCTTCTGCATCAGCAAAATCGCCATAGGCATAATAGCCTTTCGAGAGCGGTCCTGTAATAAGCGTACCACTGTTCATTTGCGTGTATCCAGCCATATACATGCTTACCTCAATGGTGTCACCACAATGCACAACATAGCCGATGGCATCGCTCTCCCGCTCTTTGCCAGGCATCAGACTTACCCTTGTCTCGCCGTCAAAGGTGATAGGCGTATGCCCCACAAACACCTTGTCGAGAGTAACAGGCTCTGTTCCTGTTAGGTTGGAGAAACGGAAACGTAGCATTGTGCCGCTGAAACACATCCTGATAGGATAACGCAACGTAAGGTCTTTGGCATAGATAGCCTCACCACGATTACTGATAGAGGTAGCATTGCCCCAGCATGCCACCCACTTATTGCTGTCTGACATCTTCTTATCCATAATTATTGATTATGCTGCAAATATAGTCACTTTGCACAACATTCCCAATAGTTTCGTCAAAATCACAAATCTGCAGAGGTTCTTGGTTTAATTGAAAAAGAAATGCTATCTTTGCAGCATATAGATTGTCAAAAGATAGCTATGCAAAGAACACTGATACATCATGTAACGATAGTGAATGAAGGCAGACAATGCAAAGGTGCTGTCATTATGGAGGGAGAAGTAATATCGGCCATCATCGAGGGTGAGGTCTATAATGTAGATGACTTCGACTCTGTGATAGATGGCACAGGGTGCTATCTCTTGCCAGGCGTTATCGACTCGCATGTGCATTTTCGTGATCCAGGACTGACGCACAAGGCAGATATCACTTCAGAAAGTCGTGCCGCCGTGGCTGGGGGTGTGACATCGGTGATGGATATGCCGAATACCCATCCGCAGACCACCACGCTGGAGGCTTGGGAGGCAAAGATGGACAACTTTGCCCAACATAGCTTGGCCAACTACAGCTGCTATTTCGGAGCCACCAACACCAACTACGATTTGTTTAACAAGCTTGACAAGCGTCGTGTGCCTGCCATCAAGCTGTTCATGGGCTCGAGCACAGGCAATATGCTGGTGGACAGGAAAGAGAGTCTGCGCCACATCTTTGGGGGTACGGACATGCTAATCATGGCACATTGCGAAGACCAGCATACCATCAGTGAGAATACGGCCAAATATAAGGGGCCTGATGGCGATGCGCCCATCAGTATGCACCCAATGATTCGTTCGGAGGAGGCTTGCTGGCTCTCGTCGAAATTGGCGGTTGAATTGGCACAGGAGACGGGGGCTCGTCTACATATCGCCCATATCTCGACTGCTCGCGAATTGTCACTGCTGTCTGATGAACCATTAACACAGAAACGCATTACGGGGGAGGTGTGTATCTCTCACCTGATGTTTAACGATACTGATTATCAACCATTAGGAGCAAAGATAAAATGCAACCCGGCAGTAAAGGGTGTGGCCGACCAGGTGGCCTTGCAACAGGCTTTAAACACCCAACGGCTCGACACAGTGGCTACCGATCATGCTCCGCACTTACTATGTGAGAAACAGGGGGGAGCCCTGAAAGCGGTGTCAGGGATGCCAAGTATTCAGTTCTCGCTGAACTGCATGCTGGAGTTGGTGGACAAAGGTATTATCGGCATCGAGACGGTAGTACAGAAGATGTGCCACAACCCAGCCCTGCTCTATCACATCGAAAAGCGTGGCTTTATCCGTCCTGGCTATCAGGCCGACATGGTATTAGTCAGACCTGGGGTCTCTTGGACGGTAGACAACCAAGTATTGCAAAGCAAATGTGGGTGGAGTCCTCTTGAAGGACATTCCTTCAACTGGATAGTGGAGAAGACGTTTGTCAACGGAAAACTGGCTTTTGCTAATGGGACTCCGGCAAACGACATAAGAGGACAAGAATTGAGCTATGGGCATATCCAATAGGCAAGATAAAAATGAGATACCATGAAGATTGGAAGAAGAACATTTATCAGAACAGGATTGGCAGGAGGTGCTGCTTTAGCCATAAGCAGTTGCAACACAGCTCCAGCAAGGGAGGAAGAGCCTAAGACCACTGCTGCCGACAATAAGTTTCATCTGAGTTGTGCCGACTGGACATTCCATCTGTTTGACATCGACACAGCCCTCCAGACATTGCAGAAGTGCGATATCCATTATCTCTGCATCAAGGATTTCCACTTGCCATTAGATGCTACTGATGAGCAAATCAAGGCCTTTCACGCCAAATGTGCAGAATATGGTGTAACAGGCTACGGTGTAGGTCCTATCTATCAGAACACCGAAGAAGAGGTGGACAAAGCTTTTGCCTATGCCCGTAAGGTGGGAGTTAAGGTGATGCTCAGCGTTCCCCCTTACGAACTGTTGCCTTATGTGAATGAGAAGATTAAGGAATATCCTGAAATCAAATATGCCATCCATCTGCATGGCCCCGATCTAGAGGTATATCAGGATGCTACGGTGATTTGGGAAAAGGTGAAAGCCCTAAATCCTAACATCGGTATGTGTTTGGATATTGGTCATGATTTCCGCAATGGAGCCGACCCTGTGGCTGACCTCGAGAAGTACCATACTCGTGTGTTTGATATGCATATCAAGGACGAGACCGACAACTCGAAAGAAGGCAAGTGCGTCGAGATGGGACGTGGCAAGATCGACTTCCCCGCTTTCGTGCGCATGATGCGAAAAGTGGGCTACGAAGGCATGTGCAGCCTGGAATACGAAAAGGATATGGATAATCCGTTCATAGGCATTGCCGAGTCCTATGGCTATATGAAAGCGGTGATAGAACTTGCATAATTAAAAATGAATTCTCAATTTTCAATTTTTAATTTTCAATTACACGAAGTTTCCGACTTCGTAAACTGGCTCTATTTCTTCCATGCCTGGGGGTTTGTTCCACGCTTTGCCGCCATAGCCCAAGTGCACGATTGCATAGGTTGCCAAACATCCTGGGTGAATAGTTTCTCTACTGAGGAGCAAGCCAAGGCCCGAGAAGCTGTCAAACTGATGAACGATGCCAAAGGAATATTGAGCGAGTTGGATGGCCAACTCACTTGTCAGTGTGCCTTTCAGTTGTTCGATGCCAATGCCTCGGGCGACAACCTGCTGATAGGAGGCGTTTTATTTCCATTGCTCCGTCAGCAGAGTGTAACACAAGAAGGACAACCCTGTCTGTGTCTGAGCGACTTCGTGCGACCTGCAGAGATGGGAACGGCCGACAAGGTGGGGGTATTTGCTGCCACCATCAACGACTCGGCTTTATTGGATACCGACGATGCCTATCGCAAGCTGTTGGTGCAAACACTGTGCGATCGCTTGGTAGAAGCTGCTGTAGAGAAGCTGCACCTGTATGTCAGGAAAGAGGCATGGGGATATGCCCCTAACGAACAGCTCAGCATGGCCGACCTGTGGCTGGAAAAGTTCCAGGGCATTCGTCCTGCGGTGGGCTATCCCTCCCTACCCGATCAGTCGGTCAACTTCATCATCGACCAACTGATCGACCTCAGCCAAATAGGTATCACCCTCACAGAGAATGGTGCCATGCACCCGCATGCTTCTGTCAGCGGACTGATGTTGGCACATCCGCAAGCTCGTTATTTCAATGTGGGAAAGATTGGCGAAGACCAACTTATAGATTATTCACAACGCAGAGGACTGCCTGTAGAAAGCATGCGCAAGTTCTTAGCAGCAAATTTATAAAACTATGTTACAGTATTTTGCATTTATATTTGTGTTGATGCTCTTCATTCCCGATGCCTATATCTACTGGCTCTATATCAGGGAAAGGGAAAATTCTCCATTATCCACTCTCCATTCTCCATTATCCACTCTCCATTCTCCATTATCCATTCTCCATTCTCCATTATTTAAAATTCTCTGGTGGCTCCCCTCCGCTATCTTGGCAGCAGGCTTTATGTGGGCCAGATACATCGGCACCCAGAACCCCATGTCAGAGCGTCAGAGCATCATAGCTTGGCTTGGCATCTTCATCCTCTGCATAGGTGTGCCCAAGGTCATCTTCATGCTGGTTGACTTGATAGGTCGCCTCTTGCACGCCATCATCAAGCCCATCTCCATGCGATGGTTCGTTTGGTTGGGCATCATCCTGGCCGTTGGCTTCTTCTGCATTGCCTTTTATGGCAGCACACTTGGTCTTAGTCATTTCCAAGTAAAGCAAGTCAGCTACACCTCGCCTCGCCTTCCTGAAGGCTTCGACGGCTATCGCATCGTGCAGATATCCGACATCCATTCCGGCAGTTACAAAGACCGTCCAAGCATTGTCAAGAAGATGGTGGAATTGGTGAACGAGCAGCAAGGCGATGTGATATTCTTTACGGGCGATTTGGTGAACCAACGTTCTAACGAGGTGGATCAGTTTGTAGATGTATTGAGCCAGATGCATGCTCCCGATGGTGTTTATTCCATCTTGGGCAACCACGATTATGGCACTTATTTCCGTTGGAAACAGCCTGTTGATGAGGAAATAAACCAAGAGCATTTGGAAAACCAACAATTTAACATGGGTTGGAAATTCCTTAAGAATCAACATGATATTATTTCACATAATGGTGATAGTATTGCCGTTATCGGCGTAGAGAACGACGGCAATCCACCCTTCCCCCATCTTGCCGACTTGCCCAAGGCATCGGCTGGCACAGAGGGCATGTTCCGCATCCTGTTGAGCCACGACCCCACCCATTGGCGCAGGGAAGTGTTGCCCACCACCGACATCGACCTTATGTTGGCAGGCCACACCCATGCAGCCCAGTTCATGCTCTTCGGCTGGTCGCCCGCATCCTGGATTTATGACGAATGGGGAGGCATGTATCAAGAAGGTGCCCAATCCCTCTACGTCAATATAGGCATAGGCTTTGTAGGTCTTCCCTTCCGCTTTGGAGCCTGGCCGGAAATCACAGTCATCACCTTACATCGTTAATAACTAAAACAAGATACTCCTATGAAAAAAACAATCCTCTTTCTATTACTACTCACTGTTTTGGTGCCAGTAAAGGCCGACGAGGGCATGTGGCTACCCCTGCTCATCTCCAGTCGCATAGACGACATGCGGGCCAAGGGCTTCCGCCTCACAGCCGAAGATATCTATAGTGTGAACAAGGCCTCGCTGAAAGATGCCGTAGTGCGTTTTGGCGGCGGTTGCACTGGTGAGGTGGTCTCTCCTGACGGACTGCTCTTTACCAACCACCACTGTGGCTACGGACAGATTCAAGAACACAGCACGGTGGAACACGACTACCTGAAAGATGGTTTCTGGGCCATGAGCAAGGAAGAGGAACTGCCGAATCCTGGGCTTACCGTGAGCTTTCTGCAGAGCATGGAGGATGTAACCGACCGAGTCTTGAAGGGCTATGTGCCTTCCATGACCAATGGTCAGCGCGACTCTGTGATACAAGTCAATTCCAAAGTCATCACCGATGCCATCAATAACCAGGCAAAGGGCATCCGTTCCTCAGTAGAAGGTCTTTATAACGGCAACCAGTACTTCCTCTTCGTATATAAGATTTATTCCGACGTGCGACTGGTAGGTGCTCCTCCCTCTTCTATCGGTAAGTTTGGTGGCGATACCGACAACTGGATGTGGCCTCGTCACACAGGCGATTTCTCCATCTTCCGCATCTATGCGAACAAGGACAATGAGCCAGCCGAATACTCAAAAGACAATGTGCCTTATAAGCCAAAACGCTACTTCACCATCTCCCGCAAGGGCGTGAAGGAAGGCGACTTCACGATGGTATATGGCACCCCAGGCACCACCAAGGAGTATGTCACTTCCGACGAGGTGCGCTATACTGGCGAGGTGTCTGACCCCGAGAAGATTGCCCTGCGCACCATGCGCTTGGATATCCAGAAGAAATATATGTCGCAAGACCAGGCCGTACGCATCCAGTATTCTTCCAAGAATGCCAGCGTGTCAAATGCATGGAAGAAGTGGCAAGGCGAATCCAAAGGCCTGGCTCGCAGAAAAACTGTAGAGACCAAGATGGATTTTGAAGCAAGATTCCGCAAGTGGGCTGAGAATAATCAGTACAAAGGCCTGCTCGAGCAGATTTCATCACTCTATGAGCGCCGTAACCCCTACTTCCGCGCACAGGAATACTATAACGAAACAGTATCCACTATCGAACTGCTCACATTTGCCAGTAGAATCCACTCAGCCCTCGAGGAAGGACGCCCAATAGAAGCAGTTGCAGACGCTTTCTACAAGGACTACTACCAGCCTATCGACGAGGAAATTTTCGTGGCTATGATGGGCGCATTCGACAAACAACTCAGTGAAGCCTTCAAGCCCGCCTACCATACCCAGAAACTGGCTCAGTACGGCAGTCTGGAAGCATGGCGCAACGATGTATTTGGCCGTTCTATTTTCACCGACAAGGCCAAGGTGCTGCGTCTCACCAAGGCCGACCTTCCCAAGATTGAGGCCGATCCAGCCTATGAGATGTACAATGCCTACAACCAGTGGTATCGCAAAGACCTGCAGCCCACGGTGAGCCGTCTGGGACAGGAAATAAGTCTGGCCAACCGCAGGTATATGAAAGCACAGATGGAGTTCCAGCCCGACAAGACCTTCTATCCCGATGCCAACCGCACACTGCGTGTGTCCTATGGTCAGGTAGCAGGCTATAGCCCTTCGGATGCCATCTCCTACTCACCCGTCTCTACCCTCAAAGGAATCATAGAAAAAGATAATCCCGATATCTTCGACTACAATATTCCGCAGACCCTGCGCGATATCTATGCTGAAGGCGGTCATGACGACCAGCCAGTATGCTTCCTGGCTACCAACCACACCTCAGGAGGCAACTCAGGCAGTCCTGTCCTCAACGCCTACGGCCAGCTGATAGGCATCAACTTCGACCGCGTATGGGAAGGCACCATGAGCGACTTAGCCTTTGATCCAGAGTTCTGCCGCAACATATCCCTCGACATCAGGTATCTGTTGTTCGTAGTAGAAAAGATTGGTCATGCACAATGGCTGTTGGATGAGATGACCTTTGCAGATTGATAATAATCCTATAATAAACCGAAAGACAGTCACCTCTAAGGTGGCTGTCTTTTTTTATTACAATTTGCGGTTTTATATCAAGATATCTTGATTAATAAAATTGATGCAAAAACACTCCACTCTTATAGAGCTTATTGTGTAAAGAAAGGGCATCTAAAAAGCAAAAGCTCCTCCATTTCTGGGGGAGCTTTTCAATTACAGGTCATTCAAAATTTCAATATGTTGTCTTCATCATTTTCTGAACGGTGGCTTCTGTACTACAGCCTTGAGCTTGCGGCCTCGCATATCGATGAGGATATCGGTGCCGGTCTTGCTGTATGCTGGCTTCACATAACCCAAACCAATGCCAATCTTGCGGGTGGGTGACATGGTGCCGCTGGTTACCTCGCCTATTTCCTCGCCATCGGTGTTGAGCAACTTATAGTGCTCACGTGGGATGCCTCGGTCGATCATCTCGAAGCCTACAAGCTTACGGCTCACTCCTTCTTTCTTCTGACGCTCTAATTCGGCACGATTGGTGAAATTCTTGCCATCTACAAACTTGGTAATCCAACCCAAACCTGCCTCGATAGGTGAGGTGGTGTCGTTGAGGTCGTTGCCATAGAGGCAGAAGCCCATCTCCAAACGAAGGGTATCACGTGCTCCCAAGCCAATGGGGGCAATGCCAAACTCCTTACCTGCCTCGAACACAGCATTCCAAATCTGCTCGGCATCTTCTGGATAGAAATAAATCTCGAAGCCTCCAGCACCAGTATAGCCTGTATTGGAGATAATCACATCTTTGGCTCCAGCAAATGGGCCATGAGTGAAGTGATAATAAGGAATGGTACTGAGGTCGATGGAGGTCAACTTCTGCAGGGTGGCCAGCGCCTTAGGGCCTTGTACAGCCAACTGTGCGGTATTGTCGGATGAGTTTTGCAACTCTGCTCCTACCTGATTGTGAGAAACACACCAGTTCCAATCCTTGTCGATATTGGCTGCATTGACAACCAACAAGTATTTCTCTGGTTCGTAGTAATAAACGAGGAGGTCGTCAACGATACCTCCTTGTTCGTTAGGGAAGCAGGTGTATTGTGCCTGACCGATGGTCAGCGCTGCTACGTTGTTGGAAGTAATCTGCTGCAGGAAAGGCAAGGCATTAGGGCCTTTCACCCAGAACTCGCCCATGTGGGATACATCAAACACACCTACACCATTGACTACCGTCATGTGCTCCTGGATAATACCACCAGGATATTCAATAGGCATGTTATAACCTGCAAACTCGTGCATCTTAGCACCCAGTGCAATGTGCTTTTCGGTAAAGGGAGTATTCTTCATAATGGATAATGAATAATGCAAAATGGATAATTAAGGTTTATTGTTTAGCGGTTAATTCTGCAATCTTTACCATCACCTTCATGGCTTTCTCCATGCTGGGGATGGGCACATACTCAAAGCGTCCATGCATGTTCATGCCACCTGCGAAGATATTGGGGCAAGGCAGGCCTTTGAACGAGAGCTGAGCACCATCGGTACCTCCACGAATGGCCTTAACAACAGGCTGAACACCAGCTGCCAGCATGGCTTCCTTGGCGATGTCGATGACATACATCACTGGCTCAATCTTCTCACGCATATTGTAATACTGATCGCGCAATTCGAGTTTCAGGGTTCCTTCGCCATACTCAGCATTGATCTTGTTGGTGAGGTGCTGGAACTCACGCTTGCGACTCTCGAAGCGCTCACGACTATGGTCACGAAGGATATAGTTGACTACGGTCTGCTCTACAGTGCCGTTGAAACTGATTACATGATAGAAGCCTTCGTAACCTTCGGTATGCTCAGGTGTCTCGTGAGAAGGCAGCATAGAAATGAAGTGATTAGCCACACGGATGGAGTTGATCATCTTGTTCTTAGCGGTGCCTGGATGCACGTTGCGACCTGTGAAGGTGAGCTTGGCAGCTGCTGCGTTGAAGTTTTCGAACTCCAACTCTCCTACCTCACCACCATCGAAGGTATAGGCGAAGTCGCAACCAAAGCGTTCTACATCAAACTTATGGGCTCCCAAGCCAATCTCCTCGTCGGGATTGAAGGCAATGCGAATCTTACCATGCTCAATTTCAGGATGCTGCATGAGGTATTCTACACCAGAGATGATTTCGGCAATGCCTGCTTTGTCGTCGGCACCCAACAGGGTATTGCCATTGGTCACAATCAGGTCTTCACCTACATGGTTCTTCAGTTCGGGGAACTGTCCTGGGCTCAGCACGATGTTCTCAGCTGCATTCAGAACGATGTCACCACCATCATACTTCTCTACGACGCGAGGGGTTACATCCTTGCCACTCATATCGGGAGCTGTGTCCATGTGGGCGATGAAGCCTACCACTGGTACCTTCTTGTCAGTATTGGCTGGCAAGGTGGCATAGAGGTAACCGTTATCATCCAGAAAGACCTCTTGCAAGCCGAGGCTTTCCAACTCTTCTTTTAAATACTTGGCCAGCACCATCTGTCCTGGAGTGGAGGGCGTAACGCCTGACTCCTCGTTTGAGGTAGTTTCGAAGCTGACGTACTTTAAAAATCTGTCAATCAGTTTGCTCATCATGGTATTATGGGTTAATTTTAAAAGTGGCTGCTGCCGTCGAAGCAATGGGCACAAATCTTGCACTTAGGCAAACCGATGGCTTTGACTACATTATCCACTGTATTGAATTTCAAAGTGTTGAGCCCGAACTTCTGGCGCATGATTTCCACCATCTTGTTGTACTCAGGTGTACCTGCACTAGCATACTTGTCGAGCTTAACATTGGCATCGCCTTCCACATCCTTGATGATGCGACGGGTGAGCAATTCCAAATCGCCCTTGGAGGCGGTATAGCCCACAAACGGACAAGAATAGATCAATGGAGGACAACTGATGCGGATATGCACCTCTTTGGCACCATAATCGTAGAAAGTCTTCACATTATCGTGCAACTGAGTGCCACGAACAATGGAGTCGTCGCAAAATACCACCTTGCGTCCTTCCAACATAGCACGGTTAGGAATGAGCTTCATCTTTGCCACGAGGTTACGCATCTCCTGGTTGGCAGGGGTAAAGCTACGAGGCCAGGTAGGGGTGTATTTCGAGATGGCACGATGATATGGCACATTCTTGCCCTCTGCATATCCCATAGCCATACCTACACCTGAAGAGGGGATACCGCAAACACAATCTACATCAGCATCGTCGTGTTGCCCCATCTGCATGCCTAAACTGAAACGCACAGACTCTACATTGATATTCTCGTAGGAAGAAGTGGGGAAACCATAGTATATCCACAGGAACGAACAAATCTGCATGGGCTCATCGGCCTTGCGCATCTGCTCTACCCCATCGGCACGTACACGTACAATCTCGTTGGGACCCAGGTATCTGTCGATAGTATAATCAAGGTTCGGGAAACTGCTCGTCTCACTAGAAACAGCGTAAGCATCATCTTTCTTGCCGATAATGACAGGGGTACGTCCCCATTTGTCTCGAGCGGCAATGATGCCATCTTCAGTAAGGATAAGCATAGAACAAGAACCTTTGATCTTGCTGAACATATATTCAATGCCTTCTACCCACGTCTTGCCTTGTATGATGAGCAGGGCAATCAACTCTGTCTGGTTGGTCTTTCCTGAGTTCAGTTCGGCAAAATGCAGGTTACTGTCGAGCATCTCCTGCTCCAGTTCAGCCATATTGGTGATCTTAGCTACAGTAACTATGCCAAACCTGCCTAAGTGAGAATTGAATATGATAGGCTGAGGGTCGGTATCGCTGATAATGCCAATACCTGAGTTGCCCTTAAATTTGTCTAATTCGTCTTCGAATTTGCTTCGGAAATAATCGCTGTCCAGATTGTGGATGGAACGGGCAAATGTGCCGTCTTCTTGATTGTAGGTTGCCAAACCTCCACTGCGAGTGCCAAGGTGTGAATTGTAATCGGTACCGTAGAACAAATCTGCTGTGCAACGATGCTTAGCAATGGTGCCAAAAAAACCTCCCATAAATGTAGTATATTTTATTGTTTAGTCTCAATCTTAGATTGAGGTCACAAAGATAGTTATTTTAGTTGATAATTCCGCAATCCTGACTGCAAGAATTCTACATATTTTTCAACATCCTCATCATAGGCATACGACTTATTCAGCGGTTTGCCCTCATTATCAATCAGTACGTAGAATGGCTGGGCATTGGCGCCGAATTTCACCCTCTGAAGATAACTCCATTTGTCGCCCAGCGTACGTAAAGTACGCTCCTTGCCGTTCTCCACTACCTTGATGGGTTCGGGCAACTTAGTCTTGTTGTCGACATAGAGGGTAATCAGCACATAGTCGTCGTTCATCAAACTACCTACTGATGGGTCTGTCCATACGGCCAACTCCATCTTACGGCAATTCACACAACCATAGCCGGTAAAGTCGAGCATCACTGGCTTCCCTACCCTTTTGGCATATTCCATACCCAAATCGTAGTCATCAAACTGTGCTCGAACCTCATTCTTATAGAGGTTGAAATCTTGCGTATGCAAAGGTGGTGCAAAGGCACTTACCGCTTTCAACGGGGCTCCCCACAAGCCTGGCACCATATAGACGGCAAATGCCAAAGATGCCAGTGCCAGGAAGAATCGAGGCACACTGACATGCGTATCATCGTCGTCGTGTGGGAACTTGATCTTGCCTAAGAGATAGACACCCAAGAGGGCGAAAATAGCAATCCACAACGACAGGAATGTCTCTCTGTCCAAGATATGCCAACCGTATGCCAAATCGGCTACCGACAGGAACTTCAATGCAAAAGCGAGTTCGATAAAGCCCAACGACACCTTGATGACATTCATCCAGCCCCCCGACTTAGGCATCTGCTTGAGCCAAGAGGGGAAGAGGGCAAAGAGGGTGAATGGTAACGCCAAGGCGATGGCGAAGCCCAGCATACCGATGGCTGGTGCTACGATGCTGCCTGAGGTGGATACTTCTACCAACAGGAAGCCGATGATAGGACCAGTGCAGGAGAAGGATACCAGTGCCAGGGTGAATGCCATGAGGAAGATGCTCAGCAAACCTGTAGTTTTCTCTGCCTTGCTATCTACTGCATTGCTCCATGATGAAGGCAGTGTAATTTCGAAGGCGCCGAAGAATGAGATGGCGAAGACTACCAGCATCAGGAAGAAGAAGATGTTGAAGATGGCATTGGTGGAAAGAGCATTGAGGGCGCTGGCTCCGAAGAGGAGTGTTACCAGCAGGCCTAAAGCAACATATATCACTACTATCGCCAAGCCGTAGGTGATGGCATCGGCGATGCCTTTCTTCTTGTCTTTGCTGCGTTTGAGGAAGAAACTGACTGTCATAGGGATGATGGGCCACACACATGGGGTGAACAATGCCAGCAAACCTCCCAAGAAACCTGTCAGGAAGATGTAGAGCCAAGAGCGGTCAACCGTACCAGCTGACTCGCCAAAAGCACGGAGTTCATTGATGACGGGAGACCAAATGGCTGGAAATTGAGAATTGCCCAAATTCTGTTGAGACGCTGAGGCATCAAAGCCAGCATCTTCGGCGACCGCTGCCCCAGACAGAGATTCTTGAGGTTCTTCTGTCAATGATTCGTCAGTAGCTTCTATGGGTGAAGCTGTTATGTCGGCAGTGCCGGTAAACATGAAGGGTACCTCGCTGGGAGGCAGACAGTTCTGGTCGTTGCAGGCAGCATATTCCAAATAGCCCTCCAAACGATAGGGACCTCCTTCCAGTCGGATGCGCTGCACGAACTTGGCAGTCTTCTCAAAATAGCGCACCTCCATTTCGAACAGCTTATCATAGACTGCTTGTTCATTGCCCACAGGAAGCAGTTTGCCGTCCTCATGGGCGCCTGTCATCTTATCAACATTGAATGAGGCTGAGATAGGACCTCCCTCACCTAACTCGGTAGAATAAATGTGCCAGCCTGGATCGATGGTGGCAGTAAACACAATCTCTGCTACATCATCGGATACTTTATTGAAATCGGTACGAAATTCTACAGGGTCCAGTATCTGGGCCTGTAACATGATGGTGGTCAGGAGTAACCCTAAAACCGAGAGAAATCTAATTTTGTATTTGCTAATCATTTACTTCGTTCTATTCTCCATTATTCATTTTCCATTCTCCATTATCCATTCTCCATTGAAACTAGTAGTCAACACAAGCCCTGCTTTCTTTCACTTCTGCCAGCAACTTGGCAGCTGCCACATGGGCAGGATGTGCGGCATAGGCCTTTACCTCTTCCAAGGTATTGAACTCGCTGTAAAGAGCGATGTTCCACTGCTCATCTGGGTTGATATTGATACCCACCTCCACATGTTTAATGAAGGAAATGACCTCGGGCAGTGCTTCGATAGCAGCCTTGAATTTCAACGCTACAGCCTGCTTTTCAGCCTCAGGAATCTCATTTTTCAGCTTAAAAAGTACAATGTGTTTAACCATAATGTTATTTGTAAATATTTTTATTTATATTTGTGGCAACAAAGATAGCTATTTTTAATCACATACAGTATTAAGGAAATGTTAATTATTGGTATCGCTGGCGGAACTGGTTCGGGAAAGACCACCGTCGTAAAAAAAATAATGGAAAAGTTGAGTAAGGACGAGGTTGTGCTGCTGCCACTGGACTCTTATTACAAAGACAGTAGTCATGTGCCAGTCGAGAAAAGGCAACTCATCAACTTCGACCATCCCAACGCCTTCGACTGGGATTTGCTACGCTCTCACATCGCGCTGCTGAGGGAAGGAAAGTGCATAGAACAACCTGTTTATGACTTCCTTACTTGTACTCGCCAGCCTGAAACCATACATATAGAGCCAAGGAACGTGATTATTTTTGAGGGTATCATGTCGCTCTACGACAAGGAGATACGAGACATGATGGATTTGAAGGTTTTCGTAGATGCTGATCCTGACGAGCGACTGATTCGTAACATCGAGCGTGATGTGGTGTCTCGAGGAAGAACCTATCAGGATGTAATGGAACGATATACAAGGGTGCTCAAACCCATGCATGAACAATTTATCGAACCTACTAAGCGCTATGCTGATTTGATAGTGCCACAGGGTGGACATAACAAAGTGGCGATTAAGATACTCACGATGTATGTAAAGAAACACTTGAATGATTAAATATTAAGAATTGGGAATTAAGACGTTATACATATTAATATTTACATTATTGCTGGGTATTGCATTGGGTTGCAACTTCCAGCATAAGGATACTGAAGCCGTACATGACTTAGAGCAAATCCAAGAAAGTGGGGTGCTGAGGGTAATAACCCTTTATGGCTCCACCAACTACTTCCAGTATCGTGGTCAGGAGATGGGTTTCCAATATGAGCTGGCCAGTCAGTTTGCCGAATACTTAGGGGTGAGACTGGAAGTGATAATTGCTAAAAAAGTTGCCGACATGCCCAGGATGCTGGTAGAAGGTGAGGGTGATTTGGTTGCTTTCGGCCTACCCTATGTCAATGAATGGAAAGACAGCGTGGAGTATTGCGGTGAGGAGACCATCACTCACCAGGTGTTGGTGCAACGCAACAGAAGGCAACCTGCTCCACTGAAGGATGTAACCGAACTGATTGGCAAAGAGGTGTATGTGAAGCCAGGCAGGTTTCTGCAACGTATGAACAACCTGAACCAAGAGGTAGGCGGAGGCATTATCATCCACAACGTCGAGAGTGACAGTCTTTCGGTGGAAGACCTGATTACGCAGGTGGCACAGGGTAAGATAGACTATACGGTGGCCAACAACGACTTAGCCAAACTGAACCAGACTTACTACCCCAATCTGGAGGTGAGTATGGCAGTGGGACACGACCAGCGGGCTTCGTGGGCAGTAAGGAAAGGATGTACCCAATTGGCAGAAGCGGTGAACAAATGGCATGATGAGAACGTGACATCACCCAACTATACTGCCAGCATGAAACGCTATTTCGAACTGAGTAAAAGCAAAATATTCTTCCCCATCATGTCAGTAAAGGACGGAAAGATTTCACCTTACGACAACCTGTTCCGCCAATATGCCAAGGAGATTGGATGGGATTGGCGATTGTTGGCTTCTCTTGCCTATAATGAATCAAACTTTGATACGACTGCTGTTTCATGGGCTGGTGCCAAAGGACTGATGCAGCTGATGCCGAGAACAGCCAAGGCGATGGGTGTGCCAGAGGGCAAAGAGCAGAACCCTGAGGAGAGTATCAAGGGAGCGGTGAAATATATCGGTCTTACTGCCGGCACTTTCAGGTCAATCCCTGAGTCTGAACGCATAAAGTTCGTCTTAGCAGCTTACAATTCTGGTACAGGCCACATTACTGATGCTATGGCTTTGGCTGAAAAATATGGGGCTAACAAGTATGTGTGGGACGATAATGTGGAGAAATACATTCTATTGAAGAGCAACGAAGAATATTATTCAGACCCTGTTTGCCAACACGGCTACTACAGAGGCATTGAGACGTACAACTTTGTACGAGATATCATCCAGCGATTCAATCGCTACAAAGAAGTAATTAAAGAAAATTGAAACTTTCTGGAGTAGCGAGAGCCACCATGCTTGCATGTTTGGCCGAGTCGTGACAGAATAGGGTGAAACCACTTTCTGGAGCAGCGAGCGCAGAGCGATGCTTGCATCAGCTATGCCGAGTCGTGACAGAATTGATGCGAAGCATAATAAAAAAGAGGCTGCGTTTCCGCAGCCTCTTCTATTATTCATAGAAATAATTTCTTAGAACATGAATGCAACACCTGCATTAGCACCGAAGCGGCTCCAGCCATTATCAGAAATAATGTACTTAGCTTCGAGAATAATCTTAATACCATCGGTAACCTTAATGTCAAAGCCACCACCAACATTTACACCAAGTCTTGTTTCTGAACTCTTTACACCAAGAGTTTTAGCAACATCGTCATCCAATGAAGCAAAGCCAATATTCAAACCAGCCAATGGATAAACATTGAAACTAGATGCAATTGGAAATACAAAGTGTACATTACCGTTGATATCGACCAAAGACGTATAATTCTTCTTGAAGAAGAAATCACCACCAATTTCACCACGTAGCTGATCTAAGAAGCCGTACTGGTATTTAGCGCCAATACCAAACTGTGAATTAAGATCGTCAAAAGCGCCCTGAATACCAACAGCGCTAACGCCCTTCTGAGCAAATGCAGCAGTGCTCATTGCGAACATTGCTACCAAAATAAATAAATACTTTTTCATACTCTAAATTTATTAAAGTTAGTAATTACACTGCAAATATAATACTAATTTTTTATAAAACATACATTTTTTCAAAAAAGTTTCAATTTGTTATCCTTTGCTTTCTCCAAAGACAGCAACGATGGTTGGTTGTCAGTCATTTCACCACGTAAATGAGCATATTCTTTTTTAAGGTCATCCTCCAACTCATGTTTAAGGGTAGGATTCATCAAACGGGCGGCTACTGCAGGATTCTGAGAGGCATCTTTCAAATGTATCACAGGGGCATGATAAACAGGTGCAATCTTTAAAGCGGTATGCAACTGAGAAGTAGTAGCTCCACCAATAAGCAGTGGGATATCTAGTCCTGCCCTCTCCAATGCTATGGCCACTTGCACCATCTCATCAAGCGAAGGGGTTATCAAGCCACTCAGACCTATCATATCTACCTTCTCACGAATGGCAGTACGCACAATCTCTTCTGCTGGCACCATCGTTCCTAAGTCGATGATCTCATAACCGTTGCAAGCCATCACCACAGAAACAATATTCTTGCCTATATCATGAACATCACCCTTCACGGTAGCCAACAAAACCTTACCCACAGACTTTTTTCCTGCTTGTTTCTCAGCCTCGATGGTTGGTTGTAAGATGCCTACAGCTTTTTTCATCGTACGGGCCGTTTTCACTACCTGCGGCAAAAACATCTTACCTGAGCCAAAAAGTTCACCCACGTAGTTCATACCGTCCATCAGCGGACCTTCGATAATGTTCACAGCCTTGGGATATTGTTGCAGGGCTTCCTGCAAATCGTTTTCCAAATAAGTATCAACACCTTTCGTAAGAGCATATTTCAAGCGTTCTTCAACGGAGGTTTGACGCCAGGAATTTGTCTCGGAAATTTGAGCATTATCCTCTACCTTCCTCTCCTCCTCTTTCTGCTTTATTTCTTCTGCCAAAGCTATCAGGCGGTCGGCAGCATCCTTACGACGATTCAACACCACATCCTCCATACATTCCAGTACATTGGCAGGAATTTCGGAATACAATACAGAAGTGGATGGATTCACAATGCCCATATCCATACCTGCATTGATAGCATGATAGAGGAACACTGCATGCATCACCTCACGAATATAATTATTGCCTCTGAACGAGAATGAAAGATTACTAACACCACCGCTTACATGACTGCCTTTCAAATTATTACGAATCCATGTTGAAGCTTTAATATAATTCAAAGCATAGGCATCATGTTCTGGCATACCTGTAGCCACAGCCAATATATTGGGGTCGAAAATAATGTCCTGTGGAGGGAAACCCACCTTTTCAGTTAGCAGTCGGAATGCCCTTTCACAAACAGCTATCTTTCGCTCATAAGTGTCAGCCTGTCCTTGTTCGTCGAACGCCATTACCACAACAGCGGCTCCATATTCCCTAAGCTTCTTCGCCAAACTAAGGAATTTTTCCTCACCTTCTTTCAACGAGATAGAGTTGACCACGCATTTGCCCTGCAGGCATTGCAGTCCGGTTTCTATCACCTCCCACTTCGAAGAATCAATCATGATGGGCACTCGAGAAATCTCTGGCTCTGATGCCAACAGATTTAGAAAATGTTTCATCTCCTCTCGGGCATCCAGCAAACCATCGTCCATGTTGATGTCCAACATCTGGGCACCGTCTTCTACCTGCTTACGGGCTATGCCCAATGCCTCGTCATAGTTTTTCTCCTTAATCAACCTGAGGAACTTGCGGGATCCAGCCACGTTGCACCGCTCGCCAATATTGACGAAATTGATTTCTGGCTTCACTTCCAACAACTCCAAACCTGACAATTGAAGATAAGGCGAACGAGCCACAGGCTCATGGGGCTTAGCTTCTTGCACCAACGGCTGATAAGCGGCAATATATTCATCAGTAGTACCACAACAACCACCTACGACATTCACCAATTGTTCATCGAGATATGTCTTGATAACTGACGCCATGTGTGCTGGTGTCTCGTCGTATTGTCCCAGACTATTGGGTAATCCTGCATTGGGATAAACACTGATGTAATATGGCGCACTTGCTGCTAACTGACGAAGGAATGGTTTCATCTGCTCGGCTCCAAACGAGCAATTCAGTCCCACAGAGAAGATATCGGCATGGGCCACAGAAGCTAAGAATGCATCAAGTGTCTGACCTGAAAGAGTGCGCCCCCCCACATCAGAAACGGTGACGGAGAGCATCAGGGGTACTTTCATATTAGTCAGTCCCATCGCCTTTTTTGCTGCATAGATGGCAGCTTTGGCATTGAGGGTATCGAAAATGGTTTCGATTAGCAAAGCATCTACTCCACCTTCCAGCAAAGCCGTCATCTGTTCGAGATAAGCTTGCACCAGCTCTTCAAAAGTAAGCGATCGGAAAGCAGGGTCATTCACATCAGGACTCATCGAGCAGGTCTTGTTAGTGGGCCCCACCGATCCTGCCACGAAACGAGGTTTCTCTGGAGTAGTGTAGCGATCAGCCAGCTGACGAGCCAAGCGGGCTCCAGCCAAGTTCATCTTGCGCACATAAGCCTGCATGCCGTAGTCGGCCTGACTTACAGCAGTAGCATTGAAAGTGTTGGTTTCTATGATGTCAGCACCAGCCTTGAGGTATTTTTCATGAATCTCAGCTATGACATCAGGGCGAGTGAGGTTCAGCAAATCATTATCACCCTTGAGTTGCTGTGACAAATCGGCAAACAAATCACCCCTGAAATCGCTTTCTGTCAGGTTATATTGCTGTATCATGGTACCCAATGCTCCATCGAGCACCAGTACACGTTGTTTGATTTGTGTTTCGAGTATCGTGAATGTTGAATTATCGGTCATAGCTCATTGTTTAAACATTCTTGCCATTTCGCGTTTGTCGTCGTTTTCCTTCAATGTCTGACGTTTGTCATATTCTTTCTTACCCTTTGCCAAAGCTATGACCAACTTGGCCAACCCTTTCTCGTTGAGAAATAATCTTACTGGAACGATGGTATAGCCTGGATTCAAGGCATCACGTTGCAACTTATTCAGTTCCTTGCGGTTCAGTAGCAGTTTTCGGTCGCGTGTGGCTGCATGGTTATTATAAGTGCCATACATGTATTGGGCAATATGCATGTTTTTCACCCACAACTCACGCTTGTCGAAAAAGCAATAAGTATCCACCAGACTCGCCTTTCCTTGCCGGATGGACTTAATCTCAGTGCCCGTAAGTACCATGCCCGCCGTATAAGTATCAATAAACTCATAGTCGTGGCTAGCACGTTTGTTCTTGATATTGATAGGAGCCTGTTTCATATCGTCAGTCAAGCAATATGTTGAGTTGGTCGAACACTAAGCGTATCAAAGGTGGACAAACCAGCAGGATGACAGATGCAATGATAGTCAGTGCCGTACGCTTGTCATCTTTCACATCCAGCAGTTTATCACTGCCTTCCCATACTAAATAAACAATATAGAACTGCAACATCATCGAGATAATGCCCAAGTTTGGCAGAATGCCTGTAAGTATTTGTAAGAGGAAGGTCACCGTCATGCTGTAACCAGCAAACTGTTGAGAAAGCAGGATGTCGTCACGTTGTTCCAACACGCGTATCCTCACCATATTGATGAGGTAAGATGACAGGAAATAAGCACCAAACAGAGATACTACTACACCAGCACACTGCATCATGGCATATTGATAGTCCTCAGCACTGCCCCATCCCCGTTCAAAAATGGAACCAATGAAAACCGCAAGGGCCGAGAAGCCTATCATGGGATAGACATACTCGAACGACACCTCACGGATATTGGTACGTAAACGTATCTCTTCCCACCCTTTGGCAGGATTCGATATCATTAGAAATGCTATATGTAATAAGAATTTATAATTCAACGCAAAGGATTGTATGCAACATCTACATATTCAGTGGTAGTTGTACCCTCCTGAGGATCACATGAATTTTTATTAACCCTGCCCCAAATACGGATCGTATTAAGCTTGTCATTTACGGCTTTGAATTTAGAAATAACTTCTTTTAAATTAAACGCCTGATATTCATAGCTATATTTATAACGGTCCACAGAAGGATCTTCAACCATATCAATTATAGTCAAGTTCAGAATGCCTTCAGCATTAGTCAAATCATTAGGATAGAAAAGGGCGAAATGATGCTTTGCCAATTCAGTAGTATAATCATCAATGCTAACATCATTCATCCAGAAAATGAAAGGTACCATAATATAGTCCTCATTGAACAATTCTGGTCTCAAATAGGTATAACCATTATTATACTCAACAGCATAGAGATTAATATTGCCAACAGCCTCATCATCTCTAATCACACGATTATTGGTCAAATTATAAGGTGTTTCCTTGATAGTTACGGTCAGTTTATTACCACTCACTGAAGTTGGATCAAATTCCATGGTCATAGAATAGATACCATTAGCAGCTGGCAAATATGCAGGATTGGTTGGTTCCAAAACTACACCACTGGCATCTTGAAGAAGACCGTTTTCATACAAAGCAATTACATCCTGTGTTGTTTTGTTATCGTCGTCATCGCTACCCAAGCAAGCAGTCATTACCATACCCATCATCAGGGTCATGCCCATTAGGGCCATCATTCTAATTTGTTTCATGTCGTTTTTTTTATTAAATTTTGAGGGCAAATTTAGATAAAAGATTTCAGTTATCACTCATCTGTCCGTTAATATTTATCAAATTACAGCCAATCTCCACGATTTATACACATATCTCTCCACTACCTATCACCAAGCGTCTGTCTTTATCGTAAATCACGCCAAACTGTCCTGGGGCTATGCCTTGCAGCATCTCACTGGACTTTACCAAGTATCCATCACCATCTGGTACGATTTTTCCTATGGTAAAGTCAGGTGTATGGCGAATCTTAAACGTAATCTCGTGCTCACCCTCCTGCCAGGGATTCTCAGTAATGAAATGAAAATCTTTCAGGCGGAAAGTATCACCATATTGCTTCGTGCAGTCGTAGCCATTCGACACATATACAATATTTTGCTGTACATCCTTCTGAATTACAAACCAAGGGCCACCGCTTAGTCCCAACCCCTTGCGTTGTCCTATGGTATGAAACCAGAATCCTTTGTGTTTACCTAACACCTTGCCTGTTTCCAGTTCAATAATGGGACCTTCTTGCTCACCCAAGAAACGACGTACAAAGTCGTTATAATTGATATTGTTCAAAAAGCAGATGCCCTGACTGTCTTTGCGTTTCGCACTAGGAAGGCCTGCCTTTGCAGCTATCTGTCGCACCTCCGTCTTCATCAAGTTACCCAAGGGGAACATCAGCTTCTTTACCTGCATATAAGTAATTTGTGCCAGGAAGTCGGTCTGGTCTTTCACTGGGTCAACGGCTGTACCCAACCAAGTCTTGCCGTCAATTACATGGGTCGTGGCATAATGCCCTGTAGCAGTAATATCAAAATCCTTGCCCACCTTGTCCTCAAAACAGCCAAATTTAATCAAGCGGTTGCACATCACATCAGGATTGGGTGTATAGCCGTTACGAATCTTGTCGATGGCATATACAGCTACCTTATCCCAATATTCACGATGCAAGTCAATAAGTTCAAGTTTCAAACCGTATTTATGCGCCACTGCAGTACATATCTCCATATCTTCCTCAGCTGTACAGTCCATATAATCCACATCATCGCGTCCTATACGAATATAGAACAGCGACGGCTTATATCCTTGCTCGCATAGTTGGTGAACCACCACTGAGCTATCCACACCTCCTGATATCAATACGGCAATATTCATGTCAACAACGTAATACAATCTCTTTCGATTTGCAAAGTTATGAATTATTTTCTTACCTTTGCATCAATAATTTGAAGAATAAAGCATGAAAAGCAAATATAGCGTCATCTTATTGTTACTCATCATAGCGGTTACCAGCCTCTTTTCTGCTTGTGGAAAGGATCGCTGGGAGGAATACTATCCTGTTACCCGTCACAGTCTTTGGATTGACAGTGTGATGCGTGTCAACTACTTATGGAACGATGAACTGGCTGATGAGGACGATCTTACTTCTTCTTATTTCCTGAACTCGGTGGCTTTCTTATCGAAGGTGAAATATAGTGCCGACCAAGTGAGCTATGTTGACACAGCATATTCTGCACCTATTACCGATTATGGTTACGAACTTATGTCCACTCAAATAAACGACTCGGCCTATATGGCACTGATTACTTATATAGAGCCTACGTCAGTGTCGGCTAATGCTGGTTTGCAACGAGGGGAATGGATCATGAAGATAGATGGTGAGTATATCACTTCAGCAAGGTGGAGTCTGCTGAGCGATGGCGATGCCCACGAATTGATGATTGGTCATTATATCGCAATCAATCTCAACGAAGGGGATGCTGATGAAGAGGAGGAACAAGGGGCTGTAATATATGACAGAATGGTAAACCTTCCATCAGCAAAGGGCTATTACCACAATGACCTGCCTGTGATATCTGTAATCAACGATCATGTGGGTTATATGCTGTACACTAATATTGCCGAGAAGAATCAACTTCAAATTGCTACTGCTTCGCAAACATTATCTGCTGGTGGTATTACCGATATGATACTCGACTTGCGCTATGCAGCTACTGGCGACGTGAAAGGTTTCCAGTATTTAGCCTCCATTATGGCTCCTTCTAGTGCTTTGGGTGGTCGTTTAGCAACGGTAGTATTTGCAGAATCTCGTCATATGGATACTTCCCTGCCATTTTTAACAGCAAGCGAGTTGGAAAATGGAGTCAACCTCAACCTTAATACACTTTATGTACTCACGTCATCGTCCACCATTGGCCCTGCCGAAATGCTGATAAATTGTCTTAAGACGGTAATGAATGTAGTAGTTGTTGGTGAAAAGACCGCAGGCATTGGCATAGCATGCGAACCATTCTATGACCCTGTAAGCGACCAGCTGTTGCATTTGGCGGCTTGTCATGTATCTGATGCCAACGACAATGCCGATTATGTTGACACTGGTATCACTCCTGATTATATTGTCGATCAGTACTCTCCCTTCGAAGGGATCCTTCCTTTCGGTAATCCGCAAGAAAACTTGCTCGCCAAAGCGCTGGAGCTTATAAAGAATTAAAGGTAGCATCCAGCATTTTCTCAGCTACGTTTAGCAGAAAAGATTCAGACGGAGAAAATATCATGGGGTATATATAGGCAAAGAAAAAGGCTGCCCAAATGAGCAGCCTTTCTTCAATCTATTATAAAATATCAATTTACAGGTTTTGAATAGCGGGCATTCAGGCCGTCCAGCACCTCTTGGGTGATGTTCAGCGCCTCATCAGCATACAGCAAGTTATCCATGCCAGTATTGCTGATAATCAGCGTAAAGCCCTTGGTCTTGTTATACTCCTTCAGGAAGTTTCTGATAGAGTCAGACAACTGCATATTGTTCTTGTCGCTCTCAGCTTGCAATTCGCTCTGCAGCTTGTCGCTCAAAGTCTGCAGATCCTCGCTTAACTTGTTGATGCGATTGTACTCCTGCTGTGCGCGTTCTGCCGAAAGGAATGCGTTGTTCTGGTACTTTGTCTGGAATTCCTGCTGCTGCTTCTGTAAATCCTGTGCCTTTTGGTTGAGCTGAAGACGAACATTCTCGCTCTTCTTCACCAAAGCCTCGTTCAGGTCGATGCAGAAATTATACTTTGAAAGCAAGGTATCAATCTCAACAAAGGCCACCTTCATATCAGACAGTCCACCCTGCCCTTCAGTAGTTGTTGTCTCCTGACCACCTTTATTAGCAGTACATTGTGCAAACATCATGATGCAGCTCAAAGCTGCCAAACCCATGATCAAATTCTTCATTTTCTTCATAATCACTTTTATTATTTCTTTATTTTATTCTTTCACACCTAATCTCGAAGGTTTTCGAGCATTTCTGTCCTGCGACTCCACGCAGTCGATGCCACGTTTCATCATCTCCTTGTTGCCACTGATGTGGAAATGTGGAAACTTTCCTGCTTTGGTAAAAAATATCTTTACTCCCAACAACAACACACAAGCACCTATCAGGACCAAAGTTATGAGCAACGTATATAGCATATCTCAAAAAAACTTCCTATATTTGCAAAAAATGCGCGGCAAAGATAGTGCAAATCGAAGACAACGCCAAATTTTATTTGGATTTTGTTGAGATGCAACCTATTTTCGCAAAACGTGGCAAAGTTAATACTTAATTTTGAATATGGAAAAAAAAGAACTAAAACCTGCTGGAGTTTTCAGATTTTTTGAGGAAATTTGTCAGATTCCAAGACCCTCAAAGCACGAGGAGAAGATTATTGCATACCTGCAAGAGTTTGGAAAGAAGTACAACTTGAAGACCACTACCGATGCCTGTGGTAACGTGCTATTGGAAAAGCCAGCCACTCCTGGCTATGAGAATCGCAAGAAAGTGGTACTGCAAGCCCACATGGATATGGTGCCAGACAAACGTAAGGATGTAGAACATGATTTCTTGAAAGACCCCATAGAGACATGGATTGACGGCGAGTGGTTGAAAGCCAAAGGCACCACCTTAGGTGCCGACAATGGTATCGGTGTAGCAACAGGGTTGGCTGTTCTGGCCGACGATAGCATTGAGCATGGCCCTATTGAGTGCCTATTTACTCGTGATGAAGAAACAGGCCTGACTGGTGCTTTCGAGATTCAAGACGGTTTTATGCATGGTGATATTCTGCTGAACCTCGATTCAGAGGATGAGGGAGAAATTTTCATCGGTTGTGCGGGAGGCGTGGATTCTGTGGGTACCTTCTCCTACCAAGATGTTGAAGTGCCAGCCGACTACTACGCATGCCGCATCGAGGTGAAGGGTTTGACAGGAGGTCACTCGGGCGATGATATCATTCGTGGTCGTGCCAACGCCAACAAAATTCTCAACCGTTTCCTGATGCAGGCATCCAAGCAATATCATCTCTACCTGTGTGATATAGAAGGTGGTAGCCTTCACAATGCTATCCCACAAGTAGCCCAGGCAGTAGTGGCTTTGCCAGAAGGCGACAAGCACAACTTGCGTGCCTTGCTGAATGTATTCACCGCTGAGGTGCAGGCCGAATACTATGTTACCGATCCAAGCATGGAGATTATTATGGAATCTGTGGCTACGCCTAAGACCGCTATCGATTGTGATACGGCTAAACGCCTTTGCCAAACACTATATGCTATGCCTCACGGTGTATATAGCATGAGTCAGGATGTACCAGGATTAGTTGAGACCAGCACCAACTTGGCCACTATCAAGACGAACACTTCCGAGCACCTTATTATTATCGGTACCAGTCAACGAAGCTCTACCGAATCGTCTAAGCAAGATATTGCCACGATGGTTCGCACCGTCTTGGAGCTGGGCGGAGCCAAAGTAACTCACGGCGACGGCTATCCAGGTTGGAAGCCCAACCCACATTCTGAAATCTTGCAAATTGCTGTTGAGAGTTACAAACGCTTGTTCGACAAGGAGCCAAAGGTAAAAGCCATTCATGCCGGACTTGAGTGTGGTTTGTTCTTGGAGAAGTATCCTAATCTTGATATGATTTCGTTTGGCCCTACCCTGCGCGGTGTTCATACACCAGAAGAGAAAATGCTCATCCCAACGGTTGACCTCTTCTGGCAGCATCTGCTGGATATCCTGAAGAACATTCCAGTTAAATAATAATTGAACATTACGCCCAAATGGATGTGCCGGCGACTGACTGCGAGCAGATATGTCGCCTACACACATCCATTTGGCTCCATCGATACAGCCAAAGCTTATCATGTTGGTGGCAAAGCATTGGTCAATAGTATTTATGAAGCGAGCAGAAGTATTAATATTGATGTTGCTGATTGCGGTTAGCTGTCTTGCCCAAGACAGCTACCGCTTTCGCATTGTCAGCTACAATGTAGAGAACTTGTTCGACTACCAGCACGACTCACTGAAGAATGACTATGAATTCCTTCCTGATGCCCAACGCCATTGGGACTACACCAAATACAAGAAGAAGCTCGATGATCTGGGACGCGTCATTATCGCCACAGGTGAATGGACACCCCCTGCTTTGGTAGGGCTCTGCGAAGTGGAGAACGAGCATTGCCTCACCGACCTCACCGAGCACTCCGTATTGAAAGAAGCTGGCTATCGCTATGCTATGACCAACTCGCCTGACCAGCGAGGTATCGATGTGGCGCTACTTTACCAACGTGAGGTATTCAAGCCCGTCAGCATCATCACCTATCGCGTACCACCACTGACCAAGCAGAAGAATGCCACACGCGACATCCTACATGTCACAGGCGAACTGCCTAATCACTCGTTGCTCGACGTGTTTGTATGTCACTTCCCTTCGCGCTCAGGGGGCGAGAAAGAGTCAGAGCCCTATCGCATTTTGGCAGCAAACACATTGAAGCAGGCAGTAGATAGTTTGTTTCAATTACGCAAAAAGGCTCAGGTAGTTATCATGGGCGACTTCAATGACTACTTTAACAACCGTTCTGTGTCAGAGATAATAGGTGCCCAACCAATTACCACCCTCAAAGCAGACCAAAACACGTTCTATCACCTATTGGCCGCCAAGGAAAAAGCAACGAAAGACTATGGCAGTTATCGTTACCAGGGAAAGTGGGATTCGCTCGATCACCTCATTGTCAATGGCCGACTATTGCGCCAGAAAGGTTCGTTCCATATACTGCCGTCCGAAGATGCTTTCTTGGTGAAGGCCGATGTATATAGCGCCGACTTCCTACTTGAAGACGACAACCGCTATGGGGGCAAGCGTCCATTCCGCACCTACAGCGGTCTGAAATACCAAGGCGGCTATTCCGACCACCTACCCATTTATGCCGACTTCCTGTTAAAATACTGAATAATACCTCTAAAATGTTTAACTTTTTCCCCTAAAAACATAGAATGTCACTTTTTTTTTCTTAATTCGCAAAATGTAATTACTTAAACCCGCTTTTATGAAGGAGAAAACACGATTATTTGGATTATTCTTGATTTTACTGATAGTGACTGCTGCCTGCAGCAAAGAAAGTTACGAACCTACCCCATCGCCCAGCAGTGGAGGCGGCAGTAGCACTGTTACTCCTACCGTTACCATCAGCGATGAGATACAGAAAGCTGACCAGTTTGCACAAGATGTACTTAACATATACTATCTTTGGAACAAGGAAATTGCTAATGCCATCAGTTCTCAGCTCGACCCCAGCTCCTGTACCGACCCAGTGGCTACCGTAGAGAAGATTCGCTACAAACAGGGAGGTGGATATAGTGCTAAGCAAGACGAAGACCGTTGGTCACAGCTTTTTGATGATATTACACCTTTCCAAGAATCCGTACAAAGTGTAGAAACCACCAATGGCATGAGTCTGACCATTGGAAAATTCTCAGAAACAAGTCCTCAGGAGTATTTTTTTATCGTCAATTTGGTATATGAAGGAGGTCCTGCAGCCCAAAAAGGGCTTAAACGTGGTGACATCCTCCTCACCTACAATGGTAAAGACATCACTGATGCCAACCTTGATGAAGCCTATTACGGTGAGGCGACGGCTGAATATGGATTGGGCAAATGGTTGTCAGATGGCATCTACGATACAGGAGAAACCGTGACATTAACCCCCGTTAAGATGTATCTCGACCCTGTTATTTGCAACAAGACATTCGAAGTGGGTGGCAAGAAGGTAGGTTATCTGATGTACGAAAGTTTCGACCTCGACTCGTGCGATAAACTCATCAACGTATGCAAGCAGTTCAAAAACGAAGGCGTTACCGAACTTATTCTCGACTTGCGCTACAATGGTGGAGGTTACGTATTTACCGAGGAACTGCTGGCTTCTATGCTGGTTCCCGAAGCCAATGTGAAAGCAGGCGACATTTATCAGCAGGAAATCTATAATGAGGTACTTACCGAAGCTTTTAACAAACGATATGGTAATGACTTCAGCAAGACCTATTTCTCTACTAATCACGAATATGGAGAGAAAGGAAAAACTGGTTACAAAAATTATTCAACAGAGGGTGCCAATATTGGTCTTACTAAGATTTATGCCATTGTATCAGCCAATACGGCATCGGCATCCGAGGGACTTTTAGTGGGTCTTAGTCCGTATGTTGATATTGTCTATATCGGCCAACAGACTCATGGGAAGTATTGCTCTGGTTACATCCTGGGTGTTGATGATTTTTACGATAATCCCCCAGCATCCATCAGCAAATGGGGCATCTATGTTATGGTGTCCACTTTCGCCGACCGTGATAATAAGAATGTATCCCGTCCTGTAGGCATTGTTCCAAATATTGAAGCCAAAGATACCCCATGGGAGGGGAAAGCCATTGGCAACGAAGACGAAACCATGCTGAAGGCTGCTCTTCAGGCCGCCGGCAAGAGCTATTCATCAGTAGGAGTTGCCACTACCCGCTCGTTTGAGGAAAGGCCAACTATAGAAATCAAGATGATGCACAACAAGCATAACTTCGGCAAGCGCATCAAACAACTGCCCACCGAACTTAAAGATATTTATGAAGTAAGATAACAAGAATGGCTGCCCAACGGCAGCCATTCTTGTTGTTCCCCTCTTTATACAAGCCAATATAAAGCCTTATAGATGTGTGTAGGCTGCATATCTGCTTGCAGTCAGCAGCCGTCACATCTATAAGGATGATATTATCTTCTTTTAAATTCCAGCGTCTCTTGTACTTTGCCAGAAAGCAGGTTATGCACCGTCACCACCAGTTTGCCATTCTTAACTTCCCCTTCAATCAGCGTTGGGAACAGCTCAGGTCGTTCACGACGATTCTCGCCACTACCACTGAACCCCATCTCAGGGCCACCGCCAACAATCTGCGCCCAAGAACGCTCGGCTGTAGGAGCATCATAGCTATAACGATGCTGATGAGCCGTGATAATCAACTGACAACCAGCCTCAGCCAATAGTGGTGTCCACAGCTTCGCACAAGTACGCTGCCATAACGCAAAATCGGTAGAGTATTGCGGGTCTTTGTCGGCAGGCGCCACATCACCAGGATTATAGCTTGGGTCGGATGCAAAGAGCGGTATGTGACAGAACGCCACCAAATAAGGAGCACTGACAATCTCAGGGCGTTGCAACGCATCGTTCAACCAAGCCACCTGTGCCTCACGATAGGCTCCGCTATTAAACAATCCGGCAAAGATAGGATTCGTATCCAACTTGTCCTCAGCAGTGTCTAAGCCTATGAGGGCCACCTCACCCATCCTTACGGCAAAGTTGCGTCCTAAGTCCCAATCACGTGATGCACGTTCTTCTGGTTGTCGATACATCCATACTTTTTCCAAATGACGATTCGCCAACCCGCGTGAATCGTGGTTGCCAGGACAGAACAGGTAAGGAATCTCTGCCGCATAGTCCTTTCGCTCAATTTCCGGATTCAGGAAGATACGCATCTGTGCCTCAATGGTTTCCTCTACATTGCTCGCATCACCGTTCCATATCACACATTGCGGTGCCAATGCCGCAATCTTGTCGATGGCACGACCAAACGGTTCCCATCGCGCATGCGTATCGTTAATCACGCAGAAGTGCGTCTTAGTGGCTGCTCCCGCTGTGGTAAAGCGATAGATACGAGGGTCTTCCTCGTTGCCCAGCACCTTCATGTCGTAGCCACCGCCATAGTGGATACGGTCGGCACCTATCTTATAATAATAGGTAGTATTGGGTTGCAAGTCGGTCAGCCTCACCTGTATCACACGGTCACTGATTTCTGTGGTTCTGTATCCGCCACATTTCACCTTCTTGCCGTCGCTAAGGTCAGGTCGTTGACCATAAATCACATAACCGTTGGCAAGATCTCTCACCGCAAAGGCCACACCCATCGATGTCTCCGCATAGTTCTGCAACATCGGTGCGGATGCTATCAACGGAGTTTCTTCCTGGGGTTGCAGCTTGTCAGGTTGTTCCTGTTCAGACGGCTGCTGCCCTGCCATCATCCCAGAAGAGGTTCTCCCCTCTTCCTTTGCTGCAGCAAAAGCATTATTACCCAGTGTTGCCGCTCCAGCCATCAAGGCTGTCCTCCTGATAAAATCTCTTCTCTTCATAGTATTAGGTATAATTCACGAAAGCAAAGATACCACTCTCACTCGGAAAAGCCAAATAAATTTGTCTTTTCTCTCGTTTATTCTTACATTTGCAACATAATGAAGTGTAACCGCCATATAAAAAGATGGGTAGGACTGCTACTGAGCATACTCGCTCTGCTATGCTTTACCTACGGTATGTACTTAGCGTTGTTGTCGATGATGCCCAACGAGCGCACCATACGCTATGCCGACCTGGAGCCGTTGCCCCAAGGCTTGACATCGATTGACAAGCTGCTGAGAGACCGACTTCCTGCCGATAGCGCTGCCACTACCTCCATTATAGTCTATCGCTATGATGGGCACACCTTGTATGATGTAGTAAGAGGCAACGACACGCTCACCATTCCAGCACACATCACCGACACCCTCCCCCCTGTGTATGTGGCACCTCCTACCTACACATCTTCGTGGAGTGACTCACTGCTAAGAGGCACGATGTCATTAAACCATTATGCTTTGGATTATCGTCGCATCATCGCCCGCTACGACGGACAGGTCAGTCGCATCGAGTGGAGCAGTTTCGACACCATTCCACTCTATATCATCAGTTTAGAGGGGCACGATGAGCCTATCTATATCAATGCCACTACGCCCTATGTAAAACCGTTCTACTTAGAAGAAACAATAGTGGGTGGTGCCGTAAAGGACTTCTGTCAGGCAGATTCAGTCAGTACGGAACTGCTAACAGACTATGATGACTATTACGTTGATTTGCAGCACTACGAGCCATTGCCCGTATGGAAGGTAACTACCAACGACCGCAATATCTATGTGAACCCACGCACAGGAGCCTTTTGTCAATACCAAACCGATAGCTGGTGGCACTACCTCAAGCATTATGCCTTCAACACCATGCGTTACAAGCTGTTTGCCAAGCACCCTGAGCGTTGGCCGCAAGTCATGTGGGGCATACTGATAGCAGGCTTCATCCTTTCATTCCTATCAAGTGCCTTTTGGATTACCAGATTATTCTACCGAAAATTTAAATAATAAACAATCAATAATTAATTATGAAACTGAAAAGTATTTTAGGCTTTGCCACTGCTGCCCTACTGGCAGCCTGCACGGCGCAACAGCCAGCAAATGAAAATCCTGTACTGACCATCGAGGGTGGACAGATACAGGGCGTGTTAACCGATTCCACCAATGTGATGGTGTATAAGGGAATCCCCTACGCCGCACCACCCGTGGGCGACCTGCGCTGGAAACGTCCACAACCAGTAGTGGCTTGGGAAGGCGTGAGGGTAATGGATACTTTCAGTGCCGCATCAGTACAAGCAGCTCACACTCCAGGTGAGTTCTATACAGAGGAATTCTATTTCGGCGGCGACCCTGAGTTCAGCGAGGACTGCCTATACCTGAATGTGTGGGCACCTGCAGCAACCGTAGGCAAGACAGATGCCAAACTGCCTGTGGCTTTCTGGGTGCATGGTGGCGCTTACTCTGCTGGTTGGGGCCACGAGATTACGATGGATGGCGACGCTTGGGCAACACGAGGTGTAATCCTTGTCACCATCAACTACCGTTTAGGTGTACTGGGCTTCCTGTCACATCCATTATTGTCTAAAGAGGATGTTGATGGCGTATCAGGCAACTATGGCACCTGGGATCAGGTGGCTGCCTTGAAGTGGGTAAAGAAAAACATCGCCCAGTTTGGTGGCGACCCTGACAATATCATGATATTCGGACAGAGTGCAGGAGCTGCCAGCATCAAGAACCTGGTAACATCCAACGAATCAAAGAAACTGGTGAGCAAGGCCGTCATCCAGAGCATCGGTGGCTTAGGCGAACTGATTCCTGGTCCTGCACAAGATGTGGCTGAAGCACAAGGCAAGGAGATCATGGATGCTGGTGGTTTTACCACGCTGGAGGCGATGCGCGCTGCTACCCCACAACAGTTGAGCGATGCTTTTAGAAACTATATGGCAGAGAAGAAGACCTATGTAATGCTGACTCCACACATTGATGGTCGTCTGTTGGGCAAGACATTCACACAAGCGGCAGAGGACAACACCATTGCCGATGTACCTTACATGCTGGGCTCTACCCTCGACGATATGATGCCTACTATGGGCGAGGGCATCGACCAGTTTGCCTTCCTGCGCGAATCACAGAGCAAGCATCCAGTATATGCTTATCGTTTCGACCGTCGCTTGCCAGGTGAGCCAAACACCGCATACCACTCGTCAGAGTTGTGGTTCATCTTCAAGACGCTGAAGAACAGCCGTCGTCCGTTTACCGCTGCCGACTATGAGCTGGCTGACCGTATGATGGACTACTGGACCAACTTTGCCAAGTACGGCAATCCTAACGGCAACGTAGATGGCGAGTGGAAGGCAGACACCAAGGAGAATCCGTTTGTGATGCATTTAGATATAAAGTAAACCCTATTAATAATCAACCATTATGAAGATCAAGTTTTTTGTATTAGCAAGCATGCTGCTGGCATTGGCAGCATGCAACGCACCGCAAGAGAAGGCCACAGAGGCCCCTGTGCAGCAACCCGTTCAAGTAAGTGAGGCAGAGGATTACCAGCCTATTGCCAATCCGTTGAAGAAGGAAAAGTTTGCCCAAATCAACATCGTGGTGGGCGACATCTACAAGGCAGCCAAGGCATGGGCAGCCATTTTGGACATCCCAGTGCCAGAGGTAAGGACCAACCATTTGGAGTACAAGCCAGAGTTTCCTTACACCTATCGTGGCGAGCCAAGTTCTTGCGACCTGCTGGTATGCGACATCGACATGGGCAGTTGGGTGCTTGAGCTACACCAGGCCGATGATAAGCCCAGTTCGTTCCGCGAGTTCTACGACAAGCACGGCAACGGAGTTCACCACTTAGGCTTTGAGGTGGGCGACCTGCGCGACGAAGTTATTCAGGAGTTGCAAGCCCTTGGCTTCAATACCGACCGCACCTTCGGTGCCTATACAGGCAGTAGCTGGACAATAGTCGATAGCGAGGATATTTTAGGGGTTAACCTGAATATTAAACCTGTGAGGTAAAAGAAAGAAAGAAGGCTCCCAATTGGGAGCCTTCTCTTTTCAATTCCACCCTGTTTCATCATCATTCGACTTTTAGAACACACAAGCCCAGCCTAATTTTTTAACCAGTTCATGAAACAGATTATGGTCACTTACCCCAGAATTAGGAACTAATTCCCAATATTTTTTCATACAAAATATAATTCCTCCCCTGCCTGAGGGGTACTCATCATCGTATAAGCCCAAGTATTTCAGATGCAGATGTTTCTTTCATCTTGATGTAGGCAAATAGCTTCTTTCCAGCATCTTTAAGGCTAGCACCAAACATATAGGGCACATCATCAATTATCAAGAAGCGATCATGGTTATGCAAACAAACCACATTATTAATAGGAGGATATTGCAGGTTATGTCTTGACAAATCAAGCTGTTGTTGAGGTGTGAGTTGTCTGGTATAGATGGTTGCTGTAACGCCAGGACTACGCTTACTAAGCATCAACAATGTGCTTTCATCAATATAGTTATCCACCAACACCACAGAAACCTTCGCCAGTTTTATCAAGTTTGCAATCTGTATGTATGCATCAAATATCTGACCATCATAGAAAACACCTTCAACAGGAGGCAAAGATGAACGAACAAAGAACTCAACTTGTTTCTTAAGCTCAGCAATATCAGCCCCCTGCTCGCCTACTTTCTTCTCGATATCAATCATCCGTTGATTAATGACATAACCTTTTAGTAAATATTGTTTTAGAATCTTGTTTGCCCACTTCCTAAACTTAACACCTTGCTTTGATTTAACACGATACCCCACAGATAAAATCATGTCTAAGTTGAAGAATTCTACTTGATACTTTTTCCCATCAGAGGCAGTTGTCGCAAATTTTGCGACAACTGGTTCATCTTCCAGTTCTTCGCTTAAAGCATTGTTTATGTGCTTACTAATGGTTTTTATGTCTCTTGAAAACAAATCAGAAATCTGTTGACGATTAAGCCATACAGAATCATTTTCCACACGAACCTCTAATTGGATGGTATCATCAGGTTGGTACATCACGATCTCGCCTTTTGAGTAGTCGAGCGCACTCTCTTTTTTAATTGTTTCCATGTTATGAACGAATTTTAAAGTTAATACTAATATTATCGGCTGCAAAGATACAGCTTTATTCTGTATCACCAAACATCAGGCTGACATTTTTCAATCCCACAAAATTTCTTCACCTGTAGGCACGATATTGGTAGATGAGCACTCAGGACAAATCATCCTTCCGCTTTTATTTCTTTTCGGCTTCTCTGCTTTGATGCCCAGCATGCCAACGCCCTTCAGTTGTGACCACACGTGTTCACAATCCTTACATTTATAAACTATTCCTGTTCCCATGACACATTCCTTTCAACTATGATTCAATTCACAAATATAAGACTCTTAATCCTATTAATCGTAGAGATCGAAGTTATCAATATCATCCTGCAAGTCATTCATATCATCACTTAACTCTTCCATCTCCTCTTTTAGGTTCTCCATCTCTTCCCTATCATATTCATCATCCATGTCTAACAACTCCATTTGGAATTTCAAATCATCCATCTGATATTTCAGATCCTCCATTCTATCCTCTAGCTCAGTCTTTTCCAAATACCTATCATCCTCATTGTCTTCCAGCATAGAGATTATGTTCCTCAGCACTTTATTCTCCTCCTTTTTTTTATGCGCCTCTGCTCTTGTTCTCCTATGGCATCAATCACTTTGTTGGCGCCCCAAAGCAATAGTAATTTTCTAAAGAAACTCATAATCACCTCCTTTTGTATTATAGATAGTTGTATTTTAATTGTTAGACCTAATCAACTATGCAAATATGAGCATAAAAATGATTAGTGATTAAAAGTTATAAAATAAAAGCCAACATTGTTGTGAATTGCTTTCAAATGAGTACCTTTGCAAGAGGAAAAACAACTATATCAAATAAAAGTTGTATCTTTGTAGTGTTGTGAATTGCTTTCAAATGAGTACCTTTGCAAGAGGAAAAACAACTCCTTCATCCTCGACAAGATGAACTTGCCTGTTGTGAATTGCTTTCAAATGAGTACCTTTGCAAGAGGAAAAACAACATAAAAAAGAAAATGAAGTAAACAAGGCTAGTTGTGAATTGCTTTCAAATGAGTACCTTTGCAAGAGGAAAAACAACGCCGTCGAAGTTAAGAACGCCACCGCCGCCGTTGTGAATTGCTTTCAAATGAGTACCTTTGCAAGAGGAAAAACAACATTAAAAACAAAAACACACTACACACTACGTTGTGAATTGCTTTCAAATGAGTACCTTTGCAAGAGGAAAAACAACATAATAACAAATAAACTGAAACGACATGCGTTGTGAATTGCTTTCAAATGAGTACCTTTGCAAGAGGAAAAACAACTGTCAATCCAGCAGCGATGAATGATAAGTGTTGTGAATTGCTTTCAAATGAGTACCTTTGCAAGAGGAAAAACAACACATACAATTTATCTAATCAACTTTTTATAGTTGTGAATTGCTTTCAAATGAGTACCTTTGCAAGAGGAAAAACAACACGACCTCTATCAAGCAACGACTGGTGGCAGTTGTGAATTGCTTTCAAATGAGTACCTTTGCAAGAGGAAAAACAACGCAGTGCCGTGCGGCATGTAACAAGGTGCCGTTGTGAATTGCTTTCAAATGAGTACCTTTGCAAGAGGAAAAACAACGCCACGACGCCTTTGCATACTGCACAATCCGTTGTGAATTGCTTTCAAATGAGTACCTTTGCAAGAGGAAAAACAACAGCAAGCAGTTTGCACTGAGCAAGCAGGCAGTTGTGAATTGCTTTCAAATGAGTACCTTTGCAAGAGGAAAAACAACAAGCTCGTTGCAGGTTCTGGTCGCTACCTGTTGTGAATTGCTTTCAAATGAGTACCTTTGCAAGAGGAAAAACAACAAACCTTTCAGTATGTCATTGAACACAATGTTGTGAATTGCTTTCAAATGAGTACCTTTGCAAGAGGAAAAACAACAAAACTGACTGAATTTGCGCAAACTATATTGTTGTGAATTGCTTTCAAATGAGTACCTTTGCAAGAGGAAAAACAACCGGTTAATGTAGCAGCCACCGCCAGGGCTGTTGTGAATTGCTTTCAAATGAGTACCTTTGCAAGAGGAAAAACAACCGCGGCGAAAGTCGATAAACGCATCGCCTGGTTGTGAATTGCTTTCAAATGAGTACCTTTGCAAGAGGAAAAACAACTTCTTCTTCGCTCGAATAAGTACCCTTTCGTTGTGAATTGCTTTCAAATGAGTACCTTTGCAAGAGGAAAAACAACGGTGTTTTTGGTGCTGACAAAGACATTGGGTTGTGAATTGCTTTCAAATGAGTACCTTTGCAAGAGGAAAAACAACTAATGGTTCACGATGTACGGATAGCCACAGTTGTGAATTGCTTTCAAATGAGTACCTTTGCAAGAGGAAAAACAACACCTCGGAAGCAAAGGTTATAACCTAAGAAGTTGTGAATTGCTTTCAAATGAGTACCTTTGCAAGAGGAAAAACAACCATTGCCATCGCTATATGGCGTGCCAAACGGTTGTGAATTGCTTTCAAATGAGTACCTTTGCAAGAGGAAAAACAACCCATACACGGCCAGCGCAGAGTTCAGTTCCGTTGTGAATTGCTTTCAAATGAGTACCTTTGCAAGAGGAAAAACAACAGACTATGAGTTACACACTAAGAGTCAGGTTTTTGCAAAGATTATTAGAAAATAAAAAAGAGTTGTTTTTTATGAGAAATCCCAGATAAGCACTGGGATTTCTTTGTTCTAAAACAGTTCTAATTGCTGACCTGGACTATTAACCTCGATAGGCTTCTGACCATTATAAAGTTTGATATCCTCAAATTGTTTATCAGTAATACACATTATCCCTACCTTACCGTATTCAGGCAGAAATGACTTAACTCTTTTAATGTGAACATCAGCATTCTCACGACTGGCACAATGACGCACATAAATAGAAAACTGGAACATAGTAAAACCGTCTTTTTGCAGATTCTTCCTAAAATCTACATATGCACGTTTGTCTTTCTTGGTTTCCGTAGGAAGGTCAAACAAAACCATAATCCACATGATGCGATATTCACTGAAGCGATCCATTATTTATGTTCTGGATAAGCCACTTTTCGTAGTTCACCATTAAAACATTTAAACAAAGAAGCTGTCGTTAGTCCTACAGCCACCATTAATGGGCTCCGTTTCCCTGATATAACTACTTCCAATGTAGGAACGGTGAGTAATTGAGCTTTTACCTCCTTTGTCAACTCTATATTGTGACCCAGTTTGCGCACCAAACTATACACCAACTCGTCTACATAAGGGCGATAAGGCTCCATAATATCATCGGCTAAACAGTAGGCATTATATTTATTGTGGTGGTGAATGCCTAATGTAGGCAATAGCCCACTACCTACCAATGCTCGAGCCACTACAGCCCTTAATATAGCATAACCAAAATTCAGCAAATTGTTAGGACACACCCCTTCCCTATCTCGAGTGAAATTAGGAATATCTTGGAATAAGGTTTTCCAATAATAGGCAGCTGCTCTTGCTTCCAAATTATCCGGGTCGCCACTACGCACATCATTCATCCACTGTGTCATACATTTATGCTTTTCTTTAAGACAAATTTCCAACACAGCTGATTGATTAAATATCTTTGCTTTTATTGTTTGCTGCCAAAGCTGCTTCTTTAATGGTTCAGAAGCATCAATTTGAAAACGGAAACGCTCATTCTGAGTGGTATTGCCATAAAGCGGAAGGAATAACCCGACGGGCATACTCTTACTATCGCAAGTAACCACAGCACTATTGTTTTCAAGTAATGCTTCAAGCAGACCAGAAGTAATGGTTATTTGTTTATTATCCAAGACAACCAAACCAATATCTTCTACTGGCTTGGTTATCTCGTTTTGCTTCTTAAACTGCTCAGACAAAGCACTCTTCTCTACTTCCGGTAACTTAATAACCATTTGAGCATTGTGCAATGACAAATAAGCTGGGTTGCCAAAATAGAGTGTTTTCTTTATCATAGATTTATCGCTTTTCTAACTCACCTAAACGATTGAATTTAACAGGAATACATACGTTTTTAATCATAATACCATCTATAGAACGCCCCATTTTATTCATAGATCCAAATTCTAATCCTTCAACAATAATTGAAGCTACACTAAATGGTACAAAATGTGCTTCATTCCCAGTAGAAGAGACCATCTTATATATGCGATCTGAAGATTTCTCAAAATGTTGTATTCCACTCTCTACTTCTTCTTTGGTAGGCACATACACCAAATCACCAGGAGATAGGCAGAATAGCAACTTATCACCATTTTCATTAGTAGCTGGTGCAGGCTTCTCACCCACTTTCTCTCGCTCTATTGCAACATTCAACGGTAGTGTTTCATAACTACGTTTTCCCTCAGCATCAGCATAAATAGCAAAGAACAAGTTAGTCCCTTTTGCAGCTTCCACATATTTCTTTGATTTAGCACCTATATTGCCAACACTGAATTTGTTTCCTAATGTTTCATACTTTCTTACCTTGTATATTGGCAAATGTTTCTTTCCATTGTTTAGTTCAACAATGTTGGCATTCATCTCATCAATACCATCAGCGGAGAAAGCGAGTTCTGGATTATTGCCTTTGGCCTCTAAATGATTGCGAAGAATCTTTTGTATGCCAGTATCGGTAATCTGTTCTATCTTCTCTAATGCTTTATCTACAGTCTTTATACCGCTAAAAATGGAAACTAAATCGTTCATAAAACGAGTAGCTGCCATTGGTTCTTTCGTGTCATCTGTGAAATAATATACAGGCACCTTATTAATATTCAGATCAGGCCATGCTTTTAGATTATCTTTGAAGTATTTCTCTATTTGCTTGTCATTGAAATACAACTTACGCAACTCATAGATCTTAGACTTTAAGGTTTTATCTACAATCATTTTGGCATTTGCTATAGCTACTCCTAATCTGACATCTTTAACTTTTCGTAAATTTACTCTACCAAAAACAGTTTCTTTGTGCATTGGCTTACGAATAGCCCAATTTTCACCCTTCTTCTGTTTTTCAAATACTTTCTTACCAGCGGCATCATAATGCTGATAATAATTCATTGTTTTATTTATAATACGCTGGTTCTGCTTAAAGCTCACTACTATATTACTGATAACTCTTAAAGAGTCTTCTGTAAAGCTTTCCCAAGGCTTATCTATAATCCACTGATAGTTACCTCGGTCGTCTGTCTTACGCTTATGGCACAAAAGATGCTTTAAATCTTCTCTGGAAATTTTAGCATTTTTGGTTGCCGACTCATTATTCAAATAATTAACTATATTACGACTTGCACAAGCAATGACTATTGCATCCATAGCGTGATGGCGATGGTCAATGCGTTTCTTGCTAAATCCTTTCGAATACTCCAATGGCACTTGTGTTTGGAACACACGTTTACCATCTTTATTCTCCCACTTTCCAAATTGGTCGGTATCAGTCAGGCGGTTCAAACGCTCAAATCGAGGATAAACAATTTGGTTCCACACATCATTCATACCCCAGTCTTTCTTCAACCTGTCAGTAATACTACCTACACACGTAATTACATTCTTTGAGGTAGCTTCTGATTCCACATCACCTTTCTCATTAGATTCTCGTACAATATTGGACAGTAAGCCTTTTATCAATTTACTGATATATCGGCTATCGTTTAGCTGACGAGTAATAAATTCATCAGGGAGATCATCCATTAAAAGTTTCCTCATCTTTGGAGCATTCTTGGAATAATGCTCCTTTACAAAATCTTCATAATCAGCCAAAGAGAATACTTCAACAGTTTTGCCATAAGTTAGCGTCACTTTTCTACCATGATTCTCTTTGATGAAATTATATGCTAGCTGGTTTGTTTTCAGTTTATTTACTTCAGTTTCACATATCACTTTATTGCTTAAAGAATCGTCAAAATAAAGAGACTGCGGAATAACATGCTCTATCTCGTATGCTGCAGTGAACAACTTGCCTAGAGGAATGACTTCACCTGTATATGGCGAACGGTA
>Ga0265298_10000792_pt1 | contig 46493 bp, 42 predicted proteins | sample AusTroGonzalo_MG_3_FD_193486 | JGI IMG/M metagenome (GOLD analysis project Ga0265298, IMG submission 193486) | Bovine rumen microbial communities from tropical cattle in Woodstock, Queensland, Australia - Gonzalo_01 | ecosystem: Host-associated > Mammals > Digestive system > Stomach > Rumen ...
TTTTGTACCTTTGACAATACGACGACAATCAGTCTATTAAAGAGTCTCGTTCTCGCGTTGTTGTGATTTGCTTTCAGTTTTTGTACCTTTGACAATACGACGACAATTTCAGCCTTAACAAGAATAGCCTGCTCGAGTTGTGATTTGCTTTCAGATTTTGTACCTTTGACAATACGACGACAATGACGCTGCCAGGCCAACTCAGCCTGCTCAGGTTGTGATTTGCTTTCAGATTTTGTACCTTTGACAATACGACGACAATTCCTGATAGCCAAAAACACTACCGCCAGGAGTTGTGATTTGCTTTCAGATTTTGTACCTTTGACAATACGACGACAATAAAAAAGTCGAAGGAATAGAACTGCCACGAGTTGTGATTTGCTTTCAGATTTTGTACCTTTGACAATACGACGACAATTAAGCACGACCATACTGAGCACCAACGCCAGTTGTGATTTGCTTTCAGATTTTGTACCTTTGACAATACGACGACAATACTACCATCACCCTGAGCATCAACCGTAAGTTGTGATTTGCTTTCAGATTTTGTACCTTTGACAATACGACGACAATTGGTGCAGGCCGATGAAGATGAACACCTGGGTTGTGATTTGCTTTCAGATTTTGTACCTTTGACAATACGACGACAATGTAATGGAAGAGTAAGTAGTAACCCGGCGAGTTGTGATTTGCTTTCAGATTTTGTACCTTTGACAATACGACGACAATGCATTCGCCTCACGCTCCGCGTCAGTCAAAGTTGTGATTTGCTTTCAGATTTTGTACCTTTGACAATACGACGACAATGGGTTCGATCATCTCGAACTGGACGCCCCAGTTGTGATTTGCTTTCAGATTTTGTACCTTTGACAATACGACGACAATTTTGGAGGTTGTTATCAACTTTACATGCGTGTTGTGATTTGCTTTCAGATTTTGTACCTTTGACAATACGACGACAATCCTTCCAAGATGGCGGAAAAGTAGCCAACCGTTGTGATTTGCTTTCAGATTTTGTACCTTTGACAATACGACGACAATACATCCAAAGCTCGCCGTTAAGTTCCGGATGTTGTGATTTGCTTTCAGATTTTGTACCTTTGACAATACGACGACAATGCCGACACCGGAAACAGCAGAGGAAACCTGTTGTGATTTGCTTTCAGATTTTGTACCTTTGACAATACGACGACAATCAAGCATGGCATCGAACCAACAGCCGACACGTTGTGATTTGCTTTCAGATTTTGTACCTTTGACAATACGACGACAATCACGCTGCCAAGCAATATCAGCAGATTCCTGTTGTGATTTGCTTTCAGATTTTGTACCTTTGACAATACGACGACAATTAGCGTTCATGTAAGTATCACTTACAAGCGGTTGTGATTTGCTTTCAGATTTTGTACCTTTGACAATACGACGACAATAGAATCCGTGTAATTGTCTGATTTTTAAATATTTATACCCTGTCGTTGAAAAATAAAATTCAGCCCCGTCAGTGGCTGGATTTTATTTGTTAAAGGAGGTTTTTTCTTGACGATGTCAGAAGAGTTCCAATTGGATTCCTTCTTCCGGTGCCTGTTGGATTTTGTGTTCCGAGAATAGCTCCATCCGCGAATACTGCTTGTCTGTAATACAAAGGATTCCTACCTGGCCAAGGTCGGGAAGAAAACTCTTAACTCTCTTAATATGTGTTTCTGCGCTTTCTGCAGAAGGGCAGTGACGTAGATAGATTGAGAACTGAAACATTAAAAAACCATCGGACACCAAATCCTTACGGAACTTTGCCGCGGCTTTCCTTTCCTTTTTGGTCTCTGTAGGAAGGTCAAAGAAAACCAATACCCACATAATCCGATACTCGCTGAAGCGGTCCATTTACTCAAACGATGGATAGCAGATTCTGCGGAGTTCCCCGCTGAAGCATTTGGCAAGTGAGGCTGTTGTCTGACTGACAGCCACCATCAGGGGGCGTCGCGTTCCATCCATCAGCACTTCCTCTGTCGGAATTGTCAACAGCTTCTGTTTCATTGTCGTGTCTAAAGCCATCCCATAACCTTGCTTCAACTGGTCAATAACCATTTTGTCAACAAAGGGGCGATAGGGTTCCATAATATCATCTGCCAGGCAATAGGCATTATAGCGGTTGTGATGATGAATGCCGATTGTAGGTAGCATCCCACTCCCAACCAAAGCTCTGGCAACGACAGCTCGAAGGATGGCGTATCCGTAATTTAAGAGATTGTTGGGCTCATCTTCGTATTGTCCCCGAATGAATCCTGGGTTCTCTGGAAACAGTGTCTTCCAGTAATACGCAGCAGCACGAGCTTCTAGATTTCCGCTATCTCCACTTTTGACGGATCCGGCCCAGACGAACATATTGTTATGGCGCACTCCAGTAGAGTAAAACAGCATTGATGCCTGATTGCGAATCTTGCATTCAACGGTCTGTTGCCACAGTCGCTTCCGTAGGGGAAGGAAAGCTTCCAATTGGTTGCGGAAACGTTCATTCTGAATGGAATTGCCCGTCAGCGGAAGAACCAGACCAACGGGAAGATGCTTGCTGTCGCAAGTGATAACCGCACAATTGTTGTCCAGGAGGGCAGATATCAGTGCTTGAGTGATAGTAATCTGTTGATGGTCCAGAATTACAACTCCGATATCCTCAATGGGGATGGTTTTGATGACCGTGAAAGCATCAGGAATGCCGAAATCAGGTATATCCTTGGGCGCATCTGGTTTTTTGATGACCATTTGCTGCAGTTTGAAAGAGAGGTATGCCGGATTCCCAAAGTAGAGAGTTTTCTTTATCATATTTCTGAAATTTCACCCAGGACGTTGACTCGAATTTTATGGGGATTACATTGAATCCATCCCTTGATACTGCTTACACGTACAAATTGACCTATAGATTGAGCCTTTGAGTCTTCATCTTTTCCTGTATCAGTATTTCGCCTAAATACAATATACTGACTGGAAATCTTTTGTACTCTATATAAGTATTGATTCAACATTCTCAGATCTTTCTCCTTGATGGATCTCTCATAATCCTCATCTTTCATCCCTAAAATGAACATTTCATTCTGCTGCAGACTGACTTCCAATTTGAGGCCGACGGGAGGAAGATACTTCAAGAAATCCTGAGGTAGATCCCGGTTAGCCATTTCATCCCAAAGTACATCAGTGTCTTCGATGATAACGGGAATCCCGTATTTTTTTCGATCGACGGCGTGCCAGAAAGATACAATATGCTCAAACAGTTCACCGTTCTCATTTCGATAATAACAGAAGTGGTGATTGTTTCCGGGTTTTGAATAACCAATGGGAAAGCCATCAAGATACTTTACTGGAGATAATGAATTATGTGTGAGGCCAGTAAACAGCCGGACACTCTTAATGGGATTTTTCTCGGCTTTGTCCGAAAACAGAGGCTCTTTAAAGGCATCTTTTTCTCCTACAGCATTTAAGCGTTCAGAGACCAGTTGGCGTATATGCTGGTCAACGATGTATTTGACATCTTTCTTTTGGATACTTGCAAGAGGATAACGGATGACATATTCTTTTTTCCAGCAAGTGGCGTACTCCAGCGGTTTTGTTTCACCATCTCCTAAGAAGATGGGCGCCTTTTTTAGAGATTTGAGTGCGGCTTTCCAATCTCCGTCATATTCTTTGATTCTGTTTTCGACCTTTGTACGGATATATGGTTTGAAAATGATGTCTGGGTGCTCAAATAACTTCTTGACCGGAACATTTTCTTCCAGGCAGGAGATGACACCATAAACACTGTCTTCGCTAAGAGCACCTCTTGGGACGATGATTCCACTCTGCGCAATCTCACGTTTCCCGCCCTTGTAAGTATATCGCTTTCCAGGCGTAGTTAAACGCTTTCCGGTTTTAAAAGAAACTAGAATACCATCCACGATTTGCGATACAACAGAAACCGGGATGTGAGGACGTTCCTTCATCCAGTTCTCGAGCAGCGAATACTCTTCCCGGACCTTATTTGATTGCGTTTCTAACTCTTGAAACATTTGGTCACGAGATGCGTTGAGGTGGTTGAGACGTTGGATATAAGACTGCTTCGTGCTTGCGATGGTCAGCGCATCGATGGCATGATGACGGTGGTCAAGCCGCTTCGTCCAGTCTTTAATCCGCTCTACCTGACGAACCTGTCCCATCTGGTCGCAAACAATGATTTCAGTTTGCCCGGCGTCTTTGTAGCGTTTAAAATTCAGGTCATGAAGGATGTTGTCATAACCCCATTGATGACGCACGAAATCGGTTACGCTACCGCTAGTTGTCCAAACATTTCTACAGACCTGTTTGAGCATTTCCACGGCCTTCTTGGAAATGTATTGCGACTGGCGCAATTGTCTGTCGATAAAGTCTTCAGGAATATCTTTGGCAGAAGTCAACAAGCGCTCACGCTTGGTCTTGGATATTTCTTTCTTCTCAAAGGCTTCTTCGATGCGCCGGGTGTAGTCGGCAAATTCATTCTCACCTTTTTTCTTTACATAATCATAAGCCGTCCGATTGCCTTTCTCGGCATTACATTTACGACAGGCACATACCTTATTGGAGAAAGAATCATCAAAGAAAAGCGAACGTGGGATGATATGCTCAATCTCTACATCAACACCTTCCATAAATTCCCTAACCCCAACGGGCTGGCCACAATAGAAACAGATATGCTTGGATTCTTCCCAAAGACGGTACTTTTGGATACGATTCCTCGAGGGGCGTATACCCATCTCCTGAATCCGTTCCGAGATAATCTTGTTCTCTCTTTCTCTTTTGCTATTATTGAGGAATGTGCTGTTTCGCTCATCTCGACTCTGCTTAAGTTCCCGGGCGAGTTCAACGCGGACTTCGTCAATGCTTACATGCTTGTCTAGCAAAGCATTAACTACATTGACCATCTGATTGAGGATCTTTTCGATGATGGGTTGGCGTAGTTCGTTTTTTTGAAGCTGTTGCATACGAGGCTGCAACTTACGGGATTTATTTTCGGCAGTAGTAAGACTGTTGGAATGATTGATGCTGATGTAGTCGCACGCTTCGCTATACTTCAATCCTTTTTGCAAATAGGGAAGAATCTGGCGGATAAAACGTGCGGATTTATTGCCGTATCCAGCCTTGACAAAATCTATCTTGGCCAGGCGGGATAATACTTCCGGATCTTCAATCCCAAATTGTTGCTTAAGCGCAGAAGCCATCTCGTCAGGTTCTTTTATAGAGTAGATGATGTGCCAGAGGCGATAGAGAGGTTCTTTCTCAAAACCAGGTGCGATTTCCTGCAGGATAACCCCCGTCTCTGTATCAATATGCCGTGAATCGACAGTCTTGAGATGGAAGGACAAGAGTCCTTCATGACCCTGTAGGGCTTTTTTAAGAGCTATTTTGGTCGTGTTCCCCTGAAGACCTTTGCCGATAGCCTTGCCTCCCCACCATTTATCCTTGACGCTGAGGCCCAAGATTCTCTTGAGGTCGGTGACGGTGAGTTTTTCGTTGTTGTCGAGGAAGTTGAATAGTTTAAGTCTTTCTTCTTCCGAGAACGGGTAAGATTCCCCATTCCGGTTCTTCATTTCGATATTGTTGACCGATTCCCAAATCTTGCAAACTTGGAAAAGCGGGGAAGAGCGCGGAGCGACTTTGGGACCTGCTTGAATTCTTTTTCCATCAGCTGTCTTGTATTCCCTCATCGCAAATTCGCATTGGCTGATAAGGTGCTTGCATGATTTGAGCGGACGCTGGTAAAAGATAATCTCGTCGCTGAGACGATGAATGACTTCCTCCGTAAGAATATCCGGGTAATGGATTCGCTGACAGGCTATGATTTGGTCAAACTCTTCCTGATATGCCTTACGAGGGAAAACTTGTTCCTTTATGCGGAAGGTGTAGAATTGCCCTTTATCCGTCGTAACCTCGCTATCGGCCAGTTTCCCGGCGAGATACTGACCGATGGTCTTTCCTTCAGCCTTGATGTGAGCAAAGCGGTTATTGATGGCTTGGACGTAATCTCGTTGAGCCTTGTCATCTTCATCAGTTTTGGAATGGAGGTAACCTCTTTTTTGGTTGATATGGTAAAGGATACGACCGATTTCGGGAAGGGTTAGTTTCTTGCCAGGCGTAGCGGCATCGGCCCTTAATTGCCAAAGATCTAGTACTGGCAACTTGATAAGGCGTTCATCGGGAAGCATCCCAAGCCCTCGGAGTTCGTCTGTTAGATTCTGTCTTCTTTGCTGGTAGCGGTCATAACCCTTTCGACATGTCCGTTTTTGTGTCCTTTTACGATTTTTAGAGATGGCATTGCCAGAAGAGAATTCATTGGTATCATCCGGGCTCAAAGGAACGATACGGCATCCAATATCCAGAATGGACTGGGGATTACCTTCATCATCTGCCTGGATGAGGCTCCAGCCGATGGAGCCAACGCCAAGATCAAGACCGAGAATTCTTTTCATATATTTGGAAATTATTGAATAATGTTATAGCTTTGTGGTACAAATCTGAAGCAAATCACAATAAGGATTATTCCGTTGTGAGAACATTCGAGGCGGGGAGCAATCTTCGCCTTTTTCCTTACAAAAATAATGATTTGTCCTGTCCTTTGCAAGGTAGACGCCCCGAAAGTGCGGAGTCGCCTGGTTTGAGGAGTTTTTCTCAAACAGAACTCCGTCTGATACGTATCTTCTATGGGGAATGGAAGGCGCTCGAAACCGATTCGTCAGTCGCAACTGACGAATCGCAGTTTTTAAACTAGATTTTGAACCTTACTACGATCGACACTACCTAAAGAAGTTCCGTACCATTAAGCACTAATGCCTCACTTACCAGGAGATTCTGCCTTCATGGTGTTTTGTGGGTAGTGTGTTAAATTTCTATGGGTAGCGTTGTTGGTAGAATGAGGCCTGTTTGTTACCTTTGGCCGTGGGGAGACCGCGAATCCCTTTTTCTGCATAATGTGTATTCTGTATGATTTGGCGGCAATGAATATGGCCGAAAAAGGTTAAGGTCGAGTAAATGGTCATCAAAATATATCAACTATGAAGGATTTTCGCACATACATTCTTGGCCTCTGCGGCAGGAAAGAAGGATACGAAGTTGAGTTCAAGGGGGCCAAAGGAGGTTTCCCTAGTAGTTTCTGGGAGACTTATTCCGCCTTTGCCAATACCGCAGGTGGTATTATCGTATTGGGCATTAACGAGAAGAATCATCGTTTCAAGCCGGATGGTTTTGATGAAGATGCTATCAATAAATACAAGAAAACGTTTTGGGATTGTGCGCATAATCCGCAAAAGGTCAGCGTTTGCCTGCTCAAGGAAGAAGATATCCTTGTAGATAAATACACTGACGGTTCTTTCATTCTGATTTTCAAGATTCCCAGAGCCCCGTTTGATACCAAACCTATTTACATAGATGGCAATCCTAGGACTGCTTATCGCCGCAATCATGAGGGAGATTATCTCTGCACGCAGTCTGAGATAAGCCGGATGTATGCGGAATCCGATGTCCTTGCTCATCCGCTGGATTCAAGGATTCTTAAGAACTACTCTCTGGAGAAGGATCTGGACCAGGCGTCAATTAATCAATACCGTCAGTTATTCCGTAGTCGTCAACCCAGTCACGCTTGGGTTAATCTGGACGACATGTCTTTTCTAAAGAAAATTGAGGCATATACGGAAGATCGTGAAACCGGGGAAAGCGGCTTCACGCTTGCCGGCATCTTGATGTTCGGTAACGAGAAAGCCTTGCACGATGCCGTCCCGTACTACTTTGTAGATTATAGGGAGAAAATGTCTTCCGACCCTCGTGTTCGATATACGGATCGCCTTTATCCGGACGGAACCTGGGAACCGAATCTCTTTCAGTTCTTTACCAGGGTGATTCAGAAGCTTTACCACGTTATCCCGGTGAAGTTCAAGCTTGAAGGTGATGGCAGGGTGGATGAGACACCAGCTCATGAATCGCTTCGTGAGGCTGTTTGTAACTGCCTGATTCATTGTCAATGGCGAATGATGGAAGGCGTTGTCATAGAACGTTACCCAGACCGGCTATACTTCTCTAATCCAGGCACTATGCTCGTTCCGGTTGAGGATTTCTTTGAAGGAGGGCATTCCATTTGCCGAAATCGAATTCTTCAGAAGATGTTTATCGTTTTCGGCCGTGGAGAGCGGCTGGGCAGCGGTGCCGATATTATTCGTCAGGGCTGGCGTGAGAATGGATGGCCAGAGCCAGAGCTTCATGAACACTTTGGCGCGAATACCGATAGGGTTGAATTGACACTACGTCTAACACCGGTCACCGAAAGTGTCACCGAAAGTTCAGTGAAAAGTTCAGTGAAAAGTTCAGTGAAAATTGTTCAGGCTATGCGCAAGAATTCTCAAATTACCGTTGCGGAACTAGCCACTATGATTGGTATTTCTGAACGAGCAATCTGGAAGAATATTGCTAAACTGAAAACTACAGGTGAGATCCGTAGAGAAGGCTCAGACGTTGATGGCGAGTGGATAGTCCTCAAATAGTCTTGCCCCACAACGATAAACACTACCTGAAGAAGCTCCACACCATTAAGCACTAATCCCTCACTCACTACGGGATTCCGCTGCGCTACGCTTGCGCTATCCCTACCCCGCTCGCCGCGGGGGCTGGCTTGCGGTGCCAGGGGGTCTGGGGGAGCGAACAGTTCCCCCAGTCGTTAAGCACTAATCCCTCACCAACGCGAAAAGCGCCTGCGAAGCAGACGCTTTGAAGCGGTGAGTGAGGGATTGCCCGGATAATTTTAAGTAGTTTCATATAGTCACATAACGAATTGAAAACCAACGAATAAAGTGTAAAGTAGTTTCGGCAGATATATTTGGATTTCTCGATATTTGTGTATAAATTTGTGTACAAAAATTTTTGGAGGGAACCGCCCAACCCCTTGGACCCTGACAAACTTAAAAAGCTACACTATGGCCGTAAACTACTACTTGGCTCCCCACAAAAACAAAGCTGGCGAGCAGCCAATCCGGATTTCAATCATCATCTACAAGACCCGTCTTCTCTCCACGGTCGGGGTGAACGTCCTTGCTGATGCCTGGGATGGAGAGACCCAGGCTGTCAAGATTCGCATAGATAACGGGAAGGGCAAATCAGTCAAATACGAGAATAGCAAGAAGCTTGACGCCAACTTCATCAACGGCAAGTTGACCAGCATTCGCAAGCACTTCGAGGACTACGAGAAGGAGCTGAAGCACCGGCCCTCTGAACACGACTTGCGCCTGGAGCTGGACAATGCCCTCAGCGAGGAAGTCGTAGTTCAGGCATCCGAGAATGTACTGAAATACTTCGACCAGTTCACCCGGGAGGAGAGCATCGCAAACCAGTGGACGCCCGGTACAATGGAAATCTGGAATTCCTTCCGGAAGCACCTTGAGGCCCAGGGCAAGAACACTCAGTTCGACCATTTTAACGATGATGGCATCAACGCCTTCGTCCGTTACTTGCGCGTCAAAGCAAAGATGGGTGAGAATACCGTCCAGAAGCACTATCTTAACCTCCGCTGGTTCCTCAACTGGGCCGTTCGCAAGGGCGTTGCCAAAGAGTCGGAAATCGGAAAGATCCAGCCCAAGTTCAAGATTATCGACAAGCCGGTCATCTTCTTGACGAAAGAAGAACTGCTCCGTCTATACAACTATCAGATCCCGGCCAATGGTACGAAAGTCAAACTTCACAAGTACGATGGCGAGGAATACGAAAAAGAGGTCCACGATGCCGCCGCCCTGGAGAAAACACGCGACATGTTCTGCTTCTGCGCCTTCACCTCCCTTCGCTACTCCGACATGGCAGCGCTCCAGCGGACTGACATCGCGGGCGACTACATCTATATTACCACCCAGAAGACCAATGACCGCCTGCCCATCAACCTCAACAAGTATGCGAAAGCCATACTCGAGAAATACAAGGGACAGAAATTCCCCAATAACCAGGCTCTCCCCGTTATCTCTAACCAGCGCATGAACGAATATCTCAAGCAAGTTTGCGAACTTTGTGAGATAAACACTCCCATCACCCGGGTGGTGGTCCGTGCCGGTCAGCGGGTGCAGGAGACGGAGCCGAAGTACGACCTTATCGGCACCCACGCTGGCCGACGCACTTTCATCTGTTTCGCATTGTCGAACGGAATCCCGCCGCAGGTGGTGATGAAATGGACCGGCCACTCTGACTACAAGGCGATGAAACCTTACATCGACATTGCTGAGAAAGTCAAAGCTGAGCAGATGGCCATTTTTGAAAAGGGACTTGACGGATAGACGGAGGTCGGATATGGAACTACCCAAAGTAATGGAGAGGGCGCTCAAGTATGATCGTGCTTGGCAAGATGCCCTCCTTGAATACAAGAATCATGTGATAGAACCGTATGTATTCAGCCTATGGTCCTATTCGTTTGACCTTGTAATACTACGGGAATACCTGCCCGTGTTGCAGGATTACAATAACCGCAGCATCCGTCTCCTGGAAGAACTACGCTCCTTGATGCAAATCATTGTGGAGGCCAACGCCGGCACCATCGTCGGTGAAAAGTTCGTGCTACGGGAGCAGGCACATCTCGACAGCATCCGGGATAACGCAGAGCAGCTGTTAACGAAGCGCTTGGGCGAATTCGATCCACGGGAATTTCTGATGATGTGGTTCGACTTGACGCCGGAGCATATCGTGAAAGCCTGGGAGGAGAAGTGCCTCTACAAGATTCCAAACGTGGAAGATATTGAGGCGCACGAGGATGGGCATTTCGACACCGATTCACTCCTCCACCATATTGATGTCTTGTCTACAGCAATCGAAGAGACAAGGGCTATTCAACTGTATTCTGACGACCAGCTGCCCATTGCATTCCTGCTCTACGCCAAGCGGCTCGGCGTACCGATGACAAATGCAGCATACCGGGACTTATACCAGTTCATGACGGAGTATGACATCATTCCAAAGCAAATTCTGGAGTCTCACGCCAACAACACCCAGCGCTACGTAAAAGAGAACTACATCAAAGCCATCTATCGCAACAACCCCTGGATGAAAAATTTCCCGCCAAAGGAGAATTACGTTCCGGAAGATCTCGACAAATACAAACTGAAGAAGGAGGACAAGAAATGACCAGAGAAGAAAAACGCCGCATTGAAGAGCAGTACAAGCAGGATTTCATCAACAAATTCCGTAATACGGCCCTCGAATCATACGCCGGGGACATCTATGACTGGTACTCCACCACCAAGTTGCCGCTACTGGACATGGTCTGGCTGGCGAAGGACAAAGTGTCCGTTGAGGATGCGGTGCGTCACTGCCACGAGTTGATTACCATCCTGGCAGACTTGCGTCGGTCAGAGGTCCATTGGCGCGATATGGAAATTACAGATCTTCCCATCTCACCCGAAGTGGAAAAGATTCTGCAGAATTACCTTTTGTCGTACATTAGGCAAGCACAACACACCGCGGGAACAACCACATCTTCCGACCCGCTGATAGTTGAGGCGATCAAGCTGAAGTGGACATCAGCGCTGGAGTGGATGCCGCTAACGGCCAGCTTCGAATATGATGAAGACGGCCGCTTCACCCAGGAAACCTTCGACGATGCCTACGAGCGAATCGAAAAGTGCTATAAAGAAGCGCAGAGCCTGTTCCTTGTATCCAACGGCCTGCTGATGCGTGAATTCTTGAAGTTTGTACGGGACCTCGGCGTCCCCATGAACAACAAGACCTACCTGCAGGTGTATCGTTGTCTCGAACATTTTGGCTGGCTCCCCCCGGAAACGGCAAAGTCTCACCAGACAACACCGGCCAAATATGTAAAAGAGAACTACATCAAGTCCCGCTTCCTCCACCTAAAGGACGGCGACTTCGACTGGAACGAGTTTATCACTGACCCCATCGACCTGGATTTCTTTGATCCAAGAAAGTAACCGAACTAAACCACATATATTATGGGAAAGGTACGAGCTATGAAAGTTCCCGATTTCAAAAAGAACGGGAAGGCGGCATTTGAACGCCAGTTTATCAATAAGCCCCTGGAGCCTGTCGCCGGCAAAGTCTACGACTATTTGGTACAGGTTTACAAGGAGAAATACGGCATGTTTGTTCTGGGACCTCAGTTCCGGGATCTGTTCGCCAACCTCACCCATTTTGGCTGCGTCCTCGCCCTTGTTGTTAACGTCCACGATAAAGACTGGATGAAGGAGAACTACAATATCGAGAACGAAGAGACCTTGACAAGATTCAAGAGAGGCGTAGACGACGCTTTGCTGCGTGAGATGGCCACCTTGAGCCTAACCACCGATAAAATATGGTTCACTTCTGCCAACCGGAAGGATTTAGACCCCATACTTGGCAAATGGAATGAGCTGCTGGATCTCGTTCCGAATCTTCACAACATAGAATATATTGGTGAAGATGTCATGACGGACCAGTACATCCTCGACCTCCAGGCGACGCTGATGACCATCTGGGACGGAATAGAGAAACTGGCCACGCAATCCAGGGAGGTCTACATCAACGGCGTAATCCAAATAGTCAAGGACTCCGGCCTCACACCATCCAATGCCTTGTACCGGGACATCTATGCGTGCCTGCGCATAGGCGAACTTATTTCGGAAGAACAGTTGCACCTTCACGATGCTTCCACCAGTCGCTATGTTCGCGAGAACTACATCAAGGCAAAATATACCCGTCTCTAAACTTCATTGAAGGCACCTTTTCTGACGCTTTTTAGGAAAAGTGGTACAACACCCATTTTTCCGATGATGCCCTTGTACCAATATTGGTACAGGGGCGCTTTTTTGCGTTTGAAAAAGTACCACAAATCCTTGATAATCAACCGATTTTATTGTAATATCTTTACAGTCGAATTCATGTTTCGACATTGGCGCCAGTGTCTTGTTTAACTTAATAACGTTCAGTAAAAATGAATGTACAAGACACAACCAAGCTCAGCGAACTGACTGTCGCTGACCTGAGGATGCTTTTCAGGGAATTCCAGTCAGAGAAGATGGAAGAAATCGTGAGACCTTCCGGAAAACTGGTCTACGGATTGCGTGGTGTGCAACAGCTCTTCGGCTGTTCCCACAAGACCGCCCAGTATTACAAGGACCACGTGATCCGCGAGGCTGTCTCGCAGAATGGCCGAAAGATTGTGGTCGACGCCGACCTGGCTCTGAAACTCTTCAACGAGAGGAGGGACCGCCATGCTTAATCGTGCCGACTTCGCCAAGAAGTCCCTGTATGGGGCTGGCATCATTTCCCACATCTTGAAGGAGTGCTACCCGGGCGACGAGGTGGTGATGAAAATCAAAGGTCGGGACTGCGGCATTTGCCGTAACCCCTTCGACGATGGCAATCCCACCCTCAAGGTCTGGATCGAGAAACTGCACCCCGAGGAGAAACTTTCCGACGAGCTGTGCTTCTACCAGGACCTTTCCGGCCACATTCCTGACGGCGATGCTTTTGACTTCGCCGAGCGCTACTACGACCTGAAGGACCAGGAACTCCTGGCGCACCTCAACAAGGAGATGTATCTCCACATCGGCGAGCAGTTTAACCAGTACGCCAAGCCTGCTGCCGAGACAGAGGAACCGGCAGCCGTGGAGCAACCTCGCTTCTCCTTCTTCAACAGGCCCGTCAAGAACACCATCCCCGCTCGTGAGATGACGCTTCTCGATGCCTACACCTACATCACCGGCCTCACTGCCCGGAAGCAGACGGAGGCGCTTCGTGCCATCTCCGACAAGACAGAGGCGCGGAAGTACAAGTCCAAAAACTTCGATTACGCAACGTTTTCCGGCACCTTCCACGCACGCAAGGATGAGCAGCTCATCCAGCCTTCCCATCTGCTCTGTATCGACCTGGACCATCTCCCCGACGTTGAGGAAATGTTTCAGCGCCTGCAGGCGGACCGCTACTTCACCACGGCACTGCTTTTCAGGAGCCCCAGCGGCGACGGGCTGAAATGGATCGTCCCAGTGGACTATCAGGGTCATACCCACGCCCAGCTCTTCGAAGCCGTGTCCAACTATCTCTCCTATACCTATGGCGTCGCGATGGACCAGTCCTGCAAGGATATGTCCCGCGCGTGTTACTTGCCGCACGACGCTGACGCCTACCTCAACCCTCAATACCAGTAATGTCGATGAAGGAAGATTTCAATATCAATCAATGGCTTAGTCAGACGAAGGGGCCGCACAACCCCGTGCCGCAGTCTCCCCAACCTGCACAAGCTCCTACCGGTACCCGGTTGGATGATTTCAATCATGTGCGCGACCAGATCGTGGCCCAACGCCTGGACATCACGGGCGACTATCACACTTGGCGTGACGAGGGCTTTGCCATCGCCTACGACCTCGGGGAAGCTGGTCGCCAACTCTACCACGACATCAGTCAGTTCTATCCCGGCTATAGCTATGAAGAATGCGACAAGCAGTATACCGCCTGCCTCCAGGGCAAGGGGAGTACCAAGATTACAGGTCGCACCTTCTTCGAGCTGGCTAAGCGAGCCGGTCTTGACATCCGGTCATCTGTGCCGAAATTCCGTAATTCCGTAAAATCCGTAGCCACGGAATCTGCGGAATCTGCGGAAACATCTTCGCAGACATCCGATAGCATGCCCGCTCCATCTTTCTCTGAGGAGATCCGCGACAATCTGCCCGAGTTCATGAAGGCGGTAATCAGCCGGTCCGACAACGAGAAAGAAGCCGACATCCTAATTCTTGGCACCTTGTCAGTCGTTTCTGCCGCCTTGCCGAACTACTATGCGGTATATGACGATGTAACCCTCTACCCGAACCTCTGCACCCTGGTCACCGCCCGTGCCGCCTCCGGCAAGGGTCGGGTAGGCCACTGCAGGGAGTTGGTGCAACCTATCCACGACGAGTTGCAGAAGGACTACAAAGCCAGATACGCCGCCTATGAGGCTAAGATGGTTGAGTACGACCGGGCCAAGCGTGACAAGAAGGCAGATGTCCCGGACAAGCCGGAAAAACCGCCACTTTTGATGTTGGTCGTCCAGGGTGACACCACCTCCACTGCCGTCAAGCAGATTATGCACGACAATGGTGGCACGGCGCTCATCGTGGAGCCGGAGGCCGATACACTGGTACAATCGTTCAAGTCCGATTTCGGGGACTATTCAGTCACCTTCAGAAATGCTTTCCTGCACGAAGCTGTGGGCTACCATCGCCGGAGTGGAGACGAGCACGTGGAGGTAGATAAACCGAAGCTGTCAGCGGTCATTTCCGGCACGCCGGAGCAGATTAAGAAGCTCATCCGATCCCCGGAAAACGGCTTGTTCAGCCGCTTCGCGTACTACTTTTTGGAGTCCCCGCTGGAGTTCAAGAACGTGTTTAAGCGAAAAGCTGGTTCCTCGCTGGACATGCACCTTGCCGCACTTGGGGCAGACTATCTGGAATTCTACCATGCCATGAAATCCGCCCAGGAACGAGAGTTCTCGCTCACGGAAGAGCAGCAGGAGCAGTTCCTGGATTACTTCTCCGAGGAGTCCATCAATCTCTTCATCGACTTTGGTGAGGGTATCGTTGCCACGATGTTCCGCTTGGCGGTAATTACGTTCCGCGTGGCGATGATTCTCACGGCGTTGAGGATGATGGAGACCGGCGATCTGCTGACCAACCCCGTCTGTGACGACAAGGACTTCCACACGGCGATGGTTATTGCCGATGCGCTTCGCCAGCACGCCATAAAGGTATTCTGCGAGTTCTTCGGCGAGAAGGCCCGACCACGGCTCTCCGCCACAGCCGAGCAGAGCCTGCTCGATGCGCTCCCCACAGATTTTGGTCGCAAAGAGTACATTCAGGCCGCTAAAGCGCTGGACATTAACCCTCGCACCGCTGAGGGCTACATTTCCAAGTTTTGCGGCAAGAATGGCCCGGTGGAACGCCTGGGCTACGGCAAGTATCACAAGAAGACTTGATGCGGTAGAATCACCCTGTAGATGACGAGCCTCAGGATTGTTTCCTGGAGGAGTCGCTAATCGATTCTCTCTTGCGCCTCTGCCTTGTCGACAGGGGCGTTTTTGTATCCTTATACTCACTCTCTTACTTAAACTCCGACCATTCCGCTCATCCTCCCAACCTGCCAATGAAAGAGCGCTCTGCGGGAGTCATTTGTCATTTCCGATCAAAACCCTTAACTTTACAGGGTAATTTACAGGGGAACTTTTACCGCTTTACAGGGTAAGTTTTCCATTTACAGGGTAAGTTTTTATGAGGATAGAAAACAACATACTCATCGCCGAATGCACGGCCTACGACTTCAAGGGAGAACTTGAAAAGAAGAAGATCCGCGACTGGCTCAAGAGCATCAGCGCTTTCGCCAACTCCTTTGGCGGCAGCCTCTTCTACGGTGTGGACAAGAAAGGCCGCATCGTAGGGATTGATGACCCGCAGGCGGTCGGAGAATTCATCAGCGAGAAGATCAAGGCACATCTTGACCCCGTACCGCGCTTCCGGCTCATACCCTACGAACTGGAAGACGGGAAGCATATCATGGAAGTCTCTGTCGAAGCCGGCAACCTTACGCCCTACTATGTGTTTCTCGACGGCAGCCGTATGGCGTATGTCAGGATGGGCGATGAAAGTGTCCCGGCCGATGCCCACGCCCTCACGGAACTCGTCCTGCGCGGCACCAACAAGTCATGGGATGCCCTTGTGAGCGATGTCAAGCGCTCAGACAAGACCTTTGTCCAGCTGGCGGAGACCTACCTCAAACAGACGGAACAGCCCTTTGAAGAAAAACTCCTTGCCTCCTTCGGACTCGTCACACCGGACGGCTTTCTTACCAATGCCGGCCTACTCTTCGCCGACGAATGCCCCGTCTATCAGTCCCGCGTAGTCTGCACACGGTGGAGCGGCCTGCATAAAGACGATGCCATCAACGACGCCGAATTCCAGGGCAACCTCCTCCGGCTCCTGAAAAACAGCCAGGACTTTATCAAAGCCAACACCGCCAAGCGTTGGTACAAGCTTCCCACCTACCGGCTCAACTTCCCCGAATACTCTGAACGAGCCATCACCGAAGTGCTCATCAATCACCTGATCCATCGCCAGTACACGGTAGTTGGAGGTGAACTCCACATCGACATCTACGACGACCGCATCGAATTCACCACACCCGGTGGAATGGTTGACGGCACCCTCATCCAGGATCTTGACATCGACTCCGTATCCTCCCTGCGGCGCAATCCCGTCATCGCCGATGTGCTCACGCAGATGGACTATATGGAAAAACGCGGCTCCGGCCTCCGGAAGATCCTGACCCTTACGTCCAAGCTCCACACCTACACGCCGGACAAGCAGCCATCCTTCCGCTCCAACCAGTCCACCTTCCACACCATCGTCCCCAATGTCAACTACGGTATAACGGACGAACAGTTTACGCAGCTGGTTGAGCAAAGGCGCCTCTCCGATGAAGAAAAATACCCCGTAAACGGAGAAACTTCCCCTGTAACCACAGAAAGTTCCCCTGTAAAGACACGTTCCCTCGGCAAGACGGCCCAGCGTATCATCGACGCCCTGGTAGATGACCCCACGCTGACACGGGAAGCCCTTGCCAGCAAGCTGGACATCAAATTCGAGACCGTCAAAAAGCAGGTCGCCAACCTTCGCAAGCGAGAAGTCCTCGACCGAGAAGGTTCCGACAAAAACGGCTACTGGGTAGTACTCATCCGGAAATAAGCGTTTGCCCTTTACTCTTTTATTCTGATACTCTGGGAGATATTGATCAGATAATCTCCCATCTTCTCCAATTGCTCCAGAATGTTCAGATAAAAGACCGTCTCAAAATAGGCGTCCCCTTTGGTGTCGATTTCCTTCAGTTCCATGTCGCGGCACTCGTCGCGGAATGCGTTGATGTCGGCTTCGGCAGTTTCCGCGTTGCGGATGTCCCTGATCTTGTCTGCATTTTCCAGGTTCCAGATCATCTCTTCGTATGCTTGTGACACATAGCCGATCATCTTGCATAGCTTTGCCACGTGCTCGGGGGAAAGCACCCGGCCGTAGGCTTTCATCTTCAGAAGAGACCGGCTGATGGATTCCCCGCTGTCACCAAGCGACTCCAGCTCCCCGCATATGCGGATCTGGGACCTGACAAGAGCCTTGGAGTCATCGCTCAGGTGATTCTTTCCCAAGTCGTTGAGGAAAGTCACGATCTCGTACTCCAGACTGTCGGAGATTTCTTCATACTTGACAAGCTTGTCTCTGTATCCCGGGAATCTGTCCTCGTTGTCCGCATACGTAATGGCGTCTTCCAGATACGCCAGCGCATTGTTCATTACCTTTCCGAAGCGGATGACCTCCTTGCTGGACTCGACAAGGGCCAGCTCCGGTGTGGAGATCAATCCATAGTCGATGTACTTGATACGGCCGTCCGAATATGGTTCCGTATCTTCCTTGTCTTTGATGACGGATGTCACAATCTTTTCGATGAGTTTGGTGAACCAGATCATAATGAAAGTGTTGATGATGTTGAATACAGTATGGAGCATGGAAATGCCATAGACCATCGACGTGGCTTCATCCACGCCCATCCGGGAGACAATCCACTGGACAAAGCTGACGAACGGATGGAAGATGGCCAGAACCCAGAGGACGCCGAAAACGTTAAACACCGTGTGAGCCAGCGCAGCACGCCTGGCGTTCGTATTCCCGACGGCGGCTGCTATATTGGCCGTGATGGTGGTGCCGATATTCTCTCCCAGGACCATGGCCGCCGCCATGTCGAATTGCAGCCATCCCATGTTCAAGAATACAAGGGTCAGCGCGACAGTCGCACTGGATGACTGGAGAATCAGAGTAAGTACCGTTCCGAAAACAAGGAATAACAGTACCGAAGCGAATCCGTGACCTGACCATTTCGTGATGAACTCCAGGACCTGGGGTGTCTCGCTGAGGTTCGGCACGGCCCCCTTCATGAGGGACAGTCCCAGAAACAGAAGACAGAAGCCCATGATCAGTTCGCTGATATTCCTGAGCTTGTCTTTCTTGGACATGCTCAGAATGACACCGACTGTCATCAAAGGAACAGCCAGCGCTGAAATATCAGCCTTGAATCCGAAAATGGAAATGATCCATGCGGTCATGGTCGTACCGATGTTGGCGCCCATTATGACACCAATCGCCTGAGCCAATGTCAGCAGCCCGGCACTGACAAAGCCCACTACCATCACCGTAGTTGCGCTGGAAGACTGTATGACAGCCGTAACCCCGAGGCCGGTAAGAACTCCCTTGAAAGGGTTTGATGTCATCTTTCCGAGAAGCCGGCGAAGACCGCCTCCTGCTGACTTCTGAAGTCCGGTACTCATCATATTCATTCCGTACAGGAACATGGCCAGGGCACCGGCAAGCGTAAGAATACTCATTATCATGCTTGTAGTTTTTTGCAAAGATGCAGTGTATTATCCCTGCTACGCATCGCGGAAATGCCGGTGTTAACGAAAGTTATCCCATATTTAACAGAGCCTATGTCGCGATGTAACAGAAACTTAACAGCCTTTACATTTTTCTTAACCTGGAAAGCTGTATCTTTGTATCGTATGAAAGTGATGATTGTCGACGACGAAGCGGATATCCGTGAGATCCTTTCGTTCAATCTGTCTGCGGCAGGCTATGATACCATAGAATGCGGCACGGCCGAAGCCGCGCAGGTCCAACTCCGCAAAGGGAATGTTCCGGACATCATCCTGCTGGACGTCATGCTCCCCGGGATGTCCGGGTTCAAGTTGGCTGACAAGATCCGTAAGGAGGACCTCTGCAATGTCCCCATCATCTTCCTGACGGCCAGGAATGCCGAGAATGACCTGCTGACCGGATTTTCCGCCGGCGGTGACGATTACATCAGCAAGCCCTTCTCCGTCAATGAAGTCCTGGCCCGCGTCAAGGCAGTGCTGAAACGGACGGGCAACGTATCCCTGAAAACCATCGTCATCGGCGGGCTCGTCATCGATACCACCAACATGAATGTCACGGCACAAGGGGCGCCGGTACCGCTCTCCCGTAAGGAGTACGACATCCTCCTGCTTCTTGCGTCCCATCCCGGGAAAAACTTCTCCCGTGCAGATCTCATACGGGAATTGTGGAAAGACGCGCCCTGTGTACTCGACAGGACCGTTGACGTCCATATTGCAAGGATTCGTTCAAAACTGGGCCCGTGCAGGGACCTGGTCATCAACAGGGCCGGTTTCGGCTATTCTATCGAAGTCAATGAATAAGCGTCACTGGTTATGGATTACGGCGGTATTTGCCGTATTCGCCGCCATCGTCACGATGGTGGAATTCAGCAGCACGAACAGTTATAAGAAGAACATCCTTTCCTCTCGTCTGGAAGGATATGCCGACATCATAGCCCGTACCGACGATTATGCACGGACAACAGCCCTGCTTCCCCGGAATATACGCGTCTCCGTCATCAATCTGAAAGGAGAAGTGATATACGATTCGGCCGAACCAGCGGCGGTGATGGATAACCATCTGTCCCGTCCGGAGATTGAGGCGAGTCTCAAGGGCGAGGATGGCAGTTCTATCCGTAAATCTGAAACTGCCGGGATAGAATACCTCTATTACGCACGTAAATACGGTGATGTCATCGTCCGCACGGCCCTTCCGTTTGAGATAACCCAGAAACGGTTCCTGCATCCCGATTGGATTCTTCTGATTACCATCGGACTTCTCTTCCTGGCTGCCGTGCTGGCCATCATCCTTCTTTCGCGCCGCCTCGATGCCGAGGCCAAACGGACAACGGACGAGAAACTTCAGTCACAGAAGAAACGGATTACCGGCAATCTGGCCCACGAGATCAGGACCCCCGTCACAAGCATCCGGGGCTATTTGGAGACCTTGATTAACAATCCCGACCTGCCGGCAGACAAAAAAGAACTCTTCACAGAAAGGGCATATCTTCAGACTCTGAGGTTGTCAGACATGATCCGGGACATAGCACTGATTACCAAAATAGAAGAGGCCCCGGAACTGCTGACCAGGGAGCATATCGGCGTCAGGAAAGTGACGGAGGAGGTATTGGAGGAGTTCGCTTCCGCAATCAAGGAGCAGGGCGTCACCGTAGTCAACACAATCCCTGAGGAACTGAGCGTCAAAGGAAATCAGTCGCTCATCTATGCCATTTTCCGGAATCTGGTGGAGAACTCCCTCCGTTACGCCGGTCCCGGCATTACCATTCGTATCGAGAGTTCCACATCTGACGGCGTCGCCCACTTCAAGTATGCCGATAACGGGAAAGGCGTTAACGAACAGCACCTTGACCGGATATTCGAGCGTTTCTATCGCATCCCGGAGGAAGATGGTCACCATGCAGAAGGTTCCGGCCTTGGGCTGTCAATCGTCAGGAACGCCGTGGCGTTCCACGGGGGTATCGTTAATGCCTCTAACGTTATCCCACACGGCCTCTGCTTTCAATTCACGCTGCCGGTGATCTGACTGTCAAGATCCTATGGGCGTTTAATCCCTATAAGGAAAGCGGTCAAAGCCAGTTCGCTCCGCTAAAGCTGCGCTCACTCGCTTTGGTTCCGTCCTCCGGGGCACTGCCGCGCCCCTCCGAACTCCACTTATGGCAGCTTCACTGCGAGACTCTTCCCGCCGCGCAAAAGCGCTCTGGTCAGAGACTCGCGGCCGTTCCGCGCCGCGCTTCGCGCATAAAGGGAATAAGGTCAAGAGACTGTGCCCGGCAAGCCGGCCACAGACTCTTGCTGGTTTATCCCCCACCGCCCCCAGGGGCCATAATCGCCCGGGAGCCGCAGTGCCAGCGCGAGGGTCCGTGCCCCGAATCCGCGTACATTAACATAATCCCATCGGGATTAAATTAAAGACCGCTTAACCAATTGATTATCAATATACGGCCAAAAATCAAAAGTCCATTTGCACAACGTTTGCACAACAGAAAACCTCGCATCGAATTCTGGCATTCGTGCGAGGTCTGACGGGTGTAATTCCGTTGTGCAAATATGGGAATTGTTGTGCAAAAATTCAAACCCCTACCCCAAAAAAACCCGCCGGAATCTCTCGACTCCAGCGGGCGTTCGGTTTAGGTTCCGTCTTCTGAGACGTGAGAGGCTTAGGCCCCAGCGGTCCACGAGGTCTCGGCCAGCATGGTGCCGGACTTCTCGCCGGTGCTGGAGTTGACGTAGTAGTAGCGGAAGAAAATCTTCGGCGCTGCGGCACTGGGGGCACCGTTCTTGGCCACGTAGTCGGCACGGATGTCGATGGCGGCCGCGGTGGGTTCCTCGACCATCTTGATGGCAGAGGCCTTGGCATGAGCGCGGCTCACGCCGTTGGACTGACCTTCGGTGGCCTCAATGACCAGGAAGATACCGCCGTTGTCGGCGAGGGCCTGGTCCAGCTTGAAGGTGAAGGTGTCACCCTGGCACACGATGGTGGCGGAGGACGGGTTCTCTACGCCGAGCAGCGTAGGCGGAGTGGTCTCGGGCTGGCCGCCGCAGGCGACGATCCAGTAGTTGAGACGGGTGAAGAGGTTGGCACCCGAGATCTTGCCCTTGGTGCCCAGGACGCTGCGGGCCTCCTGGCTGAGGGCGAGCTTGTTCCACGCCAGGATCTTGTCGTTGGGCAGCGTCTTCCACATGGTGGTGAGGCGCTTGAAAATGCCCTTGACGTTTGCCTGGTCGCTGGTACGGACACTGCCGCCGTATCCGCGGTTGCGGATGTACTTGCGGTTCTTCACTTTGGCTGCGGTTACGCCCTTGGCGCTGCCGCTCATCTCCTCGAAGGCGATGGATGGAATGTACTTCATAGTGGTTTAGGATTTGAAGTGGTTGATAATAAGGAATATAGAGTAGATTACTACTATCGCAATCAACACGAGGGCAACAACCCCGAGTTTCATTTTGAAGGACTGCCACAAGGTCAGCTTCTTCTCCACCTCGACCGTCACCGTCTGGACCTTGTCCCTGAAGACCAGGGAGTCCCGGTAGACAATCTCTTTCTCAACAATCACCGGCCGGCGGACGGGCTTCGTCTCCAGCGAGTGGTGCAGGATTCCGGCGGAGACAACGGCTTCCGACTTGGCGAATTCGTTCTCCAGTACGGAGGCCGTGTCCAGCGTGGCCACCTTCTCCACAATCACCGGCAACTCCACATAGGCGGTATCGGTCACTTTCTCCACCACGGTGCGGACTTCCACCTTGGTACTGTCCGTCGATGGAAGCTGGCGGACAGTACTGCAGGCAGAAGCGGTGAGCAGAAGAAGGAGTGGCAGATAGTATTTCATAGGTAAGTTTAGTCGTTGGTCTTACGTTCGTTCTCGATAACGTCGCGGAGTTCTGCTTCGAACTTCCGGAACTTGACATCGTAGGAAGCCTTGACGCCCAGGATGGCTCCGCAGAGGACGAGCAGCTCGCTCACGATTGAGATGGCGGAGTTTGCTATCTCGCCCAGCGGCGGGATGAAGAAAAGGCACACGGAGGCAATCAGGACGCCGCTGCTGAAACTGGCCACGGCGATGATGCCCTGAAGGCGTGTGAGTTCTATTTTCTTCCTCTGAGACATGGCGTCAAATCTTACTATTCTTCAACGGGTTCGGGTGCAGGCTCCTCTCCTTCCCTCACAAGGAAGGCGAAGGCAAAAGGTTCCCGGCCGGTATCCCAGAAGCCCATGACGCGACGGTCCATCGTGAAGATCTTGTTCTCGATGTGGCACTCTCCCATGCCGAAGCAGTTCTGGTGAAACTGGTTTCCGCCTCCGGGGACCGGAACATCCGCAGTGACGTTCGCCGGCATCTGCTCGAACGTTGCTTCCCACGGGAGATCCCTCTGGGCGTAAGAACAGCTGGAGAACTGGAGGTGCATGAATACCCAGTGGTCAAAGACGACCACGAAGGTATCGCTTGAGAACCGCAGGTAGTTGCCCTCGGTCGTGACCGTGAGGCGCTGCTTGGTTCCCTTGATGGCGTTGGCTCCCTGATTGAGCTGCGCGTACATCGTGACAAAGTAGAGCGTCAGCGGGCCGTTCTGGTCGAACCACGGCTGCTTTTCCACGATGATGGTATTCTTGTTCTTGATCCAGGACTTGAGTACAGTGCCACCGTCATAGATGGCGTCACCCCAGCTGTAAGACTGAGTCTCGATGAATCGAACGAAGACGCCGCCGATGGTACTACGATCAATAGTCAAATCAGGGACGGTAATCTCCAGCTGGTCGCAGGCCTGGTACGCGGCATTCGTCGGGTCAAAAGTAACCTTCGCATTCAAGACCACATAGTTGGGTGCCTGGTAATCCTTGAACTGGATCTGAGGAGCGCCGAAGTTATTGGAAATGCTGTTAAACATGGCTAAGCAGATTGAAGGTTAGTAAATGATTCCAGTTCCGAAGACTTCCGTCTTGGTGTAATAAGGCCCGCCACGGTGGGCGAAAGTCAGCTGGGATTTGCCGTTGCGGTTGTACATATACACCAGGTAGGACTGGGCGTTGATGTGCCCGTCATCGTCGTTGGAGCGTCCAATCGCCATACCCGTACCGACAACTTCTGCAGGAAGCTGCTGGTCCAGATAGACCTCAGAGCTTGCCACGTTGCTGTGACCCAGGCACTGAGCATTGAACTGCGCTACTGGCGCACCGGTGGAGAAGTCCACGTCCAGAGAGGACACGTGGCTTTCCTCCGTGGGGTCAAGATTGTCCATCGTAGCCTTGACACGGCGCTGGTAAGGAGATTCTCCGGTAACAACGACGGTATCACGGCATTCCAGGCCGGTAAAGCCGGTGGCCGTATCCAGCCAATAAGTCTCGATGAAGACCTTTTCTCCGGGAACGGGTTCCACACCGATGGTTTTGAGGTAAAGCCTGGTGACATCCGCCTCGCCCCAGTCATCCTCCATTCCGGGAGTGATGATGACGGTCTTGCTCCAGCCATTGGAGACACCGGCACTCTGGGAAACGGACATCTTCACCACGAACTTGAGCGGTGCAGACTCGTGCTTAATCCCGCCGAACACAACCAGCTCGGGGGTTACTACAACCTGGGAGTAGGACACGTTGGGAACGGCCACTTCGGCTGCAGGAGCATCCGCCATCATGCTCTCCCCAGCCATTACGCGGTAGGAGTTTAAGCGGATATACAGGTTAAGGCCGGAGATCTCCGCCTTCTGTCCGAGCGAAGAAGCACCGCTGGCGTGTTCTGCCAGGCGGTCCCATTCGCGCATCTGTTCAGAGGAGAGGGCCTTCCAGCTCTTCGAAATCTTCTTGAGGGAAGCACGGCGGGCAAGCTGGGCACCCGTCGCTGCTCCGGTCGGGAAACATTTCAAGGAAAGGACGCTACGTCCGCCAACCTGGCGAGCCGTAACGCCCTTTGCCGACCCAGAAAATCCCCCGAAAGCAATGGAAGGAAGCGCTATCATGAAGTTTAAGTTTAGGTTTAAGTATTCAGGTCCATTCTTCTGAAAGCAAAGTTAGCAAATTATTGTTATTGTTCAAATACAATTATTTACACTATTTTATTTCAAGTGCAACTTTAGCAAGAAAGACGCAAGACTATAAAAGAAAACCTCCCGTTTAGAGGAGGTCGAACTGAAAAGATTCTTGAATGAGCTGGTTCCTATATCCCGTCACATTGTCCAGCAAACGGTGCCGACAATTTATCTGATACCTGGGAAGATCCAGATGGGAGAAAGTCTTGTAGTCCGGGATGACGAAATCAATAACTCCGCCCGGAGACGGGCAGTCCTGCAGTGCCAGGAAGTTCCGCATCTTCCCCGGGTTGATGCAGCCGCCAGGTGAAGTCAGGTGCAGCCGGTTCAGTACCCGGTACCGTTCCGGATGGTCCACCCCGCAGACAAAGCACCTGAATGTAAGCCGCAAGTCATCACCGTCCACGGCTCCTGACACGAACTCCAGCGCATACGGCGGAAACTTGACGAAGGCCTGGGGCTCCGGCACATGCTCGTTGCCCAGGGTGACAAAGCCGTGGTAAGCCGATATGAACAGATTGTTCCCTGAGATGTACGCCTTGTGGTCGAACGGTGGCCGATGGGGTTCCACCTTCTCCGCCAGGTCATTCCAGAGCAGCTGTGTCTGGTGCGGGATGGTCCGCCACGCGGCCATGGCCCTCTGATGCACGCTTGCCTGGGCCATCTGGCCGGGAGTCCCCGGGAATACCGGCTTGCACTTCTTCCGGGTATAGCACTTCCCACCCCGATGATACCAGGTAGTATCACCGGCCGATCCGAAGCCGTCGCTGAAAAGTATGTTTGGGTAGTACCGGGGCATCCTGCAGCTGTAACTCTTGGATTGAACAATAACAAAGTAGGGCCTTCAAGGCTACACAAATATAGTAAAAATCAGCGACTTAAGCAAGCATAATCGCACCCGTAGCGGCGCCAGCCGCTGCCTCCCTGAGTATATATTTATACCTTTTTTCCGGCCTTCGGGCGGGTGATGCCGGTGGATGTCGCACCGAGGCCCGGGCGTGTGTCTCTGGCTGGCCTATGGTGCTGGAAGTCTTGCAGGCGGAGGCGTCCGGGCGGGAGATGTTGCCGGCGTTCCCTCTGACCTCGATGCGGGAGCCGCCTGCAAGTCTTCCAGTGCCATAGGGCGCGGAACGAAGTGGAGCGTGGCCGGGGAGGCGGTCTTGTGTGTTGGGGTTTGCGGGCTTGGGCGGGCCAACGTCTGGGAGACCTTAGGCTCCCAGACGCCGACCAAGACCGACAACGTGTGTGGGAAGACGGCCTCCCCGGCCTGGGCCGGGACGGCCCACCCTGTGAGCGACGCACCGACGTTAGAGCGGGGTACAACGGTTCTCGCGAACAGGCACCGTCAGACGAATAGGGGTACGACGCTACACCGCTGATGCGTGCGGAACCGCGCAGTCTTTGGCAGTTTGGGCAGCGGCTTGTCCGCAGTCCAAACTGACAATGTCTGCGCCAGCGGCCGGGACGGCCGCATCCTGGACGCCCGGAACACTTCCGGCGGGGTTTACCCCGGCGGAGGTGTGGAGGAATAGCGGCCAGGTATAACACGGCGAAGCCGTACCGAGGAGTGGAGGGGCTTTGCTCTTCTGACGGAGCCTGCGGAGGAAGAGGAGCAAAGACACGGAACGACCCAGCAGCGGAGCTGCGTAAGGCGGCGGACTGCTCGCACAGCACTACGGCTCCCAGCGAGTGATGACGGTCGCATAGCACTGACGGTATTCGGGACGGCACTTTGCGCCCTCGCATACCACTGACCTCCTATCAGAGAAAGGAGCGGAGGCAGTGGTCTCGAGCGCTTGCGCGAAGAGACGACTGCCGGAGCGAGGCCGGAATCTTGATGCCGCTGATTCGAAGGAGCGCAAAGTGCGCAGCCCCCCGACGGGCCTGGAGGCCGGAGGTCCTTGAGGGGGGCTGCTTGTCCGTCGCCGCCTCGCACGGGCGGATACAGGCACTGACCTAACTGCGTGGTACAAAGGGAGTTAGTTAACATAATCTAGATTGTGTATACCCGCAGCTGGCAGGATGGTCGAGGCGGGCTTCTGACCCTCGAAGATTGATACCCTCCCTGCGGTGGTACTCCCTTGATGCGAGGAGTTACACAATCTCGATAAGATTATGTTAACTCACGGATTATCAGCACTTTCGGTGGAGCGGGGCACGACGGAGCCCGGGCGATTTTCCTCCCCTTGAGGGGTTGGGGGTGATTACAGGGCGAGTCTCTTGCCGGCTTCGGGTGTGCGATGGCAAGGGCAGCGGCAGGCAGCCGCTGCGTGGGGCCGTCAAGAGTCTCGCAACCGCTTTCCCTTTATTGGGAGGGAGGGAGCGCAGCGACCGGGTGGGGATAATCCAGCCGAAGGCTGACCGCTTAATGGCACTGTCCCCAGCACCGGCAGGACGGTCCTTTCATCTGATGCCCCTCGCATCAGGACCGGCGAAGCCGGGGCGCGGAACGGCCGTGAGTCTCTGACTGGAGCGCTTCTGCGCGGAAGGAAGAGTCTCACAGTGGAGCTGCCATAAGTGGAGTTCGTAGGGGCGCTCTGTGCCCCGGAGGACGGAACCAAAGCGAGTGAGCGCAGCTTTAGCGGAGCGAACTGGCTTTGACCGCTTTCTCCTGTAACGGGCGCGGAGCGGCCGTATCTATCGGCACAGACCATCGGCTTTGTTCCGTTCCGTTCCATGGAATGAGTGGGACAAGCGGAACAGATGGAACAAAATGTTGCTCATAAATCGAATGAATGTTCCCGATGTTCCACCTGTTCCATTCCCCTTATGGAACGGAACAGCAATCTAAGAGGACATCTTGCTTTGTCATTTATTGCAGTTTCATTGCCGTATCTTTCAGATTGTCACAAAAAAACGCTATATTTGCGTTTATGAGCGCGGACTATGCGCCCATAACATATTGCGAAAGTGTTTTCGCGTTGCCTAATCTTGAGAATGTGGCAATTCTTTAATTCAGAAGGCAACGGCTTAGACACTCCGCTCGACTTTGGTATTGAATCGAGTCTTTTCTCAGACCGAGCTTCATATCAGTCGGGTGTGAAGTATCGGTCGTATATTCTGAATTGGGTTCGCCACAACCTTCAAGATTAGTATGCGAAACGGCTTCACACCTTTTTCGCATTGTTAATAACACTATGAGCCAGAAGCCGGGTTAATTGATTGAAAGATGCAATCAAAAACTTGGACTAAAGAGTTTGTTATTGAGTTTCTTGAGAAGAATGAGTCGTTCAGATCATTCATAGAGGGGAACTGTGCCGGAATCCACTATCGTCTCAATAACGTGGATTTCCTCATTTATAGGAACAATACTTCTGTCGAGTTTTATTATCCTTCTCCGTTTGATCCTGCTCTTGATTACTCAAGCGCAGAATCCTTCTTCGCTTTTTGTCGGCCGATTCTGACTAAAATGGCCTGTGAGGCAGCAGATAAACGATTAATATCAAAATAACAATAATCGACATGAAAAGAATTCTTATCACACTGGCATTGGCCTTCTTAGCAATTATCGGGAAGGCTCAGGTAGTACCTTACCAATTAGGTGAGACAGTATCTGAAGGTCAAAGCGAAGTCACCTTCAAGGTCTATGTCTTCTGTGACTCCAAGAAGGAACTTGATCAAGCCGCATACTTGGCGGGAATCCGCTGTGTTATGTTCGAGGGCATTCCTGGCACTAAATTCAGCAAGCCCCTTCTTAATGAAGGAGAAAGGACTTTGATAGATAAGCATCCCACCTATTTTGATGAACTCTACGGATGGAGATATGCTGATTATGTTAAAGACTGCGTAATCCTTTCTAAATTCAAAAAGTCAGGAGTTGGTAAATCCACGCTTTTTGAGATTACCGTAAAAGCATTTGAATTACGTAAGGACTTGGAAAAGAATAACATTAAAACAAAATTCGGAATATGAGAAGGTTTTGCATTTGTGCCACTGCCTTGGCACTCTCGCTGTTCTCTTTCTATGCTAAGGCGCAGACGGTAGTGCAGCCCAAAATAATGGTTATCCCTTACACGAAAGAGGGTGAGGATATTCGTACTGTACTTGAGGAGGATTCGAATAAACGAATTGCCCTCTCCAAAATCAAAGAGGCTTTTGATGAACGCGGAGTCTCCACTATAGACTTCGTCGCCAGACTAAAGGCTGCCAACACGGCAAATGTCATGAACATGGATAATCAGGCCGACATCAAGTCGGCAATCATCGACATGTCAGGTGCCGACATTTATGTCGAGGCGGAAATCATCTGCCAGCAAGATATTGTCCCGGGCCAGAGCAAACCTGAAAGCCGAGTCAAGATTAATGTCACAGCTTATGATATTGCCACAGGAGCATCTCTCGCCAACAAGATTGGAGAATGCGGCCCTTTTTATACTGAGGACATCGCCAAGTTGTCGATGAAGGCGATTTCATCTGTGGCCGATGATTTCCTGCGTGTTATGCAGGCCAAGTTTACCGACATCTCTGAGCAAGGTCGTTCGATAATGATGATCATCACGTTTGATGAAGGATCTGCATATACGATGGAATCGGAAGTTGGTAATCAGGGACTCACTTTACAGGATGAAATCGAACTTTGGGTCGACTCAAGTTGCTATAACAATAATTATCATCTTCAGGGAGTTACTCCTCTAAATATGATATTTGACGATATTAAGCTTCCTTTCGTTGACGAAGCTGGGGTTACTTATACAGCCAGCAAGTACAGCATGAGCGCCTTGAAGTTCTTCCGTTCGCTCGGAATCAGCATTTCTCGTTCCCTAAAAGGAAACACCCTATACATTACAATAAAGTGATATGAAACGCATTTTTATCATCATATTTGGGATTCTTATTCCGCTGTTATCATTTGCTCAGACGCTTGATGACATCGGTAAAATAGTCGTGGGAATCAAAGTCCTTCCCACTGCAACTCAAGAGACAAAAGACAATCAGGTTTTCTTGCAGAATAAATTGACGAATCTCGCAGCAAATGCTGGCTTTTCGTCCTATGGGAATAACGCTTTCTTTATGACCCCTTCCATCACTATCAGTGACACCCAGGTGGCTGAAGGGGGGATGAAAAATATCTACGTTACGACCGGAGAATTGTACTTAACCGTTCAGGAGGGTGATAACGGGACTGTCTTTGCAAGTGCTTCATTTCCTTTTAAAGGCTCCGGCACATCAAAAGCAGCAGCTGTTAAGAACGGAATTCAAAAAATCACTTATGGCAACATGAAGCCCTTTTTTGATGAGTCAAAGAGCCAGATTCTGAACTATTATAACGCCATGCAAGAGAAGATTTTTGCCAATGCGGATATGCTGGTCCAGAATAAGGATTTCGATGCAGCGATTGCTACGCTTCTTTCAATTCCAGAAGAGCTCTTTGAACCTTATCAAAAGGCCTATGCAAAGGCTTGTGAGATTTACCAAATGAGAGATGCATATGTTGCCGAGCAAATTGCATTGGAAATCAGAGAGCTTAATAACGAGGTTCTCGTTAAGGCCCGCAGTCTTATGGCGGCCCACGATGCTGTAGGAACTCTTGAAGCCTTGTGGGATTATCACATTGCCGGCACGGAGCAGGATGATGAGTATCGCCAATTAGTTCGTACTGCAGAAGCCAGGATCACTGCGGAAGAGCAAGCTGCATTAGAGAAGGAACGGCAAGCCTATGAAGAAAGGCGCATGAAAGAAGAGCGTGAGTATCAAGACATGAGACGCCGAGAGGAGCGCGCCTATGCTGATAGCCGTCGGGAATATGAGGATAATCTCCAGGACAGACGACAGGCTTACAAAGACGAGGTCAGTTTTAGGAATAGGCAGTTGGATTTAGAGAGTAAACGTGCTGATTATGAACGGGCAAACCAACGAGAAATGACGGAAGCCATTAAGACAGTTGCTCTTGAATACTATAGAAATTACAACGCATATTGATCATGAAGAAGTTTTTGACTCTGGCATTAGTATTTGTCTCATGCCTCTCCTTTGCTCAAGTTGCTACCGATGAGAATGGGAATAAAGTTTTTAATGGTAGCTCAGTGGCCATATTTACCCGAGTAACCAAATTTGCCGTTGGCGGTGTAGCTGATATTAAGAAAGTAATGCCGGGTGAATTGGAAGAAGAACTTCGTGTTGCGCTAAACACTATGGCGACATCTGCAGCTCAAAGCCAGGGAGTTCAGGTTGTGAATCGTGATGATGCTACTTTCAAAAAGACGCAGCAGTGGCTGGATGAATCCAAGAGCGAGGATTATCTTGACGGTTTATCCGTTAGGGCGAAGAGTATCGGTGCGACGCATTTACTCGTTCAGGATGTAACCTTCTACACCTACGGAAACGCATACATCATACTTGAGATCATGTACAACGTTATTTCTGTACAGACGAATATTTCCAGCAGAAACATTCGCAGATACAGGTTTAATGTAACCGGATCTGAGAAGGAAATATCTGATATGATCGCCCAGGAGAAAGCGGCAATTAGGAAGTATTTCATGGATGCCTTCCCTGGGTTCTTTGTGTTGCAAAAAGCAAGTGGGAATACAGCTTTGCTGGCAGCGACATCGGCATTTGGTGTTGATACTCCAGATAAAGTTTGTTTCTATAACTGGGAGAATATCAAGCTTCCTCTACAGGGGCAGACCTATGATTTTTCGAAGATGGAGCTAGTTTCAGTCGGCACTAATCCGAAACTCGCCAACGGCTATTTGCAGGTAAAACTGGATCGTAAGTTATCATCTACCAACAATTTGGTAATCAAATTGGGTGACTGTCTGCATTCAGAAATTGGTACATATTTCCATGTCCCTGTAGCGTTTGTTGACCTAAAACTCTCGGGTAATCCGGCTGATGATTTCTGCAAGAAGCAGGTTAATAATGCTGTCTACAATGCGTTGTATGACTTTGCTTGCATCAATTTGATTGAATCCGATGAATTGTCTTTGGTAAAGAAGGAAAGAGAGTTGCAAAAGTCGGAAGAATTCATCGATGGTTCAGTTGTTGAACAATTTAAGGCTTCCGGGGCACAATATGTCCTAAACATCTCCGAATTCACACAAAATCAGAGATTTGTTAAATTCAAGTTGTCCGCATTGGATGTTTCTACTGGAGAGATTGCGAAGGATTTTATGATTGAGTGCCATATTTCCAATATTGATGAAGTCATTAAGTATCACATCAATCTTTTGTTTGTCACCCCTATCGCGATTGGAGAAATCTCGAAAAAACAGATTAAGGTATACCCGATGCTCCCCATTGCATCCGATGAGGGAGAACCATTCTCGATTCTGTTCAACAAGCCTACGAAGAATCCTATGACCGGGCAAACCATTTACAACAGAGTTGAGATTGCGAAATGCACTCTTACCCAGTGGAATATACAGGAGTATGTGATGACCATTACACAGATCACAAGTAAAGAAGATTTTGATGCGATTAGCGGCATTAAAGGAACCGGTCTTTTCTACCTCCAGAAGGATCTTCCGGAGCCTAAAAATGTAATGACAGACAACACCGAAAAGAACTGGAAGAAATAATCCTGATAATCGTCATATTACCAATAAGTTAAACCAATATCATTCCAAAAAATGAAAAAACTCTTTTTATCAATCGTGGCTATGTTATTAGGAATGGCCATGTTTGCTCAGGACAATGCGTCCGCAAAACGGGAGGATGGGAATGAATTCGTGGGGAAAAAGATAGCCGTTTTTGCCGCTGGACATCAGTATGATTACGATGCCAACAAACGAGTAATGCGTCCTTCGGGAGGTCAAGGTGAAGCCATTGCACAGTCCAATGCTAAGGTAATGACCGATATGATGTCTTGGTATGGAGGAAAGGTCCTAACGCCGTACGATCAAGAGTATCGTGCCCTGCAATCGGTGATTAACTCCATGAATGGAGACACCGATTTTTCTGCTCTTCAGTCCAAGGCCAAAGACCTGGGTGTCGACTATGTCTTCTTTGAGGATATGGAATGGATGATGTTTCTTGATCAGTTATTCATTTATGAGTACCAAATCAAGATGCTGGACGTTGCACAAAACTCCATCGATCGCAAATCTGCCTATTTCTATATTAATGCTCTTAAAGATGCTAGTAATATGGACGGAGCAACTTCGAGAATGACCAATGGCCATCTTGATGAACTTAAGGAAATGGTCACCCGAATCACTCCTCGCCTTTGGGGAGTTGTTGGGGTGTCCAAGAATGGCAAGAAAGCGGACATGTATTCCGCAACCTTTGCTGGATACTATTTAAACGATGTATTTCATATCTATAAGGCTGGCGCAGAGCAGAAGAGTCTTAATGGAGAGAATGAGGTATTTTTTACATTGACCCCGCTCGCAAAGTCTACCAACATCGAAATTGAAGACCCTAAATATATTGTCAGTCTTGACTCCAAAATAGAGTTGATCCCTGAACTTATTGCCTCTGCTGGAAGTTTGATTACTGCCAATATCCCTGGGCTGGATTACAAGTATCTCCCGATTTCTGTTGTCGCATTGGATGGCGCAAATGCCAGCTCATATGATAGCCACAATAAGGAGGTTACCAATTATGCCCTGTTTAATGCTATTCATCAGAATAAGATGCTAAAGGTAATTGCCGATCCTTCAAATGCCTCTGTAGCACCGAAATACGAGTGCAAACTCTCGAATTATTCTGAATCCAAGAATGTCGTCAAAGTCAAGCTCACAATTACTGACCTTGCTTCTGGTTCTGTTGTTAAGGATGTTGCGATTGAAAGCCATACTTCCAATTTGGACAACGTAATTGCTTCTTATGTAAATGCTGTATTTGGAACACCGGTTGCTCTTGGCAATGTTGAAAAGAAGACCATCTCATATTTCGTAGAGTATCCCATTGCATACGAAGAGGGCGAGAAGTTTCTGCTGTCTTTAAATGATGATAATCATACCCCTGTAGTAGTCTATGAACTTGTATCTTGGAAAGGTCAGGAATATGTCTTTGAGGAGTCCAAAGTTCTTGACAAAAAGGCCGCTGGAAAGATTGGCAAAGATCCGGATGCTCAGTATATCTTAACCAGGTATGTTGAACCGCTGAAAGACCCGAAGAAGGATAATTCTGAATTCAAGAAGGTCGCGGGCGCGAATAAGATGTTCGACATGCTGGGCATGTAATTCCTTTGAGACCGTACAACACTCCAAGTCTTGATTCGGGACTTGGAGTGTTGGTTTTTATAATTAGTTGTTTTTCTCTAGATGAAAAATATTAAGAACTACCAGGATTTGACCTTCTACACAATTGAAGAAAACCTTAGGATTGCAAAATATTGTCTCGAAACCCCCAAAAAAGCCAACACAAATAGTTGTTACGGAATGTCAGCACTAATTTTGCTGGCATCTACGATTGATGCCATCGGAATGTTCTATAGGAACGGTGATAACACATTTGCCCCGATAGAAGTTAAGCATGTTAAGTCAAAACAACTTGGGAGTGTCAAGGGGCATTTCGAGTTTTTTTACGATAAATTCTTGTCAAATAATTGCGACAAGAACTCGTTCACTGTTCAGTTCTATCAATATGCACGATGCCTGGGGATACACAACGGAACGCTTAATCCATCGATTCGAATCACCATGAATCGCCATAAAAATGGGAAGGTGATTGAACAGAGTAGAGTGAACTACCATATATACTTGATCGACCTTTTCGATAATGTCCAGCTTGCATTTCAGACATTGAAAAGAGAATCCAAGGTAACAATCGAGCCAGAAGTATTAGGCCCCACAACGGGAGGATGTTAAAACTAAACCTACTACTCCTTAATTCCAATGCGCGAAAGAAAGTAAGAGGACAAGAGACTAAGGTTCAATTTATCAAACCGTTAACTCTTGGTACACATAGAGGAGGCGGGTGACAACGCCCTCTACATCACATCGCAAAATCGAACGTCAGCTGCTGTGCCTGAGGCTGACGCCTGCGGTTCTTGGTGCGAGGAGCAGATACAATGTCGGCCATTGTATCATTAAGGCGTGTCATATCAAACGCTTGGTATGCGCCCAGCAGACGTTCGGCCAATGATTCTTCAATCGCATTTACATCTGGCATCACAAGTTTGCGCAAATATTGGCTCTGCCAACGGGGATAGCCACCATTCATACAATTCGTAATGCTAAGAAGCTGGCTCTTGACATAATCGGACATCAGCATGGCACTGAGCAGTTGTAGCTTACGCAATGACCCTCCTGTGATGTAGTACAGGTTGTGCTGTGGATAGAACCTGCCATCATCAACGAAAATTAACTGATTGCCGGAAATGTCCGGGAGTAGCACCTTGGGTGAGTCTTTTAGCGCCGGGATAATCCTGTCAATGGTCTTATACCATTTCCCAGGGTTCTTTTTGGCAACATGGCGTTTCTGTAAGGCCTCACGATGAGAAATCAGGTATGCTGCCGCCTGGGGATAATCTTCCAGATTGATAAGTTCACCGTTAGGCTTGTATGGATTCAGCAAGTATTGGCCGGACCACTGCAGGCGATTTCCGGACATGTCCCGGGCGTTAAGGGCCGGGAGAAGCAATTCTTTCTCAACCATTGACGGAAGATCTTTGGCTATGAAGATGGAATCAGCTCCCGTTGCTACGCCGATTCCGACCATGAAGCCCATTTCTTCGATGGTCACCAAAGTGTCATCACTCTGAACGCGATTGAATACACTGCTCCAGTCGGCCAAGACAGGCGCAGGAAGCGACCTCCCGGTATCTTTTCCGAGTTGAGAAATAGAGGTCAGTTCTGAAAAAGAGAACGAAGAGCCTGGCCTTGCGTTGGAAATAAGCGTAATAGCCGGATAGGCCAGTACGTCTTCCTGAAAAGCGTCGGTAGCCTTTTCCAGGGAGACAATTGATTCTAACCGGAAGGACTGGGCAATCCAACCGCGCAGCTTTTTCCCATACTCATTTTTGAGCCAGCGATTTGAACAGATGAAGCAGTGACGTCCTCCAGGATTCAAGTGCATCAAAGTCTTCTCAAAGAACAGGATATAAAGGTCTGCCCTATAGTGGAAGGTGTGGAATTGCTGCTTGTAACTGGAAAGAAGTTCAGCCGGTATTTGCTCATAACGGATGTATGGTGGATTCCCTACAACTACATCGAAAGACTGGATGCCGGTAGTCAAAAAATCCGCTTGGCGGATATTCCCTTCAAGAGGAAGCGAGAGGCCCAGTTTCGCTATCCGGCTGTGGCATGAGGCAATCTTCGACTCATCAATGTCGAAGGCGAACACATTGCTTTGGAACGCCGTAGATAAATCAAAACCAAATCTTTGGGATGACTCCCAAAGACGCCGGGTGATTTCGACAACGAATTCCCCTTCTCCGCAGGAAGGCTCAAGGATACTTGTCTTACTCAAATCCCTATCGGCAGTGTAGCCGACAAGATCCAGCATAAACGATACGACTTCCGGAGACGTGAACACATCCCCGTGCTGACCGCCAGAGCGGCGCAAGCCATATCTGTTATTGCTGGAACTCATGGATATTTCCTATCAGATAGCCGATGAATGAATGGATGAACTTCTCGATGGAGGTGTCTTCTGAGACATCTTCATAATGGTCGGGGCCACTGGTGCAAACCAGTGCGGCCATGGTATAATGTCTTTCCAGAATGAGTTTCTGACAGAGAATCCGATAGCGGTCCAGATAACTGGCCGTCTTGAATTCCGGAAGCACAGGATAGTGAGGCTCGTTGTTGCGAACGGGGTTCGTAGAACCTTCATCCTTTCCAACGACGGTAAGATAACCTATCCAGGGAGCCGCCTGTCCCGGGAACTGATTCTCGCGAAAGGCCGTCCAGAGGTCAACGGCAGAACCGATAGATTCTTCCGCGCGGTTATTGAAGTTGTTACCGTAGGAGCCTATCTGGGATTTCAGTTCAACAGCGGCAATCAGTTTCTTATTAGGAGCGATTATCAGGAAGTCCCAGTCTTTGGAGGAACGGAAGTATCCAGGCAGGTAAGCTTGGTTGGTATAGATACACTCCTCGGGGACACCTTGCTCAATGGCAAGCGTCTTGAGTAATTCGGCAAAAGCATCTAACTGTTTGCCCCCAACAACTGCTCCACGGTTGGAGGAATCGCCGCTGGCAGTCAGTTGTTTTTGTTTGGTCTCCCAGAAGGACTTAATGGCGGCCTTAATGAGAGCGTTGTGGTCGATTTTTTTCATAACCTTATCGTTGGCCATCTACAAAGATATGAAATCTCGTGCAATAAGCAATCAAGAATCTGCTATTTCCTCCCTTTGGCCTGGAGCATTTCCCGCTCGTGGTTGTCCATGAATGCTCGCCAGTCAGGGAGACCAGACATGAACTTTGTGCGCTGCTGAATGGTGCCTTTGATGTCCAAAATCAGTTCCGCTTCCGAATAGAACGGCTCCAGGGCTCGGACATAATCGAACAGACGGCGGAGACACTCCTTCTTGCAGTACTCGCCGAAATTGTTCTTGCAGATTCCTCCAGTGTAATAGATTTGCTTGTTCAGATCTCCTCCTTGTTCAACACGCAGGAAGGCACCGATGGCCTTTATGAACTCGACGGCGCTCTCCTCGGTGATTCTGTCGTCTTTGAACTTGATTTTGCTGAAGAAGGCATCGTCCACTTTGTCCAGGACGGACACCAGACCGTAGTCGCGGATGTACTTCTCAATTTGGAACTCTCCGGCATTGTTCATCGAATAATTCTTGAACATCCGGTTGTAAATGTAGTCCTTGACTATTCTCACCTGGTCGCGGCTGAGACGATTATTGTCGTGCTTCCATGCCAGTAGCTGATTAAGCTGTGCGCGGCGGGCTTGCATCATCTCCAGTGGTGTGACAATCATCTTACCGTTCCGCTGGTTGTAGCACTCCGCACAGAACGTGGCCAGGTTGTCTTCGTCGGTCCCGGCGCGCTCCGGATCAATTACGTAATCGGCTTGGAGAAAGACGGAAGGGGCTTCTGCGCCGCATTCACGGCAGGAGAAGCGGTCCCGGCGGAAGATGGCATCTTCCATTTCGGGTGATATGGGCTTAGAATTCATTGTCTTCTGGGTTTTCTACGGTTGGCGTGTCGCTTGGTTCGTCGAAATCATTCAGGCTTGAGGAAACGAATTCAAGCGGTATGCTTTCTATTTCGCGCATCTTGCCGGTGGTCCGGTTGTACTTGATGTCAATGTCGGTGGTTCGGCCACGACGATTTTTGGCAAGCCTGATGCGGTAACGCTCAAGGAAATCTTCTGACAGGCCTTCCGTCACATCACAGAGGAAAAGAATTGCATCGGAGTCATATTCCAAGGCACCGGATTCCTTCAAATCTTCAAGCCTTGGACTAGAATAGGAAGAATAAGACCGGCCACGGCCTTGGCGATTCAGTTCGGCCAGGGCGATGATGGGAATGTTCAGTTCCCGGGCAACGAACTTCAATTCGCGTGAAATGGCGGAGATTTCCTGCTCACGCATCCCTTGATAGATTGCCGGCGGCTGCATGATATTGATGTTGTCTACGATGACCAGGGCAATATCATTCTCCTGCATCGCGTCCTGGATCTTCTTGCTGAGTTTGTTGTACTCGATGCGCGGCGTGTCGTCTATGAATATTGGCGATTCTTTCAAGTCCCGGCATACATCTTCCAATCGTTCCAGATCCACTGGGGATAATTCCTCGCCGCGAGATATGGCGTGCGTCGGAAGATCTGCAGCAATGGTCAGCAAGCGTCGACCGATGTCGGCAGCTTTCTGGCCCATGGAGAAGTACAATATCGGGATGTGGTGGGCGTTGTGGGCGTTTACTGCCAGATTGAGCGCAAAGGAAGTGAGGCCCATTCCGGCAAAGGACGAGAGAATAATCATGTCGCCTGGCATCCAACCGTCGGTGCAATCGTCCAGCTCTTTGAAGCCTGATGTTATGCCGCCGGTCCCAGTTTCCGTTTCGCAGCGTTCCACATAGTTGTCAAGGACTTCGCCGATGACGGAGTCCATTTTCTGCAGGCCGCATTGGAATATTTGTTCATTGAAGTATTTCTCGTTTTCGTGCATAATTATCGTAGCAGCATGCAAAGTTACGAATTTCGTGGCAGAGGGAAAAGGAAACCCCCGATCTGGTGGGACCGGGGGTGGCGTTTGGACCGTCAGAAAGACAGCTGATCAAATCTCGTGCAGTCTCAGGAATTCTGTGATTCCCTCGACGTGGAGGGCGACGATGGCTTTCTGGCCTTCTTCGGATTCCAGAAAGGCAAGGTCCTGCGGATTGTCGAAGAAAAGATTCTCCGTGAGGACCGCCGCTGCGTAAGTGTTCCGGAGCAGGTAGAAGTTCTTTTCCAGATCCGGATCTCCGTCGGTGTAGTCCGTGCGGATGCGCTGGCCGGGCAGATGCTTCCTGGCAGCTTTGTAGAGACAGTTGGCCAGCTCGTCGGAAAGCGTGTGGCCCTTGCAAGTGTAGGCGCACCATCCGCGGGCTTTCATCCACTGGGAACCGTTACCGGCTGCGTTGGCGTGGATGCTGATGATGGCCACGTTCTGGATGGGAAGACCGATTTGGCAGGTCATGTTGTTGGCGCGGGCTGCTCTGTCCGGCAGTGGAAGGTCGGTTTCCTCGGGATTGAGAATCTCGACATTGTAGCCACGAAGACGAAGGTGCTCCGCCACAGCGTCCCTGATGATACGGTTGAACTTGTACTCCCGGAATCTTCCGTCCGGAGAGCGTTTGCCGGCGGTGTTGATTCCGTGACCGGCATCGAGAATGATTTTATGCATAGTGCTAAGAAGGTTGAATTTGAGTGACAGATACGAGTTCGAGGTCCAGGTCGTCGATGAGTGCTGCGACCTCAGGCATTACCTCGGCCGGAAAGTATTTGGAGACTTCTCGGGCAACGGGGTTGGAGTAGTAAGGCTGTTCCGTTCCAGGGTTGGACGGAACGGGTGGAACGGTGCGGAGCAACCAGTCCGCGATGTCAATCTGTGCAGCACGGTCCTCGGCGCTTGCTCCGTCCTCCAAAATGGTGGAGAATGTGAGATTGAGACCGGGAATCGAGGACAGTTTTTCGCGCCATTCCTTGGTTGCATCGATGTCAGGGAACACGAGGACTTTTCGGCCCTGCAGGACTGACAGTTTTGGTCCGAGCTGCGTCTTGCCGCCGGTGGCCACCCAAATGTACTGCGGACAGAATCCGGAGCCGATGAGGGCGGTTTTTTCGGATTCGACCAGGCAGACAATGGCATCCGGGCGCTGAGGGAGAAGATGTTCGCCAAACAAACACTGGCTCACATTCCAGTTCTCCGGCAGCACTCCGGATTTCTTGAGTCTCGCGTGCGCCCAATCCACAGGAACTCCGACATTTTTCACGCGGTGGCCGTCGGCCGGATTGTACTGCATAATCTTTCCGGTGCGGACACGGCCCTGGATGTCGATTTGGTAAAACACAACGGAGCGGTCTTTGGTCACTCCGAGGCGGTAATCGGCCCTCAGGCGCTCGATATCGTCGGCGGTGAAGATTGTCTCAAGAAACTCTTGGAGCGTCGATTTTGGCACGTTTCTGAGCGTTTTAGCAACAATCTCCGCAGGCAGTTCGCAAATGGGAGTTTGCGACCTCGTGCCCGCTTCATCCGGACGTATGACGTGGCGCGTTCCCGGGACGCCCCGGGATTGTTCGCGCTTCAGCCAGTCAGGGGCCTGTCGCCAGTCCTCCTCGCGGGGACGGGCCTCTGGGTGCTCCCGGAACCAGTCGGCAGGGGTCTTGTGATAGGCGCAGCTGGATTCGTGGTCGCACCTGCCTACAGTGGGGTCGAGGACATTATCACCGTCATCCACGTAGGGCGTGAAGCAGTGGGGCCGTTCGCAACTGGGACAAGTGAGCCTGGAGGATTTGCCGGCATATTTGCGAAGGTGATACTTGTAGTCCATGGCCTATTCGTCTTTGTAGGGCAGTTTCTGCTGTTCCGGGAGTTCCTCGTGTTCCGGCTCCTCGTGGGACGAAACGCCGCCGACACTGGGTGTGTAGCCGAGTTTCTCGGCCTTCTTCAGCTTACGGTGGACGGTGGTCGGAGAGAAGCCGGTCTCATCGGCAATCTGGCGCACGGTCTTGTTCTGGGCCTTGAGGTCGATGAGTTCCTGCAGGTCTTCTGCTTCGGTGATTTCGTTCTTTTCGCGCAGCTGGGTGGATTCCTGGACGTAGTCCTGGAAGACGAACTGCGTGTATCCCTGGATCTGCTGCAGCTTGTAGAGGATGACATTGTCGGAATCGTACTTGTATTCTCCGGTGCGGACCTTGACCTGCTTGACGTAGCGCCAGGTGGGGTCTTTGGCAGAGCGGCCGATGGCGATACCGGCGTCGAAGAAGTTGATGAGTTTCGCCGATCCGGCCAGGTCGTTCTGCGTCATCGGGGTGCGGGGCTCCCGTTTCGGCGAGTGGCCGACGATGACCAGAGTGAGACCGTACAGTCGTTTGAGATACAGGATCTTCTTCATGAAGGCTCCGGCGGATTCGCCTTTCTCGCTGTCGTTCAGCAGGAAGGTGATATTGTCCACGAAGATGTGCCTGATGCCTCTCTGCTCAGCTGCAGCAGCAATGCTGTCGAGGATGGCCTGCTCCAGGCCGGTGTCCACGATGTCCTCCGGACGGAGTTCGGCCCTGAGGAGGGTGTCGGGGAACCGGTGGATGATGCGGGTGTCGCTCTCGACGTAGCGCATCTGGAACTGCTTGGAGCTGAGTTCGCAATCGAGGTAAAGGACTACGTTCTCCCGGGCCACGGCTTCGGCCATCTGCGTGGTGAAGATGGATTTGCCGGTGTTGGAGGCGGCGATGATGACCGTGCATTCTCCTTCGACGAGCAGGTCATAGAAATAGCGTTTGGGGTCTGGCTCCGTGAGGGCATCGTCCACCCATTCGTTGGCGGACTTGATGGACATGATGCCGATTTTGTCGGCGCTGCGGCGAGCCTTATCGGCCTCTGCGTTGATAGCGGCAATGGGATCGATGATATTCTGGGTCTTACTCATTGTTGGTCCTCCTGTGGTTTAGGCGGCTCGTCTTCGTCAAGGAAGTGGGAGCCGTGTTCCTGATACAGTTTGCGGAATGCGCGGGCGAAGTCATCGTCGGACTGGAGAAGGTATTCGCGCATGATGTCTCCAAGTTTACGGGGCTGGCTCATACGCGGCCCTCCTCGATGGCGATGATGTCGGACTCGTTGTAGAGGACCTTACGTCCGAGCCTGGTCGGAATAAGATACCCGTCCCTTTCCCATCTCCACAATGTGGATGGGTCAACCTTAAGCCGGTTGGCGACTTGCTTGATGGTTAGTCTGGGTTCGCGCTTCTCGGCTTCGTAGCGGGCGATGACCTTCTCGATGAGAGAGCCCAGGACTGTTTCCAGATCCTCTTTGTTCAGTTGGTACTGGATGAACTGCTTTGTCTGAAGTTGTTCTTCTACATTATGACTCATATGGTTTCCCGCAGCGCCTGCACACCCTGCTCGTCGGGTGGCATCGCTCCGGTTGCCAGGAAGAGGATACATCGAGCAGCCGTCCCTCTTCGATTGGCCAATGCAAATTTTGCCATAATAAAAGAGGGGTACAAGAAATTGAAATGGAGATAAATGGCGTTAATTCTTTGCTCCATTTATCTCCATTAAAAACCGGATTTTGCGGCTATTTATGCAAGATTTTTCAATTGTTCTATGAGTGGATCAAGGTCATCATCTGCAACTCCAATCTTGGCCATCTTGGCATTATACCCAGAAGAAGCGCCGAGATCACCAAATGTTTCGATGACCGAGTTATATGCGGGACGCATTAGGATTCCGGCTTTGACGGCAGCCGCAAGAATGACATAGGCATCCGTGCCTTTCTTGTCACCGATGAGGGCTTTCAAACCATCTATGACTTCCGTCACCTTGGTCTGGTCAACCACGAATTCGGAGAAGGCCTTGCGGGGCTTGCCACGGCCTTTCTTCCCGGGCTTGGTCTTTGGTGCCGGTTCCTCCTGAGCATCAGGACCGATTTCGGCAAAGTCCATTTCCGGAAGGTCGTGCAGAAAGCGGGTCTGCTTTGCCTCCAACATTTCAATAAGAGCGTCACGGACGCTATCCAGAGCCTCTATCCGCTTCTTTGTGGTGGTGGGATTGATGGTGCCCTTGGTGGCTCCCTTCGTGGTGACATCCTCCTTCTGCTCCTCAATGATGCCGGAGACGACTTCCGTGGTGGTGTCAATCCACTTCTCCATCTCGTCGATGATTTCATCCACTTCGTACTTCTTGGACGCCACCAGACGGTTTATGTAGTCGGTGAGAAGAAAGTCCAAGCGACGTTTGAAGAGATCCAGCAGGCCGGTCCAGTTGCCGCCATCTTTGTAGCCGATAATGATGTAGCTGTATATTTCGCCCAGACGGCCGTGGGCATATTTGGCAAAACTATCTATGTTGTCTTCGATGGAGACGTACTGGCGTTCGAGTTCGGTGAAGATGAACTTGCTGGCCAGCTCCTTCTTTTTCTTCTGGAGGGTGTCATCCTTCCATAGGTTGTAGTAAACTTCCTGGATCATAGTGCTACTCGCTTTCTTCAATGATGTTCAGATCTGCATCCACCTTGTAGGGCTTCTGGTCGAAGGCCACGTTCATCAGGGCGAAGTGGTCCTTCATTTCCATATTGGTGTACCTGTTCACGGCGGAGCTGCCTTCGCGGTGCAGACCGGCGGCATACAGGTTGACCTGGACCTTGCTCATCATATCGACGTGGGTCTTTCTGGCCAGCTTGGAGGAGGCTTCCTCATAGAGAGGGACGTACACGTTGTCGTGCTTTTCCTGGTCATAGATGGTCACCTTGCGGTCGATGCCGCAGGCCTCAATGAGGTCGCGGACTTTCTTGTTGTAGAAATTGGCTCCGGTCTTGCTGAGATTTACGCCAAAGTCGAACCTGGTGCGCATGATGATATCGTAGGCCAGCCGGATGATGGGGGTGGTGATTTCCTTGTTGGTGTCCTGGGTGCCGCTTGTCTTGGAGGGGATGTAGTGGATGTACGGGATACCTTCCGGACTGACGGAAATCTTCTCCATCGAGAGCCTGCTGAAGTCACCGATACGGCAACCGAAGCAGCAGTTCAGGATGAAGGCATCCTTGGTGCCCTGGAGTTTCTTGGGGACCTCGGTGTCGATGACTTTCTGGAATTCGTCCTGACGGAGGAAGATGGGACTGTCGTACATCGTGTGCATGACGGCACGTTTCTTCTCCGTGGTGAGGCGGCGGAACGGGGATTTCATGATTTCGTCCGTCTTCTCCAGCTCATTGAAGAGGGCCTGGAGATTCTTCATGGTGTTGACCACCGTGTTGATGGAGGTACGATGGGTGGGGTTACGACGGGCACCCAGTTTCTTTTCCACCGGGTAGAGTTTGGGATACTTCTCGACATATTCGAACTCGTCGAAGACGAACTGCCGGTACTCCAGAAGGAGGGCGGTGTCGAATTCGGCCGGAGAGATCTTGGAAAGGCCCTTGATGGTGAGGAAGCGCTTGAGTTTGTCTGCCTGGCCGATAATCATCTTGTAGCGGTCGGCTCCGATGATTCCGTCACGGCGGGATTCATCAGCAAAGCGGACATAGCGCTCGCAGAGGGTTTCGGCTGAGAGAAGGCGCTGCTCGACGACAGGACTGAGAATTTTTTCGATCTCCTGCTCCAGCACGGCGGATGTCATATCCATGCCGCGGTCCTTCATACGGGCGTAGGCCTTGGACATAGCAAGGAAGTGCTGGTTGATTTCGGCCTTCAGTTCCTTGTTATAGACAGTAATCTTGGGCTTGAGGTTTCCTTCCGCAGTGAACTTCTGCAGGTCTGCCTTTTTGGCCCGGATGCCGGTGCTATGATATAGGGTTACGTCTCTTCCATCACTGAGACGAAGCCGGATTCGGATGGTGTCTCCTTTGGTGGAGGACCGGTTGTACATCAAGATTCTTTCCATAACTCAATAACTTATGTCGTTGTGCAAATTTAGGCATTTTGCACAACAAAAACAAGTTTGAGTGAAAGAATCGTACAAGAACCTGCAAGGAAAAAAGCCTTTAGAACGCTCTATATTAAGTATTTGCAGGAAAGTTCTTGCGCAGTTATTTTATTTATATAATCCCATCGGGATTGTGTAACAAGTCGCCGCGAGCGGCGCTTGTTTCCGCTTCGCACACAATCCGGATTATGTTAAGTACGCTCCGTCAGTGAGTTGCGAGTGTCCTGCCTCCGAACTCCCGGGCGAGGCGGCGGCAGGAGAGGAGTTCGCTCAGGGAGGGGACCACCCCTCCCCTCCGTCGCTCACTCCGCACTTCCCGCAATCTCCGATTCAGCGTCGTCAAGATTCGAGTCCCGCTCCGGCAGTCGTCTCTCCGCGAGGACGCTCGAGACCACTGCCTCCGCTACGCGGCCCGCAAGGAAGGTATGGAGGTATGCGTGGGCGGGAAGTGCCGCCCCGAAGACCGTCAGTGCCGTGCGACCGGCATCTCTCGCCTTCAATGTTTGTGGTATGCGAGCATCCTGCCGCCTTACGCAGCATCCGCTGCTGGGTCGTTCCAGGCCGTGACTCCTCTTCCTCCGCAGGCTCCGTCAGAAGAGTCCCGTCCCTCCACTCCTCGGTACGGCTTCGCCGTGGTTATACCTGGCCGCTATTCCTCCACACCTCCGCCGGGGTAAACCCCGCCGGAAGTGTTCCGGGCAGCCAGGAGGCAGGCGTTCCGCCTGCTGGCGCAGCGTGTACCCACCGTCATCAAGATGCGTAGGTTCTCCCGTAAGTACACCCTGCGCCGGTGGGATAGTGCCGGGCTTCGCCTTCAACGGAGTACCGCTATTCGGGCAAGTGAGCCGTCCCGGCTCAGGGCGGTGAGGCCGTCTGCCTCCCCTTCACGTCGGTCTCTTCCGCTGCTCCAGGGAGCCTAAAGTCTCCCTTCCGCGGCGCTCCAGAGCCCGCCGGCCCCACGCTTCCAGACCGCCTCCCCGCCCACGCTCCACTTCGTTCCGCGCCCTATGGCACTGCCAGACTCGTAGCCGTCCCGCGCAGACCCCGCCGCACCGATCCTGCC
>Ga0265298_10000793_pt1 | contig 46473 bp, 36 predicted proteins | sample AusTroGonzalo_MG_3_FD_193486 | JGI IMG/M metagenome (GOLD analysis project Ga0265298, IMG submission 193486) | Bovine rumen microbial communities from tropical cattle in Woodstock, Queensland, Australia - Gonzalo_01 | ecosystem: Host-associated > Mammals > Digestive system > Stomach > Rumen ...
CTCAGCCAAAGTCAGATCATCGTTATAGTAGCTCTCGCAGGTACGCCTCATCTTGGGCGTAAGAAGATTGCCGTAGAAATCGAGCAAAAGATCTGTTCTTACTGATTTTTCGCGCATTTAAAGGCAGACCTCCTCTATACAAGCCTGCACATAATAACAAAGCTTACGGGGTGTGTCAAGTATTTTTACTTGTCATCCTTTACTCCAGATATTTTCCCTTAAGCATTTCCAGCTCTTCGTCTGTAACTCCAAGCTCTTCCATGACATAACGGTCAACGCTTCCGTATCTGTTTTCCAGCGTGTCGAGAGCGAATGTCATATAACGCTCGAAAACTCCTCCGTTTGCAAATATCATGGCCTCGGTCATGTCAGACGGCATGCCGGCCGCTTCGCATACGGCTCTGGTCTTTGCGATACGTGTCTGATTGCCAACATTGGTAAGCATATAGTCATTTAATATGACATCTCTATCAGCGCCCAAGACAGAGAGTATCAGCATGGCAGCAAGACCTGCCCTGTCCTTGCCATCTTCACAGTGCCAGAGGACCGCGCCTTCACCCGGGTCGTGCGCGATCAGGATACGGAAGAATTCACGATAGGCATTTTTACCGCGCGAGCCGAACAACAACAGGAGATACATCTCCGGACTCAGCATTCCATATTCATATGCGAGTTTGAACCAGACTTTAGGATCTTTGACACCGTCACCGGACAGGAGCCGGTCAGCCAGTTCTGGCTTGCCTGCTTTTGCAATATAGTCTTCCAGTTCGACTACGGGGAGCATGGTGAGCACCGAGCCGGGAACATCCGGGTCCGGAACCCGATCCTGGCCATTTGCCATTCTGAAATCAATTATGTTTTTTACACGATACTTCTCATTTAAAAGCTCAATCGCTTCGGGCTTTGCTTTAACAAGCGATCCGCTCCTTAAGAGCACGCCTTCCCTGATGCGCTTCCCGCCTGCAGGATAACCGCCCAGATCTCTGGCATTATTAACTCCCGGCAGATCTATAAAACTGTATTCCATATTCTTCTCCTGATTCCTGTTATCCGTTTTTACGGTATCGGACAGAGGCTGTCAGCAATCTTAAGAAGTGTCTTTTTCTTGATTGCGGAAACAGGCTTTCTGATTATATTCGGTACCGAAGGCGACGTGGCGATGCCCCTTATCAGCTTGATCATTGAGTAGCCTTCAAGAACGCGGTTGATCTCTTCGATTTCCTTGGGATCCGTCGTACCGAAATATCTCTTTACAATGAGGTCCCAGAGCGTTGCGAACTGTTGCTTTGTAATGCCCATCTCGGTCGTCTTCCATTGTGATTTCGCTGCCGTGACATAGACCAGGTACATGGAGGACAGATCGAGTACGGGATGGCCCAGACCGGAATCTTCCACGTCGATCAGCACGATCTCACCATTCTGAAGCATGATGTTGCCGGGATGGAAATCCTGATGAATGAACGTATTCCTGTAAGGGATCTTATCGACGATCTTGTAAAGTTTATCAGCTTCCTGCTGTGTGTAAAGACCGGCATCGAGCGTCGCCTTGATATCGGCTCTGGCTCTGTCTCTCGAATCCGGGAGCGTGCCCGGTTCAAACTCCGTGCTGTGGAGGTTCTTCAGAGTATCAGCGATCATGTAGGCATAATCTTCGATTTTCTCCGGATGCGCAACGATCTCTTTATTCAGCGCCTGCGCATTTATCATCTCAAAGACGACCCCGTAATCATTGCCGACCTTTACCATGTCAAACGCAATCGTAGTCGGAACGCCGTGTATGAATGCTTTCTTCGTGACCTCCCTGTTCTGGTTGATCTTCTCAGGCGTATTGCGGTTGCCGAAATACACTTTGACGATGGTCTCGGGATCAAGCCTGTAAACGACGCCGTTACCGCCTTTGCCGAGCACTTCGCATCCTTCAACGGATATCTCGCGCATAGGCTTCTTTGCTTTGGTTTCAGTTGTCTCCGTACTCATATTTATACCTCCAATCTCCCCAGTCAGGACTTTTGACTTATTGTTATCTTGTGCTGAACGGCCGTAAATACCAATGCCATTACAGAGCTTATCAGCGCTCCGAAAGATACATCGCTCAGATAATGTGCACCCAGTATCATTCTCGTTCCCATTATCATCAGCGCGAAAACAAATCCTACAACGCCCATCAACAGCCTCTTGTCCTTAAGCTTTTCGAAGTACCACGAAAGCATCTGCAGGATCACGATCACCGACATACTTAATATGCTGTGGCCGCTCGGGAACGATCTGAATTCACCCTTGTCGATGCCGAACTTCTCGATCAGATCACCAGCTCCGGAAAACCTGATGTACCACGGGATATATCCCGTGCCTTCATAACCCTGAACGACCAGACGGTATCTGGGTCTCGAGAACGCACCTTTGAATATCTGCATCAGGGCATATGAGATCCCGAGCAGGACGAGCACCGTGATAAGGCGCTTAACAAGCTTCCTGTCCTGAACTTTTCGTGCAGTCAGAAATCCTGCAACGAGCAGGACCGGATTGGTAACGAGACATATGCCGGTGATCACGGGAATGTTCCTGTTAAGTGACGGATAGATGCTTCCGAGGCAGTCCTTGTCGACGATCGAGCCCGCGCCTATGAAACCGACGAATGTCGCTGCCGCATAGAAAACAATGCAAAGCAGGATCTTGTGCGCCTTCTTAAGATCCGAATCGATGATCCTCTCGCACAAAGAACCAACAAAGAAAACCGCGCCCGCAAAGAACGGGAATACACCTGTCGAAGTCAGATACTTGATAAGAAGATTATCAGGTGTGAACAAAGCCCCGGCTATAGCTTCGTCATTGAACGTACCGATAAGGAGTGTAATTGCAAAGAACACGACCAGCACGATGTCAAACGCGATAAGTCTTTTGTATTCGCGGTCCGTGGTCTGTTCCATGTGTTTCTCCTTATCAATTGCATCTGGTCTATAAAAACATTATAGAGTTCTCATATTCCTAGTATATGAATAGCAATTAAATAATCTGCAAACATGCGGGACCGCATAATACCGCCGGCAGCTCGTTAAATAAACATGAGACGTGTCAGCCCTTTGCCCACCAGTAACAGTATGCCTGGGTTCTGGCTGCAAAGTTGGTCTGCTTCAGAAGCTCTCTTACTTCTTCCTTTGTGTACCAGCGAGCTTCAATTTCTTCTTCATCAGATGTGCTCGGGGCAAACTCGCCTTCTGCCGTACCGATAACACAGCAGCTTCTCTCGTTTGTAAGACCTACGCCGGAAAAGCTCATCGGAAGAACTTCTTCGATTGAAGTAAGCTTTAAGCCCGTCTCTTCCCACAGTTCTCTTGCAGCTGCTTCTTCAGCGTTCTCTCCCGCGTCGATAAGGCCTGCCGGGAAATTGATCGCAAACCCTCCGACTGCCATTCTGAATTCCTTGTTGAGAAGGAGCTTGTTGCCGTCAGGGCTCGTGATGATGAGTACTACGGCATCGCACTTCTCACGCTGGAGATCTTCCAGGCTCGTTATGTTGTGATCTCTCGAGCTCATCTCATAGATCTTGGTGTTACCGAGATTTGTCTCGTATTCAGCGTTATATGCAGTTATAAAACGTCCTTCGTGGACCTTCTTTATTCCCTTGAACTTCATTTCTTATCTTTTCCCATTCTTTTCTTGATGATGTCTTCAGGAGCAACGGAGTATCCGAAGAAACCCAGTTTCTCGCCCAAAAGATAATACTCTCCGTGGTTATATGCCACAAGTCTTGCGTTCTCGAGGCAGAGCTTGCCGTTATCATCAAGCAGATATGAATCTGCAGTAACTCCAACTATCTCTGCGATGAACATGTCGTGAGAGCCGAGTTCCTGAACACTCTTTACCTTGCATGAGATAGATACGGGTGCTTCCTTGATCGCATATGCGTACTCAAGGCCCTTTGCCTTAACGGGCGTGAGCGAGCAGGACTTGAACTTGTCTTCCTTGTCTCCTCCCCTTACACCGCAGTAATCACACGCCTTGCAGAGAGACTTGGATACGAGGTTTACTACAAACTCACCTGTTTCAGAGATGAGCTTATGTGAGTGTCTTGATTTACGAACGCTTATGGAGAGCATCGGCGGCTCCGAATTGATGGTTCCTGCCCATGCAACCGTCATGATGTTCGGGCGTTCTGACTCGGATTCAGGATTCTTTCCTGCAGAAGAAACCATGACTACGGGAACGGGGTTAAGGATAGTAGATACCCCGACTTCGATCTTATCGTGTTTTGCCATTTGTTATCCCTCCTTGGATATCAGCGGTGTTACCGCCGTAAAACTCTCATGCAACAGCAGATAGTCCTTGATGTCGATACCTGCCGCATAACCTACGATGCTTCCATCCTTACCGATTACCCTGTGGCACGGAATTACGATCGCAACGGGATTGTCTGAGCATGCAGCACCAACTGCCCTTGTGATCTTCCTTGCTTCCTTAAGGTCGCCGTCAGTAAGTTTGAGCGCAATGTCCTCGTAGCTGGCCGTACCACCGTAAGGAATCGTATTAAGCAAGTTCCAAACCTTCTTCTGGAACGGTGTACCGGCATTGAACTGAACATTAAGGTCGAATCCTGCCCTCATGCTGTCAAAATACTCACGCAGCTCCGTATATGCCTTGGCGAGTTCGTCCGGCAGGTACTTCAATTGCTCGGAATCCATGTTATAGATGCCGTCATCGTTTCTGACAAGTCCGCCGTTTGAATCCAGCAAGCCAAGACTTGCAGCAATATTACATGCGAAAGGATCCTCTATATCCTGACCATAGTGGAACAGGCTCACTGAATCAATGTAATCCTTACCACCGGATACCATTGCTACACCACGCTCGAAAGGCACAAAGCAGATATTGTATTTCGGATATTCATAAGACAGCATTGCATATAGCCCCGCATCCTCAAATCCGTTCTTGAGCCTTACTTCGTCTCTCAAAACAGCTTCCTGATTGAATCCGGCACCGGTAAGAATGCGTTCAAGACCTTCATTTCCGTGATTGCAGATGACCGTAACCTTGTGGTAGTACTGCTCAAGGAAACAGTATCTCAAGACTTCATCAACAATGCCGCTCTGAGTATCGGCATTTGCATCACTAGTGAAAACAAACTCGATGTGAGCCCTGCATTTTCTGCGGTCAGGCCTGAAGAGCTTAACGAGCGCGTAGATAACGCCGTCCTTAACGGCGAGCATCGCTTCACCCTGGCTTCCGGTTCCGAGAGATCTGATGTCGTCCTCAATGTACTTGATGGTACCTTCCATCAGGCCTCTTCTGCGAAGCTCGGAGCTGTCTGCTATATGAATCTTTCGAAGGTCGATCTTATCAGCCATAGCACTTCTCCGGATCAAAATCATCTGTTCCCTTAACAAACTCTGCCGTATATACCTTGGTGTTATTGAACACGGTGTTGTCGTAAGATGCAGGACAATAAACGGCATTGTCCATAGTCTGTCTGAAATCAGATGCCATGTGTCCGAAGAGAGGATCATCTGAGATCAGATTCCAAACTGCATCGTTTCTTGTAAGAGGCATGAGACCTGTCATGTTTTCGAGCCTGTAGATAAGAAGTTGTGCATCAGGATCGAAAGAAATAAAAGCCGCGAATTCAGCAGCGAAACCGCTGTTGGCAGAACCACTGGCTACGCACAGCGAATATGTGCTGACATAAGGCACGCCGGCATTTGACGCATCGCTGCAAGGCAGATGCAGGAAATAAAGGCTGTCGGGATAGTATTCGGCCCAGACATTGATATTTGCGGAACTGTCAGCCCAAAGGGCAGCCGTTCTGGAGAAAACAGGGTCAGCCCCGTCAGAGAGATCATTGGCAAGAGAATCAGAGTAGAAGTCCCTTACATAAGAAGATGCATCGTTAATTATCGTACCGGCCTTCTCAGGATCCTTGCGGTATTCACTGTAAACCATGTAGGAAGTCGGGTTATCACCGTTAAATGCCGAACCCAGATAAGGGATTAGATCGTATGCCGAAGAGAAACCCGCACATTCCGGATGCTCATCCTGAATTGCAACGAGATAATCTCTCAGATCCTCAGTGGTATTTTTTGTCTGGAGCTTACCAGAGCTTGACGGAATGTACTCCCTGCTTCCGATAACGATCTCTGCGGAGCAGTAATGCGGAACCGCAAAGAACATTCCGCCTTCCGAATCCGATGTCAGCGCGCCGGCATAGATCTGCTGGCTGCTTAAGTATCTGTTATCAGACAAAAAGCCGTTAAGCTCCTGAACATAGCCGCCTGCCCACATTGAACTGCTGTCCTGAGCAAGGAAAAGATCCGGAATGCTGCCATCCTGTTTCCAGGATTTCACATTCTCAACACTTACGCCGGTGTTGCCGCATCCGACATTGGAAACAACATAATTCGTGGCAATGGAGGCAAGATAATCGGTATCAACCGTAAGACCGCTGTCACTGCTGTCCCAGAGGCCGTTATTCTTGCAGTAATACATGGAAGCAAGACACTGGACTGTCTGATCCGAATAAGGCAGCGCAACGGTTAGCTGCTGTATTTCACTTAACCCGGACTCAGTGGCAGTAGCTTCTATCTCTTCTGAAGAATCAGTGCTGTCTTTGGCAGATTCGATAGAGGGAAACAGATCATCGCCCTTTTTACAGCCTGATAAAATAGCGCCGGCCATAGAAGCGCACAATATAATTCCAGTAATTTTCCTGCCTAAACAAAGGGCTTTCATCCGATACAACCTCCAATAAAGTGATTATATCATTCTTAATTAAATAATAATGATGAAAACGGCTTACTTGACACTTACTTGCCAAATAGGTATATTCTTATGGCATGCCAAAGTGGCTCAGGGGTAGAGCAATTCACTCGTAATGAATAGGTCGCGGGTTCGATTCCCGCCTTTGGCTCCATAAGAATTTCGGGGCATCACGGAATATGTGACGCCCCTTTTTTCTGACAAAACTGTTTATTTTACGTTGTCAGGATTAAAATAGGCATATTATTGCTGATTTGGTCGAGGGCTTCCGATGAGAGACTATTTGAAATTGTTAAGGGTCAAGCATTACATAAAGAATGTCCTGATCTTTGCTGCTCTCCTTTTCAGCGGACAGATACTTGTAGCCGGGAAATTAAGAGACTGTTCAATCGGATTTATCGCATTCTGTCTCGTCTCATCGGCAATCTACATTTTTAATGACATCAGGGACAGGAAATCTGATGCCCTTCATCCCAAGAAGAAAATGAGGCCCATTGCCAGCGGTAAGATATCCGTAAAAGCTGCAATAATAACGGCAGTTTTGTGCCTCGTACTTGCCTGTATATGTTTTTCGTTCGTTTTCAACGTTATGGCATTATTTTTCCTGGGCATTTACGTGATCATCAATCTCTTATACAGCTGGGGTCTTAAAAACATACCTCTTGTTGACGTTACTATACTCGTGCTGGGATTCCTCATAAGAGTCATTTATGGAGCTATCCTGTCCGGCATTGAAGTGTCCGGCTGGCTTTATCTTACTGTCATTACGTTCTCGTTTTTCCTTGCATTCGGCAAACGCAGGAACGAGTTCAAACTCAGTAACTCCTCTGATACAAGAGCCGTACTTAAGGGCTACACCCCCGGTTTCCTGGACAAGAGCATGTATCTCTGCCTGGCCATGGCCAATACGTTCTATGCCTTGTGGACAGTCGGCGACTCAACCACCGAACACTATAACGGAAACAAGATCATTTTTACGGTACCCATCGTTCTGCTCATCTCACTTAAGTATTGCCTGAACATAGAGAAAGAAGAATCCGACGGCGATCCTACGGAAGTATTATTCAGCGATAAGGCACTTTTGGTTCTCTGCTTCGTTTATGCCGTCATAATGGGATCTTTGCTGTATGGAGGAAAGATCATGGCAGCCTTAGGTCTGTGATCAGACGGGATAAAACCTTATTGCAAATCCGATCAGTTCTGTCAGTGCCCTGATGTTACAGATCAACATTGAAATGCAAAAAACGGCCGTTACTGACGGAACAACAAATGATTTCTTAATCTTGTCTTCAACAAATCTGAAAAGGTTGAAGACAAGAACCATAAACGGCCATCCGAAATAAAGCGAATAAAGGTTCAGACCGTTTTCAAATAATCCCCAACCTACCACGGTCAGCACAAACACCGACAGGCAGATCCAGCCAAATGCCAGTTTGGAAACAAATGATTTTCTGGAGACAATGAAGCCTGCCAGGGCAAGAATAATGACTGCCACGCCGAAATAATTAACCGAAGTAACAAATGCCATCTGCCAGCTTGCATATGTGTAATCAACAGTCATGAGCATGGACTCAGGAGCAAAAAAGCACCCTCCGGCAAAATTGACATACTGCAGGATACGGTCTGTAAAGCCAATTGTCTTACCAGTAAACTGCGACAGGAATCTGAGGTTATCCACGGCATTCCAAAGCACATGGAATCTGTCTGCAATGATCAAAAGCAGAACAAAATCCACACCGTACAGAACCAGGTTCTTAAGCCATGTCGTCCATAACTTAACGCCACGCTCATCCGGTTTAAGCACAACCGGAACCATGATGCCGCTGACCAGCAATGTGCCGCTTGCAGCAAAAGATGACAGTGCTGCGGATTTATTATCCTTGTTTAGCAGATAGACCGTAAGCACGAGCCAGAATGTTGATATCACATACTGCTCCAGCATTATCGAAAAGAGCAGGTATGTATATGTCGATGCTGACATTAATACAAAACATATCCTCTGAAGCGGCGTAAGATCCAATTCAACTGCGAGAAGGAACGCCGTAAACAGCAGCACCAGGACCTGACCGTAATCCAGAACCAGAGCCATGGGAACTGTCGGGATCAAGCTTCCGATAAGACACGGGATTCCCATGAGCGGTGCTGAGAACAAGCCGAAAAAAGGCTGCCTGAAGTCATTCTCTGCATGGTCAAACACAATATATGCGTTATACCTTACGAGCAGAGGAGAATCACTTGTATAAATGACATCCACCTTATAATCGGTGCCATAGAAAGCCTGACTGTTAAGAAAACAAAAGGATACATATACGCAAAAGAGAACGAACAGGACCAGATAGATGGCAAGTTCATACTGCTTTATCTTCGCCTTCAACAATACCGACTTCAAAACAGCTGTCAGCTTATCCCAGAACAAAAGATTAAGGACGAAAACAAACGGGATGGCCAGGATCATGAAGATAAGCCGCATGAGCAGAGGATCACCGTCCCAAAGGTAATACACGTACTTAAGAATATCCCAGGTGCAGTAACATATGCCTATGGAACTTAAGAGAGCCACTGCCCTGACCTTCACCGAAGTTTTGTTATAGAAAGATGCAAAAGGATCGCACAGACAGCACATAATGGCAATCAGTATTACGGCCGGCATCAGGGAATAATATGAATTGACCGGCAGGTTGTTAAACGCCGGCATTCCCGTGTTCAAGAGATAATAAAACACAGCAGAAATGGGTATAAACCAATTGCCGCGAAGACGTGTTAATAAGTCTTTAAAACTGACCGTTTTAAATCTATTGAATAAATATAGAGTCATAGATACCAATTAATACCATAAAGTTATAGAAGCACGGAAAGTATTCTATCACACAATCCCGTTGTCAGTTAACCAACAGATATCAATGGCAATGCCCAACTTTTACCAGCCCATCTCCTCAAGGAATTCCTTGATCTTCTTATGACGTTCCTGATCACCTGAGACATACTCACCGAGATTGCACTCACCCAGGATGCCGCCGTCACGAAGATAGATTATTCGATTTGCTCTTCTTGCTGACGTAATATCGTGCGTAACCATGACTATGGACTGACCTGTCCTGTTTATATCGGTAAGAACATCCAATACAGCCTTAACTCCCGTTGAGTTAAGAGCACCCGTAGGCTCATCAGCGAAAACAACGTCAGGATCGTTAATGACCGCCCTTACCATTGCAGCGCGCTGCGCTTCACCGCCTGATAGCTGCGCAGGAAACTTTCCCCACAGGTCTTTCGATATGCCGACACGTTCGAATAGCTTCTCTGCTTTAGCTTTCAGATCCTTCTGCTTCTGCCCTGTCAGCATTCCGGTTGAGATCGCGTTGTCCATGATGCTCATGCTGTCTACCAAATGGACCTGCTGGAATATAAAACCGCAGTGCTTACGGCGGAATACGGCGAGCTGGTCGTCATTCATCGAGGTAATCTTTTTACCGCTGTAAGAGATACTTCCGAGCGTCGGCTTATCCATGCCTGATAAGGCATAAAGGAGCGTGGACTTGCCGGCACCGGAAGCTCCCATAATTACGGTAAAATCCCCCTTGTAGATCTCCATGTCGAGGTTTTTTATTACGTGCTGCTGCTTTCCTCCGACGGAAAAGCTCTTGGACAGTTTGTCTGTTCTGATAATGACTTCTTTGTTCATTTCCAAATTCTCCATTCTTTATTCCGAGATAAGCTTATATGCCGATACTTTCTTCATTTTGCCCGACATGGCAAATGAGATCACGAATACCATAAGTGTCACAATTACGAGCGTTACCGGGATTACGACAGGATTAATTAACAGATCAGAGTTTTTGACACCGTAACTACTGAATATCAGATCGAAAAGCTTATTGGTCGTAAGGCATGCTGCTACGCCGCCTGACACCGATCCTATTATGCTGATCGGCAGAAGTGATAATGCGAGCTGGACCCTTAACTGCCCGCTGGTAAAACCGACAGCCTTCTTGATTCCGAATTCCTTCTCACGCTTAATGAATATGGTCTTTAAGAGAAGCCTTATTACGATGGCGACCGTAAAGATATTCAGGACAATGAGAACGAGGATTACAAGAGAGACCGCGAATACGGGAACGTTATCGGTACTTCTCTGTGAGTGATAGTAGTTCTCAGTGCTTGTGCAGTAATCACCGAGAAGTTCTTCTGCAGCTTCGAGGAAAGCATCTACCTTTGCCTCAGTAGCATTGTCGAGTCTTACTCTGACGTAAGTATATTTCGGCTCTCCGCCAAATCTCCTGAAACCTTCATCTGAGATATAGATTCGCTCTCCAAGTCCGTAAACAGCCTGCTGTAGGCCTGTGATGAGGAATGTCTTTTCCGTATCCATGTACTTGATGGTGATCTCGTCACCTACTCCGAGGCCCTGTTTCTCAGCGAGCAAACCGCCTACAACGGCTTCGTTTGTTTCGATCGCCATCTCGCCTTCATACACACCGCAATATACGAACTGGGGCTTATCTGAATAGAGTAAATAGCAGTTGTAATCGCCTGTATGCGCATCGGTACTTGCGAGGCCGTAGGCTTCGGTTACACCGTCCATTCCCTGCAGCTTACCAATGATGTCATACATCTCTTCCTCGGTGTCGTACTGTATGTTTACGTAAGCATCCGGAGCGTCACCCTGAAGGAGCCTCTGGAACTTGGTTATGTCGACTCTGGTGTTATAGAAAAGGATTGCGGAGAAAGCGGTCATGTAAGATACCGCAAGGATAACTCCGGTGACAATAAAGTTCTGGCTCATGTTCTGCATTGTGCTCTTAAGCGCGAGAAGAATATTAAGTCCTCCCGTTGTCTTATCGAGCGGCAGATAATTCTTCTTGAAGCTGTGTGATTCAAGTCCGAATCTCAATGCTGTTGCAGGATGAATATTTCTGATGAGATGTGTTGCAACGAAAGTTACCAGGAGCATTGCTGCGATCATGCCGGCAACGATCGGGAGCGACATCTCAGGATGGAATCCGCCCTCCCAAACAAGTCCTGACAGCTGCCTTGTTGCATACTCTTCAAGGACCGGGAACAAACCATATGCCAATGCGATTCCAATCACGCCTGCAATTCCAGCCACAAACGAATACTCGATCATAAGAGCCATTCTTACCTGCGAGATTGTGAAACCTACCGCACGCAACGCGCCTATGTTTCTGATGTCTCGGTTGATGTTCGTGTTGACAGTGAAGATTATCATGATAAATGCAATGACCATGATTATCACTGAGAACGCAGCCATGAATGCAGCGACTATGTTTGTGATCCCCGTGTATCCTGCTTTCGCGAGGGTAACGTTGTATCCGTTACAGTAGAAACCTTCTTTGGTAACCGCTTCCTGGACTGCCGTTGTGCTTATGCTGATATCAGCGCTATCAGCGAAAGAAACGCACAGGAACTGCATCGCATAAGGCATCTTGCCTGCAACTGCTTCAGCTTCAGCCTTCTCATTCATTTTCTCATATGATTCGTGATCAATGACCGTTGAATAATAAGAATACATCTGACCGCAGAAGAGGTCTTCATATATGCCTGCAACAGTGAATTCATAGTCACCCAGATCAGTGTGACTGATCGTGACCTTATCACCTACTCTCATACCCTCCGCATAAGCGGTATAGACATTTACGCAGATCGTAGGACCTGTGATCGTATCGTCTTTTTCAACATAGTGAAGATTCTGATAAACTGCTTCGTTTTCCTGGTCAATGAAGAATAAATCCTCGATATCTTTTTCCTTTCGCGAATTGATTTTAACTGTAACCATATCCGGGTTTATAAGATCAGCAAGATAATGACTCTTAACGTAATCCAGACCATTCACGGTATCGTCGATCTTATCTTCATCACCGACGATGAAATACATCGCATCAGGTATGTTCCTCTTCTCGAGATTCTCATCGTACATGGAATCAAAACGGCCGACCATGAGTCCTACCTGCAGGAGCATCGATGCGGTGATCAGGATCAGAAGGAACGCCAAAAGCACTGCTTTGTCTTTATGAAAATGTGCCTTAACAAGTTTAAACATCAGATTGTCTGCCTTTCACGAAAAAACTATCTCCTTATGGACTCAAGTATATTCTTTGGCAGATTTCAATCCTTTGCCTGTTTTTTAATTCTTTTTAAAATCCGGATTTAGCATTCAGATCACGAGATCTTGATGCCTAGCTCAACGGCAAACCCGTCACCCGTGTTTTTTACCGTAAGATTTCCTTCCATCTTCTTCATGAGAAAGTCAGAGATATAAAGGCCCAGACCGGAACCGTCTTGACTAGCCGAATTGCTTCCGCGCTTAAACTTCTGCGTAATGATCTCCAGTTCTTCTTCAGGAACACCCGGGCCTTTGTCAGCAATTTCTATCATGAGATATTTTGAATCCCTGCTCTCGAATCTGCTGGTAACGTTGATCTCTGCATTTGCGTATTTATATGAATTGAATACAATGTTGCTTATTACCTGGTTAAGCCTTAACCTGTCGCAGTAAACAACGGCATCTTTGATATCAAGCTTATTGATCTTATTGAGGTAATCGGCATCTCTTATCATCTGAACGATGTCCGTTGAATTGACATCTTCAGGCTTTACCTCGAGTTGCTCCAATTCTTCCAATGTTGCATGGAAAAGATTCGAGATGAGCTCATCGATCTGGTCTGCCTTGGAATTTATTGCTGTGATGGTATCCCTGTTCTCATCAGTAGCTGTAAGGCTCATGACATCGGTCATGGCCTTTATTGATGCTACAGGAGTCTTGATGTCATGAGATAACTGCGCGACCAGTTCCTTACGGCTCTTGACGGCCTTCTCTTCGCGCTCGCGTGAAGCCTTGAGTTCCTCACGCATTATGTCGAAGCTCTCTGTAAATGAGCCGAAAACATTTCCCTTATCCATATCAAGAGGCGTATCAAGATTACCGCCTGCGACCTTAACCGCGAAACCCTTAAGCTTCTTAAACGGAGTAATTACCGTATGCTTGAGATACGCATAGTACAGAATAAAAACGATCACGGTAAACAGAATAAGTGCGCCTACAAATGCCGCGATCTTAACATTTGTCTGCTTTTCCAGTTCAGCTTTGGGATTATGTACGATGAGTTTTCCGACAATATTACCGTCGACTTCTATGTCTCTGATTATGTCGTAATTTGATGTCGCGGATGAAATGCTTTTTGCGATGTCATCCCGCGTAAAAACAAGCACTTTCCCGTTGCTGTCGATTACCGAATAATCGAATCCCTCATCCCGGGCGACAAGTGCATCACTATTGGCACTTACTTCATCCCATGACTCTTCCATACGGACGATGCATCTGTTGATCTCAATCGTGTGCGTTGGAATGTCTTTCGAGAGGGTTCCGTTGACTATTACGTAGCAGCCCGCAATACCTGCCGCGAGCAGTACGATGATATAGGCGATCAGGAACCTGAGTTTCATTTATGCGTTCCCTTTAGTATCAAGCATAAATCCGACGCCCCAGACAGTCTTAATAAACTTAGGAGCGCCGGCGTCATCTTCGATCTTCTCTCTTAAGTGTCTTATGTGAACATTGAGAGTTACGTCACCAACAAATGTCGTATCCCATATCTTCTCGAAGATTTCCTCCTTTGGGATGACACGGTCACTGTTACGGAGAAGATAAACAAGTATCTTGTACTCCATGGCCTTGAGAGGCGTCTCAACACCGTTTTTGGTAATGGTTGCCCTCTTAAGGTTGATAACCGCATCTCCAAGATTAGCCAGATGCTCATCCTCAGGCTTCTCATCCGTCTTATGCGCTGACTCATATCTCTTGAGTTCGGCCTTAACCTTCGCCAGCAGAACTCCAAGGGAATAGGGCTTACAGATGTAATCGTCACCGCCGATGCTAAGTGCCAGGAGCATGTCGTCTTCGGCAGATCTCGCGCTGATAAAAAAGATCGGGATATCCGTGGTCTCTCTTATCTTCTGACATAACTCGAATCCGGAATCTTCGCCAAGATTAATGTCAAGCAGCACAAGTGAACATGTATTTTCCTTCAGAAATTCCAGCGCTGAAGCACTATCCAGTGCATACTGCGCAGTTACACCGGACATGTTGAAATACTTCGCGGTGTATTCGGAGAGTTCTTTCTCATCGTCTATTATCAGTACGCTGTAATGCATATAAATATTCTTTATGCGCCAAACAGCCTGGCCATCTTTTCTACGGCTTTATTAAGATCTTCAATTGATTCATTGAGTCCGTCAACGTCGATACTGCTGATCTTTGTTACTGCCTCGCTCATTGCTTCGGTATTATCAGTCAGAACCGTATCAACATTTGAGACCATCTTATTCATGCCATCAAGAGACTCATCAACATTTGTCATTGTCTCTTCAGCCTTGGCTGCCAGGCTTGAAACCTCTGTGAGAGTATTCTGAACCGCATTCAAGGTGTTAACTACTTCAGGAACGATAATAAGTGCAGATACGGCAAAGATCATGGCAATGACACCCAATGCAATGGCTACTGCGGCCGTTCTCTTTGCAGTCTTTTTCTGATATCTCAAAAGTTCACTCTGAAGGTCGTGATCAGTATAGTTTGAATATGCGTTATTCTTGATCGCACTCTCCTGAACGGGGGCAGGTGCAGCCTCAACAGGTGCCTGATCTGATTCTTCATTAACTCCGGTAAGTGTTCTCTCTTCTTCCATAATCATCCTCCTCAATTAAGACCTATAGACATAATACACCTCCGAAGGCATATAGCGTTTCGGAGGTGCAGATTTTTAATATTAATGGTGGAACAGTCTCATTCCCGTGAATGCCATGGCGATTCCATACTTGTTGCATGTCATGATGACATGGTCGTCACGGATCGATCCGCCGGGTTCAGCAATGTACTTTACGCCGCTCTTGTGAGCACGCTCAATGTTATCACCGAAGGGGAAGAATGCATCGGAACCGAGAGCAACGTTGTCGTTCTTTGCGAGCCATGCCTTCTTCTCTTCTCTTGTGAATACCTCAGGCTTAACCTTGAAGATGTTCTGCCATGTGCCTTCTGCGAGAACGTCCTCGTACTCGTCAGAGATGTATACGTCGATTGCATTGTCTCTGTCGGGACGGCGGATGTCGTCAACGAACTGGAGACCAAGTACCTGAGGGCTCTGTCTGAGCCACCAGTTATCAGCCTTCTGTCCAGCAAGTCTTGTGCAATGGATTCTTGACTGCTGGCCTGCACCGATACCGATTGCCTGACCGTCTTTAACATAGCAGACGGAGTTGGACTGTGTATACTTGAGTGTGATGAGGGAGATTAAAAGGTCTATCTTCTTATCCTCAGGGATATCCTTGTTGTCTGTTACGATGTTGTCTAAGAGAGCATGGTTGATCTCAAACTCATTTCTTCCCTGCTCGAAAGTAACGCCGTAAACTTCCTTTGTTTCGATCGGAGCGGGCTTATAAGAAGCATCGATCTTGATTACGTTGTATGTACCCTTTCTCTTTGTCTTAAGGATCTCAAGAGCCTCGGGTGTGTAATCAGGAGCGATGATGCCGTCAGATACTTCTCTTGCGAGCATTGTAGCCGTGATGGCATCACAAGTATCGGAAAGTGCCGTGAAGTCGCCGTAAGAAGACATTCTGTCTGCGCCTCTTGCTCTTGCATAAGCGCAAGCGATGGGAGAAAGTTCGCCAAGATCGTCTACGAAATAGATCTTAGCTTCTGTCTCTGAAAGGGGCTTACCTACTGCAGCACCTGCAGGTGAAACGTGCTTGAAAGATGTAGCTGCGGGAAGTCCTGTTGCTTCCTTTAACTCTTTAACAAGCTGCCAGCCGTTAAAAGCGTCCAAGAGGTTGATATAACCCGGCTTGCCGTTAAGCACTTCGATAGGAAGCTCAGAACCGTCTTTCATGAAGATTCTGGAAGGCTTCTGGTTAGGATTGCATCCGTACTTTAATTGCATCTCGCTAGACATTGTTTATCTCCTTTATTCTCGAAAATTACTTTACGTTCTTGTTTACGATACGTGTCTGGGCTACGCCTGTAGCTATGTCGATGTAACGTACGAAGAGGGATACCTTGTTATCTTCATTGAGGCTTGTCCATACTTCGTTTGTGAATGTATCGATGTCACCCTTGAGCTCAACCTTCTCAGGCTCACCTTCGAAAGAAGGAAGCGGACTGCCGTCACCCTGATATGTGTGAATGAATCTGCCGATTCCTGCCTTGGGATTTGTGTATGTAAATGTGTGGCGCTCACAAGATTCCGGATCGCCGTCATCGCTCTTGAGGATGGACATGGCATAGTTGTATGTGCCGTTCTCAACGTGCATGATGCCTGAGATTCTGGGCGTGTAGTTGGGAGCATCGTCCTCAAACTCCCTGCCTCTTAAGGACTGCTCAAATGTCATCTGCTTGTCCATGAGTTCATAGATGGTGTCTGTCTGATCGCCGTTTGTAACGATTGTCTTGTTGCCCAGAACTCTTACGGGTGAATAAATGATGAGGTGCGGATCAGTAAGGAGTGAGGGATCAAAGGCTTCTGTCTTGATTCCGTCTTCTGTAGCCGTAAATACTCTGTTTCTTGAGTTAACGCTTCTTCCCATGATGAAGTAAGCAGTAACTGCATACTTGCCGCATTCGGACTTACCGATAACGATTCCTCTTCCGGGATAAGCATTCTCTGAAAGGATCTTGCTAAGGTTCTGTGTGATCATATGGCACCTCCAAAAATTTATTACTGTTTTATCTTACGTAGCAGATGTTGTTCTCGATAATTACCTTGCCGTCGGCAATGAGTCTTATCGCTTGCGGAAGGATCTTCCATTCGCATTCCTGCATGATCCTCTTCTGCAGGGATTCCGGTGTATCGTCCGGCAGGACATCTACGGCCTTCTGCAAAAGGATAGGACCTTCGTCATAGTTCTCATTTACGAAATGAACCGTTGCACCTGATACCTTGACGCCCTTTGCGAGAGCAGCCTTATGAGGCTTTATTCCGTACATGCCTGCACCGCAGAAAGACGGAATGAGAGCCGGATGGATATTGATTATTCTATTGGAATACTTGCTTACGATCTTGGGACCAAGCAAAGACAGGTAACCGGCAAGAACAATAAGTTCAGCACCTGACTTCTCAACTTCGGCAACAACTGCCTCATCCCATGCTTCGATCGAATCGAAATCCTTACGGGATACGACAGCAGACTTGATGCCGTTATTTGCTGCTCTCTCGAGTGCATACGCGTTTTTAGAAGAAGACAGAACGAGAGTGATCTCGATATCTTTAAGGATACCGTCCTTGGTATTGTCGATTATCGCCTGAAGGTTTGTTCCGCCTCCAGAAACGAAAACTGCAATCTTCATTATATAGTCCCCTATCAGTTGTATTTTACCTTGTGTACGCTCTCTTCATCGTCCTCAGGCTTACCTGCGATGAAATCACCGTCGAAGCATGCGGAGCAGACACCGCAGTCGATCGTGTTAAGAGAAGCTCTGAGTGAATCAAGGCTGATATATGCAAGAGAATCTGCACCGATCATGTCACGGATCTCTTCTATGGTTTTTGTGCTTGCAGGGAGCTCAGTCTCTGATGAAGCGTTTACGCCGTAGCAGCAGCCGAACTTAACCGGCGGAGAAGCAAGTCTTAAATGTACTTCTTTCGCGCCGTTCTCTCTTAAGAATGAGATGATGTGCTTGGTTGTAGTACCTCTTACGAGAGAGTCATCAACGATGGCGATTTTCTTATCCTTGACGGCTGTCTTGAGAACCGCGAACTTCATTCTTACTGCAAGTTCTCTCTGCTGCTGTGTGCTCTTGATGAATGTTCTTCCTACATATCTGTTCTTAAGAAGTCCTGCACCGTAAGGAACGCCCAGACCAGCAGCATAACCTTCTGCAGCTGCGTTACCTGAGTCAGGAGCACCGATTACCATGTCAACGTCAGCAGGGCTCTCCTTTGCGAGTGCCATTCCTACTCTGTATCTGGAATCAAAGATGGACATCTGGTCGATAACCGAGTCAGGTCTTGCAACGTAAACATACTCGAAAACGCATACCTTGCCGTCCTTCTTTGCCGTATTTACATCGTACTTTATGGAGCTCATGCCATCCTTGGAGATCGTGACGATCTCACCGGGTTCGAAGTCTCTTACGATCTCGCATCCGATTGCATCAAGTGCGCAGGACTCTGAAGAAATATAGTACTTGTCATCCTTCTTGCCGAGGATCAAAGGTCTCAAGCCATATGGATCTCTTACGCCGATGAGCTTGTCCTCTGTCATGAAGATCATTGCGTAAACGCCGTGGATTTCCTTCATTGTCTCGAGAATCGCATGCTCACAGTCCTCTGTTCTGATCCTGTTTCTGGAGAACAGTGAGAGGATGATCTCTGAATCTGTATTTGTCTGGAAGATGGCACCCTGATCCTTGAGTCCTTCCCTGATGCTTGTGGCATTCATGATGACTGAATCGGAAGTAAGTGCAATGGATCCTACTCTTGACTTGATGGAAATGGGCTGGATGGCGTCAACGCCGTTCTCTCTGGGAGATCCGCCTCTTGTATGACCGATAGCGCATGAACCCTGTAATGCAGAGAGTGTTACCTCATCGAAAACATCGGTTACAAGACCGTTTGCCTTGTGTACCAGGAATGTACCTTCATCGTTAACTGCGATTCCTGCTGATTCCTGACCTCTGTGCTGTAGCGAGAAGATACCATAGTATGTATCCTTCGTTGCATCCGAAGTGCTTCCTTTGATGTCGTAACAACCGAAAACTCCGCTCATGTGCTTGTTTCCATCCTTTGCTCAAATTGTTCTATGTTAATGGATAATCCCAAAAACCTTAATTCATTTCAGCGATCTTCTGCTGAAGTCTTGCATCCCTCTCCTCAACGGAAGAAGCGAGGCTTGCCTTGTAATCCTTGATCTTCTGCATAAGTTCAGCATCACTGATGGCAAGCATCTGGCATGCGAGAATCGCAGCGTTTGAACCGCCGTCGATCGCAACCGTAGCTACGGGAATACCCGTAGGCATCTGAACTGTCGCATAGAGAGCATCAACGCCTGCGAGAGCGCCGCCCTTGCAGGGAACTCCGATTACGGGAAGTGCTGTATTGGCAGCCAGAACGCCGCCCAAATGTGCTGCGAGGCCTGCTGCAGCGATAATAACCTTGAAACCTTCTGATTCTGCGTTTCTGGCAAGTGCCATGGCCTTGTCCGGTGTTCTGTGTGCGGATGCTACCGTTGCCTTAAATTCAACTCCGAACTTATTAAGCATCTTGAAGCAGCCTTCCATTACGGGAAAATCTGAATCGGAACCCATTACTACCAGAACTTTGCCATCAGCCATGATCTATTACCTGCCTTCAAAAAATATAGGGGCGTTATTCATCGCCCTGTGCCCAATTGAGGCGATCCATTACCCTGAAATACTCGTCAGATTCCCATTCATAAGGCTTCGGACAGAAGTCATTTCCGGGTCTAGTCGAGGTCTGAGAATAAGGAAAAACCCTCAGTCTATAGTCTACACACTTAGAGCCTGACTCGTCCATAACAAAATCGCATTGAATTATGACGGAATCGGGGTCTGATAATGAGTAATTTCCACCAAAACAAAAATTCGAGAGAGAATAGAAAATATAATGTCCGTTATACTTCTCGATCGGCTGCAGTCTGTGCGGATGTGTGCCGACTACTATGTCCACTCCGTAATCAATGAGTTCATGGGCTACTTTTCTCTGTCTGTCGGTCGGTTCATATACGCCTTCCTGGCCGAAATGGCATGAAGCGATGATGATTACCGCACCGTCATCCCTTAATTCATCAATGATCTTATAGACCGAAGAAGCATTCGTATCGTTTCCGAGGCCCACCATGCCGATGACAAATCCCTGTCTGGTCGTAAAAGTTGCACCGAACTTGTCATCACTCCAGATGATCCCGTACTCATCAAGATTATCCCTTGTCTCATCGAGACCGTCCTGATAAAAGTCCTGAATGTGGTTATTTGCAATGTTAACGGCCTCAATGCCTGCTGCAGTTAGCATCTCAAGGTTCTCAGGATCCATTCGGAAGATATACTGGTTATTCTTGTGTTTTGTAACCGTGGTTACCGGGTTTTCCAGATTTACAAGCGTGAGGTCATCAGATTTGAAGAGTTCAGCGCAATTCTGAAAGCAATATTCCATATCACCGTCAACGATCTGGTCGAATTGGCGGTTGGTAGATCTGTAATCCTGTGTAAGTGTGCAGTCGCCAGCAAAAGATACTGTGACAACACGTTCCTCAGGCGGCAATGTAGGTGTCGGTGACGGCGAAGGCGTTGGTGTCGGTGTCTCCGTAACCTCAGTTGATACGGTCTCCAACATAACCGTTGTATGCGCAGACTGTTCTATCTCGGTATTGGCTGTAGTCTCACCGCTATCTCCTGTTCCGGAAGTTACGGGCGCACATCCGGCCAAAACAACGGTCAACATTGTAATAACAGCGATTGCCAGGCGTACCCTGAAGCTGCCAAACATACCGGAATTCCTCACGAACAGTGCTACCTCTCAATAAAATTAGAAATGCCGACTTCTCGTCGGCACTTCAATTATATCAATCTTTCCCAAAATCAATATTACAAATATAAAGGGAAACTCAAGCAGTTTCAGAAAGCTTAATACACAAGGAACACTGTCTGATACGGCTTAATTCCGAGCTTTTTCGTGCCTCCCGCCGTTCCGCCTACGATAAGCTGCTCCGATAAGGGAGTCCTGATGCCTTCCTCTGACGAATACCCGCAGGAGAACGTGCCATAGTGTTCGCTGACATCAACATAAAGCGGCTTATCAGATCTGTTCATGACAAGAACTATGGCTCTGCTTCCCGTAGCCTCGTTGCCGAATGCATCCCTGCCCTCTTTGAGATATCTGACAAAGGCAAAAGTGCCGTCTTGAGCAAGAAGCGTCTCGTAATAGCCGGTCTTAAGGCACTGGTTGACTGCACGGAGTCCTCCGATACGCTTGAAATACACAAGCGATTCCTGCTGTCTTAATCCGATCTTATTCCAGGGATAGGTTCTTCTGTTGAATGGATCCTTATAACCTTCCATCAGGATCTCATCGCCATAGTAAATGCAGGAAGCACCGATATAGCAGGTCTGGAAGGCAAATGCCATCTTGGAAAGTGAGGCAATGGTATCCATTTCAGAAGAATGAACCTTAAATCCTCTCTGGATATCCCTGTCATCCGTATCCTGAGGTTTGGACAGGCTGGTCATTATGCGTGGCACATCGTGAGAAGAAACAAGATTCATCATGGCATAGTAAGCTTCCATAGGATAACGCTCACGGAAACCCTCAAATCTTGTATTGGCGACTTCCGCACTTATGTATCCGCAAAGGAAATCCAAAAGAATGTGCCTGAACGTGTACCCCATAACGGAATCGTGCGTATTACCGAGCATAAAATCACGGTAAGATCCGTAACTGCACTTATTCGAAGCATCTTCCCAGACTTCACCGATTACTGCGCCTTCGCTGCCAAGCTTTTCCTTGACAGCAGATCTCATCTGTCTGATGAAACTGTCAGGAAGCTCATCGGAAACATCAAGTCTGAAACCTGATGCTCCCCTTGACGTCCATGTATCTACCACGCCGTCTTTACCGAATATGAATCTCCTATAGGACAGGTCATCTTCATTGACATTCGGAAGATCCGGGAAACCCCACCAGGAATCGTATCCTACGGAACCGTCCCCGTTGCGGTAGAAGTTATACCATGAGCGGTAGCGGCTCTCCTCACCCTCGTTAAATGCCTTATAGGCGCCTACTCCGTCATATCTGTCAAACTTGTTGAAATATCTGGAATCAGCACCCGTGTGACTGAAAACGCCGTCAAGAATTATCTTTATTCCCTTTTCCCTGCAGGCATTCTGAAGGCTCATAAAAGCCGCCGTGCCGCCGAGTATCGGATCGACGTTAAGATAATCAGCCGTATCGTATCTGTGTGAAGACCTGGCCTCGAAAATAGGATTCAGATACAGCACGTTGATTCCCAGGGCTTTGATATAATCGAGCTTTTCTTCGATACCCTTGAGACTTCCGCCATAAAAATCACATGCGAGGTAACCCGTCTCAGGCTTACCCTTGGTATCAACATCCTCATTCCAATCCTTGTGATAGATCCTCTCTTCTCTCGGATCGGCATTGATCATCTTATCAAAATCAAATGCGGATTCTCTTGCAAATCTGTCCGGAAAGATCTGGTATATCATTGCACCCTTAAGAAATTCAGGCGTCTTGAAATCTTTGTTATAAACGGTTATCTGGAATGCATACGGATACTTGTCCTCTTCCGCACCGACTCTCGGAGGTTCCCTATAGAGAGTTCCTTCTCCGTTTGGAAGATCCAGTGCAGCCCCGTAATAGAACGTAAGAATGGGAGCAGGCATGCTCGGATCGAGATCCCTTACGGATTTATAATATTCGGGAAGCCCGTCGCAATCTCCAGGTACGTTGAATCTGAACCAGTAAAACAGTATCGACGGCTCATTAGGCAGCATGAGATTTACATGGTATCTGCCCATGCCTGATACGGAATACATGGGTTCTTCGTGGTATGAGAATCCGTAAAGTCCGTATGTATAGCAGAATGTTACGTTTGAGGCATCCTTAAAACAATCGAAAAAGATATCGACACCTGATGCACAGGGTCTTGCGCCAAACGGCTGTCTATACTCAGGAAGGCGCGATGCATGAATGCACCGCGCCTTGTTTGAAACATTAGAACTGTTTGAAGTCCCCGTTGAAGACATCAGTCTTTCTTCTCCTTATCTTCGGGTTTAACTTCAGGCTTCTTTTCCTCATCTTTAGCAGGAGCCTTGGTTACCGGCTTTTTAGCCGCTTTCTTGGCAGGCTTCTTTGCTGCGGGTTTCTTTTCCTCTTTTTTCGCAGGTTCAGCCTTCTTCTCTGCTACGGGCTTTTTTGCAGGAGCAGCCGGCTTTTCCTCGATTCTGGGAATGCCTGTAATAAGTGAATACAGACCGGCATACTCGCCTGCACTCTTCTTCCAGGAATAGTCGCCATTCATGCCTGCCTCAATGAGCTTATCCCATACATCCTTGTGGTGACGATAGATATCAGCAGCATACTTGGTTACGAACAGGAACTCATGAGCGTTGATGTTGGCAAATGAGAAACCGTTTCCTTCGCCGGTATATTCGTTATAAGGAGTAACCGTATCCTTAAGTCCGCCTGTCTCTCTTACGACAGGGACGGAACCGTATGCCATCGAGCAGAGCTGTGACAGACCGCAGGGTTCAAAGATACTCGGCATGAGGAAGATATCGGAAGCGGCATAGATCGTATGAGCAAGACCGCTGTCGAAATCGATGCATGCGCACATCTTTCCCGGGTTGCGGTTAGCGATGTCTACGAGAGCTCTCTCATAGTACGGATCACCCGTACCGAGGATTACTACCTGCATACCGTCGTAGAGCATCTCTTCCAATACATAGAGGAGAAGATCCAAGCCCTTCTGGTCTACGAGTCTCGATATCATTGCACAGAGAGGTGCACCGGGGTTAACTTCGAGATTAAGCTGTTCCTGCAATGACTTTTTGCAGGCAGCCTTACCTTCCTTGTAATTCTTAATTGAATACTTCATCGGAATCTTCTCATCCCTGGAAGGATCGTACTCGAGATCGTTCATTCCGTTGATGATACCTGATACCTTGTAAGCATACTTTTGCAATGTGTAATTGAGGCCTTCACCATAGTAATCGGTCATGATCTCATAAGCATATGTCGGAGATACAGTTGTTACTGAGTTAGAGAATACGATGCCGGCCTTCATGAAATTGATGGCTTTATCCTTGATGCAGAAATCTTCTCTTAAGAACTCATCAGGAAGATCGAGCATCTCTCTTACTACATCGATCGAATGAACACCCTGATACTTCAGGTTGTGGATCGTATAAACTGTCTGTACGTTTGTGTGATAACCGTTTCTTTTGAAATGGCAGTCAAGGAGCATCGGCATCATACCCGTCTGCCAGTCGTTGCAGTGAAGAACATTGGGTTCGAAGTTCATGAAATCACCCATGAAGTCCAGAACCGCTCTCTGGTAGAAGCAGTAACGCTCAATGTCGAAAACATAATCAACATAGATCTGGTCGAAGTTGAAATAGTATTCGTTATCGATGAAATAGAAAACAACACCGTTTACTTCAAGCTCAAAGAGACCGGCATAAAGCGAACGCCATCCCATGTGTACCATCTTCCAGCCGAGGAAGTGAAGTTTGTCGCTGTACTTCACCTTGATCTTCTTGTAGAGAGGAATGATGACACGCGCATCAACACCCTGCTTGTTAAGCTCAACGGGCAAACTACCTACAACGTCAGCAAGTCCGCCAACTTTAACGAACGGACTGCACTCTGACGAAGCGAACAATACTTTGATGTTTTTTTCCATAATCAGATACCTGCTCCTTTTCCTATGACAATAGGATAGTCGGGATGTCCGACAAGTCTTACGCCTGGTCTTACGAAAGCGTTCTTATCAAGGATTACGTTCTCAAGATGGCAGTTCTCTGAGATGTGAACGTCCTGCATGATTACGCAGTTCTTGACTGTTGTATTTTTTGCGATCGTAACACTTCTGAAAATAACGGAGCTCTCAACCTTACCATAGATACGGCAACCGTCAGATACGATCGAATCGCTCATCTCCGCGTTGTCGAAGTAAAGTGTAGGTGCCTCGTCCTTGACCTTTGTATAGATCGGTTTACCGCTCCAGAAGAGATTATTTCTGACTGAATCAGTAAGGAGTGACATTGAGGCGTTGAAGTAGCTCTGGACATTGTTGATTCTGAGAACTACGCCGGAATACTCGAATCCGTGAACCTTGAATTCATCAAACATCTTAACGATGGAGTGAATTCCGAAGTGGCTCTGGCCGTGTGCCATCTGACGTGCAAGGATATCGATGAGAAGGTCTCTTCTGAGGCAGAGAATACCAAGGGAACATCTCTGAGAAGTAGCCTTTGTTGGATTGTAGAGCATATCTCTTACAAATCCGTCTTCATCGATGTCAAGGATATAAGAAGGATTGCCGAACTTGGTTCCGTCACGGTTATACATTACGGAAATGTCAGCACCTGATTCCTCGTGTGACTTGATGAATGAATCGAATGTTGTGTTGAGAATGACATTCGCACCGGAAACGATAACATAAGGAGTTCTGGACTGTCTTAAGAAATCGATTACGCCCGTAAGCTCCTCATCGGAATTGATGTTGGTAGCCTCTGAGTTTACGTAAGGCGGCAGGATGTGAAGACCGTCATTCTTTCTGTCCAGAGACCATGCTCCGCCCGTTCCCGTGTGGTCCATCAGTGACTTGTACTTGTTATAAGTCAGAAGTCCTACGTTCTTTACACCGGAATTGACCATGTTGGAGAGCATGAAGTCAATGATTCTGTATCTGCCGCCGAAAGGCATTGCAGACAGAGCTCGAGGATTTGAGAGCTCGCCCAGAGATATCTTTTTATTGTCGGCTAAGATAAGCCCCATTGCATTGTTAAACATATATCTTTATCTCCTTTTCCTCTTGCTCTTAACCCTTGACGATGATGTCACAGTCATCGGGTACCTGAAGATCTGAATCGACCATACTGTTCGCAGGAATTACGGCGCCGTCCTTGATCGTAAGGTTACGCTCGAAAACACAGATTCCTTCAGAGCAGATCTTGTGATTTGTATAAGGTCCTTCACCTTCAACAAAGTTACCTGCCTGAACATCCTTGCCGATAACCGTACCGGAATCGATTACGCAGCGCTCAATGTGAGCGCCTTCCTTAACAACAACACCCGGCATGAGAACGCAATCCTTAACGATAGCACCCTTCTCAACGATAACGGATTCAGAGAGAACCGAATGCTCAACGTCACCGAAGATCCTGCAACCGTCAGTAAGTGCGGAATTCTTAACCTTTGCACCTGCGCCGATGAAGTGTGAAGGCTTGACAGGGTTCCTTGAGAAGATCTTCCAGGATCTGTCAACGAGATTGATCTCTTCAGGCTTATCAAGAATATCCATGTTGGTTTCCCAAAGTGATGAGATTGTTCCTACATCCTTCCAGTAACCTGCAAATCTGTAGGCGCAGAGCTTCTTGCCCTGAGCCAGGAGATTCGGAACGATATTCTTACCAAAGTCATTGTTGGAATCAGGATCAGCCTCATCCTCGATCAATGCCTGTCTCAAAACGCTCCATGTGAAGATATAAACACCCATTGAAGCGAGATTGCTCTTCGGCTTTGCGGGCTTTTCCTCGAACTCTTCGATAACGTCCTCTTCCTTTGTGTTGAGGATACCGAATCTCGGTGCTTCTTCCCACGGTACTTCGTATACCGCGATGGTAGCATCTGCTCCCTTCTCGATGTGAGCCTTGAGCATTGCTGCATAATCCATCTTGTAGATGTGGTCACCAGAGAGAATGACAACGTATTCAGGATCGTTATCATCAATAAAGCTCATATTCTGGTAGATTGCATTGGCCGTACCCTTGTACCAGTCAGAACCTGAATTGCTCTGGAAAGGCGGAAGAATATAAGCGCCGGCGTTATTTCTGTCGAGATCCCACGGGTGTCCGTTACCGACATAAGTATTGAGCGCCAAAGGCTGATACTGTGTGAGAACACCGACAATCTCTATGCCTGAGTTTACACAGTTAGAGAGCGGGAAATCGATGATCCTGTAACGGCTTCCAAAGGGCACTGCCGGTTTAGCGACTGTCTTTGTCAGCACTCCGAGTCTGCTTCCCTGACCTCCTGCGAGTATCATCGCAACGACTTCAGTTCTTGCCATAATGAGTTACCTCCGTATATGAGCTTATTTCGTATTTTTATCTTTGGTTGCAGCCTTCTTGGGAGCAGCAGCTTTCTTTGCTGTTGCCTTGGCAGCAGGTTTCTTTTCAGCAGGCTTTGCAGCTGTCTTGGTGCTTGATTTAGCAGCCTTCTTCTCAGCAGGCTTAGCTTCTGCCTTGGTTGTCTTCTTAGCTGCAGGTTTCCTGGCAGCAGTCTTCTTTGCTGTTGTCTTCTTTGCAGCTGCCTTCTTCTTAACAGGATCCTTCACCTGCATGAAGTAGATACCTGCGAGAGGCGGAAGATTGATCTTAACGCGGTAAGGCTTACCGTTAAGCGGCTCGTCGATCGTCTCAAAGCATCCATCCATATCAGTTGCAGTAGGATATCCGGAACCGCCGTGGCACATATCATCCGTGTTGAATACGATCTTATATGTACCGGGCTCGTAAACAGGCATTTCATAGCCTTCGAGAGGCTGGGGTACCATGTTGAGAGCAACATAAATATCCTTAAGCTCCGGATCAGGACATGCTCTCTTATAAATGAATACGTTGTTCTTAGTATCAGAAGCATCAATCCATTCAAAACCTGACCAGGTGTGATCATCAGCCCACATCTGAGGATGCTCAACATAGAATCTGTTAAGTTCACTATTGAAATTCTGAAGCAGACGGTGTGATTCGTAATCAAGTAAGAACCACTCGAGCTGCTCATAGAAACGCCACTCGATGAACTGACCGAACTCAGCGCCCATGAAATTTAACTTAGCGCCCGGATGGCTGATCTGATATAGCATCATGGTACGGAGCGAAGCAAATTTTCTCCATATATCACCGGGCATCTTATCGATAAGCGAATGCTTACCGTGAACTACCTCGTCATGAGATAAGCTCAATACATAATTCTCTGCGAATGCATACATCATCGAGAAGCAGAATTCGTCGTGATGCCAGCCTCTTGCGTAAGAGTCTGTAGAGAAATAATCGAGAGTATCGTGCATCCACCCCATGTTCCACTTATGGGTAAATCCCAATCCGCCGTCTTCAACGGGATGAGATACCTTGGGCCATGCCGTTGATTCTTCAGCAACGAGCATTGCGTAAGGATAGTTCTTACGAAGGATGGAATTGAGTCTCTTGAAGAATTCGATAGCTTCAATATTCTCGTTTCCGCCGTACTTATTAGGAATGTACTGCTGTCTTCCGTAATCTCTGTAAAGCATTGAAGATACGGCATCTACACGGATACCGTCAAGATGGTATTCATCGATCCAGTATACGGCATTGGAAATAAGGAATGAGAGCACTTCGTTCTTGGAATAATCGAATACATATGTACCCCACTCCCTGTGCTCACCGATTCTGGGATCTGCATATTCATAACAGGGTGTGCCGTCAAATCTGACGAGACCTTCCATGTTCTTAGGGAAATGTGCAGGAACCCAGTCAAGTATTACGGAGATGCCGTTCTGGTGAAGAACATCAACCATAAACTTGAAATCAGCAGGTGTTCCGAATCTTGAAGTAACAGCATAATAACCTGTTACCTGATAACCCCATGAATCATCCAGCGGATGCTCCAAAATGGGCATTAATTCTACATGTGTGTAGTGCATCTTCTTGCAGTAATCTGCAAGGTCGATCGCAAGTTCCCTGTATGTGAAGAAGTTTCCGTCAGGATGTCTTCTCCATGAACCCAAATGGATCTCATAAATGTTGATCGGCTTTTCTGCCAAAGCATCAGTACGGTTTCTGCAGAATTCATCGTCATTCCAGATATAGTCATCAGGATCGTAAATAATAGATGCATTGTTGGGTCTTGTCTCGAAATGTCTTGCGAAAGGATCACCCTTCTCATATATCCTGTTATCGGCACCGATAACCCTGTATTTATATCGGTCCCACTGACGGGCTTCCGGAACCTTCTGTTCCCAGATACCAGTCTTACCAAGCATAAACATCTGGCAGTCGTTCGGATCCCAATCGTTGAAATCGCCCATAACGCTGACCATTCTTGCATTAGGAGCCCATACGCGGAAAATAAAGCCCTTCCCGTTCTCGTCCTCATAAGGATGAGCACCGAGGAACTTATAGCTCATATAATTCTCGCCTTTGTTGAATAAATAAGCGGCATCCATAGATGTTGCCTGTCCTCCCTGTCTGTTACTGAAGACGCAAAAAAGCGCGTCAAAATCAAAGGGCATTAGCCCTTAATAACAGATATTATAAACTAAATTAGAGAATTTACCAACCGAAAATACAAAAAAGCGATTGAATAAACACTCGGTTTTGTGCATTTTCAACGAATAGCATTTACCCCGCAGTGACCGCTGAACAAATATTGCGGTTTTCGCAACAACAGATTGTCGATTACCGCCCAAAACATACGGACAGCTGTGTTATTCTATTCGCAACAAAAGACGAAGAGGTCAGCATATGAAGTATTTCGTAGCATCAGATATTCACGGTGATTCATATTGGGCACAGCGCGTTATCAACGCGTTCCTGGACAGCAAAGCAGATAAGCTGGTTTTATTAGGAGACATTCTCTACCATGGTCCGAGAAATAATCTTCCGGAACATTATGAACCCAAGAAAGTAATCGATATGCTTAACAACTACGCTGATAAGATCCTCGCGGTCAGAGGCAACTGCGATACCGAAGTCGACCAGATGGTATTGAAGTTCCCCATTCTTGCTGATTACATTTATCTCGTTGACGAAGGAACCGTTTTCTTTGTTACTCACGGACATATTTATAATCCCATGAATCTACCGGCAGTCATGAACGAAGATGCCATTCTTCTTACAGGACACACGCATGTAGCAGGAGACATGATCTGGGAATATGATGACGGCCGTAAGATTCGTTATATGAATCCGGGTTCTCCTTCCATTCCTAAGGAGGATACCAAGCCTTCTTACATCATCATAGAGAATGGCAAGGCTGAACTTATCCCTTTCACTTAACCGGACTTTACTCGAGCGGCATATAATCCGTCTTCTTATTCTTTACTTCCTGTTCAGTCCATTTTCCGGTCTCTGCATTATAGTACTGAGTAAGCTGATCATATCTGTAATCAGTCCAATAACTCTCTTCTATTATGTCTGTCTGAATTCTCGAAGAGATAGACAGGTCATAATCACCGACATCAGTATTAATGTGTAATCCTCTGTTTCCTCTTATTCCGATGCTGTAATAGGTCTCATGCTCTTCGCCATTTAACGGGAATTTAAAAACTCTGTCGCTGACCGCATCAGAATAGACCGTTTCACCACTCTTTACATATGAACGAGTCTTGTATTGGAAAGTCACATATTTGTGCGTCAGATCAGTCTGGTAAACAGCACCTTGAAAATAAAAACCATGATTTGTATCTACAGATCTTCTTACATGTTCTTCGTTTATTGGTGACGCTGCATCAAATACAAATGTTATAAAATCATATCCTCTGTAGTAACCCTGAAACTTTAGCATGTTATTAGCGTCACAAGTTTTAAACTCTCCGTCTTTTCTGATACCGCCGATCGCAGATTCACTGAACCCCTCGTTATGTTCTGCATACCATGATGAAACATACTTAACAGGCTTGCCTGATAATGCAGCTATTGTTCCGCACCCTGCGAAAACATTGATCAACAGTACCAACAACAGAATAAAAAATATGCTTTCCCTGGTTTTCATGTAAATAAACTCCTGTTTCCTTTACCATGTAAACAGACAATTATATAGATATGTTGCAAGAAAATAGGCCGACTTTAAAGCCGGCCTATAAGTTTCAAATAATAACAATTTCAATAAGTTACTCAAACAAATTTCTCAGGAAATCTTCTACTCCAAATATCTGATCTGGTCCAATAGATAATATCCATAAAATAAAAGTAACATCAATAACAGCCAACACCAGATAACAACCTAAAGCTAATACCAGGCTTCTTCTTCGATATGCAGTAATATGCCCTTCTTTATTCTTGACTTCCTCTTTCTGTCCGAAAAATTTGCCAAGCATAACAAGAATCAAATTTAAGACAACTACAGCAATAATATAAGTAACTAAAGATTGAATCACGCTAGTATCCAAATCACAACACCCCTGATTTAATTAAACTCCCTTGAGGAACTCTCAAGGGAGTCATTTGTGATTATCTTCTGTTATATCTTTTTCTTCTGCTCATAACCACGATGAAAACGATTATGGCAATAAGTAAGATGAAACCAATGATCGAACCAACAAACAAAGGTGTATTTGTATAGTAACGAACGAACAGATTGGTTGTTACATAGAAGTTGGAAACAGTGAGTTCCTGAACGTTTCCAGCTTCATCAGTAGCTACGATCCTGACAGTGTGTGCACTTGTTGAAGAATCATCAATATTGAATACATACTCACCGGATACAATAGCAGCTATCTCAGCAGCATCCCAAGTTCTGTAAGGTTCAGCGCTATTATCAAGGTAAACATCAATTGAGTGAAGCTTCAGGTTGTCAGAAACGAGCAACTTAACTGTGTACAACTCAACAGCGTATGTGGTATTGCTATTGAGATTTGATGCAACGATGTTAGGAAGAGTCTTGTCTACACCAAACTGCAGGCTGGACTTTGAATCAACGTTCTTAGTGTCCAATGTGTTCTCTGAAATATTACCAGCTTCGTCTTCTGAGAAAATGGTAACAGAATAAACACCGTCATCAGCGAAATTGTCAGCGTGGATAATATATTTATATTCACGCCATGTTCCTTCACCGCCTACTTCCTCAACATCATAGTCAACACCCTTGGTAAGAACTACAGGGTTGTTATTCTTAAAGACAGTAACCTTAAAATCTACTAATGCGTTCGGATTGACCTCTGTAAATACAACATCGATAGGAGCCTGGATATAACGGCCATCAATGGCTTTGGTTTCAGCGCTCATTGCATATGTGGAACCAAAACGGTTTACAGAGAATTGAACTTTCTGAGTAGAAGTATTTCCTGCAAGATCGGTAAGTGTAACTTCCAGAGTATAGATATCATCCATTGACTTTTCGTTAGCAAAATTATTGAAAACAAAAGTCTTTCCGTTATGAATATCTGTGCTCGTACCATCTAATTTCAAAACGCCTCTGTTAGCGCCGCTGAAATTGATAGTTACCAAATCTGCTGAATAGTTTGTATCAGAGTAAGTGATAACAGGAGCAACAACACCATTGTTGGCAGACTTGTCAACTACTCCGGTAATGGTCAATGTTGGTGCCTTGGTATCGACTACGAACGTCTGTTCAGCAAATTCTGCAGAATTATTTCCGGCATTATCCTTTACGGCAATATCAAACACATACTTACCATCATTACTGTAAGAAATTGTAGCAGTATGTGTATCACCATATGTCGTCCATCCACTAACAGCAGGTGCCTCAATAGCACTTCCGTCATCTGTAGCCTGAAGTGAAATTGTAACTTTGGCTGCATTGAAATTATGCTCAACGATAGTAACGGTTGCTGTTCTTGCACTCTTATAATACATGTCATTAGCAACATCATTATTATCGTATGTGACATTGACGGTAGGAAGCGTCTTATCGATCGTGAATGCAGTCGGAGCAGCACTGTTGCCATAGTCAGCAGGTCCCGCAACGTTACCAGCCAGATCAGTAAATGCGATATCAAATGTATAGTCGGCATCAGAATTATATGTGATCGTAGCCGTCCACTTAGTATTATCGCCATTACCTGAACCAGGAGTCTTAGCCCATCCGTCAACAGTTATAGTATTACCATTCGAACTGGTAATTGTAGTAACTACATTCTTAGGATCAAAGTTTCTTTCAGTAATTACAACTGTTGCAACTCTGTCAGCTTTGAAATAATTCTCTGAATCAACTTCATTATTATCGTAGCTGACATCAATTGTCGGTGCAGTAACATCAATCATAATATCTCCTGCACTGGTCTTTGTAATCCTTTCATTTCCAGCGTTATCTTTAGCATAAACTTCAACAATTACATTATTACTATTAAACTGTTTCGAATCGATTGTAATTGTTTTTGTCCAGGAAGCTGCAAGATTATCTCCATCAAATTTTGCATCTGAACTTCCGATCTTCGGATTTGAAGTCAAATCTAAAAGAACACCTTCTTCTCTAGCATCAGAATCCGTAGTATATATAGAATATTTAATATAATTCAATCCGGAATAGTAACCATTAGGATCTCTTGTATCACCAATATACTTAGGATCTACGATGTTTATCTGAACAGACACATCACCCTTATAATATCCATTTGCATTAGGTGCAGAAGGGATAATGTCAATATCGGGCGCATATGTCTCTCCTTCAGGCTGTTTATCATCAACGATAATACCGGTAGAATGAATAATCGTATAATTCGATGCTTTATCAGTTGCCTTAAAGTACAGAATAAACTTCTGGCTGTCAGAAATAGTAATACCTGCAGCATCATCATATTTTTCCCAGTTTCCAGATTCTGAATAATCCGTTGACTTATCTACTAACTGGTACTCAAAAGCATGACGTCCACTATTATTGCAATTTGCATCTAAGTAAATTGTAATTTCATCCATATAGAAAGTATCAAATGTAATAGAATCTCCGCCAACAACTGACTTGCCATCTATTGTAATACTTAATTCTGTTGGATCAGTTTTATCAATGGTAAATTCAACGGGTGCTTGTGATTCGCCATAATCAATTGTCTTGCAAGAACGTCCAGCCTTATCTACACAAGTAATAGCGAATTTATAATCCGTTTCTTCGGTGAAATGAACTTTTGCAACATAAGTATTACCTGAATGCGACCAGTCATTATCTTTAACTACATATTCTGATCCATTGACTATGAATTTTGTATTTTCTTTATCGAAGTTATGTTCTTCAATAGTTATTATTGCAGTTCTGTCTTCATTAAAATACCATCCGTTATAAACAGTATTATTTGAGTACTTAACAGATACAACAGGATCTATTAAATCGATTGTAAACTTATTTGTAGCTTTCGAATTTTCATCATATATCGGAGTGCAACCGTTATTAGCACGATCTTTGTATGAAATAGTAAATTCATAATCTGCATTTTCATTAAAAGTTAAAGTAAATGTGTGCTCATTGGTGCCACTTTCGACTATCGGAGAAATATAATCAGCAAGATTTGCTTCAGATAATGAAGATTGTTCATTCAGACTTTTATAAATATTTATCGTCAAATCATCTTTATGAAAATTCTTTTCCTTTATTGTAACAGTAGCAGTTCTCTGAGCAGTAAAAAATACATCATTATAAACAGCATTATTATCATAAGAAATGTTAACAACCGGGTTAGTCTTATCAATTACAAATTCAGTTGTATACACACCTTTGATATTATCTTTACCGCATATGAAGTCAGCAGCATTACCTGAACGATCAGAATACTCAATGGTAAGGCTATAATAACCATCTGTCGTAAAAGGAAGAACTATAGTTTTAGCTCTGTCATAATATACAGCGCCAAGATTCTTTTCTAAATCTGTTTTATTATCAAAAATAGTAGTTCCATCTTTTATAACTGTAATTTTTACATCTTCTTCAAAATAGTTTGTCTCGTCAAAGGTAATAGTCGCAGTTCTATCACTGTTATAGAACACATCGTTGAATACATCGTTTTCACTATACGCAACAGTAACCTTAGGAGCAGTTTTATCTGCAATAACCATTAACTCCTGAGTATCACCAAGAGTATAAGTGCCATCAGAAAGCTTTGTACCATCATATCTGAAATAGGTTCCGGTTTTTGCAGCTTTTCCCAAAACATCATGAGTAGATACACAGTTTCCAGCAAAGTCAAATGCTCTAACTCTAAGTTTGCCTGAAGCATCAGCAGGAATAGTAAAACTGTACTCTACATATACATTCTTTTGCAAATCTGCTGTGGGAATCGAAATCGGAATATAATTGTCATCTCCAAACGAATACTCAATTTTCCATAATCCGGAATCTATGTCCTTAAAGCCAACTACAACAGTAACATCATTGGTTGCAAACAACCCCATAGTTATCGTATCAAAGAAAACCATTAGAGGTGATTTATTAGCATCCTTGGCTGCCTGGTCAATAATATTTACGGAAAATTCAGATGGTGCATTCTGGTCAAGCTTAACAAGAGTTTTTACTTCTGAGTTACTCTCACCATCCTTATAAAACCATACTTCCTGATCCGGATAATCTCCATTTTCTGATAATATATAAATACCAGAGGGTGGCATATTATAATTAAAAGGATTTTGGAATGTAACACCTTCCCCTGTAGCTTTAAATGTAACAGGGGATACATAATATCCGTTTTTACCATCAGGTTCCTTATCCAAAACCCAATCAGTACTAATATTTGACTGTTTCTGAATTTCAATAGTCGTCTCAAAAACTATTTCTTGATGATTACCATCACCTGCAAAGCGAATAGATACAGGAACTGGCTCATGCACATTTTTCGCTGCATCGCGTAAATAATAAACATCAAGCGTATTATCACTCTCATTGTATATGATATCTTCAATCAAATCCTGACTGGTTAAGGGTTTCCAACTACAAGGACCTACCGGATAACCTCCAGCAATAGTTATAGAATCCTTTTGATCTGCATCCGGTGCTTTTGTAAAAAACACTTTTGAACTAGGTATATTTACCGTTTGTCTAGCTTTTATAATAATACCCGAAAAATCACCACTGATATCTTCATAAAGTTCATCTCCCGTTTTAGAAACTGTAAACCAAAAATCAGGTGATAAAATAGGATCATAAATCAAATTGGGATCTCTTACCGGGACTCCAATAACTTCAAAATAATTCTCAGAGGTATTTATATAGATATATTTGTAAGAAAGTAGATCAATATAACTATAGGCAAAGTCAGAAACATCATCCTCAAAAATCCTATATTGCTTGCCATATTCAAACTCGAATGAAGGTGGATACTCAATAAGTTTGTGTTCGCCTGACGTTATATAAAGGTCATATGTTGCTGTTGCATCATAGCAATAATCAGCTGAAACAGTGACTTCAACTTTAACTATACCTACACCTCTAGGAGTAATATAACCGGAAGAAGGATCAATTGTTGCAATATTACCTTCATCATCACCTATGATTTTATAATCATATGTTTTTTCATAATCAGTATCTATTGTAAATTTAAGATCGTTCCCAGGGAATGTATCTGTATAGCGAAAAGACACTGAAGGATTTTCAAAGCCAGCTACTAACTGTTTTTTACCGGTAATTGTGTATTGCTTCTCGGTAGGAGCATAGGTTTCGCTTTCTGCCATTGTAGCAACGACAGTAACCTCGCCCTCGCTATCAAAAGAAACTACACCGGAAGTTAAATCTACGCTGGCAAAATCACAAGCTTCAGATAATTTGTATTCAACGTCTGCAGGCTCAGACTCACTTGAAACTAAATTGGTGAATGTATTGTTATCTGAAATATTTATTTCAAAAGGTCCGTCTCCTTTTTGAAATTTTAAATCATCTCTTTCCTGTTTTTCAATTTTTACTGTAAAAGTATGCTTATATTCTAATTCCGATATATCCCCCCTAAATGAAGGATGTGTATAAATATACCCTGGACCAGAAAAAGTAATAGTAAAAGTATAATTACCTACCTCAGAGATAATATAATCCTCTTCATCTTCATCATAATATTCTGATTCTTTATCAAAACCAGCTGTTAATCCAGCTCCATTGATCTTAAATAAATCTGTGGCTTTATGTGGCTTACCATCGTATGCAATAGTATGATATGTTTGCTCATACTCAGTGTTACTAACATTTAAAAATTCAACAGCATTGGTAATCTCTGTTGGTTTAAGTTCAATGTTTTTAGTTTCATTCCATGTGCCAGTATTCCAATTCGGCCAAAAAGCATTACTATCAGACGAGAAACCTGAATCTTTAACACTAACACTATAATCAAATCTCGGATTCGGCCAACTATCAGTACCATTATCTAAATAATCTTTTATATTATATTTTACATTACCACCTGAATTTGTTGTCTGAGGGGCGTTTTCAGGAAATACCTTCCCTTCCATTATAGGATCTGTACAATCAATTTGAACAGTAGCACCTTCTATACTTTGCTCTGTTCCATTAAGTTTATAAAAAACATGAAATCTAAAATATTCATTTTTTGCAATAGCAAAAACCTTTATTTCGTCTAAAGGAAAAAAGGTAGTAATCAAAGTAGCTGTCAAAAGAGCTGCCAGAAATTTAGTAAAATATTTTTTAGACAACATACAAAACCCGCCCTCCTAATAAATTAAACTTTATTATACTAAAAAAAATAAAGAAAGAAAATCACTCAATTATTGTATCATCTAAAGCCGACTCCAATGTTTCAACGACCGCGAACTCTGAATTAACAACGGTATTGTTTGCACTTATAACAGTTACCTGAGTACTCACATTACTGTTATACATATTTACTGCATTGTTATTGGGTTGAGTATTTTCGTTGTTATTAAGTAATGTTGTCTCATTATTATTATTCAATAATGTCGTTTCATTGCTATTTAATAATGTGGTCTCATTTGCCTTAGAAGGAAGTGAATTAGTAGCAAACTTCTCTGTACCTACACCCACTCTTCCCGTCTTTCCGGGTTTAGTAACATGTGTATTACGTGAAGATACACGATTGAGTCTTTCAGAATTCCCTTCGTTATGCTTCTGAATCTCTTTTATTGTTTTCTTGGCATTTTTTCCGGACAATTCACCAACAACCATTGGAATATCCAAAATAAAAAACAACGCAATGGCGAGCAAAAACATAACACCGGCAGCAATAAACGCTGCAGTTGACAATGTGTTAATCAATTCTACAGTCATTTATGTTCCATCGCCTTCTTTCAGAGTTGTTCCGTACGAATTTTCAATAGCCATTTTTGTCTCAGGCATTCTTGTGATAATATCCTGTTTCTTCTGCTCGGTTCTGTCAGCAGTAGTCTCTACAGACTTAACCAAATTGTTTATTTTATTGTAGAAATCTTCAATATCTTTCTGAGTTACTCCATCCTGCTTAAATTTCGTGGCATACTGTTGAAGTGCAGATCTGGACAATTCAATTAATTCAAGACGAACGATCTCACTTTCATTGCTCTTACTGGCAATTTCATCAATTAATGAATCTAAGTTGTTAAACAATTCTATGTAAACGCCTTTATCTTTAGCCTCAGTTACATTGGTAGTGATATTTCGATAAAAACTGCCAATATTGTAATAAGCTAATGCCATATTGTAGTTTTCATAATCTGGCGTGGAATTCTCAATAACATCATTAAACCAGGGCATAGAACTTGTTCCTCTGGTCAACTGATTATCTGAACTATCACCGTAATCATAGTAATACCAATATAATTTGCCAATCTCAAAACAGATATTGACATAAACATCTTTATCACTCATCAAAGCTTCTTTGTTATTGCTTACAAGAGTTTCAATCTGATTTGCCTCAGCCTGGGTAAATACAGCATCATTATCCTTATAAGCTTGAATCAGGCCCAAATATGCATCAGGATTACCTTCCATACTCTGAATGCCAATACACTCTTCATACAAACTGATCTTCAAATCATAGTCAGTCGTTTTTGCTGCTTTATCCATTTTGTTGGCATATGAATCTGAAGCCTTGGTTGAAGCCTGAAACATAAATGCGAAACCTGCAGCAAGAAAACATAAAGACAAAACTAAAGAAGCAATAAACCAGGCAAGCTTCCTTTTCTGTTTTTTCTTATATATAGGCTCAAGATTCTGATAGTTCTCAAGATCATACATTAATTCAGCACAGGACTGATATCTGTCATCAGGGTTATCCTGTGTACACTTGAGAATAATCTGGTCTAAACCACGGGATAAGGCCGGATTAACTGCTCTGATGGATTTATCCGTTACCAATGTAATACAAGGATTAATATTGGTAAGCATATGATACATGGATAAACCTAAGCAATATATGTCGGTTCTTGCATCAGTTCTGCCAAGTCCACCATATTGCTCAGGAGCAGCATATCCTCTTGTACCGATTCCGGTAGTTTCACCACTGGTTACATCAAAAGTCTTAGCCGTACCAAAATCGATAACCATAATACTGCCATCAGGCTTAAGCATAACATTGGCAGGCTTCATGTCTCGATAGATAATAGGCGGCGTTCTTGAATGAAGATAACCGAAAACATCACATAACTGCAAAGCCCAATCTACGACATTTACTTCAGACTGTGCACCGGTCTCTTCAAGAATAACATCAAGTGATCTTCCCTCGATGTAATCCATTACGATAATGAAACTGTCCTGATCTTCAATAACGTCTACAATACTTGGAAGATTAGGATGATTTAACTTCTTTAAGGTCTCAATTTCAGCTATAAGACCGGCACGAACGGTATTGAAATCCATCTTTCCGTCTTTGCGGACTTCCTTAACAGCCCATGTCTTATTAGCTTTTTCATTGATAGCCATGTAAACGACACTCATTCCGCCATGGCCGATCTCACTAAGGATCTTATATCTACCGTCAACTAAAGAACCAACTTGAAGCATCTATAATCCTCACTCCAAATAGGTTCTTATACCAACAACGGTGATATTATCACGTTCCTGGCGTTGTTTATTTGTCTCAACCAATGCCTGCATATTTGCCTGCATTTGAGGTGAACTGGTCATAACGGAAGCATTCATATAAGCATATATCTCCTCAGGAGTTATTTCATGTCTAAAACCATCGCTGCACAACATGTATACAGCGTTAGGAACTACATTACCAACAAAAAAATCAGGAACGACCTCAATAGAAGCACCTATACACTGTAAAAGCACACTTCTTCTGGGGTCCTTTTCTGCCTGCTCAGGAGTAAGTCTACCCAATGAAATCTCCTTTGCAACAACCGTCTGATCATTTGTCAGAACTCTTATCTGATTGGAAATCTCATATGCACGGGAATCACCAACATTGATGATATAAAAATAGGTCTCGGTTAGCAGAATAGCAACCAAAGTAGTTCCCATATTAGTACCAAATGAACTGGCATAATCTTTAATCTTCTTATTAAAGTCTATTGCAATACCGTTCCATTCGGCCTGCAATGTAGTCTCGTTGAATCCGGATTCAATTAATAAAGGAAGTCTGTTCTCAGACCATTTTTTGAAAGCATTTACTACAGAAGAACTTGCAATCTCACCTTTTGAGAGACCTCCCATACCATCACAAACAACAGCCAAAACAATATTACCCTGTTTAGTCTTAAAGTGACGAACAAAATAACTGTCTTGATTTGTGCTCTTAGTGAGTCCTATATCCGTAACAGCCGATATAAGGAAGTTCATTAGTGTTCCTCGTTAGATTAATTTAAATTCAAATTCCTCATTAGCAAATTTGATATGATCTCCCACATTAATCTGAACATCAATACCGCTTTGAATCATATTTCCGTTAACAAAAGTATGATTTGTAGAATTCATGTCTTTAACAAAATACGAACCACTCTGCTTTACTATCTCAGCATGGCTTCTGCTGACAGCAGTATTATCGCCAATAAAATAATCAACAAAGCTTCTTTCTTTACCAACTCTAAATGGAAACTTATTAATTCTGATAACCTCACTGTTCTTTACCCTAACAAGAACAGGATTAGCAGGCTGGTTGGATACATTGGCATTAGACTGACCCAAAACAGTAGTCTCACCTGCAACACCGCCACCTAAAACAGTCGTTTCTCCAAAATTAGAACCACTAATTGGAGCCTGAGGCATAGTTACAATTGGCTGTTGCTGCATCTGAGGCTGCATTTGAGGAACAGCCTGAGCCTGAGGAGGAACAGCCATTGGGGGCATAACTGCAGGATTCTGAACCGGAACAGGTGCACCTGGTACCGCAGGAGCCGGAGCAACAGGAGATGCCGGAACTTTACCTTTTTTAGGAGGTTTAGCCGGAGCCGCCTGATTCTTAGGAGGCTGAGCAGCAGCTTTTGCTGCCTTCTTTGCTTCCTTCTGTGCTTTGTAAGCTGCGGCATTGTCAGAATTATAATGCTGCAATAGATAGAAAAGTGAAATATCCTTTCCATCAGGTGTTGTTGTATTGACAGCAGCATTCGCATTTGTTGAAGCCTTAGGCGGAACTGCCATTCCACCTGCAGCTTTGGGAGGTACAGCCATACCACCTGCTGCCTTAGGCGGATTATTAACTTGAGGAGCACTTTTAGCAACTACCGGTGCAGGTGACGGTGCCGGAACTGGAACCACAGGAGCTGCAGGAACAAGCGGAGGTTGAACAACAGGTTGCTGAGGAGCAGTAACAGGAGCTACAACAGGAGTTGCTGCTACAGGAGCAGATACAGGAGCTACAGTAATAGGTGCAGCTGGTATCTGATTTACAGGTTTAGTTAAACTAATACCAGCAGACGATGTATTTGAGTCATCAAGACCCTGCAATAAAGTCTTAAAGCTATCGAGTGTAAAAGTAGAAGATGAATTCAAATAATTCAGCATCTTTGCTACATGACTACAATCTTCTGATACATCCGACTGGATAGAGTAAACCTTATCTTTAAAAAACTCACAGAGTTCAGTATTCGTCTTTTGCTTACCTACCATCGGAAGCAAAATCATGGTAACTTCATTAGTTGAAACATCAAAGAAAATGTAATTTACATCGAGGATAATTGAACTGTTATCCAACATATAATCTTCTGCAGAAAGAAACGCATCAACTATGCCCTTGAAAGAACCGATCATTCTCTTTCTATTTACTGTACCGGAAAACAATGCCTGAAGCGTAATTTTAGACGAAACATTAAACTTAATAAATTTATTCTGATCCATCTGAGTGAAAATAGTTGGCGCAAGTCCAGGTATTTTATTGTTGGTAATCATACCAAGAGACATGCTGTCAATCTTATCTTCACTACCGATCTCATAAACAAGATAAGTATTTGTTCCGTTGTTTTCGTAAGTAAACTCGTACATAGTACTTAATGTCGTCCTTCTGTTATAAATAAATTATTAATAGTCAATTCTCAATGAATAATTACGCTTCACTGCTGGCGCTGTCATCAAAGCCCCACATTTTGGCGCATACAGTATCTTGCATTGGGAAACTGGTAAGGCCAAAGAAATCAAACCAAATTTTAAGTTCATAAGTAGCAGTGATTTCCAATTCTCCATCAGTAACAGAATACTGAAAATTTACACCTTCCAAACCATCAACAACACCAAGTTTTTCCAATTTATCCTGAGCTACAGTATCTGACTCAGAACCTGTCAAATAACCTATAAAACGTTTCTTGACAATCTCAGTACTTGATGAATTCTTGTACCAATCGGTAGTTGTAGAATAGTATTCATCAGTATCAATTCTGATAATATCAATTACCAAATCAGCAAAGGTTTCCCAAAAACCTGCCTTATTCTCATTTATGGATTCAACATTCTCATTTAATATGGTATCCATTGACAAACTCTTGGCAGATTGAATTAACGCATGATGAATCTCATTTCTAGCACCTATATACCCAAAGAAACAGAATACTCCCATAAACATGAAGAAAAAAATCGGTAAAACAATCGCTGTTTCAAGGGTAAGAGATCCCTTTTCATGAAATAATCGTTTCATAATAACCCCTTTCTAATAGCTTAATAACCTAAATATCTTTCAGTCTTAAGTGTTGGATTAGCAACTCCATTACCAGTCATAGAACTGAAATCAAACATAGGATTGATCGTGTAGGTTACAGTTGAATGAACATAAGTATAAGTATTTTCGAAATCATACTCCTCACCATGATAATCATAATAAGCAGTTGATTCCCAACAAATCATATTTTGTGTTCTAGCCAACAAAGTCTCATAATTTGTCATTAGGAAGAAAAGAAGCCACAAATGTTCAGTATATGAGCACCTGAAGAAGCCAAGTCCTTCAGAAACAGCGTCAGAAAATCCCAACGAGCCTCCTGTAATACCCTCCAATTCACTTACCAAAGTCTGAAGCGTAGGTAATTCAAGAACATCATGTATTAAGTACTCAATACCCGGTTCCGTGCAATATACATAGGTTTTAATTAAATGTGAACTACCACCATTAACCAAAATTAATGTATCAAGAAGCGGATCAACGATAACAATAAGAATATAAACAACCCAGAAAAACTCTCCTGCGTCGGAAGCTAATGATGCAACATCAGGAGATGCCAAAATCCAACCAAAATCACAAAGCATTCTAAGCATGTATATATTATAAAATGCACCACACTGGTTTAATCTTTCATCAGCCCATCCGCAAAGAAGATATTCTGCTTCAGCACCATAGAATGTCGGATCATCACCGGGATCGAAAAGAACTTGCTCCAATAAACCAGACAGCTGATCAATTGAATACCCCAATGAAGCTTCAGTCGCATTACCATCCATGACATCTCTATAAATATCATTATAATAAGGATAGTCAGTAAATGTTATTTTTTCTTTACGGTAATTTGTTCTATTCGGGAAATTATAAGCAGCATATCCTGCCAATAAGAATTTGTCGTCTAAGTCTCCAGTAAAGCCATCAACGACAAGTAATAATAAGTTAGCTTCAAAAACCCTGGCCCAAGCTACAATAGCTAAAAGCAACATTGATATACCAAAAAGCAACTTAGGTAAAGCTAAAAGGAAATCTATAAGATCAAGCGGATTATTTAAACTGTTAATTCCATCAACTATACTAGCGATAGCAATAGTTCCTGCACAGGTACTTATTTGGCTAACGTCAAATTCCGGTGTAACAAACTCCTCGCCTACTTGTGCACATAAATTCGCATCACAAGCCCCTTGAAAATTAAATATCGTTGTAACAAATGAAGTCAAAGCATTTGAAAAAGCATTCATGCCTTGGCCAGTAATATATTGATTCATTTGATCGTAACAGTCCAACATAGTTTGGCCTAGACCTGCAAGACCAGTCGGAATTTCAACATGCCAATCTTCGGCTAACGACTCCGAATAAACAGTATCGTGATTATAAGTATCTTTCTTGAGTTCATTTTTAACTCTAGTCTTCATAGCATTCATGTTTTGAGAAGTATTACGAAATACTTCATCAAACTGATCTTCTGCAAATTCAACAACAGGTACTAAACACATTGCAATATCTAATACCAAATCAAATTTAGTACTAACAGCACCATCACCACTAGTAGCATCCTGCAAATTATTAGCTTCTTCAATAATAGTGTTAGCTTGTTCAACAATATCCAATGCAGTATCAACAAGAGTTTTTGATTCATTTGCTAAATCACCAATAGCATCTGCATATTTAGTACGTACAGAGTCATTCATAAATTCATCTTTTGTAAAATCATCCCATGCATCTACAACTGACGAATCATTATAAATATCGTCCGCATCACAATCATTCAATGCAGAAATATAATCTTCCAAACCAGACTTAAAATCAGCATATGCCTCATCATAAGCAGCCTTTGCTTTGGTATATGATCCATTGTCACCTGTATTATCAACAATTGTTTTAATATCTTTTACTATTTCGGCAGTTGCTTCGCAAATATTAGCAGAAGCATCCAAACCTTCTGCAGCTTTAGAAATAAAATCAAGATCAATTGCATCAAATAACTGAGAAAACAAATCTTCAAAATTTATACCATTTAATGCAATTTCAATGGCAGAACAGACCTCTGAATACTCCAAAATCTGCTGCTTTAAAACTTCAATTTCAGCAAGAGAGTACTCTCCAGAAACATCAGTTGAAGCTAACGTAAAATCATTCGCGATCAACTGAGAATTCTTTTGAAAATAGTTACTGTACAAATCATTTACATCGTTTTTCTGTGATACTGCAAATAAACCATAACGATCCTTTAGGAATTTATCATAGTTAGCAATTGTAGAAAGAGCAGACAAATCAGAAATCTCGTTGATCTCTTCCATAACATCTTGATATCTGATCGACTCAACCAATAAACAAGTTAATCCTAAAAGAGGAGTAACAATTAAAGCCAGGAATAAAGATATAGAACCTTTTATTCCCCTTTTTGACTTCATATAAGCTGATTTTACAATCATTTTGCATTTATTCCATTTTTTCATAAAGCACTCCTCATTAAATAAACAAGCTTACGATTGCGTGAATAACACCAAAAATACCATCAACAATTTTACTTCCGGGAATTTTACCACAGACATATTTTGTAGTATTAACTGTATTATAGTAGGACAAAATATCGTTATCAGCTACATAAGAAGTTGCACTCAAAACCGTGGGCGGTTCCTGACCAAAAGCAGTAAAAACATATTCAAATAAGTGAGTATATTCATTAGTTACCTTAATCTCATAATGAGCTCGACCAATATCATCAGCGACTCTCTCTACAGAAACATCGTATCCACCATTATCGATGGCCAAAGATGTCTGTGTTAATCTAGATTGAGCATAAATTGACAACTTCGATTCATTAGCAGATTCAAAATCACCGATATGTGATGACCAATATCTATACTTACCAACTTCTGTAACATCCTCTAAAGTCACAGATGAACTATCGGGGACATTTTGAAGTTTATAAGTTACAGCTATTTCTTCTGCAGCCTGATTAGCAACAATACCAACCATTGCATGTTGATAAACAACGAAACCAAAACACATAATCATAATCAAAACAACCATGGTAGCAATCATGCAAAGAGTTGCCTCAATAATCATGGTGCCTCGTTCATCTCGTAGTAATTTCATAATGCCCCTTTCTACTATTAATAGTATTCTTTTATTGCCGTACTAGTAAAAACTTCATCAAAATGAATATCAGCCCAAGAGCCTTCCTTCACCTTAACAGTATAATTATTTCTCATCTGATTAAAAGCAGCAGTATGCCAACTC
>Ga0265298_10000794_pt1 | contig 46439 bp, 35 predicted proteins | sample AusTroGonzalo_MG_3_FD_193486 | JGI IMG/M metagenome (GOLD analysis project Ga0265298, IMG submission 193486) | Bovine rumen microbial communities from tropical cattle in Woodstock, Queensland, Australia - Gonzalo_01 | ecosystem: Host-associated > Mammals > Digestive system > Stomach > Rumen ...
AAGACCATTTACAAGCGATGCAACAGCACCAACCTCGGCACTATACGAATGCAGCCCGAGACAATGACGTTGAAAGGAGTCGTTGTGAAAGGCGAGATTCCGCAATACAGGACCACAACAGGTGGTATGACTGTCGAAATACAAAACTCCATCCTCAAAGATGTAGGGACGGCCGACGAAGTACTCTCGATGCTCCCTAATGTACAGGGTGGGGACGGCAATTATACAGTATTTGCTAAAGGCACGCCAGAAATCTATATTAACAATAAGAAGGTGCAGAACACTCGCGACCTAAAGCAACTGAAGTCCACCGACATCAAGAGCATTGACGTCATCACCTCGCCAGGTGCCAAGTACAATGCAGAGGTCAGTGCAGTTATTCGTATCAAGACTGTCAGGCCACAAGGAGACGGTATGAGTGTAGGGGCTTACAACCAAGTGGTATATAATGAGAAATGGACTACCTACGACGATGCAACGGTAAAATATCGTACTGGCGGTCTGGAGGCGTTTGGAACCATATCACTTAATAATCACAACCACTCCGAGGACAACACGCTGCAATCAGACACTTATGCCAATGGCAATCATGTCAGTATCGACCAATACGCCCCTACCAGTAATTGGATCACGATGCTGAACGGACAAATAGGAGTCAGTTATGACTTTGATGCAGACAACTCCATTGGCTTTACCTACAGTCTGGGCGGTTCGCTCTATGAGGGTGGAACAGTGCCGATGCAACAGATCATCACGCGAAACAACGCCTTGGAAGGTACGGTGGACCAACTCATGAAGTTTGGTGCCAGTAATCGCCCTCAGCACGAGACCAACATCTACTATGTGGGTAAAGTCGGTAAACTCGGCATCGATTTCAACGGCTCATGGATATGGAAAAAAGACATGTACAACCAGACTTCGTTCGAACAGAGTCTGCAACTAGGCGACCGCATCGTGACATCTCACAACGAGAATCGGGGTAATATGTTGGCAGGGAAACTGGTACTGACTTATCCGATATGGAAAGGAGAATTGAGCTTCGGCAGTGAGGTCACACGCTCCAACAGTCACGGCATATATGAGAATATCGAACGAGTTTTATCCCCTTCTGACGACGAGATCCGAGAAAGCAATATTGCAGGATTTGCAGAATATCAAATGAAACTGGGCGATTGGAGCATTGGCGGCGGACTGCGTTACGAGGCAGTTAATTCCGACTATTACTCATTCGGTAAATATCTGACCGAGCCAAGCCGCCAATACCGCGACCTCTTTCCCAATTTTCTCGCAGGTTGGCAAAAGAACAAATGGGGCATCCAACTGAGCTACGACAAACGTATTAGCCGTCCAAGTTATCATTCGCTCAACTCTAATGTGCAATACGATAACCGCTATGAGTACGAGGGCGGAAACCCGTTGCTACGTCCATCCATCATGCAGAATCTCGACCTGAATGTCACCTACTCATGGCTGTCCTTCACAGCAGGCTATAGCCATAACAAGGATGCGCGACTGAGTTTCGGCAGCCTATATCAGGAGGGGACAGAGATAACCATCTGGACCGACCGCAATTTCGACAAATTCGAGTCATACCACGCCTCACTGACGGTCTCCCCCAATTTTGGCTTTTATCAGCCGACGCTGACTCTCAGCTACTGGCAGCAGGACTTCGACACTCAGGCATACGGTATTACCTCAAAACTCAACGACCCCGAATGGCAGATCAATTTCCGCAACTGGTTCTCTATCGACAAGACCACCAAGGCCATGCTCTATCTGCATTATTCCACCAACTATGATAATGGCTTCAATCACTATGCCCACAATTTCAACATCAATGCCCGCGTGCAGAAGACTTTCTTTGGTGGCAACCTGACAGCCGCTCTCTTTGCCAACGACATCTTCCGCAACCTCCGTGAACGCTGGACGGGCTACTATCCCGTAACTACGATGACCAAGGATGCTTATCTCTATACGCAGAACATCGGAGTGTCACTCTCGTATAATTTCAATACCACCCGAAGCAAGTACAAAGGCACAGGTGCTGGTAACGAAGAAAAGAACCGACTATAGATCTCTCCTTTCTTGATGGGCTGTCGCTGGTTCAAGCCCATCATCCTGAAGCGCCTTAAAAAGAGTCCTGTAAATCGATGATTTACGGGACTTTTCTTTTTCTCACGTTTCAAAGTTGCACCCATCTTGCACCCAATTTCATCAATCAACCTCCGCCGCTGCTCGTTCCTTCCTACGGAAGTAAACAAAATTTGTCAGGTGCTCGGCCGACCCTGAACGCCCCGCTTTCAGGGCGTTTCAGCGCCCTCGGGGTTTCCTCCGGGCAAAGTCGGACTTTCCTCCGACGAAACGCCTGCTTTCCTCCGAGCAAACCGTACCATTGCAGGGAGCCCTCCACAGCCTTACCTTCGGAAGTCCCTGTTTTGTAAACTTATTCTATCAATATTCACTTTGCCGAAGCAGTTTTATCCCTGAAAAACGTTGAATCAAAATTGGACAATTGGACAATTGGACAAAAAGTTTTTTCTTTGTCGAAGTCAAGACAAAGAAAAAAATAATTAATATATTATATTATATTATATTAATTATATTATATATTATAATATATAATATAATTAAATTCTTGTCATTAGCACCGTCTGTTCCAATCGAATTTAAGTTTTGTCCAATTGTCCAATTGTCCAATCACCGCGCCAAACAGTAGTAGTTTTCAGTTGCTTGTTTGGTGTCATATGTTATGATATTTAGGATTTGTTTTTGCACTCCAAAGTATATCAAATATACCGCAAAAAACGCCCATATCTCATAGAAAATGCTTATCTTTGCACAAGTATGCTTAGAGACTTCATCGCTATCGACTTCGAGACGGCCAACCAGGAACCGTCGAGTGTCTGCTCTGTGGGAGCGGTCATGGTACGTAAAGGTCAGGTGGTCGATACCTTCTATAGCCTCATCCAGCCAGAGCCGAACTACTACCATTATTGGTGCCAGCGCGTACACGGACTGAGTCAACAGGATACAGACGAAGCACCAGTCTTCTCGACAGTATGGCGGCGATTAGAAGAACGCCTGACGGATGTGTTCTTTCCCGATCAAGCGACGGAGCAGCAAGAGCCCTCGTGCCTGCACGAAAGGCTGAGTGCGATCCCATTCGTTGCCCATAATGCACGTTTCGATGAGGGATGCCTGAAAGCGGTTTTCAAGGTCTATCAGATGGACTACCCCGACTACCGTTTCTTCGACACGCTCACTGCATCCCGTCGGCAGTTCGGCCATGCACTGCCTAACCACCAGCTCCACACCGTTGCCGCAGCCTGTGGCTACGACCTGCAGAACCATCACCATGCTCTGGCCGATGCAGAAGCCTGCGCCGCAATAGCATTATACCTCCTATAACGGTTGAGTTCCCGGATAGAACAAAAGAAGATGGCAGAGCGGAAGATCATACACGTGGACATGGACCAGTTCTTCGCGGCGGTAGAGCAGCGCGACCATCCCGAGCTGAGAGGCAAGCCCGTCGCCGTAGGGCACGACGAGGCGAGAGGTGTGGTATCGACCGCCAGCTACGAGGCCCGCCGCTACGGCGTACACTCAGCCCAATCAATACAAGTTGCCAAACGCCTCTGTCCACCACTGATCATCGTCGAGCCCCACTTCTATAAATACAAAGAGGTGTCACAACAGATACGGAACATCTTCTTCGACTATACCGACCTGATTGAGCCGCTATCGCTCGACGAGGCCTTCCTCGACGTAACGGACAACAAGAAAGGCATACCTCTTGCAGTGGATATTGCCAGGGAGATCAAGCAACGCATCAAGGAGACAACCGGCCTGACAGCCTCTGCCGGGGTAAGCTATTGTAAGTTCCTGGCGAAGATTGCATCCGACTGGCGCAAGCCCGACGGTCTGACGGTGATACATCCCGACAAGGCTGTCGCATTCATCGAACAGCTGAACGTTCAGAAGATCTGGGGTGTGGGACAGAAGACGGCCGAGAAGATGCACCACATGGGTATCTTCACCGGAGCCGACCTGAAGAAACAGTCGCTGACCCGCCTCACACAGGAGTTCGGGAAGATGGGACATGTGTTCTACGAGTTCGCCAGAGGTATCGACGAGCGTCCGGTCATCTCGGAATGGGAGCGGAAATCGGTCAGCTGCGAGCGCACTTTCGAGACTGATATCAGCAGCGATGCGGCTGTCACCGTCGAACTATATCACACTGTGCTTGAACTAGTACGCCGCATCGAGAAAAGTGGTTTCGAAGGATACACGCTGACCCTGAAGGCCAAGGTGATGACCGCTACCGATGGACATACCGGCTACCAGTCCTACCAGCAGATCACCAGAAGTATCACCACTGGCTGCCTCCTGCGGACAAAAGACGATATACTCCCCCTGGCCAAGAGACTGATGCAGGAGGTTGACCACCACTCACACCCGATCCGCCTGCTGGGGCTGGGTGTATCGAACCATCGGGATGAGCAGACCGACGAACAGCCACGATGGGTCGAACTGGAGCTGGAGTTCGAAGACTGGCCCCCCAACTAAGGGTGATCGCGACATCACCTACGGAGGGGCGTTTTACGGATATTGAGGGTTTTAAGGGTGAAAAAATGATGTTTTGCGCATTTTGAGGAAAAACAAACGCAAAATTCTTTTTTTATATCAAACATTACGCTTATCTTTGCACCAGAATTTCACATAATACATTAATTAACTCTAATAACTAAAAACCTGCTTACTACAAAACATCAACGTTATGAAGATTGGAATTGATTTAGGTGGGACAAACATTCGGGTCGGACTTGTCGATCAAAACCGACTCGTCAGCAAGCAGACCGCTCCTTGCCCGAAGGGTGAGGAAAAAGAGGTGCTGGAGCAAATTCTCACACTTATCAAGAAACTGATGTCGGAAGAAGTGACATCGATTGGCGTAGGCGTTCCCTCAGTCGTAGATCGCGAAAGAGGGATCGTCTACAACGTTGCTAACATTCCGTCGTGGAAAGAGGTACACCTCAGACAGATCCTTGAGGACGAGTTCCATAGGCCGGCATTTATTAATAACGATGCGAACTGCTTCACCTTGGGTGAGCATTTCTTCGGGGAAGGAAAAAACTACAAAGACTTTGTCGGACTGACCATTGGTACCGGCATCGGCACTGGACTCATCCTGAATGGAAAACTCTACAACGGACACAATACTGGAGCCGGAGAGATCGGCTCATTGCCTTTCAAGGGGAAAGACTACGAACATTTTTGTGCCAGCAGATTCTTCCATGCCTATCAGACGACAGGCAAGGAGTTGGGGGAGAAAGCGAGAGAGAGTGATGGACAGGCACTAAAAACGTGGTGTCTCTTCGGTGATAACCTTGGCTGTCTGATAGAGGCCATCCTTTATGCCTATGATCCAGAGGCTATCTTATTGGGCGGAGGTATCACCGAAGCATTCCCCTTCTTCAAGGATGCAATGTATCAACGGCTGAAGGAGTTCCCCTATCAGGAGTCGGTGGCCAAACTGCACATCGCACCCTCTACGCTGAAAGATGCCGCCCTGCTAGGCGCAGCCATGTTAGACGAATAACCGAATAACCATCAAGAATAAGGATATGATCAAGAACCACAAGAAGATAAGTCTTCTCGCAGTCTTCTGCCTTTGCACACTCAGCATGCAAGCACAGACAATAGAACTTCGTGACGGATGGGCCTGTCAGTCATCAGCCATCGTCGGCACGGATGGAGCTGCCATTTCCGCAGGGAAAGAGTCGGCCGCTCCTTGGTATGCCACACATGTCCCGGCAACGGTGATGGGCGCACTTGTCGCCAACGGAGAATATCCGAACCTATTGGAGAGAGACAATTACAAGAAGTATGATAACAGTCGATTCCTCGTGCCCTGGTTCTTCAAGAAGGACTTCCGACTGGATGATCTGAAAGAGCACGAGCATGTCAGGCTTCTCTTCGAGGGCCTGGGCTACAGCGCCAACATCTATCTGAATGGAAAACTGGTGGCCTCACGCGATACCGTGCGAGGCCCCTTCAGCACCTTTGCCGTTGATGTCACAAAGACGGCAAAGGAAGAGAACACCCTGGTGGTGGAGACCTTTAAGTGCGAGCCGGGCGACTTCAACATCGGCTTCGTAGACTGGAACCCACGTCCTCTGGACGAGAGCATGGGTATCGTCAGACCCGTAAAAGTACAGCGTTGCGGCGACGTGGTGATCGAGTCACCTCGTGTCTGCTCACGCGTCAACCTGAGCACGCTGAAAGAAGCATGGTTGGATGTGGAGGCTCAGCTGCGTAACCTGAGCGACCATGATGTCAACGGTCGACTGATCTGCACCTTTGAAGGAAAGGAATATGCCCTTCCCGTCAGTATGCGTGCAGGACAAGTCAGGACCGTCCGACTGGACGAAAATGAGTTGGCCGCTCTGCATGTCATGAACCCACGCCTCTGGTGGTGCTACACCATGGGCAACCCCGAGATGTACTCCCTGTCGCTGGCCTTTGAGACCGATCAGACACAGACAGACACGAAAGAGGTTCGCTTCGGCATCCGTGAGGTGAGCAGCTTCATCACCAACGATGGCTACCGCGCCTTCACCCTCAACGGTCGCCGTATCCAACTCCTTGGAGCTGGCTGGACCGATGATATCTTCCTGCGCGACGATGCCGACAGCTACGACCGTCAGCTGGAGCTGGTCAAGCAGATGAATATGAACACCGTGCGTCTGGAAGGATTCTGGGGTACCTCACAGGCTCTTTACGACCTGTGCGACGAGAAGGGTATCCTGTTGCTCGCCGGATGGAGCTGTTTCTGGGAGTGGGACTCTTATCTGGGCAAGGCCTGTGATGAGAGATACGGTGGCATCCTCACCGATGAGGAGGCAAAGCTCATTGCCCGTGAGTATGATGACCAACTGCGTTACCTGCGCAACCACCCGTCGATCATCGCATGGTTCGTCGGCAGCGACAAACTGCCTATCCCTGCTCTGGAGTATCACTATGAGTGGGCACAGAAGACCATCGACGACCGTCCTTATATCATCTCTGCCAAAGAGATGGAGAGTGACATCTCTGGAACTTCCGGTACCAAGATGGCTGGTCCTTACGATTATGTAGCGCCCTCCTACTGGTATTCTGCAGAGGCGCCCGGTGGTGCCTTCGGCTTCAACACAGAGACGGGTATCGGTGCCCAACTGCCTGTCAAGGAGTCGCTGCAGCAGATGCTCGGCAACAACCTGTGGCCGATCGATAAGACTTGGGACTACCTCTGCACCTCTGCCGCTGAGGCTTTCAATAATCTCGACATCCTGAAAGAGACCGTGGCCAACCGTTATGGCGACGCCAAGGATATCGACGACTTCCTCCGCAAGGCAAACATGGTGAACTACGATGGCACAAAGGCGATGTTCGAGGCTTTCAGATACAATAGTCCGAAAGCGACAGCCCTGATCCAGTGGATGCTGAACGCAGCAAGACCCAGTCTCTACTGGCAGCTCTACGACCATTTCCTGCGCCCCAATGCCTCCTTCTACAGCGTGAAGAAAGCCTGTCAGCCTGTTCAGTTGATCTACAACTACCTGGCTCATGATGTCCGTGCTGTCAACAGCACACTCCTGCCCGTCACCATCACTGCTACCATGAAAGTCTATGGTGTAAGCGGAAAAGCATTAGGAAACAAGGAGGTGGCCCTGACCGTCCCCGCACTGGGTTCTATCAAGGTCTTCGATGCTGTGGAGCTGACAGAGGATAACGGCTATCTCTTCCTCAGTTGTAAGACCGACGGAAAGGTCATCGCAGAGAACGAGTATGCCCTTGCCACCACCGACGATGTCTACGACTGGCCTAAGTCCGACTGGACCAGAACACCCATCCTGAAGCATGCCGACCTGACCGCCATCGGCAGTCAGCAGCCTGCCAAGTGCAAGGTGAAGGTGAAGGAGACACGTGGACGACAAGTACAACTGGTGGTCAGCAACCCCTCCGACAAGGTGGCTTATATGCTCCGTGTCGTACTCAAGGATAAGAAAGGAAAGCTCATCGACGGTGTGGACTTCAGTGATAACTATATCACCTTGGAGCCAAACAGTGAGAAGATTGTCACCTGTGTTCTGCCTCGTGACATGAAATTCACCACCGACGTGCTCACCTACTAAATTCATATGCCTATGACCAAGCTCATTCTCTCTACAGACTTCACGGAGAAATACGCGACCAACCTGTTGCGTGGCATCCTGAAGTACTCCCATCAGACAGAGCCATGGGTCATCTGCCGCATGCCACCGTCGTTCCGGAAGATGTACGGAATACCGAAAGTGGTGGAATGGGCCAAGAACTGGGATGCCGATGCGATCATCGCCCAGTTTGAGCCAGACGACGATGTGTCGCTCTTCAAAGAGGCAGGCATCATCGCCATCGCCCAGGATTATAAGCAGCGGTTCACGGAGATTCCGAACATCACCAGCGACTATGTCGCCTCTGGAAGAAAGGCCGCAGAGTTCTATTTCATCAAAGGATTCAAGCACTTCGCCTATTACGGCTATGAGAACGTGATATGGAGCGACGAGCGCGGACAAGGCTTCAGAGACTATCTGATAGAAAGCGGTATCAGCGACAAGTATATCTTCGAGTTCAAGAAACAGAGTCTTGACGAACTATGGCATTATGAGAGTCAGCCGTTGAAAGAGTGGCTGTCGGAGCTCCCCAAGCCCGTCGCCATCTTCGCTTGCGACGATACCAGAGCCAACATCATCATCGAGCTCTGCAACACGATGTCACTGCGCGTACCTGTCGACGTGGCCGTCCTCGGCGTAGACAACGACGACATCACCTGTCGGCTCTCCTATCCGGAGTTGTCGAGCATGGAACTGGATATCGAGAAGGCTGGCTACGAGACGGCCGATCTGATTATGAAGATGAAAGAGAACCAGGATATGAAGCCCTACGATGTGATTGTACATGACACCGGCATCATCGAGCGGACCTCTACCGACATCTTTGCTACGACCAATCCCAATGTGTTAAAAGCGTTGTGGTATATCCACACAAATATTTCTCATCCTATCTGCGTCGGCGATGTCGTCGCGCAGGTTTCTGTGTCGCGTCGCCTCCTGGAACAAGAGTTCCGGGAGGAGACCAGCGTCACCATCTACGACTACATCTCCAAGCTCCGCATGGAGAAACTCGCACAACTGCTGCTCACCACCAACGAGCCGCTCGACATGCTGGCCGTCATGGTGGGCCTCAACGATGCCAAGAACCTGGCTCGTCAGTTCAAGGCCTACAAGGGGATGACACCACTGGAATACAAGAAAAAATACAAAATCTGACCATCACATGAAAAAGCTCTATTCTCAAATCCTCCTGATCACTGGCATGCTATGCGCCGGGATGTCGGTAGCCGATGCACAAAGCACCGCCGACTATCAGGTGATTCCCCTGCCTGACCAGATTGTCATGCAAAAAGGTAAACCGTTTGTTCTTGACAAGAACACCGTTATCATTGCCGACCATGAAGGTGAGATGGCGCGCAACGCCCAGTTCCTTCAGGAATACATCCGCACGAATACCGGCATCGAGGTACAGACAGCAACAGCTAAGACCAAGAATGCCATCACCCTCAGAGTGGACCAGACCATTCCTGCGACGGAAGGTTATCGTATCAGCGTCAGTCAGAAGGGCATGAGCATCAGCGGAGCCACACCAGCCGGTGTCTTCTACGGCATCCAGATGCTGAGAAAGGCCATCCCCTGCGATACCGTCAGTGAGCAGGTGATCCTGCCAGCTGCCGACATCACCGACAGTCCACGCTTCGGCTACCGGGGCATGCACCTTGACGTGTGCCGTCATTTCTTCGATATCGACTTCGTCAAGGAATACATCGACCTGCTGGCCATGCACAACATGAACGTGCTACATTTCCACCTGACCGATGACCAGGGTTGGCGAATGGAGATCAAACGCTATCCTAAGCTTACGGAGATCGGCGCCTACCGTTCCGGTACTGTTCTGGGTAGGAACTCAAGTGTCGATGACCATACCCGATACGGCGGTTACTACACACAGGAGCAACTGCGCGACATCGTCAAGTATGCTCAGGAACGTCATATCACCGTCATCCCCGAGATCGAGATGCCCGGTCACACGCTGGCCATACTGGCCAGTTACCCGGAGCTTGGTTGCACCGGCGGTCCTTACGAGGTTGGTCACTTCTGGGGTATCTACTCCGACATCCTCTGTGCAGGCAAGGAGGAGACCTTCGCATTCATGGAGGGCGTGCTTGACGAGGTGATGGACATCTTCCCGTCAAAGTATATCCATATCGGCGGTGACGAGGCGCCCAAGACGAAATGGGAGAAATGCCCTCTCTGTCAGAAGCGTATCGAGGATGAGCAGATCAAGAGCAATGGTGAAGTCAGTGCAGAGGATCTGTTACAGGGCTATTTCACCCGTCGCATCAACAAATACCTGACCCAGCATGGGCGCCGCCTCATTGGTTGGGACGAGATTGCCGACTTCGGCATCGACACCACCGCCACCATCATGTCGTGGCAGGGATCGGAGCCTGGCATCAAGGCTGCCGCAAAGGGCTTTGATGTGATTATGGCCCCGTCGGACTATGCCTACTTCGACAAATACCAGATCGAGGACGACTATTTCGAGCCGAAGCTCATCGGAGGTTGTCTCACTGTGGAGAAGGTATACAATTACGAGCCGCTGAGTGATACCGCGGCTCCACAGGATGCCAACCACATTCTGGGTGTCCAGGCTAACCTCTGGACGGAGTATATCCCCATCAAGGAACTAGCCGAGTATCAGGTGCTGCCACGCATGGCTGCCCTGGCGGAAGTGCAGTGGATGAACCCCTCGAAGAAAAACTACCAGCAGTTCCTTCCACGCCTCGACAGACTGGTACAGCTTTATCGCAAATACGGCCTTACCTATGGCTTGCATGTATGGCCTGAGCTATACAAACAAAACAGAGAAGTTTTTTAAATACCAAAGCACTATATATATGAACTTAAACCTCACTTCTCAGATTAAGATGCCCGACCACAAGCTGCGCCGCCAGGTTATCGAACTGTGCCAGAAAGTCGGGAAGCCTTTACTCAAGCTGTCCACAAAGGATTATGTGGACAATGGTCTGGGTCAGCTCGTCAAAGAGTTCGACGGTCAGGCCGGTCTGGTAAACATCGAGGTGTTCAACGAACTGCAGCACACCATCACCGGCTGGCCCGGTGGAAAGCCCGACGTCGACGACACCTACCGTCCGGAGCGCGCCACGCCCTATCCTAAGCGTGTCATCGTCTTCTCACCCCACCCCGATGATGATGTCATCTCCATGGGTGGCACCATCCGTCGACTGATGCAGCAGGGTCATGATGTGCACATCGCCTATGAGACATCCGGCAATATTGCCGTCGGCGACGAGGAGGTGACCCGGTTCATGCATTTCATCAACGGCTTCAACAAGATCTTCGCCAACGGATCCGACGAGGTAATCAAGTACAGCTACCAGTCGGTGAAAGCCTTCCTGAAGCAGAAGAAAGAGGGTGATCTGGATAATGAGACGGTACTGCGGCTGAAAGGCCTCATCCGTCGGGGCGAGGCCCGACTGGCATGTGGCTACAACGGCATCAACAGCGACCATATCCATTTCCTCGACCTGCCCTTCTACGAGAGTGGTAAGATCGAGAAGCTGCCGATGTCGGAGAACGATGTGCTACCGATCCAGAAGCTGATTGCCGAGGTACAGCCCCACCAGATCTATGTAGCAGCCGACCTGGCCGATCCTCACGGCACACACAAGAAATGCACGGATGCCGTTCTGGCCGCCATCGACGAGGAGAAGAAGGCAGGTGCGGAGTGGCTGAAAGACTGTCGTGTATGGATGTACCGCGGTGCCTGGGCAGAATGGGATGTGGCCGACATCGAGATGTGCGTGCCGATGAGTCCGGAGGAGCTGCGCGAGAAGCGTAATGCCATCCTGCGCCATCAGAGTCAGATGGAGAGCGCCCCGTTCATGGGCAACGACGAGCGGCTGTTCTGGCAACGCGCCGAGGACCGCAACCGCGACACCGCGAAGCGCTACGACGATCTCGGTCTCGCCTGCTATGAGGCCATGGAGGCCTTTGTGGAGTACCACATCGTCTGAATGACCCCTCTCATCGCAAGATAGACAACCATGGCCAACCACAGGCCATGGTTTTTTAGTATGTCTGCCGTCAGTCCGTAGATCACGAAGAACAACAGGGCCGACACCAACGACGAGACCAGCATCCCTCTGGTGGCTGTCATACCGATGAACACGCCGTCCCAGATAAATGCGGCGGCTCCGGCAACAGGTATGAGCCAGACCCACCAGAGATAATCGTGCGAGGTCGCCACCACCTGTGGCTCATCGGTCAGGATACCCACGATCGTCTGTCCTCCCACCACATAGAGCAACGTATACAGCACGGTCACCACGACGGCCCATCCAAACAGGTGATGAAGGGTCTCCCGGAACGCCGTCCTGTTCCCTGCTCCATAATAACGACCGCCCAGTGCCTCACCGGCATAGGCAAAGCCATCCATGAAGTAAGAGAAGAACAGGTACAACTGCATCATCACGGTGTTCACCGAGAGAATCACCGCTCCATGACGAGCCCCTGCTGCCGTAAAGAAGAGGTTCACCATGACAAGACAGAGCGTACGGAGAAAGATGTCACGGTTGACATGGAAGAAACGACTCATCGCCACACGGACAAAGGTACCCCGTAACACCAGATAAGGGCGCAGACGACCATAGTGACGGAAGAGCAGTCCTACGGCCATGAGGAAACCGGCATACTGTGCGGTTACCGTACCAAAGGCCACACCCTCGATTCTCATGCCGAAGCCATAGACAAGCATCAGACTCACCAGAATGTTGATCACGTTCTGTGTGATGGATATCAGCATGGGAATACGAGTGTTCTGCATGCCTATATACCAACCCGCCAGACTGAACAGACCCAGAGAGGCCGGCGCGCCCCAGACCACGATATGGAAATACGTGGTGGCCGACGGTATCACATCGGCCGTCGGACCGATCAACCAGAACATCAATGCCTTCAACGGCACCTGGAAGACCAGTAGGACCAAGGCGATACCGAAAGCGATGGCCAACGACCGTAACAACAGTCGTACGACCTCGGTCAGGTCACGCCGTCCCAAGGCCTGAGCCGTCAGTCCACTCGACCCCATCCGCAAGAAACCGAAAAGCCAGTAGATCAGATTGAATATCATCGACCCGACAGCCACCGCACCGATATAGACCGCGCTCCCCATGTGCCCCACAATCGCCACATCGATCATCCCGAGCAACGGCACGGTGATGTTCGACACTATCGAGGGCACTGCAATCTGTAGGATCTGTCGGTCTCTATGATTCATTTCGGATGCAAAAATACGAAATATCACACTCCTCCCGCACATTTTGCATGAAAAAGTGCATTTTTTCTCGTTTTTCTTGTTGGATTAGACAATTTTATCTATCTTTGCACCCGACAGCCTAAAAGCTGTCCCATCAGGGTTTGCTTAACCGCAATTAATTGGGAATGTGAGTGAGAATCTCCGACTGTCCCGCAGCTGTGAGCTCCCGTATGGCTCTGAAGTGAGAAAAGCCATTGCCCATCAGGGCGAGAAGGTACTTCAGGGTGGAGCGAAGTCAGAAGACCAGCCTTGGATGGAAGAAGCCGACGATCCTCGATGTAAGGATTAGAGGCAAAACGAATGCCTTTGTTGGGAAATAGTCAGTAATAGTTCTGGAGTTCGTGTGGACTCTTTGAAACGTTACATACGTGTATTATTATATAGGTTTGTGAAAGAGACCCAGCCGCGAGGTTCGGTCTCTTTTGATGTTGAAGGGGGGAAAAAGATGTAGGGAATGAGGGATGTGTATGGTCTGTCTTAACGTAAGAAGGCATCCCTGAGTGTCGTGGGAGGCATTGGTCATGATGTTATTTATGGCTTCTCTAAAAGTAAAACAACTTGTTTTGGTGTGAAAGGAGGCATCTCTTTACTTGTAAAAGACTATCTCCACGACACCAAAACAAGTTGTTTTACTGTAATGACTACCATTTGTCATGGGTACGGATATCATCGGACCAACGGTGATCCTTAGGGAACGGCTGTCCTCCCCATGCCTTCACTTGCGTCCAGGGCTCGGGGGCATCGGTCCAGAAAGGATGGTCGGCAGGCAGTCCGAGCGGCATAAAGGCCAGACTGGTCATATAGAGTGAGCCGTTGTTCGTGTACCAATCGGCGATATCGGGCTGCGAGCCACAGAAGCCGATGGTCAGATAACCACCCTCATTGAAGTTCTTCGGGACATCGAACATCCGATGGAACACCTTCGTGAGAGCCGCACGCACCTGTCCGTTGGAAAGCTCTGCCGGCAGTGTCTGATACCATGCCATCAGTGCCAGAGGCTGCATGACAGCCATCCTGTAGGGTATCGAACGACCGACAACGGGGAATGTACCCTCCGGGGAGATGAACCGCTCCAGGATGATGGCGAACTTCTGGGCACGCTTCAGGGCACGGTCATGGTATTTCTGATAGTCGAGACGGGTATTCGCCTTGGCATCGACCATGGCCTGCAGCGTCTCCAGATACATGGCATGGAACACATAACTGCTATAGTAGTCGAAGGCGAAGACGGGACCGTCGGCATACCAGCCGTCGCCCACATACCACTCCTCGACCTTCCGGCAGGCGGTGTTCACACGGAACTCATCATATTGGGCACCGGCCTTCGCCAACAGACTCTCGATGGTCGACGAGAAGAGGAACCAGTTGGTATAGGGCGGATCGATCTTACGCATGCCCTGGAACTCCTTGATATAACGCTGCTTGGTGACCTCGTCGAGCGGCATCCACAAGGTATCCCACGCACGGAGGAACGACTCGGCTATATAGGCTGCATCGACAAGATTCTGTCCAGCCTTTCCCCAACAGAGGTAGTCGGGGGAATCGGGATCGACGGAGTTCTTATAAGCGGCCAAGGCCCACTCGCGGAGCTGACGGCGCTGCAGGCCCTCTGCGGTATCATCGTCGGGCAGCGTGAGCCACGGAGCAATGCCGGCCATCAAGCGACCGAATGTCTCCATATAGACGACGCTACGGTCACGGTTGTCGAACGAGGGAGAGAACTCCGTCTGCATATTCTTCTGCAGTTCTCCTTTGGCCATGTTCTCCAGCACAGGCTGTGCCATCTGATAGGCAAGACTGCACCAGTACTCACGCTCGGTCTGCACATGCTTCGCTTTCTTAGCGGCATGTAGTGGCAGAAGCAGCACGACGGCTGCTACCAGTAGTAAGGTTCTTTTCATTGGATCGTGTATTTGATTTGATTCTTTGTTTTCTTCGATTTCACCGTCATCACGATGCGATACATCTTCTCCCCCCACATTCCCTTTAGTAGTGGGTCGAGCAGATCGCTGATATCCTCAACGGTCACATCCAACTGACGGGTGTCGTAACGGATATGCTGGATGGCATCAGGACGGGTGGTCATCAGCATCAGTCGTGTTGGTTGGCGGTATGCGTTGAGCTCATAGTCCTCGGTGACAGATATTCCCGATTTCATCGCCTGAACCGTACGCCTCCATGTCTTCACCATGGCTTCCTGCGGATAGGCACCGGCGATGTCGAGCGTCAGTCGACCGTTCTGATGGTCAACCACCCTCGCCGCATAAGTCATCCCCTCTCTCTGGTCTATGCCATTGATCTGCGGCAGGTTGTGATAGCCAGACTGCATCGTCCAGATATCATAGCGCCCGTCACTGAAGGTCTTAGCGGTATACTCGCCCACACCGGGGTCGATCAATAACGGTTCCTCGCCCTCCCCACCCTTTAGAGAGGTATAGACGACGAACGAGCCCACATCATTGTGGTTATGACTCTCACCGTTGTTGCCACCCTTCATGGCAACGAAGTATGTCGGGGCCGTGGCATTCCCACTGCCACGACGGGCGGTCATGATCTGCAGATCGCTGAGCCACACGTCTTTCAGCAACGGCTCACGCGGCTTTTCTGCGATGAAATCGCGGATATGGCGTAGGAAGAAAAGCTCCCGACCGAGTGTCGGGAAGTTTCCGCTCCTGTCATAGAGGACTGCCGGATCAGTGAGCACCCCTTTGCGGTGACCCAGCCAGGCTCCGAACTCACGCATGGTCTTGTCGCCAAGAAAGAGACCGAAAGGGTAAACGATGTTCACCTGTTGCACAGCCTTGTTCTCGTGTGCATCGGCGAAGTTCACGCAGTAGTCGTTGCCGATATAAGTCTTATAGGCATAGGCGGCCATGTTTCTTATCTTACGGGCCTTCCCGTTTGCTGCTACAGGGTTACCAGAAGCCCACCCATCTATCGTCAACAGGTTCAGCACCTCGAACATGGAGGCCGCCGCCCGATCCCAATAGCCAGGACCCTCGTCACAACCGCCATCCTCGGGATAGGCATCGATAAAGGTGTTGGTGGCTTTCCATATCTGAGCGATGGCTTCAGTCCGGCGAGCCTCATCCCTCTCGCAGAGCAACACACAGGTGAGCCAGTTGGAACAGATCCACGGGTTCCAGTTCATGCCTGCCGTCTTCCACCAGTAGTCTCTCGCAAGGGCGGGCACAAGGATGCGCCGTTCTATCTCACGGTCTAACCGCCGACAGAGGTCGGGCGAGAAGGTCTCGAACGACTTCTCAAGCATATACCTGGTCCAGGCCACCAGACTGGCTGTCTCGGCGTTGAAGAGGTCGACCTCCTGTAGCTCTGGCTGTGGGATGGCCTTGCCATAGTGAGCGGGGATGCCCCACCAAGTCTCCTCGCAGAAACTCCCCATTCCATCGATGATATCATGCAGGAACCGTCCTTCACCCTCCATAATCTCCGCCATGACAAGAGCCGCCAACTGGCGGCGCTTCTCGAAACAGAGTCCTTCGTAGTTCACCCGGTTGCCCTTTGTCTTGAACTCAGCGAAGACCGTCCAAGGCAGCACCGTCCACGGTCTGTCAAGGTACTGCTCGCCATACCTGATATAGCTCTGACGCATCTCCACGGGAATGGAGTCGCGCCAGAACGGGTTATCTGCCTGTGGCAAGAGTCTTGTCTGGGCATCTGTCTTTGAAACACAGAAACACAGAGATACCAAGAAGAATGTACAGAATAGGCACACTCTGCATCTCCGTATCCCTGTGTTATTCTTGAGTAAAGACATCATCGACTGATATATCTCGTATATTCACATGCTGCCAACAGGAAAGCACCGACACCGAAATTCTGCTGCGAGTCGGCGTTGATGACCTGTCCGGGAATGGCACGGTCGCCGATGGGCTGCACATAGCCGATCTTCCCGTCGTGCTGCAGAGCCGTCTCCGTCAGATATCTCCAGGCTCTCTCTATCACCGAAGCGAACTCCTTCTTCTGGAGATAACCGTGGTTCACTCCCCAGAGCAGACCATAGCAGAAGAACGCCGTACCAGAGGTCTCAGGACCGGGAGCCTGACGAGGATCCATCATCGAACGGGTCCAGTAGCCCTGCGGCTGCTGCAGCTTGGCCACCGTCCGAGCCATACGTGTGAACTTCTCTACGAAGAACGGCTGACGGACATAGGTCTCAGGCATATCCTGCAGCACCTTAGCCAGTCCGGCGAGCACCCATCCGTCGCCACGCGCCCAGAAATCCTTCTTACCGGCTTCGGTCTTATGCTGCGGATAGACATACCGGCCGTCGCGATAGTACAGGCCCGTCTCTGCATCCAGCATGATACTGTCGCTGTAGAGGATGTTCTCGTAGAGCTTACGGAGATACTTGGTGTCACCCGTCAGACGATACATCTTCGTCATCACAGGCATCACCATATAGAGGGCATCGGCCCACCACCAGTAATCGTGCACCTTCGAGTCGGCCTCATAGCCCATCACTTCCTTGGCACGAGCCACCTTCTTCTCGTCTTTGGAGAGGTTATAGAGATCGATATACGTCTGGAAGCATATCTGCCAGTCGCCGAAGAGCACGTAGTCCTGTCCTTCGCCATACTGTTTGTATTTCCAGTTGGCAGGATCAGGTTCGGCAGCACCTTTCCACTGGTTGTGCTCCGCCCAACGGATGCTGTAGTCGAGCATCTGCTGATCCTTCAGCAACTTGTATACCTCCATATTCCCTGTATGGTAGGCAGCATTGTCCCAGAAAGAGCGGACCTCTGCCGGATTATTCGTCTGCCAGTAGGTGTTCACCTTCCGGATGACATCCTTCACCTCGTCGACCGTCCACACCCGGGACTGAGAGGCTAAGGACCGACGAGCATGGCTCGGGGATACCGCTACCACAGAAAACAATACAATGATATATAATAGTTTCCTCATTTCTGTTATGATTATGTTTGGTATCTGCAAAAATACAAATAATCTGCAGAAAAACGAGTCATCAGAGAACACTTTCTTAACAAAAGGGGACAGCCTACATCGCGCAGACTGCCCCTCAGCCTTAGAAATGCTAACTAATAACCTAATTATGTATGAACTTAATGTATATGCTTAATAGCCGGGATTCTGCTCCAGCACAGCATCCTTGTTCAGCTGGATCTCTGACAGAGGTATCGGCAGCAGGGTGTGCGTGGCGGGATCGAAGCCGCTGATAGCCTTGCTCGGTGTGGTCTCTGCCCATTCCGGTTTCATCATCATCTGAACACGCTCGGCCAACTTACCAGTGCGACAGAGGGTGTAACGACGGTTCTCCTCACCAACCAACTCACGGATGCGCTCGTCGAGCAGGAAGTCCATCGTCATCTGTGCAGCAGTCACCTTACCAGCCTCAGCCTTGCCAGTCTCTGCACGATAGGTCTTAAAGGCACGGTCGCGCAGCACATTGATGTCCTCAGCAGCACCAGCGGTATTGTTCTGCTGGATACGAGCCTCGGCACGGAGCAGATAAGCATCGGCAAGACGCATCAGAGGCCAGTCCTTGATCAACGACCATCCGAAGTCGTCGGTCTCGTCATAGCCGCCCCACTTGGTGGTGTGCGGGTACATCACAGCAAGCGTGTCACCCACCGTCCAGTAGATACGGTCACCGGTCTTGATCGTCACCTTGGTAGCACCTGGCGTATCGTCGCTGACCCTGAATCCATCCAGCACCGAGATCTCCTTGTTGATGTCAGGCTTGTTGCAATAGAGGATACGACGGATGTTATGGTTCGAGTTGCGGATATCGCCCTCTTCCCAGATACCATACTTCACATAGTTGCTCAGGCGCAGACGACCGTTACCACGTCCACCGATAGAGTCGGCGTTCTGCATGAAGTCTGTCAGCTTATGGAAGCCCGGTACCCAGTTACGACGCTGCTGCGGCGCATTGATGGTACCACCGGTCACGTCGCGCTCATACTCCATCTGGAAGACCCAGATACCTTCGGTGTTACCCTCAGAGCGGCGCTGGTTATGCCAGCGGAACATATCGCTGTAGTAGTCACCAGCATCAGCGAGATGCTTACCGTAGCGAGCCTGAATAAGCTTGTAGTTACCACTGTTGATGGTAGCCGACACGGCAGCCTCGGCCTCAGCAGCCTTACCCATGCGGAGGAAAGCCTCACCGGCCAGGATGCGGGCACAGTCCTTATTGATGCGGTTCTGTGTCTTGGTCTTGTCGACCTCCGGCAAGTTGTTCATCGCATCGATCAAGTCGGCATAGATGACAGCATCCACCTCGGCCACGGCATTACGGGTAAAGTCGGTACGCGGCTCTGCCTTGCTCTCAGTGAGCAGGGGCACCGGTCCCCACAGGGTCACGAGCATATTATAGCTGTAAGCACGGAAGAACTCCGCCTCTGCCTTTGCAGCCGCATCCACATCTTCAGTGTTAATGATGATATTCGCACTGTTGATGATGCTGTAGAGCGAGTTCCACAACTTGCTGACACCACTGTTCTCAGCATTCAGGGAACCGTACTGATAGAAAGGCACCTCTACGCCCTGTGTATCACCAGGGGCACCGACGTCTGTTCCGTCCTGCCAGCAGCCGGCAAAGCCCTGTTGGTCGCTCCAACCCCAGAGGTCGGCATATTTGTAATGCAGACCGATGACCTTTGCCTCGACATCGGACACATCTGTACCATATTTCGAGAACATCTTCTCGTCCAGATAGCTGTCGCTGCAGGAAGCCAAAGCCAGGGTGCTGACAGCTAGAACCGAATATATTGTATTTCTTAGTTTCATAATTGTAGCGTTTTTTAGAATGTGACGTTAAGACCGAATACAAAGCTCTTGGTCATAGGATAGTTGTTCTCATAACCGCTCCATCCGCGCTGGGTAATATTTGCCTCGGGATCCCATCCCTTCCAACTGGTGAAGGTATAGAGGTTACGACCACTGACATATGCTGTCAGAGCGTTGATATGGAGAGCGTTGGTAACCACTGCCGGGAACACGTAGCTCAGCGTCACGTCCTTGATACGGGTGTAGCTGGCATTACGTGGGAAGCCATAGCCCCAACGGTTAGAGGTCTTGCTCAGTGAACGGTATTCGTTACTGCGGTTCTCGGCGGTCCAGTAGCCCACCTCGGTGGTTGAGTTACGACGGCCCTGCTCGTCGGCAGCCATTGCCAACAGTGAGTTGTTGATTTTCTGTCCCTGAGCAGTCTGGATAAAGACACTCAGAGTGAATCCCTTGTAAGTGATCGTGTTCGTCAGACCGGCAGTCCACTTCGGAGTGGTCTGTCCCTGGATGGTCTTGTCGCCCTCCGGTGTAATCTTGTGGTCACCATCGATGTCGCGAAGCTTCACGTCACCGGGCTGTGCCTGCGGATCCTGGTTGAGGTGATCGCCACGCTCAATCTCGTCCTCCTGCCAGATACCTTCCATTTCATAATCGTAGATCACACTGATGGGATGTCCGATAAACCAACGGTTGCCGATATCGTCCTTTCCGTCGCCATAGAGATCCTTGATTTTGTTCTGGTTCCACGACCATACAAGCGATGTGCCCCATGTGAAGTCCTTCGTCACGATGTTCTTAGAGTTAATCGTCACTTCCAGACCCTTGTTGGCGGTCTTACCCATATTCATATACACATCTGAGTAACCGGAGATCTTCGGCAGATTACGCTTCAGCAACAATCCTGTCGTTGAGGAAGTATAGAAATCAATGTTACCGTTGATGCGGTTGTTTAAGATGCCGAAGTCAACACCGATATTGAATACTTTGGTTGTCTCCCAAGTCAGACCAGCATTACCCATGCGAGCATTCGGATAGAGAGCGGTAGAAGACGAACCATCCATCGTGATGGCTCTGTTTTCCATTTTGGCGAGGGTCTCATAAACATCAATGGCCTCATTACCAGCCTTACCATAAGAGAGACGCAACTTCAAATTGTTCAACCAGTCCGCCTTGCTCATAAACTTCTCATTGGCGATGTTCCAACCAACAGCCACTGAAGGGAAGGTTCCATACTTATTATTATCACCGAATCTGGAAGAACCGTCACGACGCACTGTGAAAGTAAAGAGGTAGCGGCTATCGAAAGAATAGTTCAGACGACCCATCTGCGAAACAGTCGTATACAGATCTGTGTAAGAACCTGCTGTCTGTGTGCTACCGCCACCGAGGTTGTGCCAAAGCAGTTCATCGTTAATAAACACACTGGCAGTCGCCTTGTTCTCATGGTACTTCTTACGTGAAGAAGCATAAAGCAGGGTCACATCGAAATGGTGCTTCTGAATATCCTTGGCATAGCTTAGGATATTCTCCACCGTACGAGTTTGGGTCTCTGCATTATAAACATAACCATAACCTCCAGCATTGTTATACTGAGCCACACCATTATAGTAATTCTCACGTCTCGGGATATACGCATAGCCGATGTTAAGTCTATAATGAAGTCCTGCGAGTGGCTTCCAGATATTCTCAAAGTTAACATCAGCAAAGCCATTCAGATTTATGTTCCAACGGCGACGTTCATGATCCTGATCGATATACTGCATCGGGTTAAAGAAGAGGGTCTCGGAGTACATCGGATACTGCACATAGTTGCCTTCGTCGTCCTTTACCTTGGCATAGGGTGACATGGCCTCGGCCATCAGGAAGTTCACACGACCACCATCGCGGTTGTTCGATACAATATAGCTATTGGTGCCTATCTTCAGATAGTCGGTTACTTCGGCATCGATGTTTGTACGCAAAGAGTAACGCTTATAGTTAAAGCCCTTCAGTACACCCTTCTGATCCATATAGTCGCCCGATATATAATAGGTGACATTCTTGCCACTTCCTTTAATGGTGAGATTATGATCCTGGATGATACCGGTCTGAGAGACGATATCATACACCCAGTCGTTTTCAATACCTGCGGCCTGGTTCTCGGCCTCGTTGGCGTACTTCACATAATCATTATACATGGTCTCACCAGCATTCTGGGCTACATAATCCTTATAGCGCTGAGTCATCTGTGCACCATTGGCAAACTTCAGTTTCTTAGCAAAGTCCTCAACACCCAGATAACCGTTGTAGCTGATAGTGGGTTTCTCTTCCTTACCACGCTTGGTCGTGACGAGGATAACACCGTTGGCACCATTGGTACCATAGATAGCTGTAGCAGAAGCATCCTTCAAGATCTCTATCGACTCGATATCATTGGGGTTAATATCATTGAGCGAACCGTCGCTCTTCGAGATGGGAAGACCATCAACGACGATATAAGGACCTGTACCTGCATTGATGGAGTTACGTCCACGCACCAAAGTAGAAGGACCATCGCCTGGGATGGAACTGCCCTGCGTGATGGTCACACCGGCAACAGCACCCTGAACAGCCTGCAGCACGTTGGTCACAGGAAGTTTGCTCAGGCGATCCTTACTAACAGAGGTAACAGCACCGGTCACGTCCGACTTCTTCTGCACACCATAACCGACAACCACCACCTCGTCGAGAGCCGTCTCGTCCTCCTCAATCGTGATATTCAAGGTCTGTCCGACAGTGAAAGGCACTTCCTTTGTCAGATAACCGATGTAAGAGACAACGAGTGTTCCCGAACCTTGTACGTCTACAGCGAAGTTTCCGTTGAAATCGGTTACAGTACCTGCCTTTGAGTTCTTGACCTTCACAGTGGCACCGATGACGCCCTCACCGTTCTTGTCTACAACCTGACCTTTCACGACTCCAGTCTGCTGGACGGTCTGAACGGCCTGTGCTGCCATAGTTGGCAATGGAATGGCAATCATTCCTGCAGCCAACACCATCACGAAACATCGTTTACGAAATGGAATAGTTAGATTAGCATACTTCATTTGATAATGTTTTTAAGTTTTATTATTAGTTGAATGATAGTTCTTCTTGCGTGTACAATGATGCTCTTGCTTGCAAAATTCGGAAATAATTCACGAAGCGGCGTCTCCTCATTGTGATTTGAGGAGTACAAATCGTTATTTCTTGTTAAACTGATCGAACGACCAAACATCTTGCCACCTGACGACAGGCTTACCGTCCTCGAACGTGATAGGCAGCCAAATATAACGGGCGTCACTCGGATGCCTCGGGCGCCAAATATCGGCCATGAAGATAAACTGATCTCCGACAGGCAGGATAAAGGTTGACTGTCCCTCAAAGGTAATCTCAGCCTTCGGTCCGACACAGGGGGTTGGGTGCTGTGTCCACGGGCCCCAGATGCTGGGGGCGGAGAACATTCTGGCCTCGTTGGGTGCCCAACCAGTACAGCCCGAGGTAATCATCCAATAAGTACCGTCTTTCTTGAAGATGGCCGGAGCCTCGTTCTGTCCACCAGGAGCCACACGGGTATATCGGCCGGAGTGGTGCAGGAAGTCGGGTGCCAGCTCAGCAATATGGAGCGTGAGGTTATCCTCAGAAGAAAAGATATGATAGGCTTTCCCGTCGTCATCGACATAGAGGGTCATATCCCGGGCCATCTGTCCCGTCCCGAAATCGCGTTTCAGGAAAAGGCCCTCCTTGATGGCCTCACGCCATGTCGGTGTCCACCACTCTTTGAAATGCTCACCATCGAGGGTGTCGACGACTGCCAGCTCTTTCTCTCCGAACTCCACGGGGTAGATGCCGGGGTTGGCTCTTTGTGAATAAAGGAACCGATAAGGTCCTTCCGGACGGTCGCCGACGGCTACTCCGTAACGAGCGGCACTATAGCCCCGTCCCTTCAGTTCCAGATGGAACCACATACAGAACTTTCCCGTTACCTTATTATATATAACTTTCGGGCGTTCCAGAACGCAACCGCGCTCGATCTCACTACCCGGCTCGTCGGAGACGCTCAGTGCCACCCCGCAGTTTCGCCAGGTCGTCAGTTCTTCTGAAGCGTAGCACGTCACACCGACCATCGCCGACGAGGTGGTGTCGGCCTTATGCTCCCCGAACCAGTAATAGGTGTTCCCGAACTTCATGATACCACCGCCATGGGCGTTGATATGCCGGCCGTCGGTATCGGGCCATAGTTCACCGGAACGGATGGGTTTGTTATCCGCTGATGCGGACGCTGCTATGAAGAGTGCAGATAGTAAAAGTAGTTTTCTCATATTGCCTGTCATTGGTTTTGATGGCAAAATTAACCAAAAAAACGTTTAAGCGCTTCCCCTTATCATGATTTGAGGGAAACATATCGCCTTTTTTCGTAACTCTGCGGTCATTCGACCGCGAAGTTACTACGTCTCGGCAAAAAAAGAAACAAGTTTCTTTGTATTCCAAGCCCTTTTTCGTAACTCTGCGGTCATCCGACCGCGAAGTTACTACGTCTCGGCAAAAAAAAGAAACAAGTTTCTTTGTTTTGCGCTCGACTTTTCGTAACTTTGCCATCGGATAGATGCTAACTAGTGAATGAAGAAACCATTATTACTAACTGTTGTTCTGACCATAACCCTGTTGACGGGAGCCAATAGCACCCCCGTTCGACTGATGTCACAGACTCCGGTGGCGGGGGCTGAGGAGGCACGTTGTCTGATGTTCGACCATTACGGACTGATGTGGGTGGGAACCGACCAGGGGCTGCGCGCCTACGACGGATACCGCTTCAGGACCTACCGTAGCGACGCCTATTCGCCGGGCATCCTTCCCAATAACTATGTGCGTTGCATGACCGAAGACCATGACGATGGACTTTGGATCGGCACACGCGACGGTCTCACGCGTTACGACCGAAGGCACGGCAAGTTTAAGACCTATCGTCTGCGGAGGAACCAAAGTCGGTCGGTTAATGCCCTGTTCACCACAGCCAATGGTACCGTCTGGGTAGGCACGGATGCCGGCATATCTCGCTACAATCAGGAAAAAGATGATTTCATCGATATTAATCTCAACGCTGGCGCCCGGTCGTTTGCTGAGGATGCCAAAGGGAATCTGTATATTGGCACATGGGAAGGAGGACTATTACGACTCGACCGGAAAAGCGGGAAGATCGTGAGCTACCCTCGGATGAACGAGCGTAACACCGCGTCCTCACTGCTGATAGACAGTCGTGGACGACTCTGGGTCGGCACCTGGGAGCACGGTATCGTACGTCTGGATCATCCTGAGAACGAGCAGGCACCAGGGATGCATAAGACGAACGAGGGAAGACTGGATTTCCGCACATTCCACCGACTGATCGAGGACAGCGTGAGCCATGCCGTCTGGGGATGCTGTATCGAAGGTCTGACACAGGTGGACATGGACGACGAGACGCTCATAGAGAACCATCCCGACTTCAGTTTCTGCTACGACATGCAGACCGACGGACGAGGCAACCTCTGGGTGCTCACCCGAAACAACGGTATCGTGCACCTGAGCACCAAGACCTCCCCCTTCACCTTCTGTCAACTCGACCCGACAGGACAGGTGCTGCCTGTCAACCGTGTCCAAACGGTGTTCACGAACGACGGACAGTATTTCTGGCTGGGACTACAGCCATACGGTCTGGCCTTATACAACCGAGAAACGCGACAGGTAAGCTACAACAACCGTATTCCCGGCATGGAACAGATCACAGGTCAGCAGGGAATTCACGTACAGACTATCTCCTCGATACAAGAGTGCAGAACTGGAGAAATCTGGATGGCCAGCACCGTCGGTATCATCATCTGGAAAGAAGGACAGCAGGCTGTGATACTGCCACGTAACAATACGCCATTCATCGGCCATAACGACGTCAACACCTTCCTCTGTCAACAGGACGGTACGGTATGGGTGGGTACGAGTGGTGGCGTCGGACTGGCTTTTTCCGATAAACCGGGACGTATGCTCACGATGAGCGACAACGGACGCGACCTGAGCAACTGCTTTGTACGGGCCTTCTTTGAGGATCATCAGCACCGGGTATGGATAGCCACGGAGAATGCCGGCATCATCCGTGTCAGCGGTGATACACACAAACCGCAGTCTGTCGGGTGCCGGCAGTATGCGCCCGTCAATGGCAGCTACCCTATCGATGATGCGACAGCCGTCTATGAAGATAATGACCATCGGATATGGGCCATCTCTGGCAGTGGCGGTCTGTTCTTATATAATCCCGATGACGACCGTTTCGAGGCAGTCAACCTCCGTTTCCATATCGGCATCAGCAGCGTCTATGCTATCAAGGGCGATGAGAACGGTCGACTCTGGCTGTTGACCGACAAAGGACTGGTATGTCTGAAAGTCAACGACAAGGGGGAGGCTATCCCCACCTATTATAGCATGGAAGACGGTATCAATACCGTACGTTTCTCACCAAACGGCATGTCCCGTTACGGCAAGGAACTGTTCTTCGGCAGTGCCAGCGGCTTCTTCTTCTTCGAACCACTCCAGATGGAACAGTGGCAGCAGACAGGCAGTGCCCAACTGGTGGTGGTTGACCTCCGCATCGACGACCGGCCTTATCAGTGGCTCGACTCCACCATGCGCAGCAGGATCTCAGAAGAACAGCCTTTCTTCTCGAAGAAAATAACCATTCCATCGAACGTGAAGAAATTCTCCGTGGAGTTCTCCCTGCTCACCTACATGAATCCACAGCAATGCCGTTATGCCTACTGGCTGGATGGTTATGACCATAACTGGCACTATACCGATGCGGAGAACCGGATGGCCACCTTCCAGAACCTGCCCCCTGGCACCTACCAACTGCGACTGCGTGCTATCGACAGCTACGGACAAGCCGTAGAGAATACCGATTCCATCGAAATCGTGGTGCTGCCACCCTGGTACCAGACATGGTGGGCCTACCTCATCTATGCCTGTCTGCTCGGTGCCATCGCCTATGGCATCATCCGCTGGTACAAGAACTACCTGAAGACCAAGAACCGCTTGGCGATGGCTGTCGTCTTCACCAACATAACCCATGAGTTGCTGACACCGCTCACCATCATCTCTGCCTCGGTCGACGAGATGCGGCAGAAAGCCCCGCAGTTCAAGGAAAACTACGGTCTGATGCAGAACAATATCCAACGACTGACCCGACTGCTCCGACAGATTCTGGAGGTACGTAAGTCACAGGCCGGTCAACTGAAACTACTCGTTGCCCAGGGCGACCTCTCAGCTTTCATCGCCCAGGAATGTGAGAATATCCGTCCGATGGCAGGTGCCAAGAATGGCGAGCTCATCGTCAACTGCCCGACTGGTCCCATCAACGCCTGGTTCGATAAGGACAAGGTCGACAAGATTCTCTATAACCTCATCTCCAACGCTATTAAATATAACAAGGAAGGAGGACGGATCACCGTCACGCTGACCACGGAGCCGGGGAAGGCCGTGCTCACCGTCAGTGATGAGGGCATCGGCATGTCGAAAGACAAACTCAAGCACCTCTATACGCGTTTCCTCGACGGCGACTACCGCAGGATGAACACACTCGGAACGGGCATCGGTCTGTCGCTGACCCGCGATCTGGTGCTCCTTCATCATGGTAAGATCGACTGTCAGAGTGAGGAGGGAGTAGGCACCACCTTCACCGTCACCCTGCCGATTGACAGGAAACACTTCAGCGAGGAAGAGATTGATATGACGGCTGACCACCGACAGACAGATAACCAACAGATAGAGCATGTAGGAAATGCTGATTTCATCGATATAAACGATACCGATGGAGAAGAGAAGAAGGAATATGCCATGCTGATTGTCGAGGACAATAGTGAGCTACTGGAACTGATGCGGAAACTCTTCTCCCAACAATACCATGTATATACGGCACTGAACGGTCAGCAGGCCCTGAACGTGATTCACCGCCGCGATCTGGATATTGTGGTGACCGACGTGATGATGCCCGTCATGGACGGCATCGAACTGACTCGTCGGATCAAGGAGTCTGCCGATTTCGGACAACTACCCGTAATCATGCTTACTGCCAAGACTACTGACGAGGATCAGAACATGGGCTACGAGACCGGTGCCGACGCTTATATCACGAAACCCTTCAAGATGACGGACCTGCAACTTCGTATCGACAATATCATCCGTAACCGGGAACGTATCCGACGGAAGTTCAGCAGCCAGACAGACTTCAAGGTGGAGGACCAGCATTACTCTTCGCCCGATGAGATCTTCATCAGGAAGGCTATGGACTGTGTGAAAGCACATCTTGACGACGGAGACTACGACCGTGAGCGCTTTGCCTCCGACATGTGTGTGTCGTCATCGACGCTCTATAATAAGCTTCGTGCTTTGACAGGTCAGAACGTGACGGGCTTCATCAATGCTATCCGTCTGAAAGAGTCCTGTCATATCCTCCAGCAACAGCCGGGCATCAGTATGACAGAGCTCTCCATGCGTGTGGGCTTCAACACGCCGAAATACTTCACAAAGTGTTTCAAGAAGGAATTCGGCATGCTTCCCAGCGAGTATCTGGAAACGGTCAGATAAAATCCTTAAAAGCCTCGTCGTACTGAGGACTGACGGCCAGACGACCATTGACGAGACATACCAATTCGAAGTCGCCTTGGAAACAGAGCACCTCGTCAGAAGCCCGGAAGATGGCCTGATGAAACACATATTTGATTCCCTTCTTCGTCAAGGCAAGACGTGAGATAAACTCATCGTCGCAGCGGAGAGGTTTCTTAAACTGAAGATTCATTCTTGCCACAACAGCATCGACACCCTGCTCATGGAAGGCAGCAAAGCTTGCGCCAAGACTACGGAGAAAGAGATGACGGGTATGCTCGGCATAATGCAGATAATTGGCATTGTTTACGATGCCCTCGATGTCGCACTCATAGTCGCGCACCTCCATCTTTGTTTCGAAGATATAGTTCATATTCCTTTGGTCTTTTTACTATTCAACTAACTGTTGACGTTCAATAGCTTAATGATTTCACTGAAACGGTCAATCTTGACGAGTCGCTCATGTTCGATATCCTCAGCATGCTCCAACTGCCAGGTCACATGGAATGGTATATGGATGGCCTGCGCACCAATGGTGAGAGCCGGAGCAATATCGCTCTTCAGTGAGTTACCCACCATCAGTAATTCTGAAGGTAGGATTCCCAGATGCTCACAGAGCTGCTGAAACTCCACTTCGGTCTTGTCGGACGTGATCTCCACATGTGAGAAATACTTGGCCAGTCCACTACGACGGAGTTTGTTCTCCTGATCCTGAAGCTCACCCTTGGTGAACACCACAAGACGATAAGGATAAGCCTGTAGGCGCTGGAGGGTCTGCTCTACCTCCGGCAACGGGGTAGCTGGCAGATGAAGCAGAGCCTTACTGTCGGCGAGCAAATCGCCCAAGGCATCGGCCGTGAGATGGTCGCCGCCCACTCGCAGAGCCGTCTCTATCACGGAAATGGTGAAGGCCTTACAACCATAGCCAAGATCAGCCATATTTCCCGACTCGGTCAGGAAGAGCTCACGGGCCGGCTCTTCGCAATAGGGCGCTATCAACTGGTAGAGATGGTTCTCTACGAGCTCAAAGTGTGACTGACAGTCCCAGAGGGTATCGTCGGCATCAAAGGCAATGACACGTATCTGACTCGTTCTGATCATTTCTTCCTACAGTGCGGACATATTCCTTTGACCATACAGTTGACGGTATGCATCTCAAAACCCTCGGGCAAATCAAACGACGGCATCTCCAGATGGTCAAGACAGTAAGTCTGCTGACACTCCTCACAATAGAAATGGGGATGCTGGTCGTCATCATGCTCCTGACTATGACTGTGGCACAGTTCATATCTCGTCCCGTCGCTGCCGCCTTCGATAGCATGCACCAGATGATGCTCACGAAAAAGAGTGAGGGCACGGAACACGTTCGACTTATCGATCGTCAGGATCCTACGCTCCAACTCCGCCAATGACTGGGGCTGTATAGAGGCACAGAGCGCCTTCAGCACAACGATACGGTTGGCCGTAGGCTTGATGCCATGCTCCTCAAGCATGCCGGTATAGGTCATCTCGTCCATCATACATGATAATAAATAATGTCGCAAAGGTACATGTTTTTTCTTAAACCACCAAATTCATATACCCCTTTCTGCCCAGTCACCGCGGTCGAGGTTCCGATAACCAATTGCCTCGGCGATATGCACAGACTCCACCCTGTCACTGCCAGCCAGGTCGGCAATGGTACGGGCCACTTTCAGGATACGACTGTAGGCACGGGCGGAGAGTTTCAGCCGTTCCATCGCCATACGTAGCATCTCCATAGATGCCGAATCGGGCTCAGCAAACCGGTGAAGCATACGCTCGGTCATCTGGGCATTACAATGGATGCCTCTTCCTCCACCCTCGTCCAAGGTGAGAGAGCTGAAGCGCGCTGTCTGTATGTTTCGGGCTTTGATGACCCGTTCGCGGATGACGGCACTCGGCTCACCAGGTGCCATCTGCGACAAGTCTTTGAACGGCACGTTCTGCACCTCAACTTGTATATCGATGCGATCCAGTAGCGGACCACTGATCTTTGAGAGATAACGACCAATTTGCCCTGGGGTACAGACACAACGATGTGACGGGTCACCGTAATAGCCGCACGGACAAGGATTCATCGAGGCGACAAACATAAACGAGCAGGGATACTCTACAGTATATTTCGCACGGGAGATAGTGATCTTCCGGTCCTCCAGCGGTTGACGAAGCACCTCCAGGGTCGTTTTGGAGAACTCTGGCAGCTCATCAAGGAAGAGTACCCCGTTATGAGCCAGCGACACCTCTCCCGGCTGGGCCTTGTTAGTGCCACCTGTCATAGCTACCTGTGAGATGGTGTGATGAGGACTACGGAAAGGGCGCTGTGAGATGAGCGACGTTCCATTGCTGAGTTTTCCAGCCACGGAGTGTATCTGTGTGGTCTCCAGGCTCTCCGCCAGCGAAAGTGGCGGGAGGATACCAGGAAGTCGCTTGGCCATCATCGACTTTCCACTGCCCGGACTGCCAATCATCATGAGGTTATGACCGCCGGCGGCAGCCACCTCCAAGGCACGCTTCACGCTCTCTTGTCCCTTCACGTCGGCAAAGTCGAGGTCGAAGCTGTACTGCTGCTCATAGAATTCCCGACGGGTGTCCACCAGCGTCGGTTCATACTGTCCGTCTCCGTTCAGGAAACTGATAACATCCGACAGGTTGTCCATACCGTAGACCGCCAAATCGTCGACGACGGCGGCCTCACGAGCATTCTCACAAGGAACGAGCAGTCCCTTGAAATGCTCCTTCCTGGCTCGGATGGCTACAGGAAGAGCCCCACTGATGGGTTTCAGTTTCCCGTCCAGACCGAGCTCGCCGATCATCATATAGTCGGCCAGCATCGTCTCGCTGATCTTACCGTGAGCAGCCAAGATGCCAATGGCTAACGGCAAGTCGTAGCCGCTTCCCTCTTTGCGGATGTCAGCAGGACTAAGGTTAATGGTCAGGTCGGCCGTCGGCGGCTTAAAGCCCACGTTGACCATCGCTGCACGGATACGATCATAACTTTCCTTGACGGCGGTGTCGGCGAGACCCGACAGATGGAACATGACACCCCGTGTCATGTTTACTTCGATTGTGATGGTTGTTGCCTCCAGCCCCATCACGGCTGCGCAGAATATTTTGACTAGCATAGTATCAGTGGTTAAGAATTAATTCGGTCAGTCGGTTTTTATCAGCATCTCTTCTATCTGCCTGACAATCTCCTGAGTGGATCGCGTTCGCAGGACGATGGTGCCTTGACTATCGGTGATGATCACATCAGGCACATACGAGAGTCCTGTCTTCTGTATGATGGGACTCTCCCACATCTTCCCGTCGCAGATATTACTCCATGGGATGGAGTCGCGCTTCACCCAATCCTGACAGGTCTTAACGCCGGCATCCATACAGATACTGATAATCTTCAGTCGGTCGCTACCAAAACGTGTCTGCATGGAATGGAGTTGGCGCTGTACATTATGACTCTCATAGTTCCATGTAGCCCATACAGAGACGATGTTAGCCGGTGCATTCAGATCGGCCGACGATACGCTTCTCCCCTGAATGTCCGTTCCCGTAAAGGACGGTAACTTTCCCTTAACCTTCAAGGCCTTCAGTCCTGGGAGTTGTCTGATGAGCACAGCGATGTCGCTCTGATTGGGATTGGCACGTCGTAGGGTTTCTGCAAGTTCACCAACTTTCTGGTAATCGGGATTAGGCACCTGAAGGAAATATTTCTGGAAAAGATAGAAAGCCACGGGTGACGTGGCATTCTCCTTGATATACTGTGTGGCAGCCTGTGCCACCTCGGGCAGTGTCTGTTCTCTCGTCTTCAACCGGAAAGCAGTCATCTGCTCGTTTTCCTTGGTTCCCTTGATCTTCGTCTCCTTCAGATGCGATGCATCGGCCGTAATCTCCACCTTGGTTCCTGACGTGCCGAAGACGGGCAGTTCGGAGAAGTTCGGGAATACCAGCACGAAGGTGGCGGGAGCGTCTAAGGGAATCTCATAGCGGAACTCCCCTTTGCTGACACTGATCGTGTCGAGCTGATGGGAGCCGTTCAACTCGTATATATACAGTTCACCCTGGTTGAACCCTTTGAAAGTACCCTCAAGGCGGAACGTATCCTTTTTGGTACTGCAAGAGACAGCAACCAGCGTGAACAGTATATATCCGAGAATTTTTCTCATTTACTTAGCGATGTTCTTCAGCTCCAAGTCATTGGCAGCGTACTTGGCGAAGAAGCTGTCCTTGACGGCATTACGCAAGGCCTCACTGGCATCGGTGGTGTTACCCTGACGAGCGTTGAGCAGAGCCTTCAGGTATTCCGTCGTGGCATCCGGGTTCTTCACATTCTTCAGTGTGACGGCTGCTGAAGCATAGTTCTTATTGAGGATCTGTGCCAGAGCAGCACTGTTCGAGTAGATCTCTCCGAAGTCCTGCTCAGCCTGTGCGAAGTTGCCCTTGGCGAGGTTCAGGTTACCCACAACCTCTGCAAGTCCGTTGGCACCAGTAGCATTGGCGATATACTGCTCGGCTGTCTGCACATCACCTTCCACCAAAGCAATCATACCAAGGTTGGCATTTGCCTCCGGCAGGTTGGCGTTTACACTCTTGGCCTTCTGGATATAGTCCTTAGCAGCCTCGTAGTTACCCTTTGCATACTCGATAGCTGCGATGTTGTTGAAGGCACGGGCATCATTCGGATACACCGTTGTAGCAGTCTTATAGATAGCCTCAGCCTCATCACCATTACCCTTCAGAGCGGCACCATAGAGCAGTTCCTCAATACTCAACTTGGTCGGATCGGCCTGAATCTGATCAGCAATCTGCTCATCGCTTCGACCAATAGTCTCGTAGTTGATTGTCAGACGTGAACGGCGCAACTGTGGCAGGATGCCGTCAGCGAGTTCACGGAAGGCAGCCGAAATATTTCGGATCTGCTGCTCACGCTCCTCAGGATCCTTATACATAGAGAGGACGCGCAGGATGATGTCCTTATCCTGGATATCGCTGGCTTTGACCAACTCCTGAAAGCCCTCCCAGTCCTCTGCCGTGTACTTCGCATCTACGGGAGCGTTCATCTTGATTTTCTTCAGTTCCTTATTGACATACTGCTCCGACACCTTCTGGCGCTGACTAGCGAGTTTGTCGTTGATGTTGAAACCACCATCGGGAGAAGCGTATGCCGACACCTCCACATTCTCGATGTTCAGACCTTCCTGATCATCGTTAATCTGCTTCAACATCTTCACAAACTCCTGTACGGAGTTGTTCTTTAACTCACTCTTACGGAGTGTAGCTTGTTGGATGAGGAACTTGATGTTTGCCTCCTGCTTCTTCTTGTTAATACGCTGGTAGGCATCCGGAGCGATAGCCGCATTGGCAGCGGTTACCGTACGCTTGTAGAGTTCTGAGGTAGCTATTACGCCATCGGCCACCTTCACCTCAGGCACCAGCACCTGTTTCTTACCAATACGAGCATCGAAGGTCAGGAACATCTCAGCCTTGTTGTCATCAGCATAGGCAAAGTTGCTCTTCATCGTGTAGTTACCACCTACCTTATAAGGAATGGTCTGATCGTTTCCAGCAACTTTCTCTCCCTGGAAGGTTGCAGGGCTGCCCTTTGCAATCGTTCCATTGCTATAGCGCAACTCAGGAACGACAGTCACAACAGCCTTCTTCTTCATGTACTTTTCGGGGAAGTGGCCGTTAATGGTTGCTGGTACTGTACCCGTCTGTGTCTCCAACGGGTTAGGAGTTACAGTAAAATTGTCTGCTGACAATGCTCCGAGCTTTGAGCAGGAAGTAAAAAACATCAGTGATGCTGCAGACAGGAGTAAATAGTTTTTTTTCTGCATGTTTGTAAGAGTTTTAGTTCCGGTGCCGCGAGCGGGACTCGAACCCGCACAACCATTTCTGGTCAAGGGATTTTAAGTCCCTCGTGTCTACCAATTCCACCATCACGGCTAAACCAGCGGCAAAGGTAAAATAATTTCCCGGAACCGCCAAACTTTTACATTTTATTTAAAATTTAATAGTTTTCCATAACAAAATTATGGATTCCAGTCTTTCTTGTTTCTTCAGTTCCATACCCGGAGGATGGCCCCGTCGAAGGCCGCCTGATACCTGAAGAGCGCCTTGCCCGCTTTACCGGCCGCCACGACCCCATTATTCACATCGTAGGAGCGACCGCACTTCGCACAGTTGAGATGCAGTCCATTGTTGGCCCACATCAGGGGATAGCGTGTTCCACCCAAATCTGTCAAACAGTTCGGACATTGTCCTTCGTAGGCCACCAGCAGATGATCGTCATAACTGCTGACACCCACGATGATACAATTATTGGCTCCCAAAGCATAGCGCCATTGCTGCTCCATGGCATTCCGGAGCATGATATCCTCCGTGGCATTATCATAGTTACGGTTGGTCCGCACATGACGGACACCCTGTTCAATAGTTGTCTCAATCTTCACAAACTGACCGCTGTTACGGAGAATGGCCGTCAGCTGACAGGGCAGTGGATGGAGTGTTGTGTCGAAAGTAAAACTACACGGATAGTCGCGGTAGATACTGTCGTCACCATCGCAAGACAGGAAGAGGAGGGATAGCAGGAGACAGAAGGAGATCAAAGGTCGCAATCTTCCTTCTTTGTGGTAGCAACCATCAGTCTTCATCAGTCTTCTCTTGTCCTCCATCATCCAAGCAGGTTCTTTTCCGCCTTGAGCATGCGTTCGAAGTGGAAGTCATCGAAAGTCTGCTGCATCAGCATCTGTATCTGCTCATTGCAGAGATTACCGATACTTCCTTCATGGGTATGATGGATATGCTTATCGGGTGTGAACTGTCCCGCCTCGATGTCAAGGCCCACCTTCTTATAGGCGTCACGGAACGGCATGCCGGCAGCGGCAAGTCTGTTCACCTCTTCCACGGAGAAGATCGGGTCGTACATCGGGTTGTCGAGGATATGCTCGTTCACCTCTATTTTATTAATAATGTAGGCAGCCATCTGCAGACAGTCTTTCAACTCACCGAAGGCAGGCAGGAATACCTCCTTGATAATCTGAAGGTCACGGAAATAGCCCACGGGCAGGTTGTTCATGATCAACATCACCTGCTGGGGCAGTGACTGCAGCTTATTACATTTCGCACGGATAAGCTCGAACACATCAGGATTCTTCTTGTGTGGCATAATCGACGAGCCTGTGGTACATTCCTTTGGCAACTTCACGAACGAGAAGTTCTGTGAGTTGAACAGACAGGCATCGAAGGCCATCTTCGCAATGGTGCCGGCAATCGTAGCGATGGCAAAGCCAACATTACGCTCCATCTTTCCGCGCCCCATCTGGGCATACACCACATTATAGTCCATCGAGTCGAAGCCAAGCAGTTCCGTGGTCATCGTACGGTTCAAGGGGAACGACGAGCCGTAGCCTGCTGCCGAGCCGAGCGGATTACGGTTGGTCATCTTATAGGCTGCCTGCAAGAAGAGCATATCATCGCAAAGGCTCTCGGCATAAGCACCGAACCATAGACCAAAGCTGGAAGGCATGGCCACCTGCAGGTGGGTATAGCCCGGCATCAGCACGTCCTTATACTGATTACTCTTCTGGATCAGTTCGTCGAAGAGGCTCTTCACTTCGTCGGCAATCTCCTTCAACTCATGACGGGTAAAAAGCTTGAGGTCGACAAGCACCTGATCGTTACGTGAACGACCAGAATGTATCTTCTTTCCCATATCACCAAGCTTACGGGTGAGGAGCATCTCCACCTGAGAGTGTACATCCTCCACGTCGTCCTCGATCACGAACTCACCCCGTTCACAGAGCCGATAAATATTCTTCAGTTCTGCCAACAACTGTGTCAGTTCGTCCTTCTCTAGCAGTCCGATACTCTCAAGCATCGTGATATGTGCCATCGAACCGAGCACGTCGTACTTTGCCAGATAGAGGTCCATCTCCCGGTCGCGGCCAACGGTGAACCGTTCTATCTCCTTGTTGATCTCAAAGTTCTTTTCCCAGAGTTTCATTTTCTCTTGTTTTTTTGAGTTCCGGCAGGCTCAGCTGCCGCAATTCACAAACGCGGCCTCTGAGTTTGTCGAAGCGTTATTCTCTACACATAATGTACCTGTGCGAGGGCATCAGCGATCTTCTCGACCCCCTCTTGTAGCGGTTTCTCGACCATGCTCTTGATAAACGGATTCAACTCGGCCTTCACCGTTACCTTCATCTTGGAGTTGTTCTCGTCGACGGGTAGCACCTGAACCCACACATGAAAAGGCACAGGCGACTGTACCGTCTCAAACTTCACGCACTTCGGCTCCTCACGCTCACAGATACGGAGTTGCAGCTGTCCAACAGGAGCCACACTGATGCTCACGGTATCTTGGTCAAAACTAAAATCGTTGACCTTGTCCTCAGGCACACGGTCGCGCACCTTCTCCAGATTACGAAGATCGCAGATATTATCGTATACAGCCTGCTGCGGGTAAGGAATCTGCTTCACGCTACTCTCAAACTTGCTTTCACCTCCGAATAATCCCATTTCTTTCTAGATTATTGATTTGATAAATAATTATGATTTACCTGAGTTGACAGGAATCACAATTTATAATTCTTTATTTATGATTAAACCTTCCAGGTAGAAGGACTCTTGCGCCACTCTGCGAGCACCGCCTTGTCTTCTTCCTTAATATAACCAGTCTTGGCAGCCTCCTCAATCACAGCCTCGTAATTGCTCAGAGTAATCAGCTTAACGCCTGCCTCACGGAAGGCCTCCTCAGCCACAGGAAAGCCATAGGTGAACGAAGCCACCATACCGACCACCTCCACGCCATAGTCACGCAGGGCAGCAACGGCCTTCAACGACGAACCACCAGTGGAAATCAAGTCTTCCACCACAACGACCTTTGCCCCTTTCTTGATCTCGCCTTCTACCTGATTACCCATACCATGATCCTTCGGCTTCGGACGTACGTAGCTATATGGCAGCCCCAACTGATCGGCCACCAACGCACCTTGGGCTATGGCTCCCGTGGCCACACCAGCCACAGCCTCAGCCTCAGGGAACTGTTCCTGAATGACATGACAGAGCTCAAGCTTCACGAACGAACGCAACTCAGGGAACGACAGAGTCTTCCGGTTGTCGGTATAGATGGGTGACTTCCATCCCGATGCCCATGTAAACGGGTCGTTGGGTTGCAGTTTGATGGCCTTGATATCCATCAGCTTTCTGGCAAATTGATTCTTGATTTCCATAACGTTATGATAATTTGCATGCAAAGGTACGAATAAATGAGTGAAATGCAAAAGGAAAACTTGTTTTTCTTTCCATTCCCGAATGCAAGTACTTTCTGCAAAGCAGGAGGTACGAATAAAAGAATGAAAAGCAAAAGAAAACAGGAAGAGAGATTGGACGCGGAACAAAAACAGTTCTTTTTTCAAAAAAAGAGGGAAATACGAGACGAATCACAGAATTTCATTGTACCTTTGTGCACTCAACATATAAACATTCTGACCGATAATGGCAATCATAGCTGCATTTTTACTGATAGTCGCGGCGCTAATAGAGGTCTTACTCATATTAGGCTTCCCTCTAGGTGAATTCACGATGGGTGGTCAATACAGGGTTTTACCGCCGACATACAGAGCTATCGCCGCCATCTCCATCATCGTACAGTTAGCGGCAGCCGCTATCGTGCTTCAATGTGGAGGATACATGGACATGTGGTTTTCGACAAGCACATCAAAAGTCATCTGCCTGATCTTGGCAGGCTATTTTGTTCTCAACGCATTCATGAACTGCTTTTCAAAGAGTCAGAAAGAGAGAATAGTCATGACGCCGCTCGCGATCATTGAGGCCATTTGTTTCGCGGCAACAGCCCTCCAGATGCCATAAGCAGCATTAAGAATGCGCGTTAATAATATTCAGGTTTTCGCAAATCCCAGGGAGAGAACACTGACTCTGACATCACCAGCTTTGGCAAGTTCCTTGGCACAAGCAATAGCTGTGGCACCCGTCGTGACCACGTCGTCGACAATTAAGATATGCTTACCATGAAGAACCTTTCCTTCACCCAGTTCAAAGACCCGTTCCACATTCTCGTTACGTTCCCACCGTCCCCGAGTGGTCTGACTACCTTTGAAGCATATTCGTCTGACCGCCTTATCGTAGACCGTTAGTCCTGTGACTGCCCGTATACCGCGGGCGATCTCCATGCTCTGGTTGTAACCACGTTGATGTTGGCGACGTCGAGTGAGCGGCACAGCTACGATTCCATCGATTCCATCAAAGAATCCGTAATTTTGTAGCTCCCTAGCTACCAACCGCCCCATCACCTCGCCCACCTCTGGGCGATTTTCATATTTCAGTTTATAAAGGATCCGGGCAACTTCCGACTGTGCTTCATAGTAGAAAAGAGCCGCAGCCCGTTCGATGGGAATCTGTCCCCAAAACAGTCTGGCCATTTCGTTCTCATAGGGATCTTGTCCGAACCCTGTTCTAGGTAGGTGAAGATAACATGAGGCACAGATAACCTCCTCCGTGACCGTCAGCCTACGACCGCACACCACACAGAGCCGTGGAGATATCAGATCGAGCAGTCGATGCCAAAAACTAATCGGTTTCATCGTCGATAACCATCTCTTCATCGTCATCCAAACACTGTCGGATGATATCGAAAGTAAAACCACGACCAAGGGCGAAGCGCATCAGTTTCTGATTCATCTCATAGTCGTTGGCCGCCTTAGTGCTCTTACGTTTCTGTTTCAGCAGAGGGCGCAGCACATCAAGATACTCTGTTTCGTCGATTTCATCGAGTACCTGTTGCTGAATCTCTTGGTCAATATGCTTCTGCCAAAGCGCCTGCTGCACCTTTCGTCGCCCCCACTTATTGTAACGGATCTTATCTCTGACAAAAGCACGGGCATAGCGCGTATCGTCAACATAGCGCTCCTCGACAAGCCGTTTAATAATACTATCCTGTGCAGCCTCTTCGACTGCCCAACGTCTCATCTTCTCGAACATCTCCTGTCGACAGTGCTCTGCCTGTGCGCAGAGCGTAGCCAATCGCAGATAGGCCTCCTGTTCGGTCATCTCTTTCTTGTTCATATCTTCATAGCTTTAAGGAACCGTCGTTTGCCATATTGGTCTACACGAATCTCTATTTTCTGTAAGCCAAGTCGCTTTAAATAGTCGCTGACCTCATCAGCCGTCAGAGGATTGAGTTCGAAATAGAGTTGCCCACCAGGCGTCAGTGTCCGGATAGCATAGTCGCCAATACGCTTATAGAACAAAGCCGGATCATCAGCTGGTCCAAAGAGGGCCGTCTCGGGCTCATAGTTAAGCACATTTTCTGCCATTCCATCGCGTTCTTGCAGCTTGATATAAGGCGGATTGCTGACGATAATATCCCACTGTCGACCGTCGTCGGCAGAGAAATGAAGAGCGTCCTGCCGCTCAAAGACGATGTTTGTCCCCTGCGCCTCAGCGTTCCCCGCAGCTATGCGGAGAGCCTCATCAGAGATATCCCAGGCTGTCACCTTAGCCGCAGACAGCGCCAACGCCAGTGTTATCGCGATGCAACCACTACCCGTCCCAATGTCCAAAACTGATCGCACAGCGAAACTATTCTCCCGTATAATCCAGCGACAGAGTTCTGCAGTCTCGGGACGCGGTATCAGCACGCCAGGTGCTACATGAAACTGCCGTCCGCAGAAGTCGGCACATCCCACGACATATTGCACAGGCTCCGCCTTCTCTAGGCGCTGCATGATTTTCTCCAGTTCCGCTTGGTCGTCTGCGGATAATTGTGTAACTTTGCCGCAGAGAATATCTGTCAACGACAGACCAAAACGTACGTCAAGCACCCAACGGACGATTGCCTTCGCCTCGTCCGCCTCGTAGATACCTGTCAGCCTATGCCAGAGTGTCTCATATGTCATCGTGCTTGCAAAGATAGTGAAAAGTAAAAAGGTAAAAAAGTAAAAAGGTAAAAAAATGATGATAGAAGACGAGAAATACATGCGCCGTTGTATACAACTGGCAAAGAACGGGCAACAGAACGCGAAGCCTAATCCGATGGTGGGTGCGGTGATTGTGAGTGCCGACGGCCGAATCATCGGCGAGGGCTATCATGTACGTTGCGGCGAGGGACATGCTGAGGTAAATGCCTTTGCCTCGGTACGACCAGAGGATGAGCCCCTGCTGTCTGAGGCGACCATCTACGTGAGTCTGGAACCCTGCTCCCACTATGGCAAGACACCGCCCTGCGCCGATTTGATTATCAAGAAAGGTGTCAGGCGTGTGGTGGTTGGCACCATCGATCCCTTTGCCGAGGTACAGGGGCGCGGTATCAAGAAAATCCGCGACGCCGGCATCGAGGTAACGGTGGGTGTGCTTGAAGAGGAATGCCAGTGGCTCAACCGCCGTTTTTTTACATTCCATCGAGAGAGACGACCCTATATCATCCTGAAATGGGCACAGACAACCAACGGCTTCATCGACGACCATTTCAAGCCGACAACCATCTCAGACAACTTCACGAAAATGCTCAGTCATAAACTCCGTGCCGAGGAGGATGCCATCCTTGTGGGCCGCGTCACTGACGAACGCGACCATCCCCAACTGACGGTCCGCGAGTGGGTGGGTCCAGACCCAAAGCGACTTGTCATCGATCGCAACCACCCACTGAACATCGAAAGCCTACATGCTCACGGCATTCAATCACTCATTGTCGAGGGCGGTGCGAAGACGCTCCAAACCTTCATCGAACAAGGACTATGGGATGAGATACGGGTAGAAACAAACCTGGCAATGACCGTTAGCGATGGTACCCGTGCCCCACAAATCCCCGCCGAAGTCGCTGTCGCAAAGTGTCAGACATACGACGGCCATGTGATTGTCAACTACAAGAAACGATAATCCCCAGTCTATAGAGGTTAAGGAATATCTACTTCCTGCCGAAGTCGGCAGGCACCTCACCCCATTTCTGGGTCTCCCATTTAATAATAGGGTTACGATAGTTATGTGTCTGAAGCCAGTTCTCCGCACGAGCAATAACCTGGAAGAGCGGCTCCGTCTGCGGAGTGTGCTCTAATTTAGTCTTACACTTACGTTTCTGTACCCAGAGGATTGCATTGTACGAATCGGAATAGATGGTCTTATCGTGCAAGCCTTGTTGCCAGCAAAGGGCAAGGGCATGGACGATGGCGAGGAACTCACCTATATTATTTGTCCCATGAACAGGACCATAGTGGAAAACACGATAGCCCGTCTGCAAATCGATGGCTTGATACTCCATCGGCCCGGGGTTTCCAGAACATGCAGCATCCACGGCCCATGCGTCTGCCCTTACCTCCATAGGCAAGGGCAGTACGGTGTCGTTACGGTAATCCGGTGGATTTGAACTATCTGTCTTCAATTCTCTCTTCTCAATTAGAACTACATACGCTCAGGCACCTCGATGCCAAGCAGGCTCATAGCACTCTTGATGATCTTTGCGACATTCTTGGCCAGAACGAGACGGAAGAGGCGTTTCTGTTCATCGGGCTCGTTGAGGATGCTGTAATCATGATAGAACTGATTGAACACCTTCGTCAACTCGTAGCAGTAGTTGGCGATGCCCGAAGGCGAATAGTCCTTACCAGCCTGCTCCACGGCAGCACCAAACTCGTTCATCTTCTGGATGAGCTCAATCTCCTTGTCTGATAGCTCCACATTCTCTGGACACTCTGCCACCTGTGATGCTTTACGCAGAATACTGCGGATACGAGCATAAGTATACTGAATGAAAGGACCTGTATTACCGTTGAAATCGATACTTTCCTCAGGATTGAACAGCATGTTCTTCCTAGCGTCGACCTTCAGAATGAAATACTTCAGGGCACCCATACCGACGATGCGTGCGATCTCTCGGCGCTCTTCCTCGGTCATATCGTCAAACTTACCCAGTTCCATCGAGGTCTTATAGGCATCTTCCACCATCAGTGCCATCAGGTCATCGGCATCTACTACCGTTCCCTCACGGCTCTTCATCTTTCCGTTGGGAAGCTCTACCATACCATAGGAGAAGTGTGTCAGTTCCTTACCCCACTTGAAGCCCAAGCGGTCAAGAAGGATCGAGAGCACCTGGAAGTGGTAGTTCTGCTCGTTGCCCACCACATAGATCATCTTGTCGATGGGATAATCCTGGAAGCGCATCTCGGCCGTACCGATATCCTGTGTCATATAGACGCTGGTTCCATCGCTACGGAGTAGCAGCTTCTGGTCAAGACCCTCGTTGGTGAGATCAGCCCATACGCTGTTGTCCTCATGGCGCTCGAAGAGGCCCTTGGCGAGTCCTTCCTCCACCTTGGCCTTACCCTTCAAATAGGTCTGCGATTCATAGTAGATTTTATCGAAGCCAACACCCATCTTTTTGTATGTCTCGTCGAAGCCAGCATACACCCAGTTGTTCATCTTCTCCCACAGGGCGCGCACCTCTGGGTCGTTATTCTCCCATTTCACCAGCATCTCGTGAGCCTCTTTGATGAGCGGAGCTTCCTGCTTGGCCTTTTCCTCGTCCATGCCCTGAGCTACCAGTTCCTTGATCTCCTCACGGTAGTGCTTATCGAAGGCCACATAGTAGTCACCAATCAAGTGATCCCCCTTCTTGCCGCTCGACTCCGGCGTCTCGCCGTTTCCGTACTTCAGCCAAGCGAGCATCGACTTACAGATATGGATACCACGGTCGTTCACGATATTGGTCTTCACCACCTTGTTACCGTTGGCTTCCATGATCTGTGCCAACGACCAACCCAGCAGGTTGTTACGCACGTGTCCGAGGTGGAGAGGTTTGTTCGTATTAGGCGATGAATACTCAATCATCACGAGGGGAGAATTGTCTGTAGCCTGCTTCGTACCGAAATGATCATCGGCATCGATGGCACTGAGCAACTGCAACCACGCACCATCACCGATGCTGAGGTTCAAGAATCCCTTCACCACATTGAACTTCTCGATAGCTCCACAGTTCTTCTGCAGATACTCACCCAACTCCTGTGCTGTCTGCTCAGGCGACTTCCGCGCCATCTTCACGAAGGGGAACACCACAAGCGTCAGGTTACCCTCAAACTCACTTCTCGTCTTCTGCAACTGCACCATCTTCTCTGGCACTTCCACGCCGTAGAGAGCCTTCACGGCCTCTTGTGCAGCCTTGCTGATCAATGCTTCAATATTCATATCCTTACAAATTTGGGTGCAAAGGTACTATTTTTAATTGACTTATCACAGAAAATCAACAGGAAGTTTTGATTTTCAGGCAGATTTACACAAAACAACTGGGGCGGGTTTTGATTGTTTAACCAGTCAAAACCCACCCCTCCAACTAATATTTCACCTTAGTGTAGGACCGTCTTTAATACAGATATGGTCCTTTGCCTTTCAGGCGCTCGTTTACCACCACATAGGAATTACCATCGGCCGATGCTTTTAGTTTATTATTGACATACAAGTCAATATGTATGGCGGCTTTGCGATCCTTGCAGTTGACTTCCACATATGCAAAAAAATCCGTTGTATACATTTCTTTTTCAAAGTCTCCTTTTTTACGAAAACCCTCTGCAGGTAAGCCATTGCCATATATAAGAAACTCTGCATCAGGTGTATCCGTAGTTATACAATACTTGATCAAAGTTTTCTTTTCTTCTATGGGCGTATCATCCCCATCACAGCTCTGGAATACAAATAATGTGCTAATAGAAAGCACAATCAACGCAATAATCTTTTTCATTCCTATAATTGTTTATTTTGCAGTTACACCAAACAACACGTTGCCTGTATTGTATATTTTCATCTGATACTGTGAACCAGATTTCCCCTCTATAATCGGATCATAAAAATAAATTGACACATCCCCCAAAGAATCATCTTTGTTGGTCCGAGTTACCGAAATAACTTTAGTGACTTTCTTTGTTGTCGTCGTTTCGTTCTCAACACCCACATCTGTAGTAATGTTACTTTTGCCATCGTTTAACCCTATACCTATTTTAACATCACCATTGACCTTTGTCCTTTTGACCGTTTGTGTTTCATACTCATATTTATCAGAATAAGTATCTCCAGGATCCGTCTCTGTAAAGATAATATCTCTGGAAAGAGACTCATTTGACAAATCCCATTTGCCGAAAGAAATGAAATTACTAGCCAAATAATACCTCTTTGCAGTGAATTTTCTAGGGTCAATTCTATATGTATATTTGCTATGTCTAAGTGCTGTAGAATGTCGATATGTTCGATCCATGTTAAAATTCCAGATATCTTCAGGTAACAATGATAAATACTTAACTGTTGGTACATTTGAAGTAGACCTTATCACTTCTATCTTTAGATTATAACACCCTTCCGTCCAAAACTCATTGATGAGTTCTTCTGTCGTGAAGTCACGCTTTTTTCTGCTTACTTCTCTCTTTTTTAATTCTGGATCATCTTTTTTTAAATTTCCGTTCTCACTAGGAATATTGTCAGAGATTTTAAAATAGGCCACTGGATCTATTTCGATAAAACTAATATATTCCGAAACGCTCTGATTAAGATTTCCCTTTTGCGAAGTTGGAGTCATTCCATAATAAATATAGTCCCTTTGTAAGGCTTTCGACTGATTAGAACCATCATCCTTGTAAAAATATGAATAAGCCTTAATAGCTTTCTCACCAACAACAGACGCACTCTCTAAGCCGCCACGTGTCACTGATTTTGAAATGCTTTTATCAAATTCAGGGTCAATAAAGCGGAACCGCTTACCCACAGCGCGCGTTTGTGAATCCACGACAACACGACTATTCTTATTGATAACAAAGACATGAAAATCAGGAACATTTCCTTTTGCAATAGAATCTACAATCACTCCGTTCACATACAATTTGTTGTCTGTTTCCCCAGGCAGGGCCACAGGAATCTCCTTATCCTTGCAATCCAAGTTCTCAGGCAAAACGTTAAACATTGAAATCTTGGGAATATAGATGTTAATTGTCGGAACTGCATTTTCTATACTCTCCAATTCCCCAGAAGATGCATAATAATTCAATATATCACCAAAAGTTTCATTCCCAATATATGAATCTTTAACATTAACATAAAGAACATCATAGTTCTTGTCAAATTGTTTAATCGCTTCCCTTTTCAAGAACTCCCGAACCTCTGGCCTATTATATGTAGCAGTAGAAATAATCTCTGCAAATCTGTTCATCGCAGTCTTTTGGTCCATCTCCAGACTCAAAGATTTCGAACTCTCTGTTTCTATAATTTCCGCGTCGTTGCAACACGAAGTAAGCACTGTGATAGCAAATAATACTGCTATAGTAATTACATTTTTTGTTTTTTTCATTTTTTTATGTTTTTGATTTTGTTAATAACACGAATTTTGTTGACTCGATTAATCTATTTCAACGATTGATATCGTCTGCAAAAATATCAAAAAAAAAAAAATGCTCCAAATAAATAATAAAGTTTTTTCACTCGAAAATACATAAAACGCCCATAATGCAAGAGAATAAACAACTAATAATCATTGCGTTACAAATTTTTTAAAACAAAAATAC
>Ga0265298_10000796_pt1 | contig 46420 bp, 62 predicted proteins | sample AusTroGonzalo_MG_3_FD_193486 | JGI IMG/M metagenome (GOLD analysis project Ga0265298, IMG submission 193486) | Bovine rumen microbial communities from tropical cattle in Woodstock, Queensland, Australia - Gonzalo_01 | ecosystem: Host-associated > Mammals > Digestive system > Stomach > Rumen ...
AGCGCGCAGACTATTGGAAATTCTGGATGTGGACCAGCCTCTATGGCAATGATAATGGCTACATTTATTGACCCTAAAATTACTCCTGTTGAAATGTGCGCACTTGCTGTAGAAAAAGGATATCGTACATATGACAATGGGACAGATTGGGGATTTTATAAATATGTTTTTAATCATACAGAAGGATTTTCTAAATATTTAGCAACCTCTAGTGTTGAAGTTTTAAAAGCCGCCTTACGAGAAGGCGCACTTGCTGTATGTAGTATGAATGCAAATGACAATCACTTTTGGACAACATCGGGTTGTGAAAATGGCCCATTCTTCGTGAACCTATAAATATAGGGTGTCGTATTTACGGCTAACGGTTCAGAATTAGTAATAATTTATGAGTAAGGGAGCCTAAATCCTTTTAGGACAAGGTAATACCGTGCCAAGCCCGTATGGGAAGGTGTATCGACTATTCTGTAAAGAAGTACATGACTGGTGAAAATCCAGTATGGAAGCGCGAAGATTTTATTATATTATTAAAGGAGATTAAATTAATGAATGATTTTACAAATAAAATAATAAATGGTATGTATGTTAAAGAAAGAGATTTTTCAAAAATAGATAAAAAAGCAGCTTATTGGATTTGCGTATGCCCAATTTGTAAAAAAGATTTTTCTGTAAGAGGTAATCATTTAACAGATAAGAAAAAACCAACTAGTAAATGTGCAAATTGTAGTAGAGCATAGCGAGAAAACTTAGTTGGATAGCGTTTTTATCATTTAGTAGTTGATAAAATGATGCCTTATGAAAAATATAAAAGAACAAAATGTTCTTGTACTTGTGATTGTGGTTCTACTGGAATTATAGTTCAAGCTAATCATTTAAAATCCGGCGAAATTAAAAGTTGTGGTTGCCTTAAATCTCATGGAGAAGAAACAATTTCAAATATTTTAATAAAAAATAATATAAAATTTGAAAGACAAAAAACTTTTCCAGATTTAAAATATAAAAATCCTTTAAAATGTGATTTTTACCTTCCAGATTTTAATTTAGTTATTGAATATAATGGAGAGCAACATTATAAACCAGTTGAACTTTATGGCGGACAAAAAAATTTACAAATTATACAAATACGCGATAAGATTAAACAAGAATATTGTTTAAATCATAATATTAATTATTTAATAATTAAATATAATGAAGATATTCTTGAATCTTTAATTAATAATAATATAATAAAAAAGAGATAGTCAGGCTGTTTATGAAAATAAACAGGTTAAGCATTTTATAACCGCACGTGGATGCGATAATACATATATTTACGCAAATGACCCAAATAAGAGCGAAACACCTCGTAAGCAAGCATCTAATAAATTCCAAAATTGTATGAAGCAAGCATTTATTTATTGGCCAGCAATTGCTCCACAAGATGAACCAAAAAAAGAAGAAGAGAAAGAAGTTAAGCAAGAAACTTCTATTGTAGAGGAAGTTTCCACTGAAGAAAAGAATATTCCAGAAGCAATTATAGAAGAACCATTTGTGGATGACGATACTCGTTTTGATATTAATTTAAGTGGCAATATAATTGATATTTCTAAACATCAAGGAACAATTGATTTTAAAGCGCTAAAACAATATGTTGGATTAGTTATTGCGCGCGCATCTTGCGGTTCTGATAAGGATATTAAAATAGATGAATACGCCAAAGAAATGATTAAAAATAGAATACCATTTGGTGTATATTGCTATTCTTATGCAGGTACTGTAGAAAAAGCAAAAGATGAAGCGCAGAAATTGGTTGCTTATGCAGAGCAATATGACCCATTATTCTACGTTTTAGATGCAGAAGAAGAAAGATTAACTACTGAAACAATCAAAGCTTTTGTTAAAGAATTGCGTAATTTAACTAGTGAAAGAATTGGCTGTTATGTAGCGCATCATAGATATAAAGCCTATAAGTATGATACTTTAAGAGACTTATTTGATTTCACTTGGATACCTTGTTATGGAAAAAATAACGGAACGCTTGAAGGTTCTAAAGAACCATCTTATCCTTGTGAATTATGGCAATATACTAGCACAGGTAAAATTGCTGGTATTAAAGGAAATTGTGATATGAATGTAATTCATGGTGAAAAAACTTTAGAATGGTTTTTAACTAATTACGACCCAAACTATATTGAGGATGAAAATGAAGATGAAAATTATCCTGATATAGAAGTGGATGAAAGTAACATAAGTTACGAATATAGTGAAGATAATGTTGGCTGAAAACGATGCCAAGTAGGTGATTTTTATGGCTGAAAACACCATAAAAACGAGAATTCAGTTGAAAAGTGATACTGAAGCAAATTGGAAACAAGCGGTACTAACTAGTGATAATCCTAATGGAACTAAAACTACTGGGAGTTCGTTTAGGCCAAAACAGGGTGAGGCTATCATTTTTTCAAGTGATAGTACTCACCCTTTTTCTCGTTTAAAGATTGGTGATGGAATTACAGATGTTTTAAGTTTACCTTTTATTGATAGCGGTAGTACAAATGGATTTGTTTTAAAAGAAACCCTTACAGATTTTCCCGCTATAGGAAATCAAAATTGTTTATATTTAGAAGCTTCTACTGACACCATTTATGAATGGAATAATAGTAGTGGATATGTTATTAAATATGGTCTTATTCGTCAGGCCATTACAACTGTTTCAAGTTGGGACGCAGGGACAATGACAAATTTATCTTTAGATAACAATACACCAACTTTACTAATTATTAACGGAACTGCACCAACTTTATAGACAGGAATATTAAATGTAGTAACTGGAATAGGGTCTACTGTATAAGGAGGAATAAAATATGGCAAGTTATATTGGACAAGTTAAAATTGGAACAGGCGACGCCGCACCAGTAGGCTCTATGTTATATGGTACTTGCGCAACAGAAGCAAATACCGCGGCAAAAGTTGTTACTTTAGCCGCGTTTGATACATTGGCAACTGGTGTTACAGTTCATATTAAATTTACATATAGTAATACTGCATCAAATCCAACCTTAAAAGTTGGAAGTACAGATGCGAAATCAATTAAGAAATACGGAACAACTGATATTGGAAATACTGCTTCAGCTTCTTGGGTAGCAGGTGCAATAGTTAGCTTTACTTATGATGGCACAAATTGGGTAATGAATACTGGAGTAGACACCGATACTACTTATACAGCTGCGACCGCGGCACCAGGCAATGTGGCGAGTAGTTCATCTCAAGGTAGTTCTACAAATTATGCACGCCAAGACCATACACATGGTATTTCTTTAGCGACTGGTGATGCCGCAGGACAAGTAAAAATTGCAGGTACTAATGTTACTGTAAAAAATATTAACAATGCTGCATATAAAGATGTTAGCACCTCTATTCCAGCCAGTGGAACAGCAGATGATGCTAAATTACCTACTGTCGCAGCAGTTAAAAGTTTAGTTTCTGAAGCTACTGCTGGATTAACTGGAGCTATGCATTTTCTTGGTGTCACTACTACTAATATAAGTACAGGAACAGCAAATACTACAGCAACAGTTAGTATTAATAGCTCAAACGTGACTGCGACCGATGGTAGCGTTGTATTATATGGACAACAAGAGTATGTATGGGGTAATAGTAAGTGGAACTTACTTGGTGATGAAGGGTCTTATGCTTTAAAAAGTAGCACAGTAAATGTTGGGTCTGCATCTGGATGGAGTGCCGGCTCTGTACCGACATTAGGTGATGCTATTTCTGCAGATGATATTACAGCCTGGAACGCTGGTACTGTACCAACGCTAGGTACAGCCATTGCAGCAGATGATATTACAGGTTGGACTTCTAATACTCCTACCTCTGCATCAGTTTCTAATGGTACTTTAACTATTACTGCTGGTAGCGCGGCGACCTTAAATTATACAGCAAGAAGTATTCCAAATGTAACAAATGTTGGAACAGCTCCTTCGCTTTCTTATACAGCGCGTAGTATTCCAAATGTTACTAATGTAGGTACTGCTCCTTCTTTAACTGTTACTTCCACTACAGTAATTAAACCATAATGAGGTGATAGAATGGCACATATTAAGGATGTGAAAATAGGTAATAATACCTATCTAATAGAGCCTATTCTATATGCAGCCACAGGTGGTACAGCATCTGCTATAACTTTAGCATTAAGTAATTTTGAATTAGTGACTGGCGCGCAAGTAACGGCAAAAATTACTACAGCAAATAGCGCGAGTGCTACCTTAAATGTTAATAGCACTGGCGCAATAGCAATTAAATATAATAATGCCGCAATTGCGGCCAGCGCGCTAAAAGCAAATAGATTTTATTCATTTGTCTATGATGGAACGAATTGGCAACTAATTGGAGAATTAGATACTAATACCTGGCGCGGCATACAGGACAATTTAACTTCTAGTTCAAACACTACAGAATCATTAAGTGCAAAGCAAGGTTATTTATTAGCTAATGGTAGCGCGAGAGACAATACCAAATTACCTTTAATAGGCGGCACTATGTCCGGTGATATTAGTTTTGCTACAATTGGTTCATGGCCTGTAGCATCTGATGAAACATATCCAATTAGTTCTAAAGGAATATCCTGGGCCGGATCATCTGATGGCGCAAGAATTTTTTATCGTATTGATTCTGGTAATAATGGTAATTTAATTTTATAGACTTCAGATGATGGCGATGAAAAAGTTATTTTTAGAACTACTTAGACGAATGGGGACTTTTTAGCAATTCATCCAAATAGTAGATATGTATATCCAGTAACTAATAATACTGGATATGTCGGTACTTCAAGTAATAAATTTGCAGGTATGTACGCGACAACTTTTTATGGTAATTTAAGTGGCAATGCCTCTACAGCAACTTAGTTACTAACAGAACGCAATATTAATGGTACATCTTTTAATGGTACAGCTAATGTAGTTACTTCTTATTGGGGTACTGCAAGAAATATTTCAATTGCAGATAGTACTTCTGCTCATACTGGTGCAGCTACAGCGGTTGATGGTTCTGGTGCAGCAACATTAAAACTTCCTGCAACTATTACTGCGACATTAATAGGTAATGCTGATACAGCTACAACTGCTACAAATCTCGCAGCAAAGCCCAGTTTAGCTACAAGTGGAACAACTCAAATTACTGTAACTGCTGGAGGGAAAACTAGTGATGCATATACTGTACCATACGCAACTTCTACTACTAAATTAAACCAAACCGCTACAACAGCATTAAGTAGTTTTACAGATTCAGCTAGTTTTATTTATACTGCGGCAAGTGGTAGTAATACAATTACTGATAAGCCAACAGGTGTAGATGCTTTTGGTTGTTTATCTTTTAAGACAGCTAATAGTTGGTATGGACAGTTATTAATATCATCTAATAATGCTTCTGGTATGTATTGGAGAACAGCAGCTTCTTTATCTGGAGGCTGGAAAAAATTATTAGATAGTGGTAATACATACGCCGCAAATTCTAATGGAACCGCAGTATCTGTTGCCCGTAACACAGACACAACTATTGCAACAATTAATGGAGTCGCAGTTAAAATAAAAATTCCTGCTTCTGATAATACTTGGAGACCAATTGGTACAGGAGCAACAGATGCGGCGGCAGGTAATCATAACCACGATAGTACATATTTAAAATTGGTAGGCGGGACTTTAACTGGTGGTCTTGAAATTAAAGGTCATATTGCTGGTGATAGTGGAACAACTGGACACGGTTTATATAGTGGTGGTGCTTATCATAATGCTTATAACAATATTATATTGCACGGAGATGCTTCTACTGGTACATCTGGTATTGCTTTTGTAAGCGATAAAGCGGCAGTAGACGGAACAATTACTAATATAAATGCCCCTTCAGATAGAGCATTCATTCAATATCACGCTTATGGTGTAACTACTGCAACTGCAGAAGGTACTGCTCCTACGTTAGCAACTTCTGGAGAAGCAGGACGACTTGTAATAGGTATTGGTAATGATAGTGGTGATAAAATTGTATTACAAGCGCCGGGTACCGCTGATATTGTGCACCAAATGGGCACAACTAGTTATCCTATTCCGCATACTACTAATACCAATGGTACTGTTGGAGGAACAACAACACCAGTGTATGTTGAGGCTGGCGTAATTAAAGCAGGAACAGCTCTTGGTGCTTCTGCTTACCACGCCGATTCTTATTTTGCTTTAAGCGGACATACACATACAACTACTCTTGCTTCTGGTGGGACTGCAACAGTAACACTATCTGCCAATACATCATATACTTTAACTGCTGGCGGAACTTCAGTAATATTTAAAACGCCAGCAGATTCAGACACTAAAAATACAGCTGGTTCAACAAATTCAACTTCAAAATTATTCTTAATTGGAGCAACTTCACAAGCCGCGAACCCAACTACAAATTCTTATCAATATACTTATACAAATAATGGCTTATTAAGTGCCCTTAAATTAGGTTTAAATTTAAATGGTACAGAAAAAGCTTATTTAGAATGGAATAATACAGACCAGTCTATTGACTTTATATTTAATTAAAGGAGGGGAGTTATATGAGTTTAAAAGTATGGCTTCCCTTAGATGGGGATTTGAGGAATTTGGGTGCGAGTGATATTGAAGTTGTTAATAATGGTGCTACTGTAAATGATGCGGGGAAAATCGGAAAGTGTTATTATTTTGATGGAGGTTCATATGTTTCTGGAACTTATAAAATAACAGAAAATATTAGTTTTTGTTGTTGGGCTTATTTTCCATCTGTACCAAATGGAAAACATTTATTTGATGCAAGAACACCAAATGGCGTCGGGTATCAACCCATGTATATTAGTACAGGTGGTATACAAATTGGAGGAAGTGGCTCAACATTTCCAAGTATTGGTTATTCATGGGTTGCTAATACATGGTATCATATTTGTGTTACTCATGATTCAAGTTCTGGGAAATTATATATAAATGGTCAACTTATATCTTCAACAGCGGCATCAGGTTTTAATGGTGAAACAGGAAACTTTACTTTATGTAGTAGATGCAACCAAAGTAATTATTGTACTGCAAAATTAAATGATGTTCGTATCTATAACCACTGCCTTTCCGCCGCGGAAGTTCACGAAATTGCGATGGGATTGGTGTTGCATTATAAGTTGGATTTACCCAATCCAAATTTGGCAATTAATACAAATACAAATAATGTTTCTACTAATGCATGGGCACTTTCTATGCAAACTGGGGATAAAACTAATACTATTGAAATTATGGATAGTATACCAGTATTAATCATTACTCGTGGTTCAACGGAACGAAGTGGATGGCTTTATTTATCTTATACTAATTTTTCTCGTAGTTTAATTAAAATTAATACGACCTATACAGTATCTTTTGATGTATGGGCGTCAAATAGTGGAATAATTAATCTTACTGGATTATTAAACGGCAATGCTACTAATTATATGACAAATAATACTACTAATATACAAAATACCGTTATTGCAAATCAATGGAATCATATTTTATTACAATGTACAACTAAATCAAGCTTTGAAGATATAACTATTGGTAGTCAAGTTATTTATATGTCTCCTTCAAGTTCTTTATGCGGAACAGGCACAGTTTTAAAATTTAAAAATATGAAATTAGAAGAAGGAAATAAAGAAACTCCTTGGTGTCCTCATTCATCTGATTTACTTTATACTATATTAGGATATAATAATAATGTAGTAGAAGATAGTAGCGGCTATAACCACAATGGTACTTTAGTATCTCCTCTCTCACCAGATACAACTTCTCCTCGTTATAACGCAGCTTATCAATTTTCAGGAAATATAGCTCATAGAATATATTATAACACCACTAATTTTAATTATACAGATAATTTTTCTTGGGCTTGCTGGATTAAAGCAAATCATACAGGAACCGCAGCACAATATTTATTTACAGTTGGTCGTGCGGATGCTGGTGGAAGAGGATATGGGATATATAATGTAAGTGATAGTGCAATTAGATTATTATTTGGGAATACTTATTATGAAATAACAATTACAAAAAATAATTGGCATCATATAGCATTTACAAAAAGTGAAAATACAATAAAAATCTATAAAGATGGAACATTATATTCAACAAATACTTTTTCTGGTACATTACCAACATATAGCGACGGAAATGGATTAGGTATCGGTTGTTTTCATTATACCAGTGGTGATATATACCCTGCATATGGTTCAATAAGTGATTTCCGCATCTACTGTACTCCATTACTTGACAATGACATAAAAATGTTGTATAATGTAGGTATGAAGGTGGATAATTTGGGAGGAGTACATAGTTTTGAATTAGAAGAAAATAATCAGAATAAAATTACTAAAACTGGAATATTAAAGATAAAAAATATTATAGACAGCAATTATAAATTTCACGATTCCACAGGATGGTCATACAGTTCAAACGGTGACAATAATTCCTGCGCTTCTTTTGTTAAAGTTGACTTTTCACCTTTTCTTAAAATGGAGCAACCAATTTCTATCTTGATAGAAGGAGATTTAAATTGGTCCAATATTACTCCCAATGGGAATGGCACTTTCCGTTCCTTCTTCCAAGGTGCAAATTATAAAATAGGGGCTTCTGGTGCGGTGTGGGAAGGTGCTAATTATGCCCAACCCGGACTTACTACAACTTCTGCGATGACAACGAATCCAACAGGGTCAATGCATTTTAGCGTTACGCATATTATCCCAGCTTCTTGGTTTAATACATATGAAGCTTCCCAAGTAAGTTTTAGAACGGATTATGCGACTGGTACGATTACTTTGTCCAATTTATCAGTTACTTTGGTAAAGGGTAACGCAAAACTCAATTCCCAATATCTATCTACTTCAAATTTCATAGAAATATAAGGAGGCTCGTATATGGCACAACTTAAAGATACGGTCGTCCAAGGTAGCTTACGGGCCACGGACACACTATTTAGTACAACTGCACAATTTCAAATTTTGCGAGCACCTACTACATCTGGCGGCACTACTTTTGGACCAGGTAGTACAAATAATTTATTAAAATCAAATGGAACTAGTGTGTATTGGACTACACTAGCGGCGAGTGATATACCAAATTTAAGTACAGATAAATTAACATCTGGTACATTAACTGTAGCACGTGGTGGAACTGGTGCTACTTCTTTTACAGCAAATAGCGTTATTATATCTGGAAATACTACTACTGCGGCTTTAACTACTCGTGCAATTTATAATCGTACAACAAAAGGTAATTTAGAATGGACCGCAAGCACAACAGATACTCACATTATTACTAAAAATACACTTGCTTATTGGGATGGAAGTTATTCTGGTACTTCTTCAAATTTAACTTATTGTGTTAAAGGAACATTTGGTGACGCTGTAACGTATGGAGTAGATGACGCAACTGCAAATGTGGCATTAGGTACTGGAACTGGTTTGACCACAGAACGCTCAGTATATTATGGTTTAGTAACTGTAAATAATGCTTCTCAAACAAGAGCTACTGGGATTTATGCTCCAACTTCTGCGGGAACAGCTAATCAAATTTTAGTTTCAGCCGGTGGCACTTCTGCGCCAACATGGAAAGCAACAGCAAGTGGTGCCGCATATGCTACTAGTGCAAATGGTGCTTTAACTTTTGGGACATTACCTGTTGCACAAGGTGGTACTGGACAAACATCTGTTGCAAATATTCAAGCAGGGAAAGATGGAGATGGGAATACTATTTCTTCTACTTATTTGAAGTTAAGTGGAGGAACTTTAACTGGAAATTTAACCATTTCTCATGCGACTAATGCAACAATGACTGCCGGTTCTACTAATCCAAAAATTACTTTTTCTGAATCTGGAAGTCAACCAGTTCATTTAGTTTACACAGATTATGATAGTTATCGGTCTCCTGCAGGATTAAAAGTTGTTGGAGGAGATTCCGCAACACCTGCTTGGTTTGAAGTAGAAGGAACAGTATACGCAGCTGGTTTTTCTGGGTCGCTTACAGGGAATGTAACCGGTAATGTAAGTGGCAGTAGTGGAAGTTGCACAGGGAATGCGGCGACAGCTACAACTGCAACTAATGCTAATTATCTAATTAGTAATACTCGTATGGATTATGGTTGGAATGGCATCAATTATTTTAATATTACAGCATCAAATAAAAGTGCCGCAAAAGTAAATGATACACCTTTTAGCTCTGCTGTTTGGACGCATATTTTAAGATTTAATCATGGTAATAATGCAGGATATTACACAGATTTAGCTATTCCATTTAATGCTAATGGAATTTATTATAAACGAATAGCTAATGGCTCATTACAAAATAGTTCTACTAATGGCGGATGGGTATCAGTATTAGATGAATTAAATTATACTTCTTATACGGTAACAAAAACAGGTTCTGGCGCAAGTGGAACTTGGGGAATCAACGTCACTGGTTCTGCAGGTTCTGTAGCATGGGCTAATGTTACCGGAAAGACGGACGACATAACTACGAAGACGACAGTCGTTAAACAGATATCTCGCGGTACTGATTTCGTTCCGATTACATCGGGTTATTGGGCCGGTATGACCACAAAAAGTGGAATCAGTGACAGTTGGTGGCATATTTTATCAATGGATTGGTCGGGAGATGACATAAATAACTGGATATCGCAATTAGCTATTCCTACTTAGAACCAAAATGGTATTTATTATCGTACTCGTCATAGTAGCATAACTAATGCTTGGATAAAATGTCTTGATGCCAATAATTATACAGATTACACAGTAACAAAAACAGGTTCTGGTGCGAGTGGAACTTGGGGAATTTCTATTACAGGTTCATCTGCTTCTTGTACTGGTAACGCCGCGACAGCAACTTGTGCTACACGTACTGGTGTATCTGTGGGCTGGCATAAGGGACGCGATGCTGTAGTTGCAAAAACAACAACTATTGATTCTTATAGTCCAACAATTTCAATAAAAACTACAAATGGATCTTGGGAAATTGGTGCTTATGATCATTCTAGTTATACAGATAAATTAATTTTTAGTTATGTTACAGACGCTAACTACAATAATAATACAAATTCTCACGTAGATTTTACTATTAATACAGAAGGATATTTTTCTGGTTCCTGTGCGGCATCAGCCGCATGTACTGGAAATGCCGCAACTGTATCACGAGCTACATTCGGCGATGCAAATAACGCAGAGCATAATGCAAATAATATTACTTCTAATGGTTTATATTATTATACTAGCAATGGGCCATCAAAAGACAGCGCGAATCAATTTTCATCAACTGACGGAGCTATATATTGCCAAGCTTATAACACAACATGGGTTGCTCAAATAGCTCAAGATTATCAAAATGGTGCTCTTGCAGTTAGAGGGAAAAATAACGGTACTTGGTCTACTTGGTATAGTATTCCAAAAATGATAGTAGAAAATTATCCTGCTTTATTACCTCCAAATAATAGTAATAACTGGATTAAAATTGGTACCGCAAATGATTCATATGGTTTATTACCTAGTCAGGCAGGCGTGGCAGGTAGCGGGCATAATTATTTAGGCACATCAAGTTGGTATTGGAAATATGCTTATATAGATCAGATATATGGATATTTAAATGGTAATATTTCTGGTTCATCCACTTCTTGCACAGGTAACGCCGCAACTGCCACTTATGCAGTAAATTGTAAGTATGGTGATGATGTTATTCAAGATAATAATCATGTTTGGGAAATTATGTCAAATAATGGAGTAAGTGTTTTTACTACTGGTCGCGCGGCGGCTCCATTAAAAGCGGGTGGCTTAGTCAGTAGTTATACTTATTCTGATAATGCTGGAGCAGGAATATTAGTTTTAGATACTTCTGAAAATAGTAATAGAGTTCAAATTTATTTTTATCGTAAAGGAAGTGCTATAGCTGGAATTAATACGGATGGTTCAACAGCAAGTTATTCTTCTCGCGAAAAAAAGAAAAATATTATACCATTAAATTCATTTGGGGAAGCAATTGATAAATTAAAACCAGTTTCTTTTAATTATAAAAATGACTCAAAGGCTGAAATTAATTATGGTTTAATTTATGAAGATACTATCAATGTTTTACCGTATATTTGTGAAACAAATGAAAATGATATACTTGATAAAACTATTTCTTATGAAAAATTAATCCCAATACTACTAAAAGAAATTCAAGATTTGCGCGCTCGCGTAAAAGCTTTAGAACAAAATAAGGAGTGATTTATATGGGTTTTATATTAGAAAGATATACCAATAATTTAGGTGGCTTACGTGTTGCATTTTTAGAAAATTATTCTAATGTAGATAATTATTTTAATGGAGATAGTGTTCAAGATGCTATAGAACATTTTAATATGTATTTTAAAGACAATCAATTATATATTCGTACCGATCAAGAACTATCTCTTAGTGAAATAGGAATTTCAAGTATAGCTGAAGCCGAGCAATTGCGCGAAGAGCTTGATGAAATTACTGGTAGTATGACAGATGAAGAAGCTTTAGAACGTCCTGTTTTCTTTCCAATTTGGAAAGTAGGAGTAAATTATACAGTAGGAACTCGTATACGTTATGGTGGCCGTATTTTTAAAGTTCTCCAAGCACATACTTCTCAAGAAGATTGGACACCTTCTCGCGCGCCAAGTTTATTTGCTGAAGTTTTAACTAGTGAAACAGAACCAACAGAATGGCGTCAACCTTCTTCTACCAATCCATATCTTACTGGAGATAAAGTAATCTACAATGGACAAATATACGAATCTTTAATTGATAATAATGTTTGGGTGCCAGATATGTATCCACAAGGATGGCAATTAATTGAAACAGAAGAAGAAACTCCTACCGAAGAACCGGGGTAGGAAATCATTCCAGAATGGTCTCAACCAAATTCAACAAATCCTTATATGACAGGAGATAAAGTAATCTATAATGGACAAACTTATCAATCTGTAATTGATAATAATATTTGGTCACCAGAAGCTTATCCAGCTGGTTGGACTTTAATTGAATAATGAAATAAAAATGCCAGAATAGCCTCTTTATACAATTACTTTTTTATAAAGAAGAGCTATTCTGGCTCTTATTTTTTGATTAAGGAGGGATAAAATGGCTACATATACTCCAAAAACTTGGCAAAGTCGTGAGTTTATAAAAACAAGCGATTTAAACCATATAGAACAAGGTATTAGTGTTGCTACTGCCGCAATTGCAACCTCTGCTTCAATAGATAATAATGGTTTAATTACTTTTAAAAATAGTGCTAATAATTCATTATTTACTCTTCAATTACCTTTATATAATGAAAGTTATACACTTGAAGAAAATTTATAATACTTATATAAATTCAATATAAGGAGATGATTTTATGCATATAATAACAAAGCGCGGCTCAATAGATAATCAAATCACATATGAACATTATTGTGATACTATCACAGATATGAATGATATAGATAAAAGCACCATTACTCTTGGTTCTACTTGTATAGTGGTAAATGGTACTACTGGTCTTGAATTTTATATTGCTGATAGTCAAAAACAATGGCATGCTGTATAAGGAGGAATACTATGGATATTTTAGATATTATTTTAGGTAAAAAAGCCGCAACAGGCGATGCGGCACCTCTTATGAGCCAAGCACGCCAAGCTATTCACGACGCAGAAGTTGCTACTAATAATGTAAATGCTGTATTAGAAACCGCAACTGCGGCAAATACTGCGGCACAAACAGCAAGTGAAACAGCAACTGCGGCTGTTACTCGCGCAAATACTGCTGCTAATACATATGATAATCTTCTTGCTGTTACAGATAATTCTATGATAGCAGATTTTTCAGATGCAATTACTAACGCAATTAATACAAAAAGCGCAGCAATAGATGGTCAATTACAAAATGCTATTACTGCCGCAGGAAATGCTGTTACAGATACAATAATAGAAGATAATAATACCTCTTCTTATAAGGGCAAGCGCGTAAAAGTAAGAAAAAATAATACAGATACAACATATGACATAACTAAAAATTATACTACTACTGGTCAAAATGAAGATGGTAGTATGACGCAAAAAGCAATTACAAATGCTTTAGCCACTCAAAAAATTGATTTAGAAACTCAAATTAATAATATTCAAATCAGCGGTAGCAGTAGTGGTAGTGGAAATGTATCTGGTAATTTCTCTTCTGCGGATCAAGGGAGTTTAGTAGTAGTAGGAGAAAATGGTAATCTAACTGCAAGCACAACAAGTGAAGAAAGTTTAATTAAAAGTGAAATTTTACTCGGCACTTATGAAGCAATAAATGCTGTTGGTGTAGAAATTGATTATGATAATAAAACAGTTGAACGTATTCAAAGTGCTATTGGACTTAATGCGGGTCAAGATTTTAATGCTTATCCTATGTTTGGTGGCCGCAGACGTTGTATTGTTAATGATGATGGTGAAATTGTAGCATTTTATGGTGACCAAAATTATATAGAAGATGGTAGTATAGGCCAAGTTATGGTTTATCAACCAAAGTTCTACTATCTTAAAATGCCATTAAAAGTAACTAAAACTAATAATAACCGTATTTTAATTAATAAAGAAGTTCTATTAGTTTCTAACATAAAACAAGCAGGTTTCAAACTCCATCCTCTTTTCATAGACGCTAATGGATATGAAATAGACTATGCGCTACTTTCTGCTTATGAAGGTTGTGCTTATAATTCAACATTAAACACTTATAATACTACAGATAGCCAAAATGTATCTTTCAACATTGATAAATTAAGTTCTATTGCAAATGCAAAGCCAATTTCTGGCACAACACAAGCTTTTACAGTTTCTGCCGCAGAAACACTTGCAGCCAATCGTGGTACCGGTTGGAAACTTACAAATCTCGCCGCAGAATCTGTTAATCAAATGCTAATGGTTATTGAATATGGTTCTCTTAACTTACAATCTGCGTTTTATCTTGGTATAGTAAATACTCCTGATTATTCTACTTTAAATAGTAGCAGCTTAACTGGTTCTACTTCTAATTTAGGTTCTACTAGCGGTATGGCCGCATCTTCTACTCAAACTCATAATGGAATTAGTGAAACTTTTGATGTAAATGGTAAGTGTGCAATTAGCTATCGTGGATTTGAAAATCCATATGGAAATATCTGGCGTTTTGTAGGAGAAACTAAATTATCTAATAATTATTTAACTATAAATAACACTATTTTTAATAGCGCGGTGCCAGAAACTTCAAGTTGGATTTCTCACTTTGGTTATGATGCAGATATGCCTTGGGCTTTTATTCCAACTGAATGTAGTAATGCTAATAGCGCTGTTCCAGTAGGAGATTTTACTTATGTAAATACTTCTACTTCTAATGATAAGTGCTGCGTAGTGGGTGGGAAAAATAGTTCTGCTGAATATGCTGGACCTTTCTATTATGGTATAGATTATGCATATGATTTCTATGCCCGCACATATAGTGCTCGTATAATGTATATTCCAAATATTGCTGATCCAATATATCTGGCAAATATTACTAAATGGGAAAATGAGGTAGGAGGCGATTAATAATGAAAAACTTTGGTATAGTTAAAAGTTCTTTTCGCCCTCAAGAAATTGAAATAACCTCAAATAGTGTTTTTATTGCTTCTAATATAGAAGAATATACTGAAACAATAGAAGACCATGAAATTACTGGTTTTAAATATAATTATGTTTGTTATTCAAAAGATGAATATATTCTTTTAATGGCACAAAATAATGCAAACATCAATTCTCTTCGTGAAGAATTAGAAGCCACCAAAATACTTTTGGGGGTGGAATAATATATGACATTAGTAGAATTGGCGCAAAAATTACGTCCTTTCATAGAGAAAGCCGCATTATCTCTTGATGATGCTGATGCATTAGAGGCTATTCAACTTTTCCCTTTATGGAATGAAGAAGCAGCATACTTTATTGGTGATAAAGTAAGATATGAAAATATTTTATATAAGTGCTTACAAAATCACGCGGCGCAAGCTTCTTGGACTCCTTCCGCGACACCAAGTTTATGGGCGCGGGTTCTTATTCCAGAACCAACTATTATTCCAGAATGGGAGTAGCCAGATAGCACAAATGCTTATATGATAGGTGATAAAGTTTCTTTTGAAGGTAAGAATTATGAATCTCTTATTAATAATAATGTTTGGTCTCCGGCAGTATATCCAGCAGGATGGAAAGAAATTTAATATTTGACTTTAAGTAAAAATTTTGTTATAATTATTATGTTGAAAGGGAAAGTAAGATAGCTCTCGTCTACGGGCATTTAGTCATGAAATTCCTTTCAACATAATAAAACGCAGGATAGGAACTGCGCAAGTATAATAGGAGAGGAACTATGAAGTATTACTCTGATGTAACAAAGTCATTTTATGACACAGAAAAGGCTTGTTTAGAAGCCGAATTTAAGGTCAAGGAAGAGCAGAATCGTGAAAAGATTCGTCGTGAGCGTGCTGAGCGCGAAGCAAAGGAAAAGCAGGAAAAGCTAACTGCTGAACGTAAGGCTCGTGCTGCTGAGGTTGAAGAAGCTCGAAAGGCTATGGTTGCCGCGCAGAAGAAGTATCAAGAAGTTCTTGAAGCTTTTATTAAACAATTTGGTAGTTATCATTATACATCTCAATCTTTTGATGATATCCCAATTTTATTTTCTTCTTTTTTTGACTGGTTTAAATGAGAAACAAATATGCGGAGTTATTTAAAGAAATAACTCCGCAAAAATGGAAAGAGATGTGTGATGAAGCATTAACAAATCAAAATTTACAAAAATATTTTAATATAGAAATTCCTTTATATATAATTCGTTATTATAGCCAAAAATTTGGTTATAAATGTCCTTTAGATAGTCATTCAAAAGACGAGCGGGGAAATCGTTATGGGAAATTAACTGTTGAGAGTTTTGCTGGGCGTAATAATAAAGGAGAAATTCTCTGGAATTGCCGCTGTGATTGTGGTAATAAAGAAATTCGCTCTGGAGTTATTTTAAGAGATACTGTTAATGAGCATATATCTATGTGCAATGACTGTTGTAAAAAGAACATGTCGCAAATAAAATTAGATAATTTGACTGGTAAAACTTTTAATTTATTAAAAGTTGGGCCACGGATTGGTTCAATGCCACAATCTGGATTAGCTATTTATGAATGTACTTGTTTAAATTGTGGAACTAAACTTAAAGTTAATTCTGGCAATTTAAAAAATGGGCAAATTTCTTGTGGGTGTATCAATTCTAAAGGAGAATATATTATTGCTAAAATTTTACAAGAATTAAATATTAGTTTTCAAAAACAATATAAAATCAATGATTGTAAAAATAAAATCCCTTTACCATTTGATTTTGCTATTTTTGATAAAGATAATAAATTATGTTGTTTAATTGAATTTCAAGGTAAACAACATTATAACAAAGTTAGTGGTAGTTGGTGCGATACTGATGAAACTTTTCAAAATCGTTTAAATAGAGACAATATTAAACGAACATATTGTTATAATAGCAGTATTCCTTTAATAGAGATTAAATATACAGAATTAAATAAAATAAATCAAAAATATATTTTAAATTTATTAAATCCATTCTTGTTTGACATTAAGTAAAAATTCTGGTATAATATTTATGTAAGGTTGAGAGAGAATCTTACGATTCCCTGATGGTCGGGAAGTAAATCAACAAGCCTTCCAGCGTGCCAACTGGCCAATACAGGCTCGAGAGTTGTCATCGGTTAGAATAATTGCGCAATTATTCGACAACAATATGCCGCTATAGCTTAATTGGTAAAGCAGCGCACTAGTAATGCGCAGAGTTTCGGTTCAAGTCCGAATGGCGGCTTTAAAGACCTGTAACAGCAATATATAAATTGGACTTAAAATCCCGAAAACTGTTAGTTCAAATCTAACTCGCCCCATCATATGGGGCGATGGCGAAAATGGTAAACGCACGTGAAAAATTGGGTCTAGTATTATGGGGCATTAGTTTATAAGTAGAACACGACCCTTGCAAGGTTGAAAGAGCGGAGCGTTACCGCTATGCTCCAAGCACTTGAATCTACAACCTCCACGCGGTAAGTGCTGGGTAATGCTAATAGTAGATAAATATATGGAAGATCGCAACTTCCAAGGCTACAGTTCCTAACCTTGCTTTCTGAAACTTGCGAAGCCAGAGAGAAAAAGAACTGATTATGGGCTATTAACTCAATTGGTTAGAGTACTAGTCTCTTAAACTAGGAGTTCAGAGTTCGAGTCTCTGATAGCCCACCAATTCCCATTATGGGTAGGCACAAACAGCAATTTCTTTATTTGTAAATGATGAAATTGTATTATTGTTGGTTTTGGTGCTAAATTTATAAAATTGAATATTCTTCGAGTGCCTAGAAAATAAAGAAGAATAGAATGTTTTATAAATTGAACACCAGTTATGCGTCGGTATGCCTAGCAGCGAGGGCACTTGGCTGTAGACCAAGCACGTTAGAAACACCGTGGGTGCAACTCCTACCCGGCGCACCACAAGGAAGCGAGGGGTCTATCCTTCAAAACGCTCGCCGCGAAAGGAGCCAAATGACGCTGTGGGGAACTTGGGCGTTGGAAGTAATGGGTAGTAGTACAGTCGGTCTAGTACGCTGGTCTGATAAACCAGAAATCGTTTGGTTCAAATCCAACCTACCCAACCAGGCACAGGATGGCAACCTAAAGCAAAAATGCCAGGAGATAGTGCCGGCCCTAGCAATGACCGGTTATACACGCTTGGCGCAATGGCAGCGCAACTGGCTTACATCCAGTAGGTTGGCGGTTCAAGTCCGTCAGCGTGTACCAGAAGCCGCGATGATGACTGGGAGACGGCATTAAGAGGAGTCATGACCTCATCTCTTTCCTGAGTGTATATCTAGCCTTCAGCTCGCTAAATATTGGTGGCTAGTCGCGACGGGCAGCGTTACAGACGTGAGCAGTTAACGTACTTTTAGAAACCATCTTCAAGAGATGCAGCATTATTGAGGAGTAGTCTGAAAAAGGCAATGACATGATAGTGGTGCGAACCCATTCTGTCCGACAATATAGGAGACTAACCTAATGGAAGGGTATTTGGCTCTGACCCAAAGTGTGATAGTTCAATTCTATCGTCTCCTGCCAACCTACTTTGTAGGTAAATACCTTATAAGGAGAAATAAAAAAATGACAGGTTCTTGGAATGTAAATGTTGTAATTAATGGTATGCCACAAAAGGTGGCGACTGCTTTTAGCGCGCTTGCTAACCAGCTCATTGGTGCAGAATACGAGCCTATTGCTTATCTTGGCTCGCAAGTTGTAAATGGCACTAATCATGCAGTACTAGCAAAGCAAATTCTAACTACTGGTCGCGACACTACTAATATCGTAGTAATTGTCTTTAATGAGAAGCCCGGCGCAATGGAAGATACTCTAGTAAGTATTGACCGTGTTGTTGAAGGTGGCGCACCCCTTGGTGGTGTACAGCTCAATCCTCAAACCGATATCCCCGACAATGCGATGGATGCTTGGAATGAAGCTTTTGGTGCTTGGGTTGGCGCAAAGCTAGAGCCTATTGCTCTACTTGGTACTCAGGTAGTAAAAGGCACTAATTTCATCTTTGCCGCTACTGTTACTCCAGTTGTTCCTGATGCTACTGCTAAGGCAAGTATTGTAACTATCAATCCTATGATTGGTACCGTAGCTTTTGATGACCTACTTTCTACTAAGTACGAAGCATCTCTTGGTTATGCCTTTACTTGGCTAAAGGGCGGTCTAGGTAAGCCCCTCGGAGAGTGGCCGTAATAATTGGGGCTTATGCCCCATATGCAGGTATAGTATAGTGGTAATACGGCTGCTTGCCAAGCAGCAATCACGGGTTCGAATCCCGTTACTTGCTCCAACAAGACCATGTAGGGTTACGACTCGCGCATGGGATACCCGTAAGGGTAGCACGACGTGTGACAAACACGTACTCCGATAGCGGAGTGGGTTGCCACTCTACTATCGGACATATGGCTAGGTAACAAACCCGGTGAATGTGGCGGACTGAAAATCCGCAAAGACTGGTTCAACTCCAGTCCTAGCCACCAATAAGACAGTTACAGCAAATTTAATTAGATTATTAGTATAGTGGATAATACATTAAACTTCCAATTTAAAAATCGTCAGTTCGATTCTGACATAATCGAAGAAACTGTCTTGTTATTATATGGAGGAATAAGTATGACTAAAACAGAATATAATAATAATCCAAATCATTGCTTATTTTGTAATGCTTCAATATTTTGTTTAGAATCTCAAACATTATCTGATATTAAGAAGAAAAAATTCTGTAATCACAGTTGTGCAGCTAAATATAGTAATTATCATAGACAAAAGAAAAAGTATTATTGTCAAAAATGTGGAGCAATAATTTGTGAAGGTTTTGAAAATTATACAGGTAGAAAATATTGTAATACTTGTTCTCCAAATTACGCAGATTGGACGCAAATTACTTATGGAGAAGCAAAAGAAAAAAGACTATATCAAGTAAATAGTCGAATTAGAGAATTAGCTAGGCAAAAATTTTGTAAAACTCATGAATTAAAATGTGCAATTTGTGGTTATGATAAACATGTAGAAATTCATCATATTAAAGGTATTTCTACTTTTTCAGATGATACTCCAATTTCAATAATTAATGAAGATTCTAATTTAATTGCTTTATGTCCTAATCATCATTGGGAAATAGAAAATGGATTATTAGAATTATAAATAAGCCGATGTAGTTCAGATGTATAGAACAACAGTCTTCTAAATTGTAAGTCGTGGGTTAGAGTCCCACCGTCGGTGCCATATGGACGGTTGGCCGAGAGGATGATGGCACTGCTCTAGAAAAGCAGAGGTTCACGTAAGTGGCCCGCAGGTTCGAATCCTGCACCGTTCGCCTATATGCCCACGTACTCAAGTCTGGCTGAAGAGAGTGGTCTTGAAAACCACGAGGTTCGCGAAAGCGGCGCGAGGGTTCAAATCCTTCCGTGGGCGCTTGGGGCTGTAATCGAATAGGCATAGGTACGCGGCTTAGAACCGTGGTTTTGCGAGTTCAACTCTCGCCAGCCCCATTATATACTCCGTTAATTCAGTGGAAAGAATGCAAGAATACGAATCTTGTAACAGGGGTTCAAATCCTCTACGGAGTGCTTAACACCTAAATCCACCCGATATGGCTGTGGCTACAAGGCGCGGAAGGGTGGCATTTATTAAAGCCAAATAAATTGAAACGATATATATTTATTAGGATGAAATAAAGCAAGAAGCAAAAGATTTAATAAATGTAACTATAATAGAAATGTAGTTGTGCTACCGGTGGCGCATTACCGTTTAGGTTGGACACCGGTTTTAATTTGGAGGTTTTATGACTACTAAAAAAGATATTTATGAACATATTGAATGGTATAAAAACCATTATAAAATAAATCAAAATCCAATTTTTGAAATTGTTCTTTTTGAAAAACCCAATTCAGAAATGATGTATAATGACAAACCATCTGGTTATCCTGATACTGGGTGTTTTGACAAGATGGGTTTTTATTATGAATTAGATACTGCTATTCAAGCAATGAATGAAAATTGGTGTGACATTCAAGAAACTTGTTATCATGCAGGATTTATTCTTTGTATTTTCCCAGGACTATATGAATGTGCAATACCTGAAGCAAGGATATATTTTGTTTGGGATAATGAAAAGAAAGGTTTTTTCCAGCAAGAAGAACCAGAAATTTTTAAACATGTTGCTTATTAAAGATTAAAAAATATTTGACTTTTAATAAAATTTAATGTATAATTATTATATAAAGTAAAGGGAGAAAAAATATGGGCTTGTAGCAGAATTGGCATATGCACTAGTTTAAGGTACTAGGATATTTATGAGTTCGAGTCTCATCAAGCCTACCATTTTAGTCGCTTACAGCAATTGTTCTTATAGAACACATGGGTTCGAATCCCATATTACGCACAGCGTATTTAGCCAAGTGGATAAGGCAAACGTCTAATAAACGTTATTCTAAAAGCAGCGACTAGTTATAGGAGTTTAGTGATAATGGTAGCACAACGGTCTCCAAAACCGAAAGTAAGGGTCCAATTCCTTTAACTCCTGCCAATAATGCCCTATAGCATAACGGTAATGCACCGGTCTCTAAAACCGTAAACACCTTCTGAAGGGGGTTATCTGGGTTCAAATCCCAGTGGGGCTGCTTAATGCCGCGCTAGCGCAATGGTAGCGCAACACACTTGTAATGTGTAGGTTATCCGTTCAAGTCGGATGCGCGGCTCCAATGGTCTTATGACCTAGGTTTGCTTCTCATTTGCCCCTACAATCGCGAGTAAATGCAAATGAGTGGAGAGCTAATACTATTTAAAAAACAAACGAAATAGTATGTATTCGCCAAGTGAATGCCAGGAGTTCTCTTACCCTGTGAACTAGTCCGGAATGGTATAAGAAGTTGTTCGGCAATTAGATATGTCGTAAAGGAAAACCTATTCTAACGCTATCGCTTGAAGCGTCATGAAAGCCGATATCCGTGCGCGAAGGTTACGGTGAGGTGCATACCACCAAGAGTAAAAAGGTATTTCTGGACATATTGCCGGCCGCAATATGTTCTGCGCGGTGATAATAAAGGATTGAGGCCCAATATTGTCGCCGTGATTATGGGACGTTCGCATAACGGTTAGTGCGCCATTCTTATAAAGTGGTTACGAAGGTCCGACTCCTTCACGTCCTACCATATTATAATATATAATAATTATCCTGGTTCAAGTTCAGGATGGAGGATTATAACGTTATTTTTAAAAGGAGAACTAATTATGAAAGTAATAAAAGATATTAGTTATACAATTGATAAAATTTTAGATTACGCCGAAGAAAATATCAGATTAGCTGTTTAGTATAAAGAAGAAGATATTGAAACATCTAAAGCTTATTATGTAAAAAGTGTAGAAGAATTAAATTCTATTAAAATTTTTCATGACAGAGTAGTTGCAATTATTAAAGCTTATCGTGCTGAAAAAGGAGAACCTCCTGCTCCAATGATGACTTTATATAATTATGAGCATGAACGTCATTTAGATAAAAATAATTCTATTAGAAGATTACAGGAATTATATAGTAATGGATTATAAGCGCTCGTGGGAGAATGGCTTGTCCGGAAGTCTGCAAAACTTCATATGCCAGTTCAATTCTGGCCGAGCGCTTCATTATGTAAAAGAAGAGAAGCATTTATCTAGCTAATAAATGAGTAATGATTCCTCTAAGTCAAGTCTTTCTTTTACATTAAAATTAATTAGAGGTGATTTTAATGAAAACAGGAATTGATTGTAAAGGTAAAAAATGGGAAGAAATTGAACGCGGGCGTGCAAAAGATATTTCAACAATTAAATTTGATAGACTCCAACCATTATTTAGAATTAATGGTAATTTTATTAAAGATAAAAGTGCTTATTGGCTTTGTCAATGCGACTGTGGAAATCAAATTGTTGAAAAAGCAACAGAATTAAAGACAGGAAAAATTCATTCTTGTGGTTGCTATAAAAAAGAATATCTTAGTTTTACTAAAAGTGATAAATTAGAAGGACAAAAATTTAATAAATTATTAGTTATTAACTCCGCGGGAAGTAATAAAAATCAAAAGCGTTTATGGAAATGTCTATGTGATTGCGGAAATATTACTTTTGTAACTACAAATGATTTAAAAAACGGTCATATTCAATCATGCGGTTGTTTAAAATCATTAGGAGAACAAAAAATTGAAAAAATTTTAAAAGAACATAATATTAAGTATATTCATAATAAAATTTATTTTAAAGATTTAATTTTACCAAAAGGAGGAATAGGACGATATGATTTTATTTTATTAAATGATAATGATAAACCATATCGTTTAATTGAATTTGATGGTATTCAGCATTATAAGCCTATTTCTTTTTATTATGGACATACCCCAGGAAATAATTTTGAATATACTATTAATAATGATAATATAAAAAATAATTATGCTTTTAAACATAATATTCCTTTAATACGAATACCTTATTATGTATATAATAAAATTGACATTAATATGTTATTATATAGTAATGAATTTTTAGTAAATAAAAATATTAAAACTCAAGAATAATATAAATACATATAAACGCACGGTAAAACCGTGCGTTCTTTTTATTTGACCTCTTTTAAAAATTATGTTATAATTAAAAAAGAAAAGGAGGATAAGTATGACGCTTGATGAATGTCGCGTTGAAACGCAAAAACACATTGATAAAGTAAGAAAATATATTCGTTTTTTTACTGATAAATTAACTTCTCGTGGTGAAAACCACGATGCAAGTAAAATGGAAAGTCCAGAAGTCGAATTATTTGCTGAACATACAGAACGATTAGCAGAAATTGATTATGGTTCTGATGAATATAAAAAAGAATTAGAAGAATTACAACCTGCATTAGAACATCATTATACTGTTAATCGACATCATCCACAGCATTTTCCTAATGGAATAAATGACATGAATATTATTGATATTGTAGAATTAATTGCCGATTGGAAAGCTTCTAGTGAAAGATATAATAACGGTAATCTTTTAAAAAGCATTGAAATTAATGCTAAAAGATTTAATATGGATGAACAACTTACACAAATTTTAAAAAATACTGCAAGGATGATGGATGAACATGAATAATCAACAATTAACATATAATTTTTTAAAATTTCTAATAGAAAATTATGGCGTTCGGCTAAGTATGACAAAAGAAGATGCAAATTTGTTCGAACAACTTTATCCAGATTTAGTAGAAAAAATGGAGAAAAAAAATGAGTAATGAATATAAAGAATGGCGTGAAGATTATGAATTTGAAATAAAAGAATTTGCAGAAAAATATTGTAAATGGTGCGGCTCACAACGATGTGAAGGCCCAGATACTGAATGGGCAGAAAGTTGCCTACATTGGATAAAGGAGTTTGAAGAACCGTATGAAGCAGCTAATAATCGCGCGTAAAGATTTAAATATGAGCCCTGGTAAGCTCGCGGCACAAGTTAGTCATGCAAGTATGGCGTTTTTAACTTGGCCGCTAAAAGAAAAACGTCTAAAATACCCACACAGTCATATTCTTATAAATTTAAATGAAATATTAATAAATGAAGATATATTAGATAATTGGATTTGTGGTTCTTTTACCAAAATAATTTGTGAAGCAAAAAATAAATATCAACTTGAAAAAGTTATTACACTCGCGCGCAAATTAGGTTTAAAAGAAAATGAAGATTATTTTCTTATTAAGGATAATTGTCTTACAGAACTTACTCCTGAAGAAATAGATGAAAATGGTGTTAAACGTACTTTAACTTGTATCGGTTTTTGTCCTCTTCCAGATGATATTTGCGCGCAATTATCTAAAAAATATCAATTATATAAATAAGGAGAAATATGATTAAGCATAACGATGAATCAATTGAAATTGAAACAAAAGATTTAAAAGTACCTTCCCCAGAAGAAATAGCAAGAGACTTTTTCCATAATAGAGATATTAAAACCGTAGAAAATAAAATTGAAGACTTAAAGCAACTTTTACTCTCAATGGTTCATAACAATGATAGACTTCAACGAAAATTTAATGAACTATGGGATGAAAAATGGAAAGATAATGAACTTCAAGAAATGAAGAAAGAATTAGAAACTATGCGCGCAAATTATCGCCGTGGTTTTCCTATTAGTAAAACAGAAAATGAACAAATTAATAGTTGGATTAAACAGCATGATGATGAAATTCATAATAATCCAAGCCAATATCATGGGTGTTCTGGCGGAGGATATGAATATACTTTTTATCCGACAGGATTAGGGACAATAGGACATTGTTTTTGTACTACTTGTAAAGCAAAAGCTATCCGTGAAAAAGGAAAAGACTGGTATGATTATTGTAAAAATGAACTTCATGGAGTATTTGAATTTGGAGATTTTGGATAATGAGTATATTTGATAAAATTACTTCGGCCACTCATTTTTATGACAATAGCAGGAAAGAAAAAGTAGAAGAATATTTAAAAACTACTCCAATATTAATGCCGCGCCCAAATGATGATGTTGAATTTATTGTACCATTATTTAATGCGCAAAAACATTATAAACATTTAAAGAAAATGATGTGGAAATATAGGAGATAACTATGTATTATTATAATTATGAATTGGAACAAGCTGAAAAATACATTGATAAACTTGAATGGGATTTAGAAACTTCTCAAAAATTAAATCGAGACTACGAGCAAAGAATCATGGAATTAGAACAAGAAATAGATTATCTTCGCGCACAAGTTCAAGATTTAACAAGTTATTTAGAATAATTATTTGACTTTTTTTAAAAATTCTGTTATAATAATTATGTTGAAAGGGAAAAACAACATTAAAGCTCTAGTCCAGAGCTAATCAAAAATAAAAGGAGAATAAAACATTATGACTAATTTCAATCAGACTATTTCTAACTTTGTAAATCACAACACTTCTCGTTATCCTCGTGGTATGCGCGCAAAGACCAATGTTGTTGATGAAGCTTTTGGGAACACTGCTTTTGTAAATGCAGTTAAGAACGTAAATGATTACAACTATAAGCAGACTGAGAACGGCGCAAATGCGCGCAAGTCTACTAACGTAAAGCTATATGACCTATTTGCTCTTGGTGGTAGCTATCGTTCTCGTACCGAGAGTGACTGTATTCTTCTATTCAAGGAAGCTTATCAGGAGAATCCTGAATATGCACTAAAGTGCTTATTCTATCTTCGTGATATCCTTGAGGGCCAGGGTGAACGTCGTTTCTTCCGTGTATGCCTAAAGTGGCTTGCTGGCTACGATAAGAAAGCTGTACTACGCAATCTTGCTACTATTGCCCGCGAGGGCTTTGGCCGCTGGGATGACCTATTTGTGCTTTTTGACACTCCTTGCGAGGATGCTGTTATGAAGCTAATTGAGGAGCAGCTTGTTCTTGATCTAAGGGCGTACCAGGCTAATGCCGCAGTATCCTTACTAGGCAAGTGGCTACCTTCCGAAAATTCTTCTTCAGCGCAGACTAAGCATGATGCTCGTCGTATTATCAACGCTCTACATGTAACTCCTCGTGAGTATCGTAAGACTCTTTCTGCTCTACGTGAGCGTATTAAGGTTGTAGAGCGTCTTATGTCCCAGAATCGTTGGAATGAGATTGATTTCTCCCATCTACCTTCTCGCGCTGGTCTAATCTATCGCAATTGCTTTAAGAATAAGGGTTTAATTGCAGAAAAATATCGTGAATTTGCACAAGATGCTACAACTAAGGTAAATGCAAAAGCACTTTATCCTTATGATGTAGTTCGTGAGGCTCAGAAGGTTATGCATTGCAATGACTACTGGAGCTATGGTTCTCATGAGCCTGCTCTAAACGATACTCAGCGTCTAATGGTTAATAAGTATTGGGATAATCTAAAGGATTATTTCAATGGTGCTACCCTTAACGCAATGGTAGTATGCGATACTTCTTCTAGTATGCTACATGGCGCTAATGATACTGCTTCTCCTATGCAGGTAGCTGTATCTCTTGCTATGTATGCTGCTGAGCGTGCAAATGGTCCTTTCAAGAACCATTATATCAGCTATAGTCGCAGCGCACGGCTAGTTGAGGTTCGTGGTGTTGACTTCTGCGATAAGGTATCTCGTATCATTCGTTCCAACGTATGTGAGAATACCAATCTAGAAAGTGTCTTTGACCTTGTTCTAGATACTGCTATGCGTGCAAATCTACCTCGTAATGCTATCCCTGAGACTCTTGTCATTGTTAGCGATATGGAGGTAGATCGTTCTGCAGGTATTTCTTCTCGTAAGGAAGCCTTTATGGAGCAAATGCGCCAGAAGTGGAATTATAAGTGCCACGGTAAGTATGCATTTCCTCGAATTGTATGTTGGAACGTAAGTGCTCGTAATAACACTTTCCTTGATGATCCTCGTAGTGGCATGTCTTTCGTGAGCGGTTGTAGCCCTGTTCTTTTTGAGCAAATCCTAAAGGGTAAGGATGGAATTCAGCTTATGATGGATAAGCTTAACAGTGACCGTTACAAGAACATCAAGTAAGATGTTTAAAATATATAATAAGGCGGATTTCCGCCTTATTTTTATTTGACTTATTATAAAATTTTTGATATAATATTTATAGAAAAAATGAAGGAGATAATTATGAACTATTATATCTATCTTGATGATGTTCGTGAAGATGATACTTGGTTCCGCCAGCATTTAAATACCGAACATTGGGTTCCTTGTATTGTACGTTCTTATGAGGAAATAATTCATGTTCTTAATCATATGCGTGATTATATGGTAGAAAATGAAGTTCTTATTCTTGACCTTGATCACGACCTTGGTGAAACTGAAGACGGTTATAATAATCTCGCACCTACAGGTTATGATGTTTGTAAGTGGATTATAGAAAATAATTTTCCTTTTTGCTATTTTCATATCCATTCTATGAATTCAGTCGGTGCTGCAAATATGCGTCAACTTCTTACTCATTATGGATATAAGGAGATTTAATATGCGAAATCCTTGGGAAAATTGCACTCATGATGGTTGGAATGGCTTTGAAGGAGCAGTAGTAAAACACGAACGCGGTATTTGGTCTGATGAAGAATTCCATAATTGGTTAAGTGAGTATTGTGAATTATGCCCATTTTTCGCAAGTGGAGAAGCTTGTGTATATGGCGACGAAGATGTTATGAGAATAATGAATCAATATAAAGAAGGTTAATTTACTATGATGGACACTTGTGATATTTTTATTAAAACAATTGATTTTCTTATAGAAGAAATTAAAAATGTAAGACGTGAAAAAAATGACCTTTCTGCACAAATAAATATTTTAGAACGGGAAAATATGATATTAAAAGAAAGGATTGCATGTTCTCATGTGGAAGAAAGTAAATAAAATAAGTTTTCTTGATTTAATTAAATATAAAAAAACAGAAAATACAATGATTTCTTGGAAAACCGATGATGGCATAATTCATATTTGTTCTTTTCAGAATATTGGTGAAGTACAAGATACATCTCCAGTTACTAATTGTAAATTTATAATTTGGGAAAAGATTTGACTTATTATAAAAATTATAGTATAATTTTTTCAGTAAGAGGAAAGGAAAAGAAAATCATGAAGATTTTTCATTTAACTGAAATTTGCCCGAATAAAGAGCTCGCTCAAGAAGTTATTAATCGTTATGAAGATGTAAATTTTTGTATTGAAGTACCACAGTGGATTTATATCAATGAATTTGAACCAGATGATTGGGCTTCTTGGTGGGATGAAATTTATCGAAAATATAATCTTCTTCCTGGCGAACAATTTACTATTATAAAGGAGTAATTATGAAAAATTATCGTCCTATTTATCGTGATATTAAAGATTGGGCTGTGCTAGATGAACAGGTCATTCATGATTTCTCAGAAGCTGAAAATCCTATCATAGTTGTTGAAGTTCTCATTGGAACTTTACATTATGAAACTGTAGATTTTAATCAGCATTATGAAGAAAAAAGAACTCCCATTATTCGTTGGATTAGTAAGAAGCAATATGAAATTTTAAAACAAAATGAAGGGACTGTAATTTGGTAAAATGAGAAAATACGAAAAAATTGAAACTATTTTTACTCGGGATATGGGAGGCTCAAAGAAATTAAATTTTGGTCAATTTCGTGATCCTACTATAGAATTTCTTCAATATAATAATTGGATTTGGACGGAGAAAATAGATGGAACTAATATTCGGATTTATTGGGACGGACATACTGTTACTTTTGGCGGTCGTACTGACAATGCTGCGATCCCTGCGGAACTCGTAACTAAGCTAAACGAACTTTTTGGTGGCGAAACTAATGCTCAAATTTTTGAGCAAATGTTTGGTGAAAAAGAAGTAATTCTTTTTGGCGAAGGATATGGCCGTAAAATTCAAAAAATTGGTTCTGCCTACATTCCTGATGGTGTAAATTTTATTCTTTTTGACGTTCTTGTTGGTGAGAATTACCAAACTCGTGATTGGGTAGAGATTACAGCTAAGGCTTTTGGAGTTAAGGTAGTTCCTACCATTGGTATTGGTTCTCTTGACCGTGCAATTGTCTATGTACGTACTCATCCCGATTCTCAAGTTGCGGAAGGTCGTTGCAAAATGGAAGGTCTTGTTTGCAGGCCAGAAGTAGAGCTACGTAATAGACGTGGTGAAAGAGTAATTGTGAAGATAAAGTATGAAGATTTTAAAGATTTTTCTATTTGACTTTTTCTAAAAATTTTGTTATAATATTTATGTAAGGTAAGGAAAGAAAATTTGATAGACTGTGCACAGAAAATCTAATTTTCTTCTTACTTTTGCTACCCATCTATAGAGTGGTAGTAAAATATAGTCTATAGATTGTTTGGAGAGATTGTATAAATTGACTCCTCACTCCTCCTTCAATAAAAAGGAAATAAAGATGTCGTCAGTCCCAAGAGCCAGGGTGGTCTGTACGGTGGGTTAATTCGCAGAAAACCACAAAGTCGAGACTTCGGTCGTCCTTATCCGCCATTGATTTGGGAAAAGGACATTTGATAATGCGGGTAGGACAAAAAGTTAAGTCGAGTGTTTCATAGGCACTAGGAGTGAGAGCGTTACTCACACCCGCTACCAAAGGGGAAACGGAAGGCTAGCTACCTATACGGGATTTAAGGATGCCCTAACATCCAGCCTTTATTATTATTATTATTATTATTTTAGGGAGTGATAATATGTCATGTGGTATTTATAAAATTACTAATATTACAAATAATCATTGTTATATTGGTCAAAGTCATAATATTGAAAATAGATGGAAAAATCATAAAAAATGTACTTATAATAGTGATAAATGGAATTATCCATTGTATAGTGCATTTAGAAAATATGGGTTAGAAAATTTTACTTTTGAAATAATTGAAGAATGCACAATACACGAATTAAATGAAAAGGAAATTTATTGGATAAAATATTATAGCCCAGAATACAATCAAACTATCGGCGGTAATTTTAATATTATTCCACAAAAATTGACGTATGAACAAGTGCAAGAAATTCAACAAATTTTAATCAATGACAAAGAAGGTAAAATTTCTCATATAGATTTGGGTGAAAAATATGGAGTATCAGGGAAAGATACGATAAGAGATATAAATGTAGGTAGAACTTGGTTTAATCCTAATTATACCTATCCACTACACCAGAGTATTTATACTGGCGTGCATAAAAATTGTTGTATTGATTGTGGAAAAATTATTTCAAAAAATGCATCAAGATGTAATAAATGTAATTTTATTTTTAGAATTAAAGAAAATCAAATAAAATTACCAGTAACTCGTGAAGAATTAAAAAATCTTATTAGAACTACTAGTTTTGTTCAAATAGGTAAATTATATAATGTAACAGATAATGCCATTAGAAAGTGGTGTAAAAATTATAATTTACCTTATCGAGTAAAAGATATTAAAATGATTTCCAATGAAGATTGGATAGACATATAATCGCTCAATAGTTTAATTGGCTAAAATTTCCCGTTCATACCGGGACGACTCCTAGTTCGATTCTAGGTTGAGCGACCAACAGTTGAGTTTGAAGTCCTTCCTGTGATAGGATAGAGGGAACCTGGCATGCAAAAACACATCCGACAGTGGTGCGAGTGGGTTAACGCACAAATTTCTTCCTTAGTAAAATAAGGCGGCGGACTCTCCGTTAATGAGCGGCGGCTTCGTGGGTACCCGCGCTAGAATAGAACTCACTTGCGCAAAAGGAGAGAATATTGGCAACTCCAAATGGTCTTATCGGCGCAATATAAATAGGAAAAACCAATTAAATAGCCGTCATTATGGAAGGTAGCGGGATTCGCCCTTAAAGTACAAAAGGTCGAATCGGTAGGCATATCCATTACAAGGCCGCTTCTGGTTGATGGATGCTCGGAGAGACCGAGTTTAAATAAGTGAGTCCATTCTATGAAATGGTATTTGGCCGAAAAACGGGCTGGTAGGAGATATCCGTTCCTTACCTGATCGCGCGTTAACAGGAGAAGAGGGTAGCAACGTTCCCTCACCCGTCACAAAGTGTAGGCTATCGGAAACGTAGTTGAAAAGATACTAATGCCGACCCAGTAAAGGAGCCGTGCGGTCTGGGTTAACAAAACGGACGGACGTGGCATCTTATCCCAAACGTCTATGTCGTGATGCTAGTAATTGAATAGTCAGTACCGCAGGTGGCGTGAAGAGTATTCAAGCTAAGAGGGAACATGAGTTGCAGCGTGGTTAATCTGCAAACGAAATTATGCAACGTTAAAAGGTTATTAGCCAAGCATACGGTATGAATGATGCCGTTAAAATAGTGGATGCATACGCTATTCATTTCAAGCAGTAGCGACTACTGGATGCAGAAAGTCGTAAAATGACCCAGTGTTGACTGGGCTAGGGTTATCGAGGACGCGAGTGGCGGGAATGATTGAGACTTCGTAGATAGCCTAAGTATAGTCCTGCGGAGACAGGGCTAAGGACTGGCGTTCCACGGCCAGAATACTTTGTGGGCTTTATTGATTCGGGAGGAAGTGCCTGTAGAATAACTCTCGGGGGTAATCGCCATAATCGAATCGTGGTATACCATTGTACGAAACTTCTGTCATCCTTAGTTTCTTGTAGTTTCAAGGATGAGGGACGCGGCCACCAGAGCGCCGCAATATGGCACCGTAGTGCAAAGGTAAGCACGTTGGCCTTTGTGAGATAGGGTAAAGTGCAGTTCAACTCTGCCGTCTCGCACCACAAGCCAGTGATGCTGGGTTCAAGTCCCGCCGGTGCTTCCATATGCTACCATCGTCTAATGGTTTAGGATATATGCCTCTCACGCATATAATACCAGTTCGAATCTGGTTGGTAGTGCATCAATAAAATAGGAGGTATTTAATTATGCCATACATTTATAAAATTATAAACAATATTAATGGAAAAATATATATTGGAAAAACTACTGAAACGATTGAAAAACGTTGGAAAGAGCATATATTAGATTCTAAAAGAGAAAAAATAAAAAATCGTCCACTATATGCCGCTTTTAATAAATATGGAGTAGAAAATTTTTCTATAGAAGCAATAGAAGAAGTAACAGAAATAGAATTATTAAATGAGCGAGAAAAATTTTGGATAGAATATTTTGGCTCATTTAAAAATGGATATAATGCTACAATCGGCGGCGATGGAAAAGTATATATAGATTATGAAGCTATTTGGAAATTATGGCAAAAAAACTATAGCCAAATACAAATTGCTGATTTATTAAAATGTTCTCCTGCAACAGTTAATAAAGTTTTATTAATACATCAAGTTTCTAAAAAAGAAAGGTTATTAAGAGGACAATTATCACAAGCTTGCGGAGTTATTCAATTAACTTTAGAAAATAAGCCAATAAATTACTTTTTTTCTATGCAACAAGCTCAAGATTTAACTGGAATTGCAAAACAACATATAGGACAGGTTTGTAATGGAAAAAAAAAACAGCCGGTGGCTTTAAATGGGAAAAAATTTGATTAAAATGACTTTTAAATCACTTTCATCCACGCAGTATGAGTTGCAAACGGTCTGCGTTATCAAAATCGTTAGCTTTTTTATTAAAATAAGGAGTTGTTGTATATGGCAATTCACGACAGAGCATACCATCGTTCTAAAAGTTGGTCTAAAGCACTTCGTAAATACCATATAGATCGAGATAGAACTGCTGATCATGGATGGGGTTTATGGTATAATAATTTACACCAATATGCGGATAATAAAATTCATTGTTCCTGCCCAATGTGTTCCGCTAAAACCAATAATAAAAATCGTAGTGGCGCAAGAGGATGGGAACCTTCAGAAAATTGGTCTATTTCTGACCAAAGAAAACTTGATTCAATGAAAGGACAATTAGAAGATGATTTATGAGAACAATGAAGAAATTAGTCTAACACCTGCGCTTAGAGCCGAACGGAGAAAAAATGATTGGAAACACGCAAAACGTCACGCTCAAATTTTAATTGACCAAGATTATGAATTAGATAAACCTCTTCATTACTACTCGAAAACTCGACCAGAATTTTATTATCAACGAAGAAATAAAACTAATAATAAAGGTAAACATCGAACAGCTTATGGAAATTATAATAATCCTAAAAATTGGTCAACCGCTGACAAAAGAAAAATAGAAAATATGACAAGTCAAATTAATGATTTAGAAACTTGACTTTTTTTAATTTTCTGCTATAATAATCTTAAAGGTAGGCTCGGACCTATTTAAAGAAAGTGAGGTGTTTATTATGGCAGAAAATAAATTTACAGCAACAGATTTAAAAGAAATGCAAGCTTGGCCTCTAGAAAAGAAAATTGGTGTAACCCAAACAAGAATTTGCGAATTTGGAAATCATTATGATAATAACGTTTTTATCGCTTTTAGCGGTGGAAAAGATAGTACAGTTTTATTAGACCTAGTTCGCAGATGTATTCCCGATGCTCCCGCGGTCTTTGTTGATACAGGACTTGAATATCCTGAGGTAAAAGAATTTGTTAATTCCCACGAAAACGTAGAAATTATAAGACCCAAGAAAACTTTTAGACAAATTATTGAAGAATTTGGTTATCCAATTGTAAGTAAAAAGGTCGCTGGTTATGTAGCAACAGCAAAACGTAATCCTAATTCTGCACGAGCTAAGTTCCTTAGCGGCGAATATGATAGTAAAATTTTTGGTTTTGGGGATGGAAAATGGAATTTTCTAGTTGATGCTCCATTTAAAATTAGTGATTATTGTTGTGATATAATGAAGAAAGCCCCTAACCATAGATATTCAAAAGAAACAGGTCGTTATCCATTTTTAGGAACTCTTGCTTCTGAATCTATCGCAAGAAGAAACGAATGGATGCGAAGTGGCTGTAATTTATTTGACAGTGATAAACCAACCTCTAAACCTCTTTCTTTTTGGACTGATAATGATATTTTTGAATATTTAAAAAGATTCAATGTTCCATATTGTTCTCTATATGGAGATATAGTTAAGGATAAAAAAGGAAATTGGACCACTACTGGAATTAATAGAACAGGTTGCATTTTCTGTGGCTTTGGATGTCATAGGGAAAAATGCCCTAATAGATTTCAGCAACTTAAAGAAACTCATCCTAAAATTTGGGAATATTGTATGAAATCTTGGGATGATGGTGGCCTTGGATTACGTGAAGTTTTAGAGTATATTAATGTCCCAGTTGAATAATTATTGACTTTTTATAAAAATTATAGTATAATAAATATATCAAAAAGAGAAAGGAAAAAACAATGGATAAAGAACAGATTACTACTTATACTTTTCATGAATATAATGCTGATGGCACTATTGTTGAATTAGAGTTTACTGAAAATGAAGATGAGATGAATTGTGCTAGATTTCATGATTTTTGTAAGCGTTTTGCTTACGCTTGCGGGTATATGCCTTCAACTATTGAAAAATATTTTGGTGCTACTCAATATGAGGAAATGTTTTATTAAAATTATTTGACTTTTAATTAAATTTTTGTTATAATTATTATAGAAACAAGGAAAGGAATAAATAAAATGCCAAAATGGTTATGTAGATTATGGTGTCAAACTATTCATCATTATGGATATAAAATTTTGTACTGTAATGAAAAATATGGCATTTTAGAGTGTGAATGTAATAACTGTCATAGAAAATTTTCTACATTATAAGAAAGGATGATAATTATGCGCAATTCTCACATTGTATTTTCTTCTTCTTGGAGCCGTCGTAAGCAAGCAGAAATGCTTGATGAATGGCAGAATTAGCCGCCAGTGTCCACCTTACTGGGCATTATAAGGGAAATTGCGGTCAAATGTGATACGCGGCACCGCATGACCAATGAAATCGAATCCTGTCCAGAGGGTGAAGATTGAGGTCCCGTAATGGGTTAATGCTATGCCCTGTCTGGATAGATAGTAATATTGAAAAGAAAAGCATACCCTGAATCCGTGCGGGTTGTGGTATCTTGGCCACGTTAAATAAACAATGCGGTAGTATGTACTTGAGACATACTAATGGCTTATGAAGTTATTGACTCTCCAAGTACGGAGCCCATAACATGTGCCTAAATGGGTTTAGTAGATTATAACCGCAAACTTGGAATTAAAAATCTACAATGAAACCTTTCGCCGGAGAGCGTTAGGTAGATGCGGAACGTATGGAACCGCGGTCGGGCAAGAGACGATAAACCTTGTTCCAGTAGTTGCGGCGAACAACATTAAAAATCGCCCATTGTTAACAATGTATAGCGGCGTAACGGTCGTGGACGCACCCTGTTCGAGGAGTGTCGATTTAAGGGCTTCTTAGTGTGGTTCAGAAGTAAAAGGAGCAAATATCGAACAACCACACGCTTATTAAGGCTAAACCTGATAGCCTATACATTAGCAGCGTACTTTAAAGTACTACCCAAGTAACCATCTAGCTGCGTGATGGTTACATCAGGTATATTTGGCCCTGTGGTGGAATTGGCAGACACCTCAGACGATCGGCGTCCAGTGACATTGTGCGAGGGCAGCACTCGTGCCGTTCACCATTAAAATCTGATGTCCGTATGGGCGTACCGGTTCGAGTCCGGTCAGGGCCACCATATGAGCTTGTAACCGAATTGGCATAGGTACTTGGCTCAAACCCAAGGTTTTGTGGGTTCAACTCCCACTAAGCTCACTAAAAAATTTATAATTCGAGTGCGAATTATAATAATTTGAATTCGATGTTATTACTTATCTAATGTAAGGAGGTGGTTAATATGCCACTAAAATATAAATTAGAAGAAGTATTAACAGAAAATTCTCCTGTTACTCGAAGAGTTTTAATTAGTTATTTAGCAAAATATAATGTTTTGGATTATAAATGTGCTATATGCGGTAATATAGGAGAATGGAATGGAGTTTCATTAACATTACAAATAGACCACGTAAATGGAATAAGAAATGATAATAGAAAAGAAAATTTAAGATGGTTATGCCCAAACTGTCATTCTCAAACAGATACTTATTGCGGGAAAAATAAAACCAATAAAGAAAAAGTTAATTTTACAGAAGAAGAAGCTATAGAAGCTTTAAAATCTACAGCAAATATAAATCAAGCTACCAAATTTATTGGTTGTTCTCAAGGTGGAGCCAATTGGATTAGAATAAACAATATAAAAAATAAATATAATATTATACAATTAGATGATGAGATATTAAAAGAAGATGAATGTATTAAAATAACTCCAGTAAAATCTTCTAAAATTGCTTATTGTAAAAAATGTGGACGACCATTATCTGTAAAAGACGCTGAATATTGTCAAACTTGTATTCACGAATTTCAACGAAAGTGTGAATGGCCTTCCCGTGACGAATTAAAAAAATTAATTCGTTCAACTCCTTTTTTACAAATAGGGAAAAAGTATAATGTTAGTGATAATGCTGTAAGAAAATGGTGTATAAATTATGGATTGCCTTCTAAAAAATTAGATATAAAAAAAATATCTGATGAAGAATGGGAACAAATATAAAGGTGATTTAATGAAAGCAGCAGTTTATGCAGGAACTAGTAATATATATGATAAAATGTTGGCACCTGCCAAGTCATTATTAATGCATTCTGATGTTGATAAGATTTATTTTTTAATTGAAGATGATGATTTTCCTTATGTATTACCTTCTGAAATTGAATGTATTAATGTAAGTAATCAAAATTGGTTTAGCAAAAATGGGCCAAATTTTATAAATCCTTGTTCTTATATGGTGCTTTTACGTGCCGCATATACAAAACTTTTTCCAGCATTAGATAAAATATTAAGTATAGATATAGATACTATAGTAAATGAAAATATTTCTGAATTATGGGATTTAGATTTAACTGATTATTATTTAGCTGCGGTAGAAGAAGTTGAATTAACAAAGCAAGAAGGCTCATATATTAATATGGGTGTAGCTATGTTAAATTTAAAAAAAATTCGAGATGAAGGAAAAGATGATGAACTAATTGATGCTTTAAATACTTATTGGTATAGATATAAAGAGCAAGATTGTTTTAATGAATTTTTTCGCGGACATATTTTAATTTTACCTAGTGATTATAATGCTTGTATTCAAGCTGCTCCTCCGCAACATGAAAAGATTACTCATTTTGCTGGGCATTATAATTTAGAAAAATTTCCGCATTTTAATTATTATCGTAAACTACTTATTTCTCAAATAAAGAGAAATATACCTACACATATTACTTTAGATATAATTATTCCAACATATAAAAATAAAACTGGATTGCGCCGCACTTTAAACTCAATTACTTTTAGTAAAGACGTTAATGTAATTGTAATTGATGATTGTTCTAATTTAGATTATTCAGATATTTTAGAAGAATATCCTTTTATAAAATTTTATCAATTAGAAACAAATCAAGGGCCCGGTATGGCGCGACAATATGGTATTGAACATAGTAATGGAACTTATATTACTTTTCTTGATACTGGTGATTATTTTTATGGAGACGGACTAAAGTATATTTTAGAACAAATAAATAAGAATACTTATATTAAATTATATACTTGGTCTTACGTTTATGATAATAAAAATATATTAAACGATAAACCAGATGATAAAACTATTGGCTCTGTATATAAACGTTCATTTATAGAAATGTATAACATACATTTTAGTAAAGAAGGTTCTTATGCCAATGAAGATTATGGTTTTAGTCGAGCATGTAAATTAATATTAGATAATTTAGAGCGTTATTATTTTTCAGACGCAAGAGAACATATTAAAATTCCTGTTTTTTATGAACATATTGATAAAAATTCTTTAACTAAAGCAAACAATAATGATTTTTTTTATACAAAATTAAGTCCAGGAATTATTATTAATGGTATTCATGCAATAAATATTGCGCGAAAAGCCGGTGTTGAAATTAAATATTTATTAGATGAATATAACTATATTATGGCACAGGAATATTTTTTCTTTTTATGTAATGTTCAAGAACGTCCAGAATTAGCAGACGATACTTGGGAAATTATTCGTAACTTTTATTTTAACCATTATCGTTGTTATGAAAAATTTGCTTTAAAAACATTACCTATTTTCTTTTCACAAATTACTTTACCTAAAATACGTTCTTTTTCTAAAAAATGGGAAAAACCAATTACATTAAATATTTTACGTTTTATTGATGAAATTAGAAAAGAACAATTTGTTCCAAGTAGATATTTTCAATAAATAGTTATTTGACTTTCCTTTAAAATTATAATATAATTATTACAGAAAGGATGAAGAAAATATGAAGGTTTTAAGGCATGGTAATGTTTTAGTTCCTACTTGTGGCATATGTAATGAATGTCATTGTATTTTTCTTTATGATAAAACAGATATGAAACAATATGAATCATATCTTCCTAAACAAGTAAAATGCCCAGAATGTAATACAACAGTAGAATATGAAATTCCTATTTCTAAATGGGAGTTTTAATAAAATGTACATTTGTCCAATCTGTAATAAGGGTTTTCAAAATCCCGATACAATCACAAAACACTCATTGCAATGTTGGCGTGAGCATAATCCTAATCATATATCTAAACCGGCTCCGTGCCGCGGCAACACCACAAAGCGACAGACTACTCAGGACGTAGAAAATTTCTTTTCTTCGTTCAGAAAGGATTAGAAATGTCGGAAGTAAAACTTAAAACTCATTTAATAGTCTCTGACGTACATGAGGAGTACTTTGTGAAGTGGTGTGGTAAAATGGCTGATGCAAAACCACAGTTAAAAAATGATTTACCCATTTTTATCATTATTGGAACCGATGGTCGTATGGAACTCAATTGTATTGATATTCAGATGATTGAACGATGCGCGAAAAGTCTATGCCATCCGCATGGTAAGGAAGCTATTACATCTGATTGCGCACGTATTTATCTTCTTGAAGAAGATGGTACTGAAAGACTTATGGGAAAAGTTTTTCATAATCATGTGAAACAATATCAGCAAATGTTTGATAGGTTTAAATATATTTGACTTTCTCTAAAAATTATAGTATAATAAATATATAAAGAACGACAGTTACAGCAATAGTTTTAAAAGAAATTTTATAAAATTATGTTTGGGTTATAATTTATACAAAAATTACTTTAAACTGTCGTGCGATTGAAATAGTCAAGGCGGACACAGCAATTATATACATTTTAAGTAACAATCTGTTAAATTGTAAATACTAAAATAGCCGTCTAGTATTACATACTCGATATATCTGCAAGAGGATATATTGAGCGTCATACGCATCGCCTCCCGCTTATGATGCGAACCGTTAACATGGATTTTGCTGGAAGTAAACTACCACCGGTACGGTAGGAACAGCCGTAATATGTGGCAAGTGGAAAACGGTATATAAAGAAGCAAAGTAACTTCCAGATCATGGTATCAAGTGAAGAACCTTCTCGTGGCGATACTGTTTAAACTAATCTTCACAAAATATTAAAGAGCGCCTTACTATCGCACGTGGATAGTAAGACCAAATGAACCGCCAGGGATATTGGTCAGGCAATGCCTGTATAAGAGAACCCGGGGTGCGCAAGAAAGCATGGATAAGAGAAGACCGGCCATGATGAAAGCAGTTCACTTTAATATTTAAGTTATCCGCTGACCAATATGCGGGATATAAATGGTTGGGTATAAATTAAAATATTTTAAGGTAGCATTGGTGTCATGAGCCAATGAGATAAGATGCTCCTACATCAGCTTAAAATATAAATAAAATCATAGGAGTGATTTATATGTCTCAATCAAAAGATGTCTCTAATTACCGTCGTAATCGTAAATTAAATTTAATTAAAGTTCTTGGTGGTAAATGTCAAATTTGTGGTTTTGATTTATTTCCAGCAGCTTTAGAATTTCATCATGAAGACCCAACTCAAAAAGAATATGGAGTAGCGACAAAAGGCACTTGTCATAATTTAGAAGCAGATTTAAATGAAATTAAAAAATGTTTTTTATTATGCGCTAATTGTCATAGAGGAGTTCATTCTGGCTTTTACTCTAATCCGAAAGAAAAAGTTTTTGATGAAAATATAGCTAATGAATTAATTCAAAATCGAAATCAACAAAATGAAAAAACTATAAATTATTGCGTTGACTGTGGTAAAGAAATTGACCGTGGCGCCACAAGGTGTGTTATTTGTCAAGGAATTAAAAATAGAAAAGTTTCTAATAGACCAACACGAGAAGAATTAAAACAATTAATTAGAAATTATCCTTTTGTTCAAATTGGTAGACAATTTGGAGTAAGTGATAATACAATAAGAAAATGGTGCGACGCTTATAATTTACCACGAAAATCATCAATTATTAAACAATATAATGATGAAGAATGGAGTAAAATTTAAGGCCCGTTAGCCTAACGGTCAGGCAGTCGGCTGTGTGAGATAGAATTAAGTCCTTGCCAAGTGTAAGACTTGGGTCTCGCGCCATAACCGACCTACCCAGGTTCAACCCCTGGACGGGCCGCCATCACGATAGCAAATAAGTGAATAAACGGATATGCGGTTAGCCGACCTTAAAGCTAATATAGTACTATCGTATAGTGGTTATTATACTTGGTTGTCGCCCAAGAGACAGGGGTTCAATTCCCCTTAGTACTGCCAATTATTTTCAAAGAAAGAGGAAGACTAAGATGGGTTTAGATAATGGTATTTCAGTTAAATCAAATCATCGTAAAATCACTCGTGAAATGTTACCCACCGAATTAGAATATCCTTTTAGAAATAATTATAATAATGAAGTAGAAATTCTTTATTGGCGCAAGAATTGGGGTCTTCGTAATGAGGTAGTTAATACTTTTAAATCATCAGATGATAATGAAAATGTTTACTTAATTGAAACTCCTCAACAAGTTTTTGAGCTTATTAAAATTATTGTTTCTTGGATGGATAACAATAAATGGGAAGACGATGGAGATTCAATTTGGGATTATGATGAAATTCTTCCTATTCTTCAACGAGATATTGTAAATTTGGCTATTATAGCCGCGTTTATGAAAAATAATCCTGATGTTTATTTAGAATTTTATGATTCTTATTAATTAAAAGACTCGTACAGCGATAATTTGCTTGCATTAATGGAGCCGGAAGTATTGGTTTAATTCCAATTATCGTCTTTATATGGCGATATAGTGTAATGATAGCACGCCGTATAGCATTGAGTCTTGTTTATTATAGGGGTGTGGGCTAAAGGTGAGCCGCCTCATTTGGGGTGAGGACATCAAGTGAGTTCGATTCTCACCACCCCTACTAAAGAGTTGATTTTTATGAAATGTTTATATTGTGAAAAAGAATTTAATGTAAATCATACTCAGGGTGGTCAAAATAGAATATTTTGTTATGATTGTTTACCGACAGGATTAGATAGATCTATTAGAAATAAGTTAAGAAGAGAATTATATGTAAAAAAAGCTTCTGATGAAAAGAAAAAAATAGGTTGTCAAAAATGTGGATATAATAAATATGGGGCAGTCTTAGAGTGGCATCATTTAAATCCACAAGAAAAAGATTTTAATTTAAGCGATTGGCTTAAAAAAGATTCCGCAAAATGTTGGGAACAATATCAGCAAGAAACAAAAAAGTGTATTCTTTTATGTGCAAATTGCCACCGTGAATGGCATATTGAACATGATAATATTTGACTTTCTTTCAAATTTCTGATATAATAGATATATCAAAGGAAAGGAATAAGAAAATGAAAGAAGTATTAAATAGCACTAAAGCGAAAGCAGAATTTGTTCAATCAATTCATCATTGGCTTATGCTTACTCTTGAACGTAATGGTAAAGAAGAATATAAAGATTGTTTTACTATTGATGGTTCAAGTATTATGTGTAATCTTCCAACTAATTACTTTAATAATTTTGATATTCCCGCTGGCACTAAAATAGAAATGAAATTTATTTCAAAGAAGTCCTAATTAAAAACCTTTACTGCAATTTAAATTAAATGGTTAAATTATTTGCCTGTTTAGCAAGTGAGAGATGGTTCGATTCCGTCAAATTAAAAGGCTTTGCGTTTTAAGAGGTTAATATGAAATTTCTAGATAAAAACAAAAATGAAGAACGTCGTCTTACTTCACAATCATCAAATTGCCAACATAAGTTTCAAGATTTTCCTTGGTATATTCAATCTGATATGCATACTGGCAATTATCAAAATCAAAATTATTTAGTTTATAAATTAATTGAACCTTATGTTTGTATTTATTGCGGAGAAAGACGTGATATTATTCTAGAAGAACGCGAAATTCGAGGTTATTCTAAATCTGATATGAAAAAGATATTAGATAATCTTCAAGAAACTTATTCAGAAAGAATTAAACCAAAACCAATTATAGAAGATATGATAAATGATTTAAAGTTGGTTGATGTAGAACATTTAAAGTGGTATCATTTTCTTGCTGGTACAGAAGACCCTTCTACATCAAGACCAAAACAAACTTATCGTCCACAATTAAAATTTTAAAAATAAATGCGGTCACAGCAATTTTAGATCAAATCTAAGTGTCATCGGTTCAACTCCGATTATTTCAGCCAGAATTTGAAGTATAGCTCAATGGGTAGAGCATTAGAAAATAAACCGCTTAGTACAAATATTTATAGAGACTCTTTCAGCAAAATAAATTTATAAGTCCTTACATTATAAAAAGAATATGAGTCTTGTAATTAAATTTTAAGTCCGTTACAGCAATTTTATATAAAATTTAGAATTAATTTAATATGTTGGTTTATTAAAAATTTTGAAAATTTATTGATACGGACTTGATTATTTTTATTTGAAAGAGGAAAATATGAGAGATAATTATGATTGGCTTGAATTTTCTATTCCAAAAGGATGGATAGAACTTGGTCGTAAGATGATTGAAGAATGTGAAGCTATTAATCCAACATATACTATCGAAGATATGAAAGAAAAGTATGGGTCTTTACGAGTTTATAGTTTCATTCAAGATTATAATGACCCAGAATGGCAAATTCCTGCTTGTAATGATAAAGAAATTCATGAAATTGAAGATAAATATGAAAGACTAAGTTTTCGAACTTGTTGTGAATGCGGCAAACCTGCTACAAAGTATTCTACTGGCTGGATTTGTCCGTTTTGTGATGATTGCGGAGATAAGGATGAAAAATTTTATAAGAGATTTAAATGATGTGCGGTATTAGCATAGTGGCCTAATGCGGAAGTTTGCTTTAATAAACTTATATTTGAAAATTATATGAATGTTAATCAGAAAGGCAATTTAACAGAATTACAAGTTATGTTATCTGCTATAGAAAAAGGTTATACTGTTTCTATCCCTTATGGTGATTGTGATAGATATGATCAAATATGGGATAATAAACAAAAATTATTACGAGTTCAAATTAAAACTGCTAGATGGAAAGATGAACGCAAAATAGCATTTACATTTAATTGTTATTCTGTAGTAAATGGGAAAAAACATAAATATACTTCAAATGAAATTGACTATTTAGCAACTTTTTGGGAAAATAAATGTTATTTAATCCCAATAGAAGAATGCTCATTAGAAAAAACTTTATGGTATGAATTACCACCTAAAAATTATCAAAATTGTTGTTTAGCTCAACAATATGAATTACAGGAGGTAAGTAAAATATAAGCATTGTTAAAGCAAACTTTGTCGGCCTTCAGTGGTCCGAAGGTTCGAATCCTTCATACCGCGCCATTGAGCTGGTCAGTGTAGAGTGCAGAAAGCTCAAGAGAATAAACACGGGGTTACTACATAGACTTGCCCACGCCTCTTAATAATGCGTACTTTGGGGAGCGCGTGTTCCGCGACGTTTAACTGCGGGTTATGTGCGGGTGTAGTTCAACGGCTCGAATACCTGGCTTCCACCCAGGAGATGAGGTTTCAACTACCTCTACTCGCACCATATAGGGGATTAATCTAACGGCTTTAGATACAGGACTTTGACTCCTGGTAACTAGGTTCAACTCCTAGATCCCCTGCTTATTTAGACGCCACAAGATTGAATTGACAGCAATTAATATTCAATGCCATTTTATTATTTTATTTAAGGCGTCTAGTTTTAGGAGATTATATTATGAAACGTGGAACAGACCATTCTTGGGAAGTACGAAAATATAAAGGTGATACGGCTTGGTATGCGCATTGTAAATGCGGGTTTGAATATCAATGTTCACATACTGTATATGATAAAGAAAAAGGTTTTACTACTAAAATAATTTCTATTTATTCATATTGCCCCAATTGTGGCGCACGTAAAAAATGGTATAATGAAGAGCCTATAAAAATAGAAAAATATAGTTGGTCCTAAGGAGGTATCGGTATGGACGAAATTTTAAATTTTATTACACGTTTCCCTATTAATGATGAAGATGTAGATCAATGGATGGGTCATAATGACTATTATTTTTCCTGCATACTAAAGACTCGATTTAAGGGAGAAATTTGGTATGATCTTGTAGATTGTCATTTCTTATTCCGTTATTTTGATAAATTTTATGATTGGACCGGCTGGCGAAATGAATATAATTTAAGTAAACCAGAAACAATGAATAATATGATAAAGTGGTCTGATTTGAAAAAATTTGATTCAAGTCGAGCCGCACGAATTAAAAGAGATGTGATTAATTAAAATAAACCCGAAAGGGTTTATTTTTTATATAGGTGGTGAGATAATGAGTAATACATGGTTTCCTACTAATTTAGGAAAATATGTTTATTTAAAAAGTTTAGAAATAGGTTCTCCGCCAGAACGAGAAGTAGCACAATTTGTAAAACGTGAATTAGTATTTAATAATGATATATCAGACCCCAATACAGATTTTTATGAAAAAGTAAATGGTGTATTAGAAATTTTGAAAAAAATTGCAATGAATGAAGAAAAAAAAGAACAACAAGCTATTAATTTTATTAAAGAAAAAATTCAAACACATATAAATAATCCAAAATTACCATTAAAAATAAAAATACGTTTAACAGAACATTTAAATGCACTAAATAATATTTATCATGGAATTAATCAAAAAGATTTTAATTTAATTAAAGATATTAACATAATAGAACAAGATTTAAAATTATTTAATCGTCGTTTAGAAGAAATCGTAAACATTCCTGATGATCCAAGAAAAATTTTTACAAGATTAGAATATCGACAAGAATCAGAACTGGATCAATTTATACGAAATTTTGGTTTAAAACAAAATATTCACCATAAGTCTGATGAAAAAATAGCTACAACTTTAAAAAAATTAATACAAAACACTGTTA
>Ga0265298_10000798_pt1 | contig 46402 bp, 39 predicted proteins | sample AusTroGonzalo_MG_3_FD_193486 | JGI IMG/M metagenome (GOLD analysis project Ga0265298, IMG submission 193486) | Bovine rumen microbial communities from tropical cattle in Woodstock, Queensland, Australia - Gonzalo_01 | ecosystem: Host-associated > Mammals > Digestive system > Stomach > Rumen ...
GGAGGCCGTGCTCGTTCGTGGCGTCGAGGGCGCGCAAGGACCCGGTCGGCTGACAAAGTTGCTCCAAATCGACCGCTCGCTAAACCGCGAAGATCTTGTTGCATCCGAGCGGCTTTGGATTGAAAGCGATGGTTTGCGCGCCAAGTTCACGGCCGCTCCGCGCATTGGCATCGCCTACGCTTCGAAGCGGGACCAAAACCGCAAGTGGCGCTTTTTTGCTTGATTTTTCGGGCGGGATATGTTTCGTTTCGACAATCCAAAAGCATCTCGCAAATCTCAAGGCGGCCGGTCGGCTCAAGCGCATCGGGCCGGACAAGGGCGGGCATTGGAGCAAACGAGGTGACAGAGAACATTTCTCAACGGGTGCGGGTGGAGCGGTATTGAAAGGTAGGAAATCGCATCAAACGGAGGCATCGATGAGCGCCCATGGGGTCTTGTCTATTCCGAATATGATATAATATAAGCTGTTCGGCTAGGAATAGACAATGAGGCCAGGATATGATATAATATCCTGTGTTCTTATGGGAAGTTCCTAAAAGAATGACCCGCAGGGGAAAGGCCTTCCTCTGCGGGCCTGCGGTGGCGAGGTTCAAGTGGGTCTAATCCAGACAAGGATCCGGGTCAGTCTAACCCGCCACCGCATTTCATCTGAAGGCTCAACAGTTGTTTAGGTATTGAGGGTGCACGCGAATGCCCCTTTTTAACCTCCAGACAAGGATAGTATAGCATGAAATGCATACAAAAGTCAATAGGCGTCGATGTTTCAAAATTGAAACTCGATATATTTATCAAAGGCCAAACTGTCGGAAATTGCGATATTTCGAAAGAAGTGCCCAATTCTCCGGCAGGATTCAGAGTAATACGAGACCTGGCAATCAAATATGGTGCTACCGTCTGCTGCGAACCAACAGGAGGCTACGAGCATCGGCTCGTAGAATATATGCTAGGGGCAAAAATCCCGACTGCATACACCCCAGGCCATCTAGTACGGTACTATGCAAAGTCGCAAGGCAAGCATTACAAAAACGACAAGATTGACGCAAAGATGATTGCCGAGTATGCCGAACATTCGGAACTTAGGCTAATTACGCCTAAGGACGCGCTCGTGGATCGTTTGTGCCGCAAGATGCGCCTATACAACTCTTTCATCGAGAGTTGTCGCAAGCTTTCGGGGCTATTGGAGTCGGAGTACGATCCCGATAGCAAGAAGTTGCTTGCGCACGAATTGAAGCACAGTCGGCAAGTGGCAGCCAAGTTGCTTGCTGAATGCGAGGAGATTGTCAAGTCAAACCCCCAACTTGACAATCTGGTCAGTCGAATTTGCATGATCAAAGGCGTGGCCATGCTGACTGCGATAAGTGTTATATCGGAGCTCCCAGAACTGGGACAGCTTTCTGATTCAAAACTATTCGCAATGGCTGGGCTGGCACCACTTGAAAAGCAAAGCGGCAATATGGAGTGGCAACGGAAGATATACGGAGGCCGGAAAAGGGTGCGAAATGCGCTATACATGTCGGCAATTTCAGGTATCGCCTATAATCCGATCTTCCGGGCGTACTATAGAAGGAAACGCGATGAAGGGCATCCAGCAAAGTGGTGTATCGTGCCAGTGATGCGCAAGTTGCTGTCCTTGATGAACTCCATTGCTCGCAAACCAGAGTTCACTCCAATCGAGACGCCGATCGTAAGACGCAAGTAAGTCGCTGAATACATTTTGAACTCTCTTTTTGTCTTGCCAAAAGTGAGATTCGGGGCGGAGCTTTGCTGTATCCATCCCGCAAGCCTCTCCTTCCTCTCCCTCCGTCCCCCCCCAACCCCCTTTTTCTTCCTTGCTATCTACTCCACTTGCATCCAAGCCATAGACTCAAAAAAGATTTTTCAAAAATACAGTTGACTGACCCCATGGACGAGATGGCGAGTAAAAAGTGCGTAATTGTGGGTAAATAGTGGGTAAAAGTTGGCATTTTCCTTCATGCGGGTATCAAATTCATCCATGGGGTCTGACCCCATGGACGAATCATGGACATTCATGGCCAACTCTTGTCGACGTCCAAGAGTAACCGGTAGTTGACGATTATCGTCAAGCAAGGGGCGGATATCCCGCCCCTTTGCTTTTGTGCGCGCATAGGTTAAGGGTAAAGTTCCGGGGGAGGCGAGTGAAGAGTCCTGCGGGAGAGCTGGGAGGTGTTCTGCGAGGGATCTTGGCGGGCCAAGGCCGGGGAGTAAGAATGTCTAGGGCGGGGAGTAAGTGTTTCTAGGCTGGGGAGTGAACTAAAGGTATATTACTTTAGTGGGAAAGGTATATTACTTTAGTGGCAAAGTAATATACCTTTAGTAGGAAAGTACTAGTACCTTTCTTCACTCTCCCGGGCAGGAAGGAATATCCCCGGGCAAGGTTTTGGGTGCTTCGGGCAAATAACGCTTGCTTTTCACAGGCGTTCGTCCATGGGGTCTGACCCCATGGACGAATCGATTGCGCGGGCATAGGTTATGTGGAATCGTAGCGCCTAGTTGCAGTAACTGCTGGTTTTGGGCGGAGGTTGGGAATTTGGTGGAGTAATCGGTTTGCGACTTGTCAGTAAAGTGTCAGTATACTGTCAGTATAGTGTCAGGTAACTGTCAGAGAAGAGACGGAAGAGACTAAAGGGACTTAGGGGCCGGGAGGGACGGGGACAGGCGGAGTGAAGGGGGCTCGCGGGCATAAAGGCTGGGCGTAGAGTCTCATAATTGGGATAGGGTGTGGGGAAGGGAGGAATGGTGATAGGGGAAGGGAGCGGTAGTGGAGCCGGGGGACGAAAAGAAGATTTTTACTTTTACCTATTGACAAACGGGGGCGAAATGTGATATAATATTAGGCGAAAATTTAGGATTATAAGGATTCCTGAAATGAAGTTCATGAAACTCTGTGCTTTTTCGGCCATCACGTTGATGGCCTCCTTCGCGTTCGCCGACGCGGCGAACCTTTGTATTCTTTTCTCGACGGAAGGTCCCGACCAGTATGCCGACGGCACTACAGTGGTTGACGGCGAATGGTACGCGCTGGTGTGGAAAGCGCCGGGCGCGGAGTTCGGCGGATTGACCAGCAAGCTGGAAGCGGTGAGCGCCAACAATGAAGTGGTGCTGGCGGCTCCGTTGGCCGAAGGCGGCAAGTGCCCGCTCGTGCTGTGGCAGGTCGATTCGGCGAACAAGAAGACGGACGGCAGCTACACGGTGGTCATGCTGGATACGCGCGGCGCGGACGGCAAGCCTGCCGGCAAGGGCGCGGACGGCAAGCCGCTGGTGGTCTATGCCGCCAATACCACCGATGCCACGGTCGCTTCGGGCAATGCTTTCGCTTCGGCCACCGAGAAGTCGGTAAGCACCAGCGCGATTGCTTCGTCCGGCACCGAGGGCATGGAGCAGCCCGTAATCGAATCGATCGAGATCGTGGGCGAGCGGGTCAAGATTACGGTTACCGGCATGGTGCCCGGTCTTACCTACACCGTCAAATCCGGCACCGAGCCGGACAGCTTGACGGAAATGGGCGTTACCGTTCCGCAGAAGGATGACGAGGCCACGGAAACGGTCAAGGGCCGCGTGTTCGTGCCGGCGGCTGACGCTGCGTTCTTCTCGATCAAGGGCGAATGAAGCAAAGGATGACAATTATGAAAAAACTGATGCTTTTGACTTCGACTCTGGTGGCTGGCGTTGCGTTCGCCAGTTCCGTCAGCTCCACCCAGACTTTCGGCGTTTTGAAGGTTGCTTCCACCAATGAGCAGACGGTTGTTAGCGTGCCTTGGGTGTCGGCCGGCGATATTAACACCGCGGTTGCTGTAACGAATTTTGTGAAGACGACCGGAATGACATCCGGCGACAAGCTTTATCTTTACAATACCACCGGGGACGACAAGGGTAAGTTTTCCGTATGGGTACTGAGCAATGGAGCGTGGGTTGCTCCGGCGGGTGAAGTTTCGTCGTTTGGCAATTTTAAGACGGTCAAGGATGCAGGTGCGACCATCGCGCAGGGAAGCGCGCTGGTGGTGGTACGGTCAAATCCAACCGCCGATGACATTTATCTATACGGACAGTACAAGAGCAGTTACACTCCGGCTGCGATTGGTTATTCCGCCTCGGCCACTGAGACCACTTTGTTTGCGCCGGTAAATGTGGATGGGGTTGATCTGCATCTAAATGATCCGGGCGATGGAACTTCAAAGTATTTGAAATGGACTAACGCCGTGGTTGGTGACAAAATCCGCATCCAGGATGATTTCGGCGATGTGGCAACCTATACTTATACAAGTGGCGGGAAGTGGAGCTATCTCAATAGCGACGTTGCGGGAACTGCAGGTTGGCTGAAGCCAGGCCATGGCGCTTGGTATGTAGCCAAGAAGGGAGCTCGTGGTGACGCGCCGACGTATTCGATTCTAACATCTTCTAATTAAGAGTAAACTTTAAAACAAAGGATAAACGAATGAAGAAGTTGATTATGGGCTTGGCGGTGGCGATGGCGGCAACGCTTTCGCAGGCTTCTTACCTGTATTGGCAGGTGGATACGACGCAGCTGACATCTAATGGTAATGGCGGATACACCTTTAATGGACATGCTGTTTCCGGGTTCAATGTTATCGCCACTACCGATGCTGCCTATACTTATGGTAGTGCCAATAATCATGTATTGACTACTTGGACTTATGGTGGACCGGCACAGGGTTATGTGAGCACAGATAGTAATCCAACTTCAGTTGCAGCTGCAACCTCTGGCGCTTATGCCTATTTGTCCAGCTATACAGACTCTTCATATTCGTATTATGTGGAAATCATCGGATATGACACTTCAACTTCAGCTTATTCCGGTACTGGTGGTATTGGCGGCATTGGCGTTTCGGAGGCAACTACCTACACTGCCGCAAATACTGCCGGAAGAATTGCCACTACGTTGAAGGATATCGGTTCTTCGCCGCTTGAAGCTTGGACTGGTGGCGCGTATGCTGCGCCGGAACCGACGAGCGGATTGTTGCTGCTGGTGGGCGGAGCGTTGCTGGCGCTGCGCCGTCGCAAGGCGTAAGCATGGCGATTTGACCCTATACGCTAAAAAGGGGCGGGCGAACAGCGCCTGCCCTTTTGAGTATACAAAGGAAGACGAAAATGAAGCAACCGGAAGTTAGAAAGAGCGACGACGGATTCGAGTTTACCGAGGAATTGCTGACTGCGATCAAGGGCGAAGGTATCGGGCTCGTGGATATCGTCATCGCGGGTGTCTTGGGCGCGGCGGTGTGGCTGGTGCTCTCCATCTGGGAGTTCCCGGGACTCCATCCGGTGGTGTGGCACGATATCGCGGTCGCGACCGACGTGCGTCCGGCCGATACGCTTATTCCCGGCTTCTATACGCTCATCGCCGACATCTGCTACAGTTTCGGCTTGACGGCGGGCAACTGGGCGCTCCAGTTCCTGGGCCACTTGAGTTCGGCCTGCATCGCCATCCTCATCTACGCGCTCTTGCGCGAACTGTTGGCGTTCATCATGCGCGCCCGGCCCCAGCATTCGCCCCGGCGTACATTGGTGATGCGCATCGCGGCGGCGCTGGGCGCGGTGTCCTTCGTCTTTTCCGATCCGGTCTGGAGCGCGGGCGAGTGCCTGAGCGCCACCACGATCCTGATCGGACTTACGCTCCTCGGCATCGAGGCGTTCTTCCTCTTCCTGCGCAAGGGCACGCTCAAGTACGCCTACCTCTGCGCGCTCGCGATGGGACTTCTGGCGGCCGAAACGCCGCTCGCGTTCGTGCTGGTATTGCTCTTCATCCTCCTCAACGACCTGGTGCTCACCAAGCTCCCGGTGTTCGAGAGCCCGTTCTTCCGGCCTGAAGTGATCGCGGTGGGTAAGTGGTACATGACGTTCATCTTCGCGTGCGCGTTCGTGTTCGGCGTGATTCTCAACTGCTACACGTTCATTGCGCATAACGGACTCGAGGCGGCCGGCAAGAGCATCGGCGATCTGCCGCTCGACTATCTCTTGGCCTACTGGGGGCGGATCGCCCACGCGGCCGACGTGGTGGGGTGGGTATTGTGGATTGGCGTAGCCTTGGTGCCGTTCGTGGTGGCCACCATCAAGTTCCCGGTGGCGGCGGACGAGGACGAGTTTCTCCGGTACGGCACGGGCGTGGTGTTCATCTGCTGTTCGATCGTGGCGTACACGCAGGGGTGCAGCCTCCCGGCGCTGTGGTTCTGGCAGTACGGAAGCGTGGAGAGCCAGTATCTCCTTTCGATGGGGCTGCTCCTCACCTCGGTCACTTTGACGGGCGGACTTTGCATCATGGGCGTGGATGCGGTCTGCCGCAACCACAAGCAGTTGGCGCAGCAGACGTACGGCATGGAGGACCGGGCGGAAATGGATGAACTGACGTTCTCGCGGCTCTTCCGCTACACGATCATGGCGCTCGCGCCCATCGTGATCCTGGCCGGTATCGTGCCCGGACGCACCAAAACGGCCACGCGCCAGATGCTGGAAGTGATCCGCGACGCCGTGCACGAGACGGTGCGCGAGTCGGAATTCGTGGACTACCTCTTTACGGACGGACTCATCGACACCGGCTACGAGCTGGAGGCGATGCGCTACGGGAAGCGGCTCTACTGCCTCTCCCTCATGGCGCTCGACAAGAACGCCGTCTATCTGCGCACGCGCGGAATGGAGACGGCGGAGGACAAGTTCAGTTTCGGGCATGACGCGGGCATGGGCCTCAGGTCGTGGATCCGCGACCAGCCGGAGAAGCTCAAGAACTGCGGGGCGCAGATGGCGTTCGACCTGTGGAAGCGCGACGGCAAGCCGTTGCCCCCGATGGGCGGACTCGTGAGCCTCCCGGGCGGCTTCGCCACCAAGGAGGAGTGGCAGCGCGGCGTGGACGAGGCGCACCGGCTCGTCGAGAAGGTGGAGGCGATCTACGCCAAGGGCGGGATCAAGTCGTGCACGGAAAAGCACATCAAGGACGCGTTTCTGGCGGTGCAGTGGCGCTTGGCGCGCATGTGCTTCTACCGGGGCGAGGTGGCCGATCTGAAGGGCGACGCCGAAACGGCCATCCGGGAAGTGGAGATGTCGAAGCGCCTCAACGACAAGAACGAGACGTACCAGAACCTCGTCAACAGCATGTCGAAGCGCGACATGCAGATGCAGAGCCGCATCACCACGCGCGAGGGGTTGCAGCTGGCGCTCGTGCGGGCCGATTTCACGATGGGCAAGATCTACGCCGAGACGATCCTCGCGGGCGAGCCGGACAACGCCGACGCCAACTTTGCGATGGGCATGTACTATCTGCAGGAGCGGCAGCTTTCGCGGGCGGAGGAATATCTGAAGCGCTGTCTCCTCCGCAAGCCCAATGAGCCTGCCCTGTACAACAACCTCGCGATGCTCCAGCTGGAGCTCGGCAAACTCGACGCCGCCAAACTCAACGTGGACAAGGCGCTTAAGCTCATTCCGGACGCGGCGGCCATCCAAGACACGAAGAAGGCCGTCTACAAGGCGTTGGAAGAGCGCGCCGCGAAAGAGTCCGCCCAAGGCAAATGAGCCGGAAAAGAAAGAACGAACTGAAACTGGCGCTGGCGCTGTCGGCGGCGCTCGTGGCGTTCGTCTGGGTGGCGCAGCGCATCTGGCGGACGAGTTCCCTCGCGCATCCGGGCAAGGTGCTGGTGACGGGCTATTGCAACTGCGAGAAGTGCTGCGGGTGGAAGCGGCTCCCCGACGGAACGACCGTCTACACCTACGGCAAGATGAAGGGACAGCCCAAGCGGGTGGGGGTTACGTCGCGCGGGAAAATCGCGAAACACGGCACGATCGCGGCGGATTTGCGCCATTATCCCTACGGCACCCGGCTCAACGTGCCGGGGTACGGCACGGGAGTGGTGGAGGATATCGGCGGGGCGATCAAGGGTCATCACATCGACGTGTGGTTCCCCACCCACCAGGAGGCGAAGCGCTGGGGGGCGAAGTGGCTCAAGGTGGATGTGTACTGATTTCGCTTGCTTTTTGAACGGGAATATGGTATAATATACAGAACAATGTTTGGATTTGGTAAGAAAAAAGAGCTCAAGCCGACGGTCTATCAGCGCAAGGAGCATTGCATCAGCCGGAAGAACATCGATGCGGATGCATTGAGGGTGCTGTACCGGCTGAACCAGACGGGCCACATCGCCTATCTGGTGGGCGGCGGCGTGCGCGATCTCCTGTTGGGGCGCGAGCCGAAGGATTTCGACGTGGGGACGAGCGCGCGACCGAACGAGGTGAAGCGGATTTTCCGCAATTGCTATCTCATCGGGCGCAGGTTCCGTCTCGCGCAGGTGTGCTTTGGGAAGAAGGTGATCGAGACGGCCACTTTCCGGAAGAACGCCCAGAGCGTGGGCGAGATCATCGAGAAGGCGGCGGAAGGGCCGTTGGAGGACAACGAGTTCGGCACGCCCCAGACGGACGCGTTCCGGCGCGATTTCACGGTGAACGGGCTTTTCTACAACATCAAGGATTTCACGGTGATCGACTGGGTGGGGGGCATGAAGGACCTCAAGAAGAAGATCATCCGGTCGATCGGCGATCCGTCGATCCGCTTCCGCGAGGATCCGGTGCGGATGCTGAGGGCCATCAAGTTCAGCGCGAGGCTGGGGTTCAAGATCGAGCGCGAGACGTTGGCTGCCATCAAGAAGTACCACAGCGCCATCCTGACGGCGGCGATTCCGCGCGTAACCGAGGAGATTTTCCGTCTCTTCACCTACGGCCACAGCGAGGAGGCGTTCCGGCTCTTGTGGGAGACGGGGCTGATGGGCGACCTCATTCCGGAACTGGCCGAGCACATCACGAAGCATGGCGGGAAGAAGTGCGATACGTTCCGGTACCTCAAGGGGCTGGACAAGTACGAGCTCATGATGCGCGAAAAGGGGTTCGAGCCCAGCAATGCGCTGAGGATGGCGATTCTGGCCAAGGATCTCGGCGAGCCCCGGACGGCGTTGAAGGTGCTCGTGAACCGCATCCACATCTCGAAGGCGATCTATTTTTCGGCGGTGATGATGCAGGAGAGCGTGAACCGGCTGGGTAAGCCGCCCACCAAGTTCCGCCAGCGCTTCATCTACAATCGCGATTTCCCCGACGCTTTGGACTACAACCGGATCGTCGCGCGGTGCGACGGCAAAGACGAGTCGGCTTTGAACGCATGGTCCGACCTATATCAAGAGAAAGGCAACGAAAATGAGTGAAGGCATCAACGAAGAACTCCTCGAAGATGTGAAAAAGAGCGTCCCCTACGTGGCGGCGGCGCTTATCGCGGTGGCGGGCTACTATGGCATCCGCAACTACCGCGCCGAACAGCGCGAAAAGGCGGCGGCCTCGCTTACGGAGAGCATCACCGCCGAGGAGATGGAGGAGGCGGTGGCCAACTACGGCGGGAGCAAGACGGGCCCGGCGCTCAAATTGAAGCTCGCCAAGAAGTATTTCGACACCGCGCGCTACGAAGAGGCGCTGGCCATCTACGAAGAGCTGGAGGGCGAGATTGATGCGGCTTTCGCCGACATCCCGGTGGTGGGCAAGGCCGAGACGCTGGAGGCGCTGGGGCGGATCGACGAGGCGCTCCAGATCTACGACGCGTTCGCGGCCGAGAAGCCGGGCAACTATCTGGCGCTGACGGCCCGGTTGGGGTCGGTGCGCTGCGTGGCGAAGAGCGACAAGGCTGCCGCTTTGGCCAAGCTCGCGGAGCTCAAGGAGTCCGTAAAGGACGACGAACAGAGCAAGGCGCGGGTGGAAGCGCTGGAAGAAGTGGTGACGCGCCTCTAAGGCAATGAAATTCGTTCGCGACATCGGGGCGGCGGGCAAGATCGGGTTGGGGACGTTCCTCCTCTTCCCGACGGTATTCCGCAGCCGCGATTCGCGGGCGGAGTTTTCGCACCAGCTGTACAAGACGGGCATTTCCACCTTGCCGGTGGTGACGGTGGTGAGCCTTTTCACCGGCATGATCATGGCGCTGCAGGTGGGGTTGGAGCTCCGGCGCTTCAACCAGGAGATATACCTAGGGGCGGCGGTCATGATAACTCTGATCCGCGAAATGGCGCCGTTCAGCTGCGGACTGTGCCTCGCTTCGTGCGTGGGGAGCGCCATCGCGGCGGAACTGGGCACGATGAAGGTGAACGACGAAATCGACGCGCTTAGGATCATGTCCATTTCGCCCTTGAAGTTCCTGGCGGTGCCGCGGGTGCTGGCGCTGTGCGTGATGGCGCCCTTGCTGGCGTTCTACTGCTGCGTGGTTGGCACGGTGGGCGGCGGCGTGGTGGGGGCCACGCAGCTGGGGGTGGACTTTGGGCAGTACATGAGCAGCGCCATCGGCATCGCAGAGCGGAAGGACCTTTTCGTGGGGCTAGCGAAGGCGCTGGTGTTCGGTTGGACGATCGGGGTGGTGGCCGTTTCGGAAGGGCTCGGCACCAAGCTGGGGGCCACGGGCGTGGGGCGCTCGACGCAGCGGTCGGTGATTGTAAACTTCCTCTTGATCCTGATGCTCGGCTATATGATCACGAGGCTTTGCTACCAATGAGCATCATCGAATTCAAAGGCGTAAGCAAGGCGTTCGACTCCGTCAAGGTGCTGGACGGGCTCGACTTCAAGGTGGAGAAGGGCGAGATTCTGGCGATCGTGGGGCCGTCGGGCACGGGCAAGAGCGTCACGCTGAAGCATATCGTGGGGCTGCTGGATCCGGACCGGGGCGAAGTGACGGTGGAAGGGAAGCCGCGGATCGGGTATCTGTTCCAGTCGGGGGCGTTGTTGGCGTGGCTGACCGTGTACGAGAACGTGGCGCTGCCCTTGAAGGAGACCACGCGGCTCAAGGAGGACGAGATCGACCGGCTCGTCCGGGACGCGCTTAAAGAAGTGGGGCTCGAGGACGCGGCCGATAAGTATCCGGGCGAGATTTCGGGCGGCATGCAGAAGCGGGCGGGATTGGCGAGGGCCATCGTGCGCAAGGCGGACATTGTCCTTTACGACGAGCCAACTTCGGGACTCGATCCGGTGACCACCATCACCATCCACCGGCTGATCAAGAAGCTGAACCGCGATCACGGGATCACGTCGATCGTTGTCACGCACGACATTCAGGGCGCGTTGCATCTGGCGGACCGGATCATGCTCCTCAAGGACGGCAAGGCGGTGGAGACGGCCAAAGTGGACGAATTCGTCCATTCCGCCAATCCGGCGGTGCAGGAATTCTTGACGGCGATGAAAGGAGAACTCAAATGAGCAGAAGAAAATCGGGCGGCTTTTCGGACTTCGTGACCGGCGTGTTCATGCTGGCGGTGCTGGCGCTCTTGGGGTATTTCACGATCGTCATCTCCGGGGTGGACCTCATCACCGGCAAGGAGAAGATGGACGTGAGCGTGACGTTCGACCAGGTGGGCGGACTCAAGGATCATGACAACGTGATGTACCGGGGCACGAAAGTGGGCACGGTGGACCGGATCGTGCTGGGCGAGAAGGAAGTGACGGTGGTGATGAACATCGACAAGGACGTGGTGCTCCGGGAGGGGTATACGATCCGGGTGCAGTCGATGTCGCTTCTGGGCGGCAACATTCTGGTGCTGGAGGAGGGCGAAGGCCAGGCGCTGGACCTCGCGAGCGCCGGTTTGCGGGGCCAGACCCCCACCGATTGGATGAAGGACGTGCAGGACATCACGGCCAATCTGAACAAGATCACTTCGTCCGGCGAGATCGAGGCCACGGTGGCCAATCTCAAGGAGGCGACGGAACGGGTGAACAGCGTGATCGCCAAGGTGGAGCGCGGCGAGGGCACGGTAGGGAAGCTCATCCAGGACGAAACCGTCTACAACGAACTCAAGGAGACCGTGTCGAACGCGCGGGAGGTGACGGCGGACCTGAAGGGACTCAAGGCCGTAATCGACAACGCCGCCACGATCACCGAAAAGCTGAAGGACGACAAATATTACGAGGAGCTGGAGAAGGGTCTCGCGGCGTTCAGGTCGGCGTTCGAGCATTTGGACATGGGCGAGGAGCTCAAGGACAACGCGGGCGAACTCGTCCGCAAGGCTAACGAAGTGGCGGACCGGGCGAACGAACTCATGGGCACGCTGAACGTGGTGGCGGCGAGGCTCGAAAAGGGCGAGGGCACTTTGGGCAAGCTCGCGGCCGACGACAAGCTTTACGACGAAGTGAACGCGCTCATCAAGGACGTCCGGCAGGTTATCGACAACTATCGCGACACGACGCCCATCTCCACGTTCGGGTCGCTCGCCACCGGAGCGCTGTAAGCCTTATGTGGCTCTTGGCGGCGGCATCGCTCTTCATGGTGCACGGCGCGCCGCTCGACATGCCGCGGGCTTCGGCTTTTCTCGCCAAAGAGGACGGCAAGTACCGGTTGGTCGACCGGTATTCCGTTTTCGACTTGTGGACGGCGAGAGCCGTGCAGGGCCGCTGGTATGACGACGATTTCCGCATTTTCACCCTGTCGGCGCTCAAGACGGAGGTTCCGCCCCTGGGGGACGAACGGAAGACGCGCGAGGCGTACGGGGAAGGGGTGAAGCCGATCGGGCGACGGGACGAGGAAGCGCGGCTACTGGCCATCGAAGCGTTGAGCCCCGTGGAAATGTCGGAGGAATACGCGCGGCCGCGCCAGCCGGTGCGCGGATACAAGGAAGTGCGCTACTACGAGGGGACGAACGAAACGGCGATCGTGGCGGCGTATCTGCCGGAAAAGGGCAAGACGTGGTATCTGGCCACTTGGGAGCTCGCGAAGGGCGACGACATCAAGGAGAAGCGTGCGGAGTTTGAAGACAAGTGGCTGGGCGAAGAGGCGAAGGAACTTGCAATAGTGGAGCCGGACGGAGGCAAGGATACGGACGAGCGCTCGCTCCTCAGTCGGGACGTGGCGCATTCGGTTAAGCTGTACCGGAATTGGCATTTCACGTCGGCCGGGGATTTCGCGGTAGTGGACGCGCTTCCGGACTCGAAGGCGTTCGTCGGGCGCTTCACCAACGAAATGGTGCGGCTGCGCGCGCGATACCGGGAGGTGCTGCCCGGCATCGTGGACGGGACGAACGTGTTGGGCGTGGTGCGGATTTTCGCCAATCGCGACGAGTATCTGGACGTGGCGGGCGAGGACAAGGAGTGGACGGCCGCGTATTGGAGCCAGGAGCGGCGCGAAATCGTGGCGTATCTGCCGCCGGACGGCGAAACGGAATTGTTGAAGACGCTGCGCCACGAGGCGTTCCACCAGTATCTGGCGTACGCGGGGAGCATGATCATGGCGAGTCCTTGGATCAACGAGGGGTATGCGGAGTATTTCGAGCAGGGGGAGGATGCGGACGTGTTTCCGGGGGCGAGCGAGCAGGAACTGGAGGAATGGGCGGCGTATCTCCCCACCATTCTCGCGATGGACTACGAACAGTTCTACGGCGAAAACGCCGCGTTCAACTACCGGATGGCGCGGTCGATCGCGTGTTTCCTCGAAAAGGGCGCGCCGGAAGTGCGGTTCGAGCCGTTCAAGCACGTGAAGCGCGATTATATGAAGGAACTGGTGGAAAGCCAGGATATGAAGGCGGCCACGATTGCCGCGTTCAGGAATTCCGACACGCTGAAACTGTTCGTAAGGGAATGGCTGAAGTTCTACCGGAATATGTAGGGCGGCTCGCGCCGAGTCCCACCGGCGCGCTGCACCTGGGGAACGTGCGCACATTCATGGTGGCGTGGCTCCGGGCGCGACAGGCGGGCGGACGGATAATCATGCGGATGGAGGATCTCGACCATCCCAAGGACAAGCCGGGCGCGGACCGGGCGGCGATCGAAGATCTCAAGTGGCTCGGGTTCGACTGGGACGAAGAATACGTGCAGAGCCGGCGCAAGGACCGGTATCGCGCGGCGCTCGAAAAGCTCCAGACGCAAGATCTCGTATACCCTTGCGTTTGCACCCGGAAGGACGTGTTGGCGGCGCAGTCGGCTCCGCACGCGGGGGAGCAGCTCTTCTATCCGGGGACTTGCCGGGAAAAGCGGCTCGAATGGACGGACAAGGCGTGCTGGCGGTTCAAGACTCCGCCGGCTGCGCGGGTGGAGTTTGAAGACGTGTTCGCGGGGCGCTACGTGCAGAACGTGGCGGAGAAACTGGGCGATTTTCCGTTGGCGCGCGACCGGTTCGGCGCGGGCTACACGCTGGCGGTGGTGGTGGACGACGCGGAGATGGGGGTGAGCGAAGTGGTGCGGGGCGACGACCTCCTGCCGGCCACGCCGGCCCACATCCTTTTGCAGCGCGCGTTGGGGCTCCCTACGCCGGCCTACTGCCACGTGCCGCTGTTGGTGGGGCCGGACGGCAAGCGCTTGGCCAAGCGGCACGGCGACAGCCGGATCTGCCGGTATCGCGAAGAAGGCGTGAAGCCCGAGGCGATTCTGGGGCGGCTGGCGTATTGGTCGGGCTGGATCAAGGAGGAGCGTCCGGTGGTGCTTCGGGATTTGCTGGACGCGTTCGACCTCGCCAAGATGCCGCACACGCCCTGTATCGTGTCCTGATGCGCCCCGAATTTACAGATTTCGCTTGATTTTTAGGGCGGAATATGATATAATATAAACTTAAATTTCGGAGAATTGTCATGTGGAACTATTCAGAGAAGATGATGGACCATTTCCGCAATCCGCGGAATGTGGGTAAACTGGATAATCCCGACGGCGAGGCGACGGTGGGGAGCCTGGCGTGCGGGGATGCGCTCAAGTTCCAGTTCAAGCTGGGCGCGGACGGCAAAATCGCCGAGGCGAAATTCCAGACTTTCGGGTGCGCGAGCGCTATTGCGAGTTCGTCGGCGCTGACGGAAATGGTGATCGGCAAGACGCTCGAAGAGGCGGCCAAGATCACCAATCAGGACATCGCGGACTATCTGGGCGGCCTTCCGCCGCAGAAGATGCACTGCAGCGTGATGGGGCGCGAGGCGATGGAGGCGGCCATCAAGAACTACCGGACGGGGCAGAACCAGGATAAGAACCTAGAGGAGACCATCCTCTGCGCGTGCTACAACGTGAGCGAAAACGAAGTCAGGCGCGTCATCACCGAAAACAGCCTCACGAGCGTGGAGGAGGTGACCAATTTCACGAAGGCGGGCGGCGGCTGCGGCCGGTGCAAGGGTAAGATCCAGGCGATTCTAAACGAAATCAACGGAGCGCGCCAATGAGCAAGATCGGCTTCGACAACGAGAAATATCTCCAGGAGCAGAGCGAGTACATCCGCCAACGCGCGGCCAAGTACGGCAAGCTGTATCTCGAGTTCGGCGGCAAGTTGATGAACGACTTCCACGCTGCGCGGTGTCTGCCGGGATACGATCCCAACGTGAAGCTACGGCTGTTGCAGAGCCTCAAGGACCAGGCGGAGATCATTCTGTGCATCTTTTCGGGCGACATCGAGCGCAAGAAGATGCGCGCCGACTTCGGCATCAGCTACGACGCCGACGCGATGAAGCTCATCGACGACCTCACCAGCCTCGGCATTGGCGTGGCGGGTGTGGTTATCACGCGCTACCAGGACCAGCCCGGCGTGAAGGCGTTCCGGACGAAGCTGGAGTCGAAGGGCGTCAAGGTTTACCTTCACTACAAGACGGAGGGATATCCGGCGAACGTGGAGATGATCGTGTCTGAAGAAGGGTACGGCCGCAACGAGTACGTGGAGACCACGAAGCCCATCGTGGTGGTGACGGCGCCGGGGCCTGGCTCGGGCAAGTTCGCCACCTGCCTCACCCAGATCTACCACGAATACCGCAAGGGACGGATGGCGGGCTATTCGAAGTTCGAGAGCTTCCCGGTGTGGAACCTGCCGCTCAAGCATCCGCTCAACGTGGCGTACGAGGCGGCGACGATCGACCTGTGGGACGTAAATCTCATCGACCCCTACCACAAGGCGGCCTACGGGGTGGAGACGGTCAACTACAACCGCGACGTGGACGCGTATCCGCTCCTCAAAGCCATCTGGGAGAAGATGACGGGCGGGGAATGCCCCTACAAGAGCCCGACGGACATGGGCGTGAACCGGATCGGGTTCGGTATCGTGGACGACGAGGTGGTGCAGTACGCCTCCAAGCAGGAGGTGATCCGTCGCTTCCTCCGCTACCAGTGCCAGTTCGCGGAAGGCACGACCGACCGCGCTTCGGTGGAGCGGGCGAACGAGCTCATGCGGGAGATGGGGCTGAGCCCCGAGGACCGTCCCGTGGTGCAGGCGGCGCGCAAGGAGGCGGAAGACGCTCGCATCGCCGGCAAGGGCAAGTCGGGCGGAATCGTGTCGGGCGCGGCCATCGAGCTCAAGGACGGCACGATCGTCACGGGCAAGAACTCCGATTCGCTCCATGCGGCGTCGGCGATGGTGTTGAACGCCATCAAGAAGATTTCGGGCATTCCGGAGCAGATTCCGCTCATCGCGCCCAACGTGGTGCAGTCGGTCCGGCACATGAAGGAGGATATACTGAAGGGCGGGAGCGCGTCGCTCAACCTGGACGAGGCGTTGATCGGCCTCGCGATTTCCGCCGCCACCAATCCGGCCGCGCAGATCGCGATGGAGAAGCTGAACGAGCTCAGGACTTGCGAGGTGCACATGACGCATATCGTCACTCCCGGCGACCAGGCGGGCTTGAGGCGGCTCGGGTGCCGGTTCACTTCGGATCCGTATTTCGCCACATCGGGGCTTTTCCACGGGGAGAACTGAGTTTTGGCCGAAGCGCAACTTTTCGCCGACGACTACAAGGTGACGCTGGACGTGTTCGAGGGTCCGCTGGACCTTCTCCTGTACCTGATCCGCCGCGAAGAGCTGGACATCTACGACATTCCGATCGAGCATGTGACGGTCGAGTACATGAAGTTCATCAAGGAGGCGCGCGAGCTCAATCTGGACATCGCGGGCGAATTTGTGGTGATGGCCGCCACTTTGATGGTGATCAAGAGCCGCATGCTCCTGCCGGTGGACCGCCGGACCGCCAACGAGGACGGGAGCGAGGAGTGGGTGGACCCGCGGCTTGATCTCGTAAGGCAGCTCGTGGAGTACAAGAAGTTCAAGGATGCGGCGCTCCGGCTGGAGCGGATGGAGGCTTTGCGGCAGAACGCGTTCGATTTCGGGGGCGGACGGCCCAAGTTCGAGAAGACGGCCGCCGACGCCCGGAACGCGCTCGCCAATCTCGACCTCTACGACCTCTTGACGGCGTTCCAGGAAGTGGTGGCGCGCGCGAACGAGATTCCGCACGAGGAGTTGAAGGGCATCCGCTATTCGGTGCCGGACAAGATGGACTACGTGCTGGAGCGCGCCCGCAAGGAGGGCCAGCTCGGATTTACTGGACTTTTCCCGCCGGATGCGGCGAAAGGCGAGATCATCGTGACGTTCCTGGCGCTGCTGGAGCTGTTGCGTCAGCACCGGGTGATCGTGTACCAGAACGCGGCGTTCCACGAGATTACCATCCTTCCGTCCCGCGAAGAGCCGGAAGACAAACCTTTGGAGAGACCGGACGACTATGAGTGAAGAAACGAAAATACCCCTGCCGAGGTCGCTGCAGGAGATAGTGGGGGCGCTTCTCTTCGCGAGCGAAACGCCGCTCACCGCCGGGGAGCTCCGGGAGAGCGTGCGCGCGGTGGAGGCGGAAGCGGGCGACAACGAAGAGGTGATGGAGGTGTACCGCACGTGCACTTCGAGGGAGATCGAGTCGGCCATCAAGGGCGTGGGGAAGGCGCTGGAGGTGGCGGCGTGCGGTTTCGAACTCGTCTGCACCGGCGGCGCCTACCGGATCCAGACGGTGCCGAGCGCGGGCCGGTACGTGCGGGCCATGCTGCGGCTGGACCGGCCGAGCCGGCTGGGGCGGGCTTCGCTGGAGACGCTCGCCATCATCGCCTATCGCCAGCCCGTGACCAAGAGCGAGATCGAGGAGATCCGCGGGGTGGACGTGACGGCCAATCTCAAGACTTTGATGGATTTGCAGGTCGTGCGGCTCGTGGGCAAGAGCGAGCTTCCCGGCCATCCGTTCCTGTACGGCACGACTCCGCTCTTCCTGGAGCATTTCGGGCTCAAGAACCTGCAGGAACTGAACGATCTCGACCCCACGCTGCAGCGGTCGAATCCCCGGCTCAAAGCGGCCAGCTACCGGCGTCCCGGCAAGACGGAACTCGAGGCGGCGGCCGAAGAGCGGATCAAGGAAGAGGAAAAAGCGGCGCAACAACTTGAAAAGGAGGAACCACATGAAGATGCTGAAGATGCTGCAGGCGGCGGCGCTGGCGACGGCGATCTGCTCGGGATGTGACTACCGGGAACGGCAGGCGCGGGAGAACGACCGCGACAATTCGGTGTTCCGGGCGGCGATGGCCGATTACCAGGCCGGACGTCTGGACGCGGCCGCGAGCGGTTTCGAGAAGGTGATCGAGAGCACCCCGCTCAACGCCACGGCGCGTTTCCAGCTGGCGAGTCTCCAGCACGACCACCAGCGCAAGTATCTGGAGGCGATCGCCAACTACCGCATCTACGCGGAGATCGCGCCCAAGAGCGACAAGAGTCAGGTGGCGCTCGAACGCGCCAAGCTGTGCGAGGAGCAGTACAAGGCCAAGGTGGAGCAGGACATCCGCAACAGCGAGAACGCGGGACTCGTTTCGGAGCTCAACGAGCTCAAGAAGCAGTTGGGCGAGATGCAGGCCACGGAGAAGGAGCTCCGCGCCACGATAGCCGCGAAAGAGAAGACCATAGCCGACATCAGCGCCGAGAATACGCGGGTGCGGCGTTTCGTGGGGTCGATCGGCGATGGCGAAAGCACGGAAAAGCCGGTGGTGGTGGCCGACGTGAAGAAACTGCTCGACGAGGAGGAGGACGACGAGGATCGCATCCGCTTCTCGGCCGACGTGGCGCAGCTTTTGCGCGACGAGGTGGTGGAGTCGCTCGAGCCGCCCATGCCGGTTTTGGAAAAGAAGCCGCCCAAGCCGGTGGTGGAGCGGGAGTGGACCGCGCCCGAGACCTACGTGGTGAAGGAAGGCGACACGCTCTACAAGCTCGCCAAGGAATTCTACGGCGACACCGGCGCGTGGAAGCTCATCCGCGACGCCAACAAGGCCACGGTCACGACTGATGGACGGATCAAAGCAGGGCAGGAGCTGAAGCTTCCGAAACCATGGTAAACGATTTCTTTGTCAAGCCCGGCAAAGCGTATTCCACGGACGAACTGCCGTGGCAGCTCGCCATGATCCCAGATCGTTTCGTCAGATATCTGGCGGGCGGCGGAATGATGGCGTGCGGGCGGACGATGGCGCAGGATAAGCGCGACCGTCGCCAGAACCGGTTTCTGGCGATAATGGGCGTGGTGGGAATAATCTATCTAATCTTATGGACAATATGAAAAAACTATTGGCGATATCGATGGTGCTGGCGTGCGGAAGCGTACTGGCGCAGAGCGGAAAGGACGCGTTCGTGCGTCAGCAGGCGATGGCGGAGTTGCAGCGCGTGACGAGCCAGATCGACCTTTTGCAGAACAACTACGACGACCTCGCCGCGCGGGTTGCACGGCTGGAGCGGGGCAACCGGGAGGCGGACCAGCTCCGGGCCGAGATAAGTTCGCTCCGCAGCCAGCTGAACGAGCTCAAGAACCAGCTCCACAACCAGCGCGCGGAGATCGTGAAGGACATCTCCGGCAAGATCGCGCAGATGCCGATGAACCAGCCGCCGCCCAAAACGCCCAAGCCGGCGGTTACGGAGGGGAGCTACCTCGAATATACCGTTTCGAGCGGCGACTCGCTCTACATCATCGCCAAGGCGTTCAAGACCACGGTCCCCAAACTGAAAGCCATGAACCCGAACATCAAGGGCGACGCTTTGCGGGTGGGCCAGAAAATCAAAGTTCCCAAGGAGTGAGGCGATGAAAATCCTGGTGGTAGGTTCGGGCGGACGGGAACACGCGATCGCGTGGCGGCTTTCGAAGGATGCGGATAGGCACGAGCTCTATTGCGCGCCCGGCAACGCGGGCACGCTGGCCATCGCGGAGAATCTTCCGATCGGCGCGGAGGATGTGGAAGGCGTTGTAGGCTGGGCGGAAACCAACCGGCCGGATCTCGTGGTGGTGGGGCCGGAAGCTCCGCTCGTCAAAGGGCTCGCGGACAAGCTCGAGGAGAAGGGTATTCTGGCGTTCGGTCCGGTGGCGGCGGGCGCGAGAATGGAAGGCTCCAAGCGTTTCGCCAAGGAAGTGATGGAAAAGGCGGGCGTGCCCACCGGCAAGGCCGAGGTATATGCTGACGCCGTCCAGGCCAAGGCGGCGCTCGGGAAATTCGGACTTCCGGTGGTGATCAAGGCGGACGGACTTGCGGCCGGCAAGGGAGTGGTGGTGGCGGAGACGCGCGAACAGGCGGAAGCGGCCATCGACGACATGCTGGTGGGGAACAAGTTCGGCAGCGCCGGCGCGGAAGTGCTGATCGAGGAGTTTCTGGACGGCGAGGAGTGCTCGATCCTCGCGATGGTGGACGGCGAAAACGCGGTGCTGCTCCCCAGTTCCCAGGACCACAAGCGAGTGTTCGACGGCGATCGGGGCCCCAACACCGGCGGCATGGGCGCTTATTCGCCGGCGCCGGTGGTGACGGAGGCGATGCTCCCCGCAATCAAAGAGCAAATCATCCTGCCGGTGGTGAGAGAACTCAAATCGCGCGGAATCGTCTATCGCGGCATCCTCTATGCGGGACTCATGATCACGCCGGAAGGCGGCAAGAGGGCGCTTTCGGGGAGCCGCATCAACGTGGTGGAGTTCAACGCCCGCTTCGGCGATCCGGAAACGGAGGCGGTGTTGCCCAGAATCGGGGGTGATTTCGCGACGCTCCTCAAGCATACGGCCCAAGGTTGTCTTAAGGACGGAGATCTGACGGTCAAAGACGAGGTGGCGGCTACGGTCATTCTGGCGTCGGGCGGATATCCGGGGTCGTACGCCAAGGGCAAGGAGATCACGGGACTCGAGGGACGCGACGGCGCCATCGTCTTCCATTGCGGCACCAAACTGGTGGACGGCAAGACGGTAACTTCCGGAGGACGCGTCCTTTCGGTCACCGGCCTCGGGGCTACGCTACGCATGGCGGTGGACAACGCCTACGCCAAGGCGGGCGAGATCGCTTTCGAGGGAATGTTCTACCGCAAGGATATCGCCCATCGGGCATTCGGCCGATGAAGGTGGTTTCGCTCGCGAGCGGTAGCAAAGGCAACGCTTATCTGGTGGAGTCGGAGGGGCAGACGCTCCTTGTCGACTGCGGGATAAGCTGCCGGACGCTCGTGGAGCGGATGTGCCGGACCGGATTCGAACTTGCCTCGCTGGCGGGGGTGGTGGTGACTCACAACCACCATGACCACATCGACGGGCTCCCGGTGCTGCACCGGAAACTGCCGGACGTGCCGATTTTCGCCAACTTCATGACGGCCGAAGCGTGCGAGGCGACCAACCGTCAAGTCAAAGAGGACTTTTTCACCCTTTTCGAGAACGGCCAGGAGTTCGACCTGGGTCCGTTCCGGATCCATCCCTTCTCCATTCCGCACGACGTGCCGGATCCGGTGGGATTCGTGGTCAAGGCGGACGGCAAGACGTATTTTCACGCGACCGATCTGGGGTTGCCGCTAAAGTCGGTGGGGATGAAGTTCAAAGAGGCCGACGTGGCCACGCTGGAGTCCAACCACGACGTGATGCTGCTCAAATCGAGCGGACGCCATATTTCGCTCATCCAGCGGATCATGGGGAATAGGGGGCATCTTTCCAACTATCAGGCGGCGGAACTGGTGGAGGAGTTCGCCGGGAGGAAACTCAAGAAGCTTTTTCTGGCGCATCTTTCGCAGGATTGCAACGAGCCGCATCTGGCGCTCAAGGAGACGTGCGAGGCGCTGAAGCGGATCGGCAGGACGGATGTGGACGTGGAGGCATTGGAACAGTTCGCGCCGGGAAGGGTGTACGATGCTTGACTTCAAGGGTATCGCGGTGCACTACGGCCATCAGGACGTGCTTACGGACGTCACTTTCCGCGTGAACGCGGGCGACCGGATCGGGGTGGTGGGGCCCAACGGGTCGGGCAAGTCCACGCTCTTCAAGATCATTCTGGGCGAGATGGGGGTGGACAAGGGCGAACTCATCGTGGAAGGAAGCCCCCGGATCGGCTGGACGCGTCAGAGTCCCGAGCCGGACAGTCCCGAAGAGACTTTACTCGAGTATTCCATGCGCGGCATCCCCGGGCTGTCCGAAATGGAAGCGGAGATGGCGGAGCTGGAGCAGGATCTGCAGGATCCGGCCAAGATGAAGCGTTACGGGGAACTGCAGAGCCGCTTCGAGCATCTGGGCGGGTACGACATCGAAACTCGCGTCAAGGTGGCGCTGGGGGGACTCGGGTTCACCACCGAGGAATTCGGCAAGCCGTTCAAGTCGTTTTCCGGCGGCTGGCGGATGCGCGCGGAACTTTCGCGCGTGTTGGCGTCCAAGCCGGACTTGCTGCTCTTGGACGAACCGAGCAACTATCTGGACCTTCCGGCCGTCGATTGGCTGCAGAAGTTCCTGAAGGCGTACGACGGCACGCTCATGCTCATCTCGCACGACCGGTATCTCCTGGGAACGCTTACGGACATCATCGTGGAGGTGGATGCCGGCACTGCCACGCGCTACGAGGGGAATCTCGACTACTATCTCGTCGAGCGCGAGGTGCGGTACGAACATCTTAAGGCCGCCAAGGAGAACCAGGATCATCACCGCGAACAGCTGCAGCGTTTCGTGGACCGCTTCCGGGCGCAGGCCACCAAGGCGGCGCAGGCCCAAAGCCGGCAGAAACTCATCGACAAGATCGACGAAGCGCGGATCGTGCTCCCCAAGCGCTACACCAATTCCGGCCGGTTGCGGCTGGCCGAGCCGCCTTCGAGCGGCATCGAGATGTTCCGGTGCGAGGATCTGGAGTTTTCGTACGACGGAAAGCGGAAGGTGCTCGACAAGGTGTCTTTCAACATCGCGCGCGGCGACAAGGTGGCGCTCATCGGCTACAACGGACTCGGCAAGACGACGCTCATGCGGATCATCGCGGGAACGCGCCGGCCCACCGGCGGCAAGGCGGTGCTGGGGCATAACGTGGTGCCCGGATACGTGAGCCAGGAATTCGCCGAGACGATTCCGCCGGACGTCACCGTGTACCGCAACGCCAAGAACGTGTGGGATCAGGCGGGAGGCGGCCCCGAGAAAAATTTCCGCAACCAGCTGGGGGCGTTCGGATTTGACGAAAACGACGTGGAAAAGCCGGCGGGGGTGCTGTCGGGCGGAGAGAAAATCCGTCTCGCGTTTCTGCGGCTCTTCCTCGCCGCGCCCAATTTCCTGCTCTTGGACGAGCCGACCACCCACCTCGATCTGGATGGACGCAGATTGCTGCAGGATGCGCTCCAGAAGTACAAGGGGACGATTCTCCTCGTTTCGCACGATATCGAGTTCGTGCGCGCGGTGGCCACTTCGATCATCGAGATCACGCGCGAAGGCATCCGCACCTTCCCCGGAGGGTACGACTATTATCTCGAGAAGCGCGACGAATATGCATCTTCGGGCGCGCCCAAGGCGAAGGAGAAGCCCGTCAAAGGCGCCGACCAGCCTTTGACTTCCAAAGAGCTCCGCCAGCAACGGGCGGCCGAACGCGCCAAGATCGCGCCGCAGGTCAAGGAGTTGAAGCGCCAGGTGGAGAATTGCGAAAAGAAGATCGACGAACTGCAGGCCAAGCTCGACGAGGCCAGCAAGGAATTGTTCAATCCTTCGCCCGCCACCGATTTCGCCGAGGTTAACCGGCTCGTGCGGACGTTGCAGTTCGAAATCGACCGCTACACCGCCACCTGGGAGGAAGCGGCCATGAAACTGGAGGAGTTGACAAAGTAATGAAAACGCCGCTGTTGCTGAAAGCGCATGACATTCGTCTCGTATGGGGCGAGGAGCATTGGGTGGTCTCGGCGCGCCAAGGTGCGGCGAGCAGGGTGGAGAACGGCATCTACCGGGGCAAGGGTCTCGACGAGGTGGTGGCCATCGAAGGCGTGAACGTGACGGGCACGAAAAGCCCCGATCCGAAAGTATTTCCGCTCCTCATGAAGGTTATCGACGCCAAGACGCAGCTTTCGCTCCAGGTGCATCCCAACCGCACCACGGCCTACATGCTGGGCGGCGAACCGAAAAGCGAGGCGTGGTACGTGATCGATGCGGACCGGACGAAGGGCGAGGGTCCGATCGCCGGGGCGATCTTGGCGGGACTCGAACCATCCGTCACGCCGGAGAGCTTTTTCGAGTCGGTTCTGCACGGCGGGGCGGACCGGGCTGCGGTGCGGTACGAAGTGAAGCCGGGCGACATGTGCTACATTCCGGGCGGCACCGTGCATGCGATCGGCGGGGGAGTGCGGATTTTCGAAGTGCAGGAGACGAGCGAAAGCGTCTACCGGCTTTTCGACTGGAACCGGTCGGGGCTCGACGGCAAGGCGCGTCAACTCCATATCGCCCGGGGCTTGAGCGCCATCAATTGGCGGGTCAAGGGCACGGAACTCCTGAAGCGCGCCATCGGCACTCCGTTCTTCACCATGCGCGAACTCGATCTGGACGGCAAATTCCAGCGCGCGCTCGACACCGCCAGTTTCCGCGCCTACTTCGTGGTGGATGGCGAGATATTCGTCTCCTGTGGCGGCGAAACCGTTTCGGCGGGCAAGGACGGCGCCATTCTGGTCCCGGCCGACGCGGAGGAATTCGTTATTTCCGGCAAAGCTCGGATCGTGGTGACTACGCTTTAAACCAGAACTTCAAACCGAAAGGAACAGCTATGCAGAAAACGTATCTTTCCGCCAACCAGTACCTTTCCGACGTCTGGCAGCTTGCCGCCAAAGTGCGCAAGGACGGTTGGCGTCCGGACATTCTGATCGCATTGTGGCGGGGTGGCGCGCCGGTGGGGGTGGCCATTCACGAATTCTTCAAGTTTTCCGGCTGGAGCGTCCAGCATATTCCGCTCAAATGCTATTCCTACACCGGTATTGGACAGAACGAAGGTTCGGTGGAGTTCACTTTCGGGAGTCATGTTTTCGGCATGCTTAGGCCCGGCGACAAGGTTTTGGTGGTGGATGACGTGTTCGATACCGGCAAAACGGCCCAAGCCATCACCGACAAGCTTCAGTATTTGGGGGTGGATGTGGAGATGCGTCTCGCTACCGTATACTGGAAGCCCCACAAAAACCGCACGGCGCTCAAACCTTACTATTACGTCAAAGATGTCGGCAGCGAATGGATAGTTTTTCCGCATGAAATGGAAGGGCTTACCCTGGAAGAACTGAAGGATAAAGATCCGGAGTTGGCTGACCTGACAATTTCTGTAAACCAGTAAGCGACATTTTTACACATTCTGGAAGATTTGGCCGGTTTTATGCTGGCATTATGATTGCTTATACCTTACTGACTGTTCAAATCAGTAAAAAAGGAATTACAAAAAATGAGTAAGTATGTCGAGTCGGTCTTGGAAGCGGTCAAGGCCAAGAATGCGAACGAGCCGGAGTTTCTGCAGGCGGTGGACGAGGTGTTCACCACGTTGGACCCGGTGTTGAAGGTGCATCCCGAGTATCAGAAGAATGCCATTTTGGAGCGCATGGTGGAGCCCGAGCGCGTGGTGATGTTCCGGGTGCCTTGGGTGGACGACAAGGGGATCGTGCGGGTGAATCGCGGTTATCGCGTCCAGATGAACAGCGCCATCGGTCCCTACAAGGGCGGTCTCCGGTTCGATCCTTCGGTCACGCTTTCGGTGCTCAAGTTCCTGGCGTTCGAGCAGGTGTTCAAGAATTCGCTCACCACGCTCCCGATGGGCGGCGGCAAGGGCGGAAGCGATTTCAACCCGAAAGAGTCGCCCCACACCCCCGGCAAGCGTTGCAGCGATGCGGAGGTGATGCGTTTCTGCCAGAGCTTCATGAACGAGCTTTACCGCCACATCAGCGCCGACACCGACGTTCCCGCCGGCGACATGAACGTGGGCGGCCGTGAAATCGGCTATCTCTTCGGCCAGTACAAGCGTCTCGCCAACGAATGGACGGGCGTTTTGACCGGCAAGGGCCTCAGCTTCGGCGGCTCGCTCATCCGTCCCGAGGCCACGGGCTATGGCGACGTGTACTTCGCGCAGAACATGCTGGCCAAGCGCGGCGAGACGTTCGAGGGCAAGCGGTGCGTAATCTCCGGTTCGGGCAACGTGGCCACCTACGCGGCCGAAAAGCTGATCCAGCTCGGCGCCAAAGTGCTTACTCTCTCCGACCGTTCGGGCACGATCCTGGCGAACGAGGGCATTTCCGAAAAGCTGCTCAAAGACGTGATGGTGCTCAAGACGGTGAAGCGCGGGGAGCTGGCGGAGCTCGCGAAGAAGAGCAAGGCCGTCAAGTTCTTCCCCGGCGTGAACAGCTGGCAGGTCACGGACAAGATCGACGCCGCCTTCCCCTGCGCCCGCCAGAACGAACTCAACGGCGAGGATGCGGAGTATCTGCTCAAGCACGGTTGCACGCTGGTGGGCGAGGGCGCCAACATGCCTTCCACGCCGGATGCCATCGCCAAGTTCCTCGAAGCCGGCATCATGTATTCGCCGGGCAAGGCTTCGAACGCCGGCGGCGTGGCCACGTCGGGCCTCGAGATGTCGCAGAACAGCGAGCGCGTGGCGTGGACTGCGGAAGAGGTGGACGCCAAGCTCAAGAATATCATGAAGGCCATCCACGACAACGCCTGGGAAGCCGCCGCCAAGTACGGCCGGAAGGGCAATTACGTGGTGGGCGCCAACATCGCCGGCTTCGTCAAAGTGGCCGACGCGATGGTTGCGCAGGGCGTGTGCTGAGCACTTTCCGGAATCCCTGAAATGCAAAAAGCGTCAAGTTTTGCTGGACAAACTTGGCGCTTTTTGGTATAATATCTTTCACTATGAATAAAATCGTCGCAAAGAAACAGTTGTCGGACAACGTCTTCCAGATGGAAGTCGAAGCTCCCTTGATCGCCAGCGAGCGCAAGGCGGGCCAGTTTGTCATCGTAATGATCGATGAGGACAAGGGCGAGCGCGTGCCGCTCACCATCGCCGATGCTTCCGTCGAGCGCGGCACCATCACACTCATTTTCCAGACGGTGGGCGCTACCACGCTCAAGATGTCGCACCTCGAGGTGGGCGATTCCATCGCCGCCATCCTGGGTCCGCTCGGCCAGCCCACCCACATCATGGGCCGGGACGGCGGCAGCAAGCCGGGCCGCGTGGTGTGCGTGGGCGGAGGAATCGGCGTGGCGCCGATGCATCCGATCGCGCAGGCCCTCAAGGCGGCAGGCAACGACGTCACCATCATCATGGGCGCGCGCAACAAGAGTCTCTTCGTGATGGAGGACGAGATGCGCGCCATCGCGGGCGACAAGCTCATCCTCATCACCGACGACGGCTCTTCGGGCCGCAAGGGTCTGGTGACGGAGCCTTTGAAGGAGATCTGCGAGCAGGGCGCGGTGGATGAAGTGATCGCCATCGGTCCGCCCATCATGATGAAGTTCTGCGCGCTCACCACCAAGCCCTACGGCGTCAAGACCACGGTGTCGCTCAACACGATCATGATCGACGGCACGGGCATGTGCGGAGGCTGCCGCATCACTGTGGGCGACGAAACCAAGTTCGTCTGCGTGGACGGTCCCGAGTTCGACGGCCACAAGGTGGATTGGGACCAGATGCTCAAGCGTATGGCCATCTTCAAGCCGCAGGAGACCGCGGCCAAGGAACACGCGTGCAACCTTTACAAGTGAGGATCTAAGACAATGACACCCAAAGAGAGAATGGCAATCCCTTCGCAGCCGATGCCCGAGCAGGACGCTCTGGAGCGCGCGCGCAACATGAAGGAAGTGGCGCTCGGTTTCAGCGCCGAGCAGGCCAAGACCGAGGCTTCGCGCTGCATGCAGTGTCCCACCAAGCCCTGCATGACCGGATGCCCCGTGGCCATCAACATCCCCGGCTTCCTCGCCAAGGCGGCGGAAGGCGATTTCGACGGCGCCCTCAAGATCATCAAGGAAACGTCGCTCCTTCCGGCCGTGTGCGGACGCGTTTGCCCGCAGGAGAAGCAGTGCCAGAAGTTCTGCACGATGGGCAAGCTGTTGAAAGACGTGGACAAGGCGGTGGCCATCGGCCGCGTCGAGCGCTATTGCGCCGATCACGGCGACGCGGGCGAAGTGGCTTGCGCGCCCAAGACCGGCAAGCGCGTGGCGATCGTGGGTTCGGGTCCCGCCGGCATCACCTGCGCGGCCGACTGCGCCAAGGCCGGTCATGACGTCACGCTTTTCGAGGCGTTCCACAAGGCCGGCGGCGTGCTCGTCTACGGCATTCCGGAGTTCCGTTTGCCTAAGAGCATCGTGCAGAAGGAGATCGACGGGCTCAAGAAGCTGGGCGTCAAGGTGGAGACCAACTACTGCGTGGGCCGCACCCGCAAGGTCAGCGACTTCCTCACGAAGGACGGTTTCGACGCGGTGTTCGTGGGCACGGGCGCGGGTCTGCCCAAGTTCATGGGGCTCCCGGGCGAGAACCTGGTGGGCGTGTTCTCCGCCAACGAGTATCTCACGCGCGCCAATCTCATGAAGGCCTATCTCGAGGGCGAGGCCGAAACCCCGTTCTGGCACGGCAAGAAGGTGGCGGTGCTGGGCGGCGGCAACGTGGCGATGGACGCCTCGCGCATGGCGCTTCGTCTCGGCGCGGAGAAGGTGTATCTCATCTATCGCCGTTCGCTCGAGGAGATGCCCGCCCGCAAGGAGGAGGTGCATCACGCCAAGGCCGAGGGAGTGGAGTTCCTCATGCTCCAGAACGCCAAGGAGATTCATGGCGACGAGTCCGGCAAGGTTTGCGGCATGACCTGCCTCAAGTACGAGCTGGGCGAGCCCGACGCTTCGGGTCGCCGCAGCCCGGTGGCGATTCCCGGCAGCGAGTTCGAGCTCGACGTGGACACGGTGGTCGTGGCGGTTGGCAATGCGTCCAACCCGCTCATTCCGGCCACCACCGAGGGCCTGGAGGTCAACAAGCGCGGCAATATCGTGGTGGACGAGCACAACATGACTTCGATCCCCGGCGTTTTCGCGGGCGGAGACATCGTCTTGGGCGCGGCTACGGTCATTCTCGCAATGGGCGAAGGCCGCAGGGCGGCTGCCGGCATCACCGAATACCTCAAAACCAAGTAATCCGGTTGGACTATGCCAGCAAACAAGGAAGGACGGGACTTGGGTCTCGTCCTTCTTTGTCTTGATATTTGATGCGATATGAGGCGTCATGGCGGAAAAGCTGCTTGAGATCGGATCGAAGTTCGGCGACTACACGGTAGTGAAACTCCTCGGACGGGGAGGCATGGGCGAGGTCTACAAGATCACCGACGGCCAAACGGTGTATGCGCTCAAGATCATGTCGCCCGACCGGATCGAAGAGACCGGCCGGATGCACGAGTGGCGCAAGCGGTTCGCCCGCGAAGCCGAAGCCGCCATGGCCATCCGCCACCCGAATCTCGTGGCGGTGTACGACGTGGGCGAGGATCCCCAGACGCACCTTTGCTATATCCTGATGGAGTATGTGGGCGGGGGGTCGCTGTCGGAATTGATCAAGGCGAAGGGCAGGCTTCCAATCAAGGAGGCGGTGTCGATCATGGTGCAGGCGGCCAACGGACTTTCGGCCGCGCACAAATACGGAATCGTCCATCGCGACATCAAGCCGGACAATATAATGTTCGATTCCGAGGGCACGCCCAAGCTGATGGACCTCGGTATCGCCCGGTTCGATAACGACGATGGCGATACTACCGTCACCAAGACCGACATGATCATCGGCACGCCCGCCTACATGTCGCCCGAGCAGATGATGAACTCGCACAACGTGGACGCCCGGGCCGACATCTATTCGCTGGGCGTGGTGCTGTACGAGATGCTCACCGGCACGCGTCCGCGCGCGCAGTCCACCATCGTGGAGCTCCTCGCCAAGGCCATCAAGGGCGAGGAACTGCCCGACGTGCGCGAACTCCGTCCGGAGGTTTCCGCCTCGCTCGCCTACGCGCTTTCGCGGCTGGTGGCGCTCAAGGCGTCGGAACGTCCCCAGAGCGCGGCCGAAGCGGCCAAACTCGTTTACGATGCCGTGAGCGGCAAGATCCTCGTCAAGAAGCCGAAAAAGCTCGTGGTGGCGTTGCTGAAGCGCAGGTTGCGCAGCCGGATCAAGAATCTGTCCATGATCGCGGCCGGACTGGTGGGGCTGGCGGGCATGGTGATGTTCGGGCTGTCGCTCAGGCGGACCGGAACCGTCGAAACGGTAGAGACGGTGCGCCGGGAAGTGGTGGTGACCAACAAGATCAATGTGGTCGAAAAGGTCTATGTCACCAACTCGGTCGGGAAGACGATTCCGGTCGAGTCGCCGAAGGTGCAGGAAACGCCGGAGCCGGAAACCGTGTTCGACCAGGATACCGGCTTGTTCGCGACCAAGGCGGGTGGCTATTGGTGGTTTTACAAGAAGAACGGCAATAATGCGGTTTTGTCTTGGCGAAAGCTGAAGTCGGGCGGCCGTCCCTGTCTCGAGCCGGAGCCGGAGGGCAGGGTGGTGGTGCCGGCCGAACTCGACGGATGCAAGGTGACGATGCTGGGAAGCCATGCTTTCGCCGGATGCCGGCGGATGTCGGAAATAGTTTTGCCGGAAAGTTTGCAGGAAATATGCACCCACAAAGTGTTTTTGGGATGCGAAGGCCTGACGGAGGTGACGTTGCCGAAGTCGCTCGAAAAGTTGGGCGGATGGACGTTCGACAATTGCTTCAATCTCAGGCGGGTCGATATGTCCGATTGCGCCCGGGCCGGTTCGTGGTTCGGATGTTCGTTCCCGGCATGCCGTTCGTTGGAGGAGATAACCTGCTCGCCGGAAAATCCGGCGATGGTTTCGGTGGATGGCGCGCTTTATTCCCGCGACCGCAAGACGCTGATCGCCTATCCCAAGACCCGCACCTCCATTAATCTGCTGCCGGGAACGGAAAAGATCGCCGGCTGCGCATTCATGTCCTGCAATATCCGCGATGCCGTTTTGCCGGAAGGCGTGGTGGACGTGGCCGAGTTCGCGTTCGAGTACAGCAACGGCATATTGGAGACGGTGGAGTTCCCCAAGAGCATGAAACGGTTGGACCAGTTCGTTTTCAGCAAATCGGATTCGTTGCGCAAAATCGTGTTCCATGGCGATGCGCCGGAAATCCGGGGCGCTCCGTTCGGACGCAATTCCGCCGATTTCGTGATCGAGGTGGAACGCGGATCCAAAGGCTGGAACGGGCCGGGCTCCACCGATCTGCCGGATCGTTGGCCGGTCGGCGCGGGCGGGGATTCGCGTCGTATCCGCTATATCGGCGAGGAAGCGCCTGCTCGGCAGTCCGCTTCGTCCGCTCCCGCCTTCCGCGAAGTGCCGCTTGCCTCGGTTCCCCCGGAGTTCAAGCAAGATCTCGAGGCGCTGGGCAAAAGAGTGTCCGGCCGCAGCAAGAATGGACGGCTGGTGTTCGGCCGGCTCCAAGTGGAAGACGGCACGCCGGACGACGTGGCCACCTGGGTGTGGCTCAATCCGGACGGCACCTTCACGGCAACGGCGATAATGGCGCTGCAAAGAGGAATCGTGTTCATGAAGCACGGCTACGAACCTTTGGTCGTCAAATTGGACGGAGTGGACCCCAAGTGGCGCAACGACGTGGCGATCGACCTGGGGACAGTGGTGATGAAGAAGCTTCCGCCGGAAAAGACGGCCACGCTGATGCTGACGCCGCGCCTGCCCGAGGGAGTGGAGTCGGGTACGTTCATTCTCCGGCTGGTCAACAACGATCCTTGCGGCTTCGACTGGGGCACGATGGGACGGGAACGTCCTTCGCGCATGGTGGCGACCACGTCTTTCCGCAATGGCGAGACGCTCAAGTTGCCCGGCTGTACGCCCACCTTGTATTCGTACACGATAGAGGCGCCGGGATGCCCCACCTATTCAGCGTCCCGCCAGAATGTTTCGCCGGGCGAGAACGATTTGGGCGAGGTGATGCTCGTCCGGAACAAAACCGCATCTTTTGCCATCCGTCCGCTGGGCGAAACGGGCGGCGAGTGGAAGCGGCAAAAGGTGCTGGTGAACGGCAACAGTTGGCTTGTGCTCACCGAAAACAAAGATAGCGTGGGCAATCGGTGCCTGCTCTATCTCGCGGCCTACGAAAAATCCGGCAAGGGCGTGAACTCCCATTTCGGCTGGGGCAACACCACGTGCGAAGACTTGGGCGAGATGACGGTAAAGGAATTCGAGCGACGCGAAAAGTCCGGCGATCTGCCGGCGATGGACGACAAGAAGCAGAACTTCAGTCTTCTCCCCGGCCACATCTACCGGTTGAAGAACGATTGGCATTGGAAGCTGGAGCTGTTGGTCGCGTTCGAGGATTATTCGGAGAATGCGTCCAAGGAGGATTCGCCTAAGGCGGAGGTGCCTAAAGAGGATGCGCCCAAGGAGCCGGAACGCGCAGTAGACTTGAGCAAGGTTCTCACCTGCAAAGCCAATGGTCGCACTTGGCGCTATTGTCTGACCGACGACGGCAGCGCCGTTCTGGTGGGCCTAGACCGCGTCCGCAACGGGGTGTTGAGCGTGCCTTCCAAGCTCGATGGACATAAAGTGGTGGCGATAGGCGCCGATGCGTTCGCGGGTTGCCGATCCTTGACAGGAATCGTCTTGCCGGACACGATCGAAGAGTTTGGTCCTCGTGCGTTCTATTATTGCTCCCAGCTTGCGGAAATCAAATTTCCCAAGTCGCTCCGGAAAATGGGCGATGAGACGTTCAAAAAATGTCATAAACTTAAACGGGTGAACATCTCGATGTATTCCCGGCAGACGGAGCAAGAGCCGATCGCCAGCCAGTTTCGCGGGTGCGACAAACTCGAGCGGATTGATGCCGATCCTGACAACCCGGTCTTCGTTTCGGTGGCCGGAGTGCTCTATTCCAAGGACAAAACCGCGTTAGTCTTATATCCGCACGTTCGCAAAGGCGTCAATTTGCTGCCGAGCGTGCGCATTATCGACCGGTACGCTTTTGCCGGCTGGCGGGGAGGCGACCATATCAAGTTGCCGGAAGGCGTGGTGGAGGTCCGCGCGCGGGCGTTCGAGGATGCCGGAAGATTGTCGACGGTCGAGTTTCCCCGGTCGTTAAGGCGGCTGGGCGGAGTTCTGTTCAAGGATACGAGTTTTGGCAAGGTCGTTTTTCATGGCGACGCCCCCGAGCGGATACCCTCCGAAGACAGTCCCTTTGCGGAAAGCCGTTCGGATTTCGTGGTCGAGGTGGAGCGCGGTTCCAAAGGCTGGAACCGGTGGAATACCGACAAGTGTTTCCACAAGATACGTTATATCAAGTAGCCTTCGATTTCCGCTTGACGGCAAGGTGCGAAATGCGCTGAACCTGGCCTAGACTTAGGAAAAGTCCTGCGGGAGAATCTGGAAAAGCCCTGCGGGAGATTTGGGAAAAGTCCCGCAGGAGATTTGGGAGGGGGCCCGCGGGACTTTTGGGCCTTGACAAAGGGACGGAAAATATGGTATAATATGAGGCGCTATGACTGAAGAAGAAAAGAAGAAGCAGGCGCTCGCGCAGGAACAACTGCAAGCCGCGATCAGGCTCGAGCGGCAGCGGCGCGAGACGCGGGTGATCGCCGCGATGGTATTCCGTCCGAAAACGATGTTTCCCCTCGTGCTGGGAGCGGGGCTGGAAAGCAAAAACTTCAACGATCCCGTTTTCCGCGACGCCTTTCCCGAAATCCTCAAGGCGGGCGACGAAGAGTCGGACGATGCGCGCGAAGTCCGCCAGAACATCCTCGCGCACGAAAGCGACGACCCCAAGTGCACCTTCAGCGGACTCGTGGATTACGTGCCCGAAAAGATCGATGCCGAAGACGTGGCGTTCCTCAAGTTCGCGGACATGTTCGATACCTACCAGGAGCAACTCATCGGGATTTTGCAGGATCGTTCGCTGACGGTCGGACTCCGGGTGGACGCGCTCCAGCAGGCAATGGACAATTTGCGCACCGGCTATCGCGCCACCGCCTCGCTCCTGGGGGAACTCGAGACCGACGACACGGCCAATTTCGCCGATCTCTACTCCACGCCCGAGAAGCTGACGCACGTGCCGGGCATCATCGACGACATCATGAACATCACGTTGGAGTGCGCCATCCACCCCAATCGCGCCATCGCGTTGGCCGGGGCTTTGGCGGTGCTCGCGCATCTCGCCGGTCGCAACTACACCGACTCGCGCGGCACCTATCCCAACCTCTACATCATTCTGGTGGCGCCTTCCTCCTTCGGCAAGCAGAAACCTCGTTCGGTCAACCTGTCCATCGGCCATGCGCTCCAGATTTCCAACTCCTTCCACGAGCAGCCGGCATCCGGCCAGGCCACGGAAGACGCCATCATCGACACCCCGAGCGCCATTTTCCAGATCGACGAAATCAGCAACCTGCTGCAGACGATGAACGACAGCCGTCAAAGCGGCAGCAACGCCTATTACAATTATCTCCTGCAGATTTTCTCCGCCAGCGAAACGGTCCATCGCGCCCGCACCCGCGCCTCGAGCAGTTACAACAAGCGCGAACAGGCGCCGGTGACCGTCAATCCCTCGCTCACCATTTTCGGTTGCGCCACGCCCACGCTGTTCTACCAGCAAATCACCGAGAAGACGATTTTGAGCGGACTCTTGAATCGCTGCGTGATCATCGAGACGCGGCTACTCCCCAAGCGCAACGAAAACCGCAAGGCGGCGGTGACCATTCCGCCGGAACTCTTGGACAAGCTCCACACGACGATCGAGCTCAATCCCGACTTTTTCGATCGCGAAATGCCCAGGCGTCGCAAGGCGCTGGACGGTCCGGGAGTCAAAGAGCGCTTCCGGGAACTCGCCAGGCAGGTGGATGCGCTCCTCGACAAACTGACCCGGAAGGGCGACGATATCGGCGGCGCCATTTGGGGTAGGGCGCTCGAGCAGACGGGCAAGCTGGCGCTCCTTTACGCCATCAGCCAGGACCCCGGAAACCCCATCGTCACGCTGGAAGGCGTCAATTGGGCGTGGGAACTGTGCCAGACCGTCATTTCCCGCGTGGTGGCGCAGTCGCAAAAGTACATGCACGTGGACGACAAGGAGAAAAAGCTGCTCCGGGTGTTGCAATACATCAAAGAGCACTACAATCCTACCGGAATCAAGCGCGGAGACGTTTCGCGCGGCAGCCATGTTTCGTCGGTCCGGGAGATGGACGAAATCGAGGCGATGCTGGTGGAGCGCGGGCTTATAACGGTGAAAACCGGCGCCCGGAATGCGAAGTGGTACTTCCTGAACGAAAAGGCGTGAAAGGAGCGATTTTATCATGGATACGATAATTGTCACGGAAGAGACGGCACACGAAGCGGCCCGGATGGAATTGGACGCGGCTTACGACCGGGAAGTCGGCGGACGGAAAAATCTGGAAATCGACCTGGCCCGGATGGAGCAGGCGGCCGAAAGCGTGCTCAAGGGCGAAACCAAGCCGATCGAGCGGCTGTCGTTTCCCGTAATCTGCCGGTGTCTGGCGTTTTCGTCCGCGTTCGAATATCGTTTCGAGGACGAGTCGGGCAACGAGACGGAAGATACCGATTTCGATCTGGGCATCGTCAAGGACCAGGAACTGGCCTGTCGGGCGCTGGACAAGCTATTGCTCAACGCGGCCGCGCGCGCCAAGGAAATCGGGGCCAGGGTTTACGACGACATCATCGCCATCCTGGCCGAGTTCCACTTTATGGACAAGTCGATGGAGAGCGTCTTCGCCACCTTGGAAGAGTCCCGGGAATTTCAGCGCAAAGTGCTCGCTGCCTTGCATAAACTTTGGGCGGAAGATGCCGTTTTCGAAACAATGCACACAATGCACACCCAAACACCCCCCTCTCCCAAAAAAGGCCAAAAATAGGCAAAATTTCGGGAGGGTGGTATCTGCTTGTGCGTTGTGCATTCATTGATAATAGTAGTATAATATATATTAATAATTATTATATTTCATCTATTATTATCACTTTTCGACTGCACATATTTTGACTTTGAATGCACAATGAATGCACAAAAGTTGTGCATTCAACGCCAATCAATGCACAGATTTTGTGCATTCATTCTTCCGGCCGGTGTGTGCTCAAGTGCCTCCGGAGCCATACCCCAGACCTCTGCGGAGCTCTGCTTTCGTGTCCGCAGAGCCCCAATTTGGTTTCCGGGGGGGTGGGCAGCCCCTCCCCCCGTCGCCCTATAGGGCGATAGGGTGACGCCATACGGGGCGACCCCCCGGGGGGTACGCACCCCCAATGGCAAAGGGCCATTGGGGATTTATGATTTATGATTTGCGATTTATGATTTATGATTTGCGATTTGGGATTTATGATTTGCGATTTGCGATTTAGAATTTAAGATTTTGGGAGATTCCGCTTGACTTTTCGGGCCGGAATATGATATAATATTAGGACAACACTAGAAAAAGTGAAAGAAAGAACATGAGCAACTGCTGCATATTTGCGGGCCAGGGTGCGCAAGTGCCCGGCATGGGACGGGATTTCGCCGAGGCGGATCCCGAAGTGATGGCCTTGTACGACCGGGCCAACGAGATCTTGGGCTTCGACCTGAAGCGGGTTTCGTTCGAGGGGCCGGCCGAGGAACTCACGAAGTCTAACATCTGCCAGCCGGCCATCTTCGTGGTGAGCTACGCGGCGTATCTGACGCTCCAGAAGCGTAGGCCGACGGAATTCGCGTGCGCGGCCGGACTTTCGCTCGGCGAATGGGGCGCTTTGTGCGCGGCGGGAGTGCTGGATTTCGAGTCCACCCTCAAGGTGCTGGAAGCGCGCGGTCGCTTCATGCAGGAGGCGTGCGAGGCCGTTCCCTCGGGCATGATCGCCATCGTGGGCGCCACCCCGGAGCAGCTCGCGGAACTCTGCGCCAAGACGGGATGCACCGTCGCCAACATCAATTCGGCGGCGCAGCAGGTGTTGAGCGGCGACAAGGCGTCCATCGCGAACGCGGCCAACGTGGCCAAGGAGCTCGGCATCAAGCGGGCGATTCCGCTGGCTACGGCCGGAGCCTTCCACAGCAAGTTCATGGCGCCGGCCCGCGAGAAGCTGGCGGCGGTCCTCGACACGGTGGAGTTCAAGGCGCCCAAGATGCCGGTGCTGTCCAACGTGACGGGTCTTCCCCACAGTTCGGATCCCGCCGAAATCAAGGCGATGATGCTCGAGCAGGTAACCGGCACCACCAACTGGGCCAAGGATGTGGAAACCGCCAAGTCGATGGGTTGCGACACCTTCGTGGAGTTCGGTCCCGGCAAGGTGCTGTCGGGCCTTGTCAAGAAGATCGACCCCGCCTTGAACGTGAGCAACGTGGGCGACCTTTCGGCGTTCGCGTAACATAAACGGAAATTTCAAACAAAGGAGCAAAATCATGGCAAATCTCAAAGGTAAAGTGGCATTGGTTACCGGTGCGGCGCGCGGAATCGGCGCGGAAATCGCCAAGACTTTGGCGGCGGCGGGCGCGGACGTGGCCGTGTGCGACCTCAAGGCGGAGTGGTGCGAGGAAACGGTCAAGGCCATCGAAGCTTGCGGCGTAAAGGGTCTGGGCCTGGGCGTCAACGTGGCCGTGTCGAGCGAAGTGGACGCCTGCGTCAAGGAAGTGATCGCCAAGCTGGGGCGGATCGACATCATGGTCAACAACGCCGGCATCACGAAGGACGGACTTCTGATGCGCATGAGCGACGAGGATTGGGATGCGGTCTTGAACGTGAACCTCAAGGGCACCTTCCTCTTCACCCGCGCGGTGGCCCGTCCGATGATGAAGAACAAGGCGGAGGACGGCACCCAGCAGGGCGGCTCGATCATCAACCTCGCGAGCGTGGTGGGCATCATGGGCAACGCCGGACAGGCCAACTACACGGCGTCGAAGGGCGGAGTCATCGCGCTCACCAAGACGACGGCCAAGGAGCTTGGCTCCCGGAACATCCGCTGCAACGCGGTGGCGCCCGGCTTCATCCAGTCCAAGATGACGGATGTCCTCCCCGAGGACGTGCGCCAGGCTTACATGAACCAGATTCCGCTCAAGCGGTTCGGCACGGTCCAGGACATCGCCAAGTGCGTGCTGTGGCTGGCGGGCGACGATTCGGCTTACGTTACCGGGCAGATCATCTCCGTCAATGGCGGCATGATCGGTTGATTTCCAAGGAGGGATAATATGGGCAACATACTCAAGAACATCGTCGGCCCCGTCGTGTTGGCTGCGGTTTGCATCGCCACCGGCTGGATCCTGTGCGAAATCTGGCCCAAGCCTGCCGCCGCCGCGCCGATGGCGATGCAGCAGATGGCCGCCACGATCGGCGTGGATACCGTGCAGGAGCGCGAGTACAATCTGCCGGAGAAGTATGTTGCCCATGCCGAGGCGATGCAGGAGGTGTCGCTCCTGCCGCAGGTGGACGGCTACATCAAGGAAATCAGTTTCAAGGAGGGCGATATCGTCAAGGAGGGCGACGTGCTGTACGTCCTGGACGACGAGCGCTACCGTGCCGTCAAGAACCAGCGGATGGCCGATCTGGAGGCGGCCAAGGCCGAACAGCGTCGCGCCGACCGGCAATATCAGCGTCTCGCGAACGCCGACGAGCGCGGACGGTCGCAGCTGGAGCTCGACAACGCCGAAGCGCAGGCGGAAACGGCCAAGGCGCAGGTGCTGCTGGCGGAGGCCAATCTGATCGTGGCGGAGTACGACCTCAAGAAGACCCGCGTCTGCGCGCCCATTTCCGGACAGATCGGCAAGTCGAACGTGCACGTGGGCGACTACGTGGCGCCGAGTCGGGGGGCGCTGGCCCGGATCGTCCAGGTGGACCCGATCCGCGTCAGTTTCCCGTTGCCGGACCGGCTTTACGTGCATTGGCGCCAGCTCCAGAAGCGGGGCGAAACGTACGAACAGCGCATGCGCATCATCCTGGCGGACGGGTCCGAATACGAGTATCAGGGGGCGTTCGATTTCGACGACAACGAGATGAGCCGGGAGACGGCCTCCATCATGCTGCGGCTCAAATTCCCCAATCCCGACCGGATGCTCGTGCCCAACAGTTTCGTGACGCTGTTGTACGACAGGCTCAATCCGCCCAAGTATCCGTCCGTGCAGCAGTCGGCCATTTTCGATCTCCCGGGCGGGGGAGTGGGCGTGTACGTGGTGGACGGCGAGGGACGCGCCCGCGCCACGCCGGTTTCCGTTTTGCCTTCGCACGACGGCTTCACGCCGGTCGTGAAGGGTCTCGAAGTCGGCCAGCGGTACGTGACGGCCGGAACGCGCAAGCTGACCGACGGCGCCAAGGTGGTTGAAGTGGAGCCCACCCCGACCGAAGAGAACGCCGAAGACTACGAAGGATTCAAGCTGTGAAACTCTCCATCCGAGCCAGCATCGACCAGATAAAGACGTTTTCGCGCGTCTTTATCGAGCGGCCGCGCTTTGCGATGGTCATCGCCATCGTGCTCACCTTGGCGGGCGCGCTCAGCATCACCAAGCTGCCGATCGCGCAGTATCCGCAGCTCACGCCGCCGGAAATCCAGGTCAACTATTCCTATCCGGGCGCCAACGCCTCGGAGGTGTTGAGCACGGTGGCCACGCCGGTCGAGGACGAAATCAACGGCGTGGACGACATGATCTACATGACGAGCAGCTGTTCGGACGACGGACAGTACTCGCTTACGGTGTCGTTCGAGGTGGGGTCCGACCGCGATATGGACCTCGTGAAGGTGCAGAACCGTCTCACCCAGGCGGAAGCCAAGCTGCCGTCGGAAGTGAAGCAGCTGGGCGGACGCGTGCGTGCGCAGTCCACCGACTTCCTCGGATTTTTCGCGCTCCGGAGCCCCAAGGGCACGATTTCGCGCATGGAGTTGAGCGACTACTGCTACGCCAACATCCAGCCGGTGCTGCTGCGCGTGGCGGGGGTGGGCGAATGCACGATCTACGGTCCCAAGCTCTCGATGCGCATCTGGCTCGATCCGGCGCGCATGGCGGCGCAGGGCATGAACTCGGAAGAGGTGATTTCCGCCATCAGCAAGCAGAATATCCAGGCTTCGCTCGGCACGGTGGGCGCTTCGCCTACGGGCGAGCATGCGGCCTTCAGCTATTCGCTCGTGTCCAAGGGCCGGTTGATGACGCCGGCCGAATTCGACGAGATCGTGATCCGGCGCGACGAAAAAGGCGGCGTGGTCAAGCTCAAGGACGTGGCGCGCACGGAAATCGGCGAGCAGAGCTATTCCTTCGCCGGTCTCTACAACGGCGCCAATGCGGTGTCGATCGCGCTGCAGCAGAAGCCGGGCGCCAACGCCATCGCCGCGATGAACGAGGTGAAGGCGGCGTTCGAGAAGTTGAGCGAATCGTTCCCGGACGACATGGAATACGTGCTCGCGTACGACGCCACTGAATACGTGCGCATGTGCATCAAGGAAATCGTGGTTACGCTCGTCATCACCTTCGTATTGGTGGTGCTGGTATGCTATCTCTTCCTGCAGGACTGGCGCGCCACCTTGATTCCGTGCCTCACGATTCCCGTGTCGCTCACTTCCACCTTCATCCTGATGGCGGTTCTGGGCTACTCGATCAACATTCTCACGCTCTTCGGTCTCGTCTTGGCCATCGGCGTGGTGGTGGACGACTGCATCGTGGTGGTGGAGCGCGTCCAATTCCTGATCGAAACGCGCCATTTGAACGCCAAGGAAGCGTCCATCCAGGCGATGAGCGACGTGACAAGCGCCGTTATCGCCACCACGCTCGTGCTGCTCGGCATCTTCGTGCCGGTGGGATTTTTGACCGGCATCACCGGGCGCATCTACCAGCAGTTCTCGGTGACGCTGTCGGCGGCCGTCTGCTTCTCGACCGTTTGCGCGCTGACGCTGGCGCCGGCCCTGTGCTCGCTCCTTCTGCACGAGTCGCGTCCGTTCAAGCATGGACCGTTCGCCTGGTTCAACTGGGCGCTCGACAAGTTCAAGGGGTTCTTCGTTGCGCTGGCCAAGTGGCTGGCGAACCGGATTTTCCTTGCGCTTCTCCTGCTTGTCTTCACGATGCTGCTCACGCTTTGGATGTATCGCCAGACCAAGACCACCTTCCTGCCGGAAGAGGACCAGAAGGTTATTTTCGCCTCGCTGGAAATGCCCGAGGGATCCACCCGACAGCGTTCGGTGGACATGGTTTCGCGCGCCACCAAGATTCTCCTCGAGCAGGTGCCCGAGGTCGATAGCGTCCTCACGGTAACCGGCTTTTCGATGGTCGGCGGACGCGGCGAAAACCAGAGCATGGTGATCATCATGCTCAAGGAGTGGGCCGACCGCAAACGCGCCGACCAGCACGCGGTGGCCATGATCCCCAAGATCACGCAGGTGCTTTCGCAGGTTCCGGAGCCTTCGGTCAAGGTGTTCGTGCCGCCGGCGATTCCGGGTCTCGGCGCCAACAGTGGCATCGACTTGCGGTTGCAGTCGAAGGGCGACACCGATGCCATGCGGCTGGACGAGGTCAAAAAGATGGTGCTCGGCAAGCTCAATCAACTCCCGAACGTCATGGTGGCGTTTTCGGGCTACACCGCCGAGACGCCGCATCTCCGTTTCCATCTCGACCGCACCAAGGCCGAAATGTTCAAGGTGCCGGTTTCGACCGTCTACACGACGCTCCAGAACTATCTCGGTTCGCGCTACGTGAACGACGTCAATCTGGGTACGCAGGTCAACCGCGTGACCGTCCAGTCCGACTGGGAAGGTCGCTCCACCCCCGAGGCCATCGAGCGGCTGTACGTGCGCAGCACGGCCGGCGACATGGTGCCGATGGGGGCGCTCGGCACGATCACGCGCGAGCTCGGGCCGCGTGCCGTGAGCCGCTATCAGATGTTCCTGGCCGCCGGCATCACCGTGATGCCCAAACCTGGTGTGGCGTCTGGCGAAGTGATGGCCGACATCAAGCGGCTCCTCAAGGAAACGTTGCCGGAGGATTACGGCTTCGAGTGGAGCGGACTTACCTTCCAGGAAGAGCGCAACTCTGGCACGGCGGCGCCGCTCATCGCGCTCGCGATCCTCTTCGGCTACCTCTTCCTGGTGGCGCAGTACGAAAGCTGGACGATCCCCTTGCCCGTGATGCTCTCCATCTTCGTGGCGGTGTGCGGAGCCCTGTACGGACTCAAACTCTACGGCTTTTCGCTCTCCATCTACGCGCAGTTGGGGCTGGTCCTGTTGATCGGGCTTGCGTCCAAGAACGCCATTTTGATCGTGGAGTTCGCCAAGGACAAGCACGAGGGCGAGGGTCTCGGCATCGCCGAGGCGGCCGGTCTTGCGGCTGGCGAACGTTTGCGCGCTTTGCTGATGACGGCGTTGACCACGCTGTTGGGCACGCTCCCCATGATGCTCGCCACCGGCGCCGGCGCGGCGAGCCGCAACCATCTGGGCACCACCGAATTTTTCGGTATGGCGGCTTCGGTGGCGTTCGGAATCTTGTTGGTGCCGGGACTCTACGCGCTCTTCCAGACTTGGCGCGAATTCGTCAAAAACCTTTTCAGCGGAGGTAATAAGCATGAGTAAGAAACTTCCTTTCGTGGCGTTGGCGGCGGCCATCGCCGGATGCAACCAGTTGCCCAGCGTCGGGCCGGACTACAGCGAGCCCGAATTCAACGATGTGGCGGCCGAACTTCCGGATGCCGGCAAGCCGCCGGAGATGGCCGAAGACGAGCGGATCGTCATCTCGTCCGATTCGATGCAGCAGTGGTGGACGCAGTTCGACGATCGGGTGCTGGAGACGCTCCTGGAAAGTGCGGTCAAGAACAACCTCGATTACCGCACCGCCCAGAAGCGGCTCGAAGAGGCCAATTGGGTGCTGTTGGGGACGTATTCGGAGTTTCTGCCGCATATCGGGGCCAATGGAGACTGGTCCCACACGATCAACCGCCAGCGCAACGCTGCGCTGTCCGGCTCCGGAATCGACAAGCGCCATTCCAAGGTGGCCGATCTGGGGCTGGGGCTCGACTGGGAGATCGACATTTTCGGCGGGAGCCGTCGCGCTACGGAGGCGGCGCTAGCGTCGGCGGAAAGCGCGGGATGGAATCTCGCCAGCGCCTGGTTGGCGCTTACCACGCAGATCGGCCGGCAGTACGTGGCGCTACGCACCTGCCAGGAGCGCATTGCGGTGGCCGAGGCCAATCTGAAGCTGCAGACCGAAACGTACGACATTTTGAAGTCGCGTCTCGATTCTGGCATCGGCGACGAACTTGCGGTCAACCAGTGCGCCTACGTGGTGGAGCAGACGAGGGCGCGCATCCCCCAGCTCATGGCGCAGGAGGAAAAACTCAAGAACGCGCTGGAGATTTTGGCGGGCGAAATGCCGGGCGTGCTGCATGAGGACCTGAAGCCGCTCGAGACGTCGCGCGACTGGCTGCTCGCTCCGCAGAAACTCGAGAGTCTCCCGCTCGACATGATCCGCGCGCGTCCCGACGTGAAGTCGGCGGAGCGCAAGCTCGCGGCGCAGTGCGCGCGGATCGGCGTGGCGAAGGCGAATTGGTACCCCAAGCTCTTCATCACCGGCAGCATCGGCTACCAGTCCACCACTCCCAGCCGTCTCATCAGCCACGGCGCGCTCATGTCCAGTTTCGGTCCGAGCGCGTCCTGGGCGATCTTTTCCGCCGGAGCCATCTACGCCACCGTCAAGGCCGAGGAGGTCCGCACCGAGCAGGCCGCGCTCGCCTACGAGCTGGCGATCGCGCAAGCCTACGAGGAAGTGCGCAACGCCTACAGCGCCTACTCGCAGGAGTATCATCGCTACCGCGCGCTCGCGGACGCCGTGAAGGCCGCGCAGGACGCGGTGACGATCTCCCAGGACCTCTACAAGAACGGGCTGAGGGACTTCAACAACGTGATCGACGCGCAAAGAAGCGCGCTTTCGCTCGAGGAAGAGCTGGTCGTAAGCCGCGGCGAGATCACGCTCGAGCTCATCGAACTTTACAAATCTTTGGGCGGGGGGCTTGCGTCCGAGAGCGAAAAATGATATAATATACCCCCTCAATCCAAAAAAGAAGGAAAGACAAACAGCATGGCTATCGTATTGGGTCTGCCCAAAGGTTCGTTGCAGGAATCGACTTTCGCGCTCTTCAAGCGCGCCGGTTTCAACGTTTCCTGCTCGTCGCGTTCGTACATTCCGACCATCGACGACGAGGAGATCAAGTGCCGGCTCCTGCGTCCGCAGGAGATGAGCCGCTACGTGGAGCTGGGGCTCCTCGATGCCGGCATCTGCGGTTTCGACTGGGTCTACGAGAACGGGTCCGACGTGCAGGAGATCTGCGAGCTCAACTATTCCAAGGCCACCTCGAATCCCGTCCGCTGGGTCTTGGCGGTGCCGAACGACTCCAAGATCAAGACCGTGAAGGATCTGGAGGGCAAGCGCATTTCCACCGAGGCGATGGGTCTCGTGAAGCGTTACCTGAAGCAGCACGGCGTGAAGGCCGACGTGGAGTTCAGCTGGGGCGCCACCGAAGTGAAGGCGCCGGAGCTGGTGGACGCCATCGTGGACCTCACCGAAACGGGCAGCTCGCTCCGGGCCAACAACCTGCGCATCGTCGATACGATCCTCACTTCCACCACGCGTTTCATCGCCAACAAGAAGAGCTGGAAGGACAAACAGAAGCGCGCCAAGCTGGAGCAGCTCAAGATGCTCCTCACGGGCGCGCTGGAGGCCCAGCGCCGGGTGCTTCTCAAGTGCAATGCGCCGGAGAAGTCGCTCAAGAAGGTCACGGAGATCCTCCCCGCGCTGCATGCCCCCACCGTCAACAAACTGAACGGAGAAGGGTGGTACGCCATCGAGTCGGTGGTGGAGGAGCGCGAGGTGCGCAACCTCATTCCGCGCCTCACCTCGGCCGGCGCCACGGGCATCATCGAACTGCCGCTCAACAAGATAATTTTCTGATCAGGAAAAACAGGTCTAGCTAACCTGTCAAACAACTAAGGAGAAAACCATGGGTTCCATCAAGAAGAAAAGGCGCAAAAAAATGTCGAAGCACAAATACGACAAGCGCATGAAGGCGCAGCGCCACAAGAACAAGTGAGTCCGCTTGCGCAAGCGACCGGAGACGCCCTGCCGCACCGCGACGGGGCGTTTCTTTTTGCCCGGATTGAAAAAAGTTAGTTTTGGCTATTGACAAACGGACCCAAAATATGATATAATATGCCTTGTCTAACTTAGGAAAGGTTAACAAGACATGAACATCAATACCATAACGGCTCTCGTGGCGGCGGCTTCCTTAAGCGGCATGGCCTTCGCGCAGGAGCAGGACACAGCCCCGGCTACGGCTGAGAACACCTCTCTGCCGGCCGAAGAGGAACAGCTGGACGAGGAGAAATCCCCGTTCATTTCGGCGGAGTTCGGACTCGCGTTCGACTCCAAGTACATGACCTACGGTGTGGTGGACGGGAGGAGTCCCATCGTCACCCCCAGCGCGGAGGTGTCGTTTTTCGACACGCTCTACTTCGGGGTCGAGGCCATCTTCGACGTCAACCGGGGCAATGGCGGGCGTGGCGGCAAGTACTCCACGCTGGACGGCATCGTGGGTCTCCGGCACGACTTCGATCTGGGCGAGACCTTGGGCGCGCTCAGCGTGGACGTAAACTACATCTACGAGTACATTCCGCGCCGCAACTGGAACGAAGACAAGGGCAAGAAGGACGTGGACGACACCCAGTACGTCAACCTCGAACTGGCCTTGGGCGATCTGTGGCTGGAGCCCACGCTCTCGATCGAGCGCGATCTCATGGCCGACAACGGCACCTACGCCAACCTCGAGCTCGGGCATACCTTCCAGGTGTGCGATCACGTTACGCTGCGGCCGGCCGTCGGACAGGGCTTGGGCAACACCCAACGCACGCGCGGCTACTTCAGCGAGGGCAAGTACGAGGAGAACGGGTTCTCGCACGGCGGCCTCATGGACACGTCGTTGAAGCTCACGGCCGAGTGGGAGATATGCGACCACCTGACGCTTTCGGGCTATGTGGCGTACTATGATTACCTCTTCGACTCCAACATGCGTTCCGGTGCGCGCGAGCATAACCTTGCCACCACCGGCCGCAATGACAGCGCCCAGTTCGTGGGCGGTCTCGCTTTGACCGCCAGCTTCTGAGCTTGATCGTTTTTCTCTCAGGTTGAACTTGCTTGGGGGCGGGACTTTCCCGCCCCCAAGTGCTATAACATATTTCAATATTGTCTTTTGTCCGGAAAACCGCGCTTGGGGGTGTGAAGGGGCGCTGGCGGGGGCCTGGCGGGGGTGTTCGGGTGGGGGCTAATGGTGGCTCCCGCCCTTGATTTTATTGGGTTTTATGGGGTGCATGAAAATTTTTTCATTTTCCCTATTGACTTTCGCCCGCAAATTATGATATAATATCATCT